>Ga0049084_10000198_pt1 | contig 23014 bp, 19 predicted proteins | sample GreLakmeON33MSRF_FD_66720 | JGI IMG/M metagenome (GOLD analysis project Ga0049084, IMG submission 66720) | Freshwater lentic microbial communities from great Laurentian Lakes, MI, USA - Great Lakes metaG ON33MSRF | ecosystem: Environmental > Aquatic > Freshwater > Lake | place: Great Lakes... | reverse complement strand
TGTCGGGCGCCATCGCGGGGCTGGGCGGCGTGAACTTTGTGCTCGGCTACAAGGGCTACTACGAAGACGGATTCGCCGGTGGCGCAGGCTTCCTCGGCATCGTGGTCGCGCTCGTGGGACGGAATCATCCGCTCGGTGTCGTGATCGCGGCGTTGTTCTTCGCGACGCTATCACAGGGCGGGCTCGCGATCAACGCGATGGTTCCAAAGCAGATCGTCGAGGTGCTGCAGGGTATCGTGATTCTGGCCATCGCGTCGTCGGTGCCTGAAGTGCGGCGCCTGGTGCGGAAAGCGGCGGGCGCCCGTCGCGCGGACACCGGAGCAACATCGTGACGCTGCTTCTCTTCCTCGCGCAGACGATCCGGATCGCGGTGCCATACCTGTTCGCTGCAGCAGGTGGCGCGCTCGCTGAGCGCGCGGGTATTGTCAGCTTGTCGCTCGAGGGATTCATGCTGGGCGGCGCATTCGGCGCGGTGATCGGTGCGCATTACACCGACAGTGCGTGGATCGGCGTGGTGTCTGGCGTGGTGGCGGGGCTCGTGCTCGCGGGAATGCACGCCGTCTGCACGCTGCGCTTCAAGGCCGACCAGATCGTGACCGGCGTGGCGATCAACCTGTTCGCCGTGGGCATCACGCGGTTTCTGCTGCAGCTCGCATTTGATTCGAGTTCCAACTCGCCGCGCGTTGCCGGTTTTGGCGGCGAGAACGTCGGTGGGGCCCTCGCCCTCGCATCGAACCCGCTCGTCTGGCTCGGCGTGGCGGTGATGCCCGTATTGGCCTTCGTCGTGTATCGCACCACCTTCGGACTCCGGGTGCGCGCGGTCGGCGAGCATCCCGCGGCAGCAGCCAGCCTCGGCGTGCCGGTGAATCGCGTGCGATACGCTGCGGTACTCGGCTCCGGGGCGCTTGCCGCGCTCGGCGGCACCTACCTCGCGCTCGACCAGCACCAATTCACCGACTCGATGACCGCGGGCCGCGGTTTCATCGCGCTCGCGGCAGTGATCTTCGGCCGCTGGGATCCCATGCGCGCCGGCGTCGCCTGCCTGCTCTTCGCCGCTGCGGAAACGCTCCAGATTCGCCTCCAGGCGGCGCAGATCATCCCATCCCAATTCGTGGCGATGATTCCCTACGTGCTGACCATTGTTGCCGTGGCCGGCGTCGTGGGACGCAGCCGGTCACCGGCAGCATTGGGGCGCACGACCGAGTAAACTCAGGCACGCATTTTCTGGAGTAACTGCCTTGGGTCGGTTGGTCGTACTGATGGTGACCGCGTTCGTGGACATGATGGGAAACCTCATCGTGTTCCCGCTTGTGCCGTTCTACGCCAAACGACTGCTCGGCCACGGCCCGCTCTGGACCCTGCTCGACTCCATCGGGCTCGGTGGTGAAGGCGCGGTGGTCTCGCTGATGGTGATCGCGTTCGCCGTTGCGCAGCTGATGAGTGCGCCGTCGTGGGGCCGGTTCTCCGACAAGTTTGGGCGCCGCCCGGCACTGATGATCGGTCTTGGCGGTTCGGCGATTGCCTTTATCGTGTTCGCGTTCGCGAACTCACTCGAACTGCTGTTCCTCTGCCGGCTCGTGCAGGGCGCGGGCGGCGGCACGGTGGGTGTCATCCAGGCCTACGTCGCTGATGCCACGAAGCCGGCCGACCGCGCCAAGGCGCTTGGGTGGCTGTCGGCCGCGACCAACGCCGGCGTTGCGATCGGGCCGGCGATCGGGGCATGGGCCATGACCTTCGGTACGAGTGGGCCAGGTCTCGTCGCGGCAGCGATCATGCTCGTCAACATGGCGTTCGCCTGGAAGTATCTGGCTGAATCGAACGAACACGCTGGCAAGCACGCGAGCGACCGGCCGGTGTCGCGCAAGTCACCCGAAGTGATGCGCCGCGTGCTGTCGCATCCAAAGGAAGCCGCGTCGCGCCTCATCTGGATCTACGGCATCACGATGGGCTCGTTCCAGGGAATGAACACGATCCTCGCGCTCTTCCTTGCATTCAAGTTCGGTGTGACGGAGCAGACGATCGGCTACTTCTTCGCCTACGTCGGCACCATCTCGTTCGTGACGCGCGCGGCCTTCCTCGGGAAACTGGTGGACCGATTTGGCGAACCGCATCTGTCGCGAATCGGCATGGTGTTTCTCGCGACTGGTCTCGCCGGCATGGCGCTCGCACCGAACATTCCGTTACTCGCCGTCGCCGTCGCGCTCGTTCCGCTCGGCGCGGCGTTCACCTTTCCTTGTGTCACCGGCCTGCTGTCACGCGTGGTGCCCTCGCACGAGCGCGGACTCTACATGGGCGTGCAACAGACTTTCGGCGGTGTGGGCCGGGTGATCGCACCGCTTTATGCAGGCTTCGCCTTTGATCACCTCGGCAAGGGCGTGCCGTTCCTCACCGGCGCCGTGATCGTGTTGCTGACGATTCCGCTAGGACTCGGGATCGAGAAGCAGATGCCGGCGAAAGAGACGGAACCGGCTGCCCCATAGCTGGCTCGACTGCAGCGGTCGATGCGCAGCGTCGTGCGCGATCCTGCTAGCGCATCTTAAACGCCTCGAGCGCACGACGCGTGTGCGCGGACAGCACGAGCCGGCCGCTCATCTCGGCGCGTTCGTCGAGGAGCCGGTCCCAGTGATCGGTGCCTTCCCACAGCGTCGCCTTGATGCGCGCGGTCGCTTCGGGGTTCGACTTCGCGAGTTGGTTCACGAATCCTTCGAAGGCGGAGTCGAGGCCTGACACGCTGTCGTGGATGACGGCGTAGAGGCCCACGTCCAGCGCCCACTTGGCCGAACGCCAGTCCGCATCGAGCGCCATCGCACTAAACGCACCGGGCCCGATCTTGCGTTCGATGGCCGGCCCGACGACGAACGGTCCGATGCCGACGGCCAGTTCGCTGAGGCGCAGTTGTGCATGTTCGGTGGCGATGACGTAGTCCGACGCCGCAACGACACCCACACCACCGCCGACGACCTTGCCCTGCACCCGCGTGACGATCGGCTTCGGACAACGGGTCATCGCGAGGATCAGATGCGCAAAGCCGAGGAAAAACCGTTTGCCGGCGATTTCGTCCTGGATGGCGGATAGCTCGTCGAAACTTGCACCGGCGCAGAACGGCCCCTCGCGGGCGCTGCGCAGCGCGATAACCCGCACATCGTCGCGCGCGCCGACAGCCGTGATCTGTTCCGCAAGCAGGCGCAGGACGCGTGCCGGGAGCGAGTTCCCCTTCGGATGTGAGAACTCAATCGTGGCGATGCCGCCGGCTACCGATAGGTCGACCGCTCCTTCTCTCGGATACTCGTCGGTAACGCTCATGGTCGGTGGTCGTGGTGGAGGGGTGCGGCCAGAGGTGAGTGATGGAGCCGCTCAGGACAATTTACGGTATCCGATCGCTCCGCCGTGAGGGGATTGCTCGATTGTCGGTCTTCCGGTCGGGGCCTACATTGCATGGGTCACGCTCGCCGGCACCAGCAACACCGGGATAGACCTGTCATGACGCCCGCTTCCGCAGTCGCACCAGCCGAAGACCCCAAGCGCCTCGCCGACTTCGAGGCGCGCATCGCGCGCGGCGAGACAATCGAGCCCAAGGACTGGATGCCGGAGCGGTACCGCCGGCAGCTGATTCGGATGATGTCGCAGCACGCCCACTCGGAAGTGGTGGGCATGCTTCCCGAAGGCAACTGGATCACGCGCGCACCGTCGTTGCGCCGCAAGATGTCGCTCATGGCCAAGGTGCAAGACGAAGCGGGCCACGGACTCTACATCTACTGCGGCACCGAAACACTTGGCGTCGATCGCCACGACCTGATCCTTCAGTTGCTCGCCGGCACGGCGAAGTATTCGAGCATCTTCAACTATCCGACGATCAGCTGGGCCGACATGGGCGCGATCGGCTGGCTGGTAGACGGCGCGGCCATCGTCAATCAGACGATGCTCGCCAAGGCGAGCTACGGCCCGTATGCGCGCGCCATGGTGCGCATCTGCAAGGAAGAGAACTTCCACAAGCGTCAAGGCTTCGAGATCATGACCGTGCTCTCGGGCGGCACACCCGAACAGCATGCGATGGCGCAGGACTCGCTCAACCGCTGGTGGTGGCCGTCCCTGATGATGTTTGGCCCGCACGATGCCGACTCACCAAACTCCGGCGAGCTATCGCGCTGGGGCATCAAGCGAAAAAGCAACGACGAACTGCGCCAGCGTTTCGTGAACATGACGGTCGCTCAGGCGAAGGCGATCAACCTCACGATCCCCGACGAGGGGATGCGGTTCAACGAAGCGACCGCGAACTGGGAATTCAGCGCGATCAACTGGGATGATTTTTGGCGCGTGGTGAAAGGCGACGGCCCGTGCAATCGCGAGCGTCTCGCCGCACGGCGCAAGGCGCACGACGACGGCGCGTGGGTTCGCGAGGCCGCGGCCGCGCATGCCGCCAAACAGACCGAGAGCACGGAAGCGGCCGCATGAGCAGCGAATCGCGCGACAACCCGCTTCCCTTGTGGGAAGTGTTCCTGCAGCCGCCGGGCGGCGCCGCACACGAGCATGCGGGCAGCGTGCACGCAGGCGACAAGGAAATGGCGCTACAGGCCGCGCGCGACGTCTACGCACGCCGCGGCGAAGCCGTGAGCATCTGGGTGGTACCCTCCGAGCAGATCACGGCGTCGACGCCAGAGGACATGGGTCCGTTTTTCGAGCCCGGCAACGACAAGGCGTACCGGCATCCCCAATTCTACAAGGTGCCACCGGGCGTGCGGGTTTCTTGAGCGAGCCATTTTTCGAATACCTGCTTCGCCTCGGCGACGACCGGCTCGTCCTCGGCCATCGACTGAGCGAATGGTGCGGCCATGGACCGACCCTCGAAGAGGACATCGCGCTGACGAACATCGCGCTCGACCTCGTGGGCGAGGCCAACCTGGTGTTACAGCGCGCCGGCCAGATCGAGGGTGCAGGGCGTGATCAGGATGCGCTCGCCTACCTGCGTACCGATCGCGAGTACCGCAACGCGCTCATGGTCGAACTGCCCAAGGGCGACTTCGGATATTCCATCGTACGACAGTTCCTCTTCAGCACATACGCGATGCACCAGTGGGAGGCGCTCTCGGCATGCGCCGACACCGACCTCGCCGGCATCGCGGCCAAGGCGCTCAAGCAATCGCGCTACCACGTGCGCCACAGCGCCGAGTGGTTGGTACGGCTTGGCGGCGGCACCGACGAGAGCCACGGCCGCGCAGAGGATGCGCTGAACGACCTGTGGCGCTACACCGGTGAGCTCTTCGCGACGGATGCCGTCGAACAGGCGCTCGTGAAGCAGAAGCTGGCGGTGGACTCGTCGAGTCTCGAGGCGGTATGGCGCCGTGACGTGGCCGACGTGGTTGCACGCGCAACGCTCACGCTGCCACCCGACGGGTACATGCAAGGCGGCGGACGCGCGGGCGGGCACACGGAACACCTCGGACTGATGCTGGCAGAGATGCAGGTGCTGCCGAGAACGTATCCTGGCGCGAAGTGGTAGACACCGCAGCGACGGGTGATGCGCGACGGGTGCGGCAGAGTTCGCTGAGCCGCGATGCCGTGATGCGGATACTCGAATCGGTGAAGGACCCAGAAGTTCCGGTGCTGAGCGTCGTCGAACTCGGCGTGGTGCGCGATGTCGAGATCGACGGCGACGCCGTGACGGTCGTGGTGACGCCGACCTACTCCGGGTGCCCGGCGATGCAGGCCATCGAGGACGACATCGTCAGCGCACTGCGCGCCGGCGGTGTCGCCAACGCCCGGGTCCGCACGGTGTTCACGCCCGCCTGGACGACGGAGTGGATTCCGCCGGCCGCCCGCGAAAAACTGCGGGCGTACGGCATCGCACCGCCCTCACATTCCGGTGTGCACTCACCCGTGCAGCTCAGGCGGCGCGAACCGGTACTCTGCCCGTATTGCGGATCGGCCAGCACCACGCCCCGAAGCGAGTTCGGCTCCACGGCGTGCAAGGCGCTGCACTTCTGCAATGCCTGCACACAACCGTTCGAAGAGTTCAAGGCGATCTAGAGCGGTCGGGGCGCCAGATCACCGTCCTCACCGCGCGCTCCACGGCCCTACGCGCTGAGTACGGCCTCGATGCGGGCCGCGATCCCGTCGACATTCGGCATCAGCGCCGCGAGCAGATCTTCATGATAGGCGATCGGGATGTCGCGTGGGGCAAGGCGTTCGATGGGTGCGTCGAGCTCCCAGAACGCATGTTGCGCAAGCGTCGCGCTGATTTCGGCGCCAAAGCCTGCCGTGAGATTGTCCTCGTGCACCACGAGGCAACGGCCGGTCTTGCGCACCGACTCGAGGACGCACGCCTTGTCCCACGGCGCAACCGTCCGAAGATCGATCAGTTCGACGCGCGTCCCAAACCGTGCGGCGGCTTCGATACAGCGGTGAACCATCGCACCCCAGGTCACCACGGTGATGCCGTCGCCAAGCGTGACAATGCGCGCGCGACCAAAGGGTAGCACGTAGTCGTCGCCCGGATAGCGCGCGCTCCCATCACCCGTCATCAGCAGCGAGCGATGTTCGAAGAAGATCGTCGGATTTGCGCCGCGCATCGCCGCGCGCAGTAACCCGACCGCATCGGCAGAGTTCGACGGCATCGCGACCTGCCAACCGTACGCGTGGACGAACCGCACTTCGTCGGAGAGCGAGTGCCACGGGTCGCCGACGTCCTTCCCGAACCCGCCGGGCATGCGCACCACGATCGGCGCGGCAAACCGATTGTTCGTACGCCAGCGCAACGTCCCACAATTATTGAGCTGCTCGGCGGCTGGATCGGCGTACTTGCGGAACTGGATCTCGGCGACGGGCATCAGGCCAGCGATTGCCATCCCCACGGCCCGACCGATGATGCCCTCTTCGGAGAGCGAGGTGTCGAACACGCGCTGGTCACCGAACTTGCGTTGCAACCCTTCGGTCACGAGGTGCACGCCACCCTTCCGGCCGACGTCCTCGCCAAAGACGAGCACCTTGGGGTTCACCTCGAGTTCACGCGCCAGTGTACGCTTGACGGCCTCGGCAAATCGCAACAGCTCGCCGCCTACTGCCGGCGCATCGGACCCATTGAGTGTCGCGCGCTCGGCGCGGGACAGGCCGCCGTACGCTTGCGCCACACCCAGCGAGTCGTCGGCAAACACGAACTGCCCAACGGTGTCGGCGAGCGGAGCCGGCCGTGCCCGTGCCCCCGCAAGGGCGATGCCCACATCGCGTGCGACTTCCTTCTCGAGGGCAGTCCATTCGGCGACCGAAAGGAAGGCGGGCACGACATGCTCTTTCAGTTTCGGCAGTGGATCGCGCGCGGTGTCGGCCGCGATCTCCGCGTCGGTGCGGTATCCCCTCTGGTTGTCGGGCCCAGAGTGGTTGCACATACGCGGCACCGTCAGGCGAACGAGCGAGGGCCCCTGCCCCGACCGGACGTGCGCCACGCATTCGGCGAGCAACGCCGCGCTTTCGCCGGGGTCAGTACCGTCGCCGCTGCGTACGAGGAGGTTGCCGAACGACGCGAGGTTGGCGCTGATGTCGCTGCCGGGCGTCTGCAGGTCGCCGCGCACAGAAATACCGAGCCCGTTGTCCTCGATATAGAAGAGCATCGGGAGCTTGAGTGTTGTCGCCATCGTGAGCGAAGACCAGAACCCATTGGTCGCCACCGAGGCGTCGCCGCCGAGCACCACGCCAATCGCGCCGGCGTAGTCCTGTTCGCCGAGCACCTCGCGGTGATAGGTGATGGCTTGGGCCCAGCCCGCACAGGGGGTGAACTGCGAGCCCACGTCGCCGCTCATCGGCAGGACGACCGGCCCGTTCGCGTTGGGCAGGTTGCAGACAACGCCGACGTCGCGTCCATCGCTGAATCCGCCGGAACGGCCGAGCGGACTCGCGAGGCCGTCTTCGATGGTCAGGCCGAGGCCGAGCAGCAGGGGACGGTTCCTGTAATAGGCACTGACGCCGTCGTGTCGGTGATTGATGAGCTCAGCGAGAATGGCCTGCGCGACCTCGTGGCCGCGCGCCGAAAACTGATAGAGGATGAGATGTTCGCGCGGGACATTGGCACGACTCTTGTTGGTCGCCTCCTCGAGGTCATCGAGAGCGCGCGAGGTCAGCGCGGTGCGCACGATCTCCCGCCACCGTAGCGGCGGATTGGGCTGTACTGCCGACAGGGAGGGATTTTTCGACGTTTTGGGTGCGGCCATTTGGTGAAATCTGGCCGGGGCGCGTTGTGGATGCGAGGCCGTCCGACAGGTACCGGCGTCGCTCGGCGGTGCAAAGAGGCCAACCGGCGGGGTTGCACCAGCGCGCGTCCATTGGAACCTTCGATGAGCACAATACGTCTGGGATTCCATCATCGTGACTACCGCCCCGTCCAAGAACCCCTTTACGCCGCGCGCCGATGAGGCGGAGCGGCGCGATAAGCTGAACGCGATGAAGCGGCTCGCTACGGGCCTCCTCGCGTTGAGCGGCGTGGTCTTTGTCGTGGCCACGGCGTTCGAAGGCCGCTACCCTTGGCTGGGATACGTCCGGGCGATGGCCGAAGCCTCCCTCGTCGGTGGGCTCGCGGACTGGTTCGCCGTCACCGCCCTCTTTCGCCGGCCGCTGGGGCTGCCGATCCCGCACACCGCGATCGTCGCGACGCAGAAGGAACGGATCGGCCGGATCCTCGGCGCATTCGTGCAGAACCACTTTCTCGCGCGCGATCTGATCGCGACGCGCCTGCGGGCAATGCAGCCATCGCGGCGCATCGCGCGCTGGATCAGTCAGCCGGCCAACGCGCGGCAACTCGCCCAGCAGATGGGCAGTAGGCTCGTGCGGTTCATGGAAGCGCTGCCTGACGACACGATGCGCGACCTGGTACGCGATGCCCTCGGCACCAACCTGCGCGCTACGCCGTGGGCACCCGTGCTCGGCAAGACGCTCTCACGCATCGTGGCCGGCAACCGACATCAGAAACTGATCGACCAGGCCGTGCAGCTCGCCGCCAGGACGGTCGAGGACAACCGCGAGTTCATCCGCGACAAGGTGAAGGCCGAATCGCCGTGGTGGATACCCGGCGCGGTCGACGACATGATCTACAAGAAGATCTTCAGCGCGATTGACGGACTGTTGCGCGAGATGGGCACGACTCCCGGGCATCCAATCCGGGCCGCGTTCGACCGCGCGATCCACGATTTCGTGTACAAGTTGCAGACCTCACCGGAGATCATCGCGCGGACCGAAGAGCTCAAGAACGAATGGCTCGACGACGCGACGGTGACGGAGCTCTCGTCGCGACTGTGGGACACGATGAAGCGCGCTGTACTGCGTTACGCGGCCGCCGCCGAGGGGCCAGAACCCGGAGCGCTCGAACGCGGCATCTGCTCCGTTGGCGAAGCGCTCACAGCGAACGAACCCCTGATGGCCGAGGTGGACGACTGGTTGGTGGAGGTCGCCGTGGCCGTCGCCGAGCAGAACCGCCATGCGGTGGCAGAAATTATCGCCCAGACTATCGCATCCTGGGACCCAGACGCCACGGTAGATCGCATTGAACTGGCCGTGGGGCGCGATCTGCAGTTTGTGCGCATCAACGGCACGCTCGTCGGCGGACTCGTCGGACTCGTGATCTACACCGTCTACAAGTTCTGGCAATAGCTGGCACCGACGCGAAACGCGCCACGGAACGGACTCCGTGGCGCGTTTCGCACTTCAGGTACTGCGGAACTGCTACGCCTTACGGTCGAGGCAGCCCGTGAATAGCGGGTTCACCTTTTCGGCATCCGGCACAGGAAAGTTGACGTCTGAACCGTAGATGCCACCCTTGAAGTACGCGCCCTTTGGGAAGACGTTGTCCTCGGTACGGCCGTACTGACGGATGAGCCGGCGCAGGTCGCCAAGCCGCTGGCCGCGTCCGTAGGTCCAGAACGCCTTCTCGCGGAAAAAGAGCGTGGCGGCGTCAGCTTTCGTGGCGGGCACCGTCGCCAGCGCCGTCATGGCGCCGGGCTGGTAGTTGCTGATTTTCGGCGGCGTTGCGCGCAATGCGTTCAGCGTTGCGAGCATGCCGGCGAAGTTGCTTGCCTGGAGCTGCGCCTCGGCCTCCATCAAGCGGGCATCGATGCCCGATGCCACCGGAAGTGGGTCGTCTCTGGTCCAGATGAGCTGCACGAAATGCGGCGTCGATCCGTCTTCCGCCTGGACCTTTGGGTTCACGTCATTGCCCGACTTGATCGGGACGCGCGGGTCGTTTGCCGAATAGTACGGCAGCGCATTCTTGATCACGTTCTTGGCACCGCCAACGATGTCGAAGCTGTCAGCCGCGCTCATCCGGTGCGAAAGGTTGATGTTACCGAAGATCCCGTTGTCGTCGGAATTGTTTGCGGGATCGCTCGTCCACAGATACTGGAATGCCGACGGCACGGCGGTGACTGCCGTCGCGGCGGCGGCGTACTGGCCAAGGTTGACCAGAACGCGGCCTTTGATGATCGAGGCCGCGTTGCGAATGAAGATGCTGCCCGCATCGCTTCCGGTGGTGACGGCCAGCGCCGAATCCACATGGGCCAGCGCGACGGCGTACACCTCGGCATTCGTCAGCGGCTTGCCAAGGACGATCTGGCCGTTGAGCGCGCTGCCAAGAGGAATGCCATTGCAGAAGCCCTCCGCCAGCGACAGCTCGACGAAGGCGAGTGACATGTACAACTCGCCGATGTCGGCCGTGGCCGTCGGCATGTACGTCTTCATGGCGTCAATCGCCGTGATCACGAATCCGCGCGCCTGCGTGACCGCCGTGTAGGGAATGCTGCCGTTGTCATTCGTCATCGAGCGCTGATCAACGTCCTGCCGGGTATTCTGGAAGTCCGTGTTCTTGAACTCGTCGGTCATGATGCCCGCTTCCGACCACAGGCACTCGTAGCTACCGCAGTTCGCCAACAGTTTTACCCGACCAATGGCGCCTACCCGCAGCGCGGCGGCGGCCGCAGGCGAACCCGCGGCCGAGTTGTCGACGATACCAGGGTTTTCGGGCTGGAGCAGTTCCTTCGTATAGTCCTTGCACGCAAACGCCGTGAGCGAGGCGAGCGCGATGAACGTGCCCGCAGCAACGGCCGATCGAGCGCGACTTTCAATTTTCGACATGAGTATCGTCCTCGATGGGTGATTTAGTATTTGAGATTGAAACGCAGCGTGATGTAGGTCGGCGGCGGCGCCGACTGGAAGTTCGTCTGGTTGTCGTTCTGCGCGAGGCCCTGGTTGATCTCCGGGTCGATGTCCGTGAATCCGGTCCAATGCTTGATGTTCCGGAGCGACAGCACGAGGCTCGAACCGTCACGCGAGCGCAGATACTTCGTGGCGATCGCCGGCAGCTGGTACACGGCTGACAACTCGCGGAAGCGCCAGAACTGACCACTCATGAAGTAGCCGCCGGCCGACTTGAAGTTTGTCGCACCAAAGTTGGACCCATACGTCTTGGCGATGTTGCGGGCCTGTTCGGAAAGCGGCGCCTTGGGGTTCTGCGTTTCTGAGCAGGCGCGCGGATCGGTGTTGCATTGGAAGTTGTTGCCACCGTCCTGCATGTTGAAGCCACCCTTGTAGTCGAACGACATGTTCACACGCAGTTTGCGCTTGAAGAGGTCGATGCCGTTCTGGACGGAGAAGATGTCACGTGGCGCCGTCACGCCCTTAAACTTGAGAGCGGAGTCCACGTGCACCTCGGAGAGCGCGTTGTCCCTGTTCCACTGCAGCACGCCATCCTTGTTCACGTCGTCGTACGTGTACGGCCGGTACCACTGGCCGTTGATCGGCATCCCTTCGCGCTGCTGCGTGGTAGCACCGAACCCGATGATGCGGCGGGCGTTGGTCGCGGGGTCGAGGCCGAGGTTGACGACCATGTTGGTGTTGTGCGATCCGTTGAGCGTGATGTCCCAGCCGATGTTGACACGATCAATGAGCTGCGCCGTGACCTGTACCTCGTGACCGGAGTTCCGAATGGAACCCACGTTCTGCAGCACGGAAAGCTGCGAGGCGCCCGTCGACGGGGCGAGCGGAACGCTGATCAGCGCGTCGTAGCTCTGCCGACGATAGTAGGTGTAGTCGATGTGCGCCCGGCCATCGAGGAACTGGGCGTCGAAACCGGTTTCGAATTCCTTTGATGTTTCCGGCCTGAGGTCCGGAAGTCCCGGCTGCGCCGCGACGAGGCCCGGCGTATTGATGCCGGCGGTGGCCGCCGTACGGCTCGGAAGATTGACGCTGGCGGCGGTGAAGGTGACGAGCGCCGCCGTCGCGCCCGGCTGCACGCCACTGGCACCGAACGCAGCGCGGAGGCGCAACGACTGCAGCCACTTGTACTCGGGGAAGAACGACTCGTCGGACACGAGCCACGAGGCGCTCAACTTGGGATAAACCACCTGCTGGAAGTTCGAACCGAACGCGCTGTTCTGGTCCGTGCGCACAGCGGCCGTGAAGAAGAGCCGATCACGCAGCGCCACCTGCTCCTGAACGAAGAACCCGAGCGTCTTGACGACCGTCGGCTGCAGGTTGGATGCGTTGCGGGTGGCCGCTGCGGCTACGCTATTGCCACCAGGCGGCAGGGTGAGCCCATTCGTGTTGAGGGCATCCTGCTCGATGTTGTTGTAATCGGCGCCGACCGTGGTCTTCGTGTTCATCCACGACCGCAGGTCATAGTTCACCGTGCTCGACATCTTCGCCGAGAAGTTGCGCTGCATGTTGCGATTGTCGGTAATCGTGCCGACGCGCTGCGAAGCCTGAATCGGACACTCGTTCAGGCGGCAGATGAGATAGAAGTTGTAGCTCGCGAGGTCCATGCCGACCGTCGCGTCATTCTGCATCCACGAGAATGGCCGCCAGTTCAGGTTGACGCTGCCGAGGAATCGCTGCAGGTCCTGCTTCCGGATTTCCTGCATCACGTCGCCGGGGAGGTACTGGTAGTACTCGTTGAGGGGGTTGCCTTCGAGGGTCTTCGTACCCTTGCCGGGACCCGGTCCAACGAACCCATAGTTCTGCATGCCGGTGTAGTACAGCGCCTCAAAGGCCGCGTCGGTCGGCATCGTCCGGTTGTTCGACTTGTTGAACCCCATGCTCACACCGACGTCGAGCTTCGGCGACATCGAGGCGTTGAGGTTTGTACGGAAATTGAGTTTCTGCTGGGCGAGCGGGCGCTTCCAGTCGTAGCGCACCGGCACCTTCGCGTCCTCAAACCGCTTCTGCTCGAATCCGGGCATCACGATCGGGGCTGTCTCGTCCGCCGCGTCGAAGGCAATGAAATAGCGAATAGCCTCGGTGCCGCCACTGACGTTCACACCATACGACTTGGTCTGGCCGTCGCTGATGAACGTGCGTGTGGGGTCGCGGAGGAGCAGATACTTGGTGAGGCTGTCCGTGACGCAGGGTGTACCACCCTGGGCCGCTGGCGTGGACTGCAGCGCGAGCTGGCACCGCATCGGTGCCGTGGCACCGGGCGCATGGCCCCAGTTCATGTACATCGGCTGGTAGAGGTTCCGGTCCTGCACGCTGCCCATTTCGGCGAAGTAGCTCCAACGGGCGGAGCCGGCGCGTCCCTTCTTGGTCGTGATCACGACCACGCCGTTCGCGGCGCTGGTACCGTACAGCGTGGCGGCCGACGGGCCCTTCACGATCTCGATGTCCTGGATCTCCTCAGGATTGAGCGAGTTGAGCAGGGAGAACGGCGTGCCCGATGCGGACGTCGTATTGGAGGCGTAGCGCACGCCGTCCACGACATAGATCGGGGAGTTGTTCAAGCTGATTGACGAGGTGCCGCGAATGCGGATCGACGGCGCGGCGCCCAGCGTGGATCCCGGGAGGGTGACCACGCCCGGCGCCTTGGCGACGAGCAGGTCGCCGATCGACGTCACCTTCATTTCTTCAACCTTTTTGGCGACATCGCCGAGGGTCGTCACGGAGTTGCCGAGCTCGACGCGGCGCTGCTGACCAGTGGCTGTCGTGACCACTTCCTGCAGCTGCACCACGGCAGCGGGAAGAAAAAAGTCGCCGGCATTGGCGGAGCCGGCCGTCGCCGTGACCGTCTTGCGAATGGACTGGTACCCAACGTGCATCACCATGACCGCGACGCTGCCAGGCGGGACGTTTCGCAGGGTGAACTTGCCCTGGTCATCCGACGTGGCCGTGAGCAGGCTGTTCACGATCACGACCCGGGCCTGTCCGAGCGGCCGAGCGGGATCGCCAACGGTAACGGTGCCGGTGACGGTACCCTGCGCCGCAGCGGTGCGGCCTGCGGCCAACACCAACAGCGCACAGAGGGCAAGGGTGAACCTGCAGACAAAACGCGACATCAAGCAGACCTCCGGGAAGGGACATGCAAACCGCCGCGCGCGGTCAGCCGCGGGCTGGCGGAACGAGATCACGAACGAACGGCCATTAGACCCCCACATATTAGCCCCAAAGGGTGGCTCGCCGCGAACCGGAGCCAGGACCGGTGCGTCGCGCCCCCATAGCGTCGGGCGGTAGATTCCCATCGTGACGCAAACCCTCTTGACCGAACAGACGGAGGGCGTGCTTCGGCTCACGCTGAACCGCCCGGACGTCCTCAATAGTTTCAACGCCGAGATGGCGCTCGGACTCCAGTCGGCACTGGCCCGCGCCGCCACCGATTCCTCGATCCGCGCGGTCCTTTTAACCGGCTCCGGACGTGGCTTTTGTGCTGGCCAGGACCTCGCCGAGGCACTGCCCAAGGACGGCGTCATGCCGGACCTTGGTGAGTTTGTGCGCACCACCTGGAACCCGATCATCCGTGCGATTCGCACACTCGAGAAACCGGTCGTCTGCGCCGTGAACGGCACGGCCGCCGGCGCCGGCGCGAACCTCGCGTTCGCCTGCGACATCGTGTTCGCGGCTACGACCGCGGGCTTCATCCAGAGTTTTGCGAAGATCGGTGTCATTCCCGATTCGGGCGGCACCTTCATCCTGCCGCGACTCGTCGGGCTCCAGCGCGCCACCGCGCTCACGATGCTCGCCGAAAAGATTTCGGCCCAGCAGGCGATGGACTGGGGGCTCGTGTACAAGGTCGTCGAGCCCACCTCGCTCGTGGCCGACTCCTTCGCCTGCGCGAAGCACCTCGCCACGCAACCAACACGCGCGCTCGGACTCATCAAGCGGGGCTTCAATCATTCGCTCGGCGTATCGCTCGACGCGCAGCTCGCATTCGAAGAAGCGTTGCAGCGCGAAGCTGGCCGGTCGACCGATTACGCCGAGGGCGTCGCGGCGTTCCTTGAGAAACGACCCCCGATGTTTACCGGCCAATGACCGACTCGATGCCTCACACCGTCGCGTCGGCGATGGTGAACTCGCCAGCAGGCGAGATCAGGATCGGCATCGTCGGCGCCGGCGCCATGGGCACGGGTATCGCCCAGGTGGCCGCGGCCGCGGGCCATCAGGTGCTGCTGGGCGACTCGGTAGCTGGCGCGGCAAGCCGGGCGCAGGCGGGTATCCGCGCCTCACTCGACAAGTTGATGGCAAAAGGCAAGCTCGACGCGCCTGCATGCGGACGGATTCTCTCCCGAATCAGCTTTGTCGACGAACCGCTGGGGATGGACCTGTCGCCCTACGGCGACTGCTCGCTCGTGATTGAGGCGATCCACGAGGACCTCGGCGCCAAGCAGGCACTGTTCGCTGCGTTGGCGTCCGTCGTTTCGCCGACCGCCGTGCTCGCGTCGAACACGTCATCGCTCTCCATCGCGTCGATCGCCAGCCACGGTGCGCGCCCGGAGCGGGTGATCGGCGTTCATTTTTTCAATCCGGCGCCGGTGTTGCCTTTGGTGGAGATCGTGCCGTGGCTGGGCACAGACCCGACCGTGCTGGAGGGCACACGCGCACTCGTGGATTCGTGGCGCAAGACGACCGTCATCGCGGCCGACACACCGGGGTTCATCGTGAACCGGGTGGCGCGCCCGTTCTACAGCGAGGCGCTGCGCATCCACGATGAAGGCATCGCCGACTGTGCCACGATCGACTGGGCCATGAAGGAACTCGGCGGCTTCAAGATGGGGCCATTCGAACTGATGGACTTTATCGGCAATGATGTGAACTTCGCCGTGACGCGCACGATGTTCGAGAGTTCATTCTGGGAACCACGCTACAAACCGTCGCTGACACAGAAGCGGCTCGTCGACGCCGGATTTCTCGGGCGGAAATCGGGACGTGGCTACTACCGCTACGACGGCAGCGCGATGCCTGACCCAGCGAAAGACGTCGGGGTCGGCCGAACGGTGTTCGAGCGGGTGCTCGCCATGCTGATCAACGAAGCCGCCGACGCCCTGTTCTACCGCGTTGCCAGCGCAGGCGACATCGATCTCGCGATGATGAAGGGTGTGAACTATCCGAAGGGACTGCTCGCCTGGTCGGACGAACTGGGACCGACCTGGGCATTTGATCGACTCACTGCGCTGCAAGCTGAGTATGGCGAGGACCGGTACCGTCCGAGTCCGCTGCTCCGGCGTGTGGCACTGTCGAACGGGAGATTCCACGCATGAAGCCGGCCAAGGGCAACCCCAAACCGCGTCCGCGCGCTGGAGTGAAGAACGAGCAGGTGCTCGCCGAGCGCGTCGCCGCGGCAATGATGGCGCGGGACAAGTTCAGTCAGTGGATGGGCATGACGATCGTAGACATTCGCCCGCGCACGGCGACCGTGCGAATGACCGTTCGGGCGGAGATGGTGAACGGGTTCGGCGTCGCGCACGGCGGCGTGGTCTACTCGCTCGCCGATAGCGCGCTGGCGTTCGCCTGCAACACGCACGGGAAAGTGACGATGGCAATCAATAACACAATCAGCTATCCGGCTGCCGTACACGTAGGCGACGTGCTCACGGCGATCGCCGAGAGCGACGGCGAAACGCGGCGACTCGGCTACTACCGCGTGACGGTCAAGAATCAGAAGGACGAACTCGTCTCCGCATTCACGGGCACCGTGTACAAAACGAAGAACGAACACCTCAAGAGCGCCGACACGACCGAGAAGCTCGCTGACAAGTCGGCGAAGGCCGCTATGCCAGCACCGGCCGCCGACACGAAGGGAGCCAAGTGAGTCACGCATTCATCGTTGACGGCGTTCGGACGGCGATCGGCAACATCGGCGGTTCGCTGAGCGACGTACGAGCCGACGACCTCGGCGCGCGGGTGATCTCTGCGCTGATGGCGCGCAACAGCGGCGTGGATCCCGCCGCGATCGAGGATGTGATCTTTGGCTGCGCCAACCAGGCAGGCGAAGACAACCGCAATGTGGCGCGGATGTCGGCTCTGCTGGCTGGGCTGCCTGTGACGGTGCCGGGTGAAACGGTGAACCGGCTGTGTGCGTCGGGCATGAGCGCCGTGGCCAACGCCGCGCGTGCCGTGAAAGATGGTGACGGCGAGTTTTACATCGCCGGTGGTGTCGAATCGATGACGCGCGCACCGTACGTGATGAGCAAGGGCTCCAAGCCGTTCGCGCGCGACCTCGAGTTCTTCGACACGTCGCTTGGCTGGCGCTTTGTGAACCCGGCGATGAAGGCCAAGTACGGCACCGATTCAATGGGCCAGACAGCGGAGAACGTGGCCGAACAGTTTGGCATCACGCGGGACGATCAGGACAGATTCGCGCTTCGGTCACAGCAGAACGCGGCGCGGGCGCGCACGATGGGCCGCTTCACGAGCGAGATCGTGGCGGTCGACATCGCACAGAAGAAGGGCGAGCCGACACGTGTGGATCAGGACGAGTTCATCCGCGCTGACACCACAATGGAAGGGCTGGGCAAACTGAAGCCAGCGTTTCGCACCGACGGCAAGGGATCGGTCACCGCCGGCAACGCGAGCGGCCTGAACGACGGCGCGGCCGCGCTCCTGATCGCGTCCAAGGGGGCGGTGAAGGACTTCGACCTGACGCCACGCGCGCGCGTCATCGCGACGGCCGTCGCTGGCGTCGACCCCCGCATCATGGGGATGGGCCCTGTCCCGGCCACGCAGAAGGTGCTGCACCGCGCGCTGCTCAAACTGGAACAGATGGACGTCATCGAACTCAATGAAGCATTCGCGGCTCAGTCGCTCGCCTGCCTGCGTGAACTCGGACTCAAGGACGACGACGCGCGGGTGAACATCAACGGTGGCGCGATCGCGCTCGGACATCCGCTCGGCATGAGCGGTGCGCGGCTCGTTCTCACGGCGATGCGCGAACTGGAGCAGTCCGGCAAACGCTACGCGCTCTGCACGATGTGCATCGGCGTCGGCCAGGGCATGGCCATCATCATCGAGCGGGTTTAATGCCCACACCATTGGATCTGACCGGCGCCCGGACGCGCCGCCTCCAGAACTACATCTCGGGCGCATGGGTCGAAGGCTCCGGCAAGACCACACCACTCGTGCACGCCGTGACCGGCGTGCCATTCACTGAGGCGGGCACGGGCGGCGTGGATTTCACACGCGTCGTCGAATACGGGCGCACTGTCGGTGGTCCGAAACTCCGCGCGATGACCTTTCATCAGCGGGCGCTGATGCTGAAGGCGATGGCGAAGCATCTCATGGAGCGGAAGGACGAGTTTTATCGCGTGTCGGCAGCGACTGGCGCGACAAAGCGCGACGGGTGGGTGGACATCGAGGGCGGCATCGGCACGCTGTTTGCTTATGCATCGCGTGGCCGCCGCGACTTCCCGAACGAGACCTTTCACGTCGAAGGCGCCACCGAACCGCTCTCCAAGGGCGGCACCTTCGTCGCGAAGCATATCTGCGTGCCCATCGAAGGGGTCGCGGTCCATATCAACGCCTTCAACTTTCCCGTCTGGGGTATGCTCGAGAAGCTCGCTCCAACGCTGCTCGCCGGCGTACCGGCCATCGTGAAGCCGGCAACGATCACGAGCTTTCTCACCGAGAGCGTATTCGCCGAGATGATCGCGAGCGGGATCGTTCCCGAGGGTGCGATTCAGCTGCTCTGTGGCAGCGCGGGCGACCTGCTCGACCACCTCGACGAACAGTGCGCCGTCGCGTTCACGGGATCGGCGTACACGGGCCAGTTGCTCAAGGCCAACAAGGCGATTCTTTCGAACAACGTCAGGTTCAATCAGGAAGCCGACTCGCTCAACTTCTCGATGCTCGGGCCCGACGCGGCGCCCGGGACCGAGGAGTTCGACCTCTTCATCAAGGAAGTGGCGAACGAGATGACGACGAAGGCAGGGCAGAAGTGCACTGCCATTCGACGCACCTTTGTACCGGAAGAGATGCTCACCGATGTGATTGGCGCGCTTGCCAAGCGGCTCGAGGGGGTGCGGATTGGCGATCCTGCGGTGGACGGAGTGCGAATGGGTCCGCTCGCCGGCGCGGCGCAGGTGCGCGAAGTACAAAAGAGCGTCGATCGCATTGCGCGCGTTGCCGAGCGCGTGTTCGGCCGACCAGACGACTTTGAAGTCGTCGGCGCCGACCGGAATGCAGGCGCCTTCTTCCCGACCCTGCTCTACTATGCAAAAGATCCGTTCGCCGCGACCGAAGCGCATGATGTCGAAGCGTTCGGCCCAGTGAACACCGTGATGCCCTACCGGTCGGTGGACGACGCCATCGCACTCGCGCGCAAGGGACGCGGCTCACTCTGCGGGTCGCTCTTTACGGCCAGCGACGACACGGCGCGTCAGGTCGCCTTGGGCACCGCCGCGTACCACGGCCGCCTGCTGATGGTGAACCGTCACAGCGCCAAGGAAAGCACGGGACACGGATCGCCGATGCCGCAGCTCGTGCACGGTGGTCCGGGCCGGGCCGGCGGTGGTGAGGAGATGGGCGGCGTACGTGGCGTGCTGCACTACATGCAGCGCACGGCACTCCAGGGACATCCGAGCACGCTGACACGCGTTGTCCGCGAATATCTACAGGGCGCCGAACAGAAGACCGGTGGCGTGCATCCGTTCCGCCGCTACTTCGAGGAACTCGAGATCGGCGACACGCTGATTACCGGCACGCGACAGATCACGCTCGAGGACGTGGAGAAGTTCGCCGCCCTTTCGGGCGACCTGTTCTACGCGCATATGAATGACAACGAGGCCAAAGCGCACGGCGTGTTCGAGAAGCGCGTGGCACACGGCTACTTCATTATCAGCGCAGCGGCAGGACTCTTCGTTGAGCCCTCGCTCAGCCCGGTGATGGCGAACTACGGGCTCGAGAACCTGCGGTTCACGAAGCCGGTCTATCCCGGTGACACGATCCAGGTGCGGCTCACCGTCAGGCAGAAGACCGCCAAAGAGACGCTGCCGGACGGAGTGCCGCAGGGCATTGTGGCATGGGACGTCGAAGTGAAGAACCAGCACGCCGAGCCTGTGGCGATTTACACGATTCTCACGCTCGTGAGAAAGAAAGACGCCTAATCCGCAGGCGCGGGGCGGACCGCCTCACTGATCTTATCCTGTTCTAGCCTTCCTGCTCACGCACCGGCCGCCTCGTGCTCGGTACATCCACGATCTGCTCCCACTCGCTGGCATCGGAGCGCGCCACGACGGCGACGACCGGCTCGGTGTCGCTCAGGTTGAGTACTTCGTGGGGCACGCCAGGCTCGATGTAGATGAAGTCGCCCGGACCATTCTCGACGCTCTGCTCGAGGTTGGGCCCGTACTCATGGCGCACGCGGCCCGCGAGGATGTAGAGCATCACCTCGAAGTCCACATGGATGTGCGCGTAGGCGCACGCACCGGGCGGCACCGTCGCGACGTTCATCGAGAGCTTCTTCGCCGTAGTGTTTCGCGCGGCGAGGCCGGTCTTGTACTGGATGCCATTCCAGGCGCGGGTGATGCCACCCTGCCGGAGCGTGAAGATGCCACCGAGGTCTTCGACTCTGGGTTCGGTCATGGGCGCGACATCAGGCTTGGCGTGAGGGATGAAGAATCGTGGGAGCGGGTGATCTGGCGCAGGCGTGGCGCTAGCCGGTCTTGAATACAAATAACCCCGCACCGGCCACATACGACGGATCGCAGACAATCTTGCACCCATTGAACCCCGGGCCAATCACCGTCTGCTCATGCGTGAAGGTGCGGCCGAGGTCATTGCTGCGGTAGGCGACAATGCCAGCGCCACAGACGTAGAGCCGCACCGCACCGTCCGGCGCAATCGCAAGTTCTGGCACGCCACCGCGCCTAGGATTAGCAGTCCGTCCATGATGGTTCGCATCGCCTGAGAAGTTACCGCCCAAGCCCCGACCGCGTCGGCAGGTCCGAGGTCCGGGGCGTCACCAAAAAGAGACGGGCCGAGGCGAGAGATCTCGCCGCGGCCCGTCTTCGCCCACACACAGCTTAGCGCTGATCCTTGGTCGGATGCAATGTGAGTTTTTGCACGCGCCAGCTCAGGATCTCGCCCACGAACAGTTCATTCTCCGACGGGCAGGCAATCTGGTGCGCCCAGGCGAACTGGCCGACCTTTTTTCCCGCTTCGCCCAGCGTGCCGAGCACCTTGCCGTCGAGCGTGAGTTTGTACATGCGGCCTGGCACGGCGTCGACGCTGTAGAGGTACTGCGTGCCCTGCGCATTGGGTGGCGTGATGCAGATGGCCCACGGCGCGCCGCTCACGGAAAGCGGAGTGGCGCCTGCCCGCGGCATGACCCCACTCAGAATGTCGGGCTCCTTGTTGAACGGCACGTCGATCGTGATGATGCGCACCGGATTACCGTCCGGATCAAACACCTGAATGCGGCGGTTGGTGCGGTCGCCGACGTAGATGTTGCCCTTCGCGTCGCTCGCGATCGTGTGCAAGGTGTTGAACTGGCCCGGGTTGCTGCCGCGTTCACCCCAGGTCTTGAGCCACTTGCCATGCTTGTCGAGCTTCACGACGCGCGAATTATTGTAGCCGTCGGCGACGAAGATATTGCCGTCAAGATCCCAGGTTACATCGGTCGGGCGATTGAACACGCCCCAGCGGGGAACGAACGGCGCGCCCGCTGCGTGCGGCACGACTTCTTCAACGGCTTCGTCGCGGCGGCCCAGCGCGAGGAGAACTTTCCCGGCGGGACTGAACTTCACGACCATGTTCGTCCCTTCGTCGCTCGTCCAGATGTTCTGGTCCTTGTCGACCTGGACCGTGTGCGCGAAGGAGAAGCCGTAGAGATCCTTGCCGATTTCTCGAATGAACGTGCCGTCGGGCCCGAACTCCCAGAGCTGCGCGGCGGTGGCGCCGTGCACGGTGCTCCGCTGACTGGAGCGATGAAAGACGTAGAAGTGCTTCGCCTTGTTGACGGCGATACCGGTGACCTCGCCAAAGTTGAGACCTGCGGGCGGTCTCAGGACATCGCCCTTGGCATCGAACTTGATCTCGGTGACCTGCGCGTTCGCGACGGCCACGTCGCCACCGAACAGGCAGAGGAGGCCGACCAGCAACGGCAAGGTGCGGGGGAACAACGCGCGCAGCGAACCGGTCATCTACGGCTCCGGATGGTGGGGAGGAGTTGCCGTCGGCGGAGGGACTTCGACTTCATTCACCTGCAGTGCGCCCAGAGGGACTTGAACCCCCAACCCTTTGCTCCGAAGGCAAATGCTCTATCCAATTGAGCTATGAGCGCGTCTCGGAAAACTTAACTCCCTGCTCAGGGCGCCGCGATTGGCCTGACCGGCCCGTGCCCGGCGTACACCATCGTCGCGCCAAGTTCGCGGAGGGTGCGCCAGCTCCGCATGGTGATTTCCGCCTCTTCATCCGTGATGAACTGCGGGTGCGTGAGATCGCCCGTGAACACGTCGCCGGAGTCGAGCAGCAGGCTCACGCTGTCGTCCGAGTGGCCGGGCGTGTGCACGAACTGGGCATCGAAGCCGAGCCCTTTGAGAAACGCACGGCTCTCGGCGAGCGGCACGACGACGTTGTCGTCGAGGTTTATCTCCGTATAGTTGTCCGCAGGTTTCATCCATTGCTTCATTGCCGCGATCTGCGGTACCTGCTCCGGCGTCACGATGAGGCGCATCCCCTGGTTCTTGAGGTCCTGCGCCACGCCGGCATGGTCGCCGTGAAAATGGGTTGCGAATCCGTGCGTGATCTCGTTGAGCGGAATGTCCTTTCGCTTCAATTCCGCCTC
>Ga0049084_10000195_pt1 | contig 23290 bp, 31 predicted proteins | sample GreLakmeON33MSRF_FD_66720 | JGI IMG/M metagenome (GOLD analysis project Ga0049084, IMG submission 66720) | Freshwater lentic microbial communities from great Laurentian Lakes, MI, USA - Great Lakes metaG ON33MSRF | ecosystem: Environmental > Aquatic > Freshwater > Lake | place: Great Lakes... | reverse complement strand
CTCAAAACGATCGTAAGACGACTGTTTTCTTTCATGATATTGGTCACGCTGATGAAAAATGGTGGAATTTTCTTCAAAAAACAAATCTTGTCACTGCATCGTATGATAATTTTGAATCCTGTGCGTGCCGCGGATACAATCTTTTAAACCAATATATCCCTGGCGATGTTGTGATCGCTTATGCAAAAGATATTGGTGTTGTTGGTTTTGGAACAGTAACGTCAAAAGGTTACGCTTACAAAAATCACGATATTAATGAATTTGCTAATTCTCATTACCACACTCAGTCTGTTCAATGGGAAGCTGTCCTTCCATTGTTTCAAGCAATCACTATGAAAAAAGTAAATGAAATTGGTCTTAAGTGGCCAGTTCAAACAAAACAAGAAATTCGTTACAATAAAGGAACTATTGACGTCCTTTTAAATGAAATTAAAGCTGGTTTTAATAAAAAGAAAGCGGCATAGTTTTTTTGGCCATCTTCGGATGGCCTTCCTTTTACTCTACGTAATAACCAACTCTTGTTGGGGCAATAAGCTTCTCGTCTTGATAAATAACTTTACCAATAATTGTTTCCATTAATCTTTTGTCTACAGTTAGCGCAAAACCAGACTTTGTTTTTCCATAACACATGTATTTACCCATTATTCCAATACTACAATAATCAGATCCCTTAACGAAAGTATTGTTCAAAAAGGGTTCCGGGAATTCACCTAGGAATTGTATCCTTCCATCCGTGAGGTTGATCAGTATAAAGTCTCCAGTCGAAAGTGTAACAAAGGCTTCGTCTCCTATGATCAAAGGGGCAAAGAAGTTAAATCCTCGAAGTTCTTTACTCATTTTCATTTTGTCACTTTTTACGTCATAGATAAATAGATCGGACGGTATATCCCACTTTGGCTTTGTGAGGTCGCCTTCCGTTGCAAAACCAACAATATGGTCTTTCCAAAGAATGATTTCACTTTTGGGATTACGGGTTAATTGTGCAGACTGGATTACTTTTCCAGTCTTTATCTCAAAACAAATCACACTTTTAAGTTCATAAACAGATGTGGCGCAAACTTTTTTACCGAGCATAAGTAAATTACTGTCGATATGTAGTTTTTTGCCTTCGAAGACTTTAGTCATCCATTTAGTCTTTAGATCAGATGAGTTAATCGCCATGATTCCGCCCGGGCCAAGTGGCAAGATTATAAGGCCATCGCTATAAAGGGGCGCCCGCTCAACATGGCCTTCAACCTTAAGATCCTTTTGAATCTTTTTAGTTTTAAGATTATAAATATGTAAGACACTTTTTGTGTCAGTATGTAGGCCATCTCCCCAGAATAATTTGTCCTCAGCAAGAGTGATTGAGCCCAATGTTTGCTTTTTTCCTTCATAGAGTTTAGTTACAACTTTGAAGGCCTTGTCGGCTTCAAAAAGCACTCCGGTAGTGGCAACAAAATAGAATTTATCTCCAAAACTAACCGGTGCTGAGAAGGTGCTTCCAATTTTTGATCTTATCTCTTGATTATCCGCCTGTGCGGCTCCATTAATAAGGGTAAATGCGAGAAATAATCTCCATAACTTTTTCATTAAATTGTCTCCACTGGTTTATACTTAATTATGCGATTAGCATCGGCAAAATTCAAACATCTTGATTCGGTTCAGCCATTTCTTTTACCTGACACTGTTCCAGCTTTCAGAGTCGTTAAGCAATTGCTGGATATTTCTTCTTTTGATGGGCCATATATCCTTAGATCGGCCCTTAAAAATGAAGGGCAAAAGGGTCAACTTCTTAGCGGGAAAAGTTTAAGTATTGGCGAGATTGACTCCATGCAAGAGCTAAATGAAGCTTGGGAGAAGATTAGCACTCAGGTAGATCTAGCAGAAGTTATCCTTCAAAAAGAAATCAAATGGGAAAGTCACATTACGCTTACCTATGAAAAAGATTTCTTCTTTGCCGAAATAAAAAAGAAGAATGGTCCCCAGCAATTTATTTATTGGACACCCCTTGCTCAAACGTTACATGATGAAATTCAAAAAATTAGAAACTTCCTAAGACCCCTTGAGACTTATCTCCTTCAAGACAAATGCTGGTTAATGGAAGCTGGTATTTTGAATGGAAAGATCTATCTATTCCAGCTTCACCCAGTAAGTTTGGACCTTCTTTCCACAATATTTTCCTCTGAGATGGTGGGACAGATCGTTTCTTCTCGAATGAAATTTGCAAAATCTCAGGGTCTATGGGGACTTATCAAAACGGAATGGAAAGCACGAACTTTTCGTCACAAGATGAAAGATGAATCATTTCATCCTTCGCTCATCTTTTTGAATTGGGAATTTCTATTCCATTATTTTCGAATCTTTTGCATGTTAAATCAACTTGGTCCAGATGCTCAAAGTTTTGCAAGATTTTTGGCAATGAGTTTTGAAAAAACTTGGATGTCCTCACTTGTCAAAAAGCATTTAGAGCTAGCGAATTTTTTCAGAAAAAATGAAGCCTTTGATCCCATGAACCTAGGATTTGAATCCCAGGGATTAATTTATATTGGAAAAGGAACGCTGGAGGGGACAGTAGGTGAAGATATACATACATGCGACACGATTTCCCTCGCTCTCATTTACCAGAAAAATGCGCGGCCAAGAGTTATTCTGACAAAAGAGATCGGTCTTTTGTCCCACCCTGTTCTTGCAAGTGTCGAGAATGGTGTATATCTCGTTTTAGGCATGAGCGAGCTTCCCAAAAAGGGGGCAAGAATTCACCTGGATTTTGATCAAAAAGTTATCAGGATAGAATAATCATAGCAGGAGGTTTCTATGGTGTTTCCCTCTCTTATGTTTAATGTTGAACCCGGAACGATTTCGCAGTTTTCTGCAATTGCTGTCATTGGCTTTTCATTTATTTTACATCGAATTAAAAAAGTCATAATTTATGCCACGCTTGTATTGGCCGGAATCTTTTTGTACCAATCACAAGCACAAGCCTATGCCGCTTTTCCAACTCAGCAGTACAATAACTATGGCCCATATCAAAACTACACTCAAAACAATTTAAACTATTATGGACGTCCTTGGGGTTATGCACCACCAGCGTATTTTTATCCACAGCTTCAGTACCATACTCTTTGGGGCCCACAGCAGCCTTATTACTTTAATCCCCACCAGCAATCGCCATATGCCCCAAACTATAACTGCCCATTCTGTGGAACGGGTCAGCCACCTAAGTTTCCATATCCTGTCACGCACCCTGGTGGCGGAGCTTCGTGAATTTTCTTATTCCGTGGTGTGGAGTAGGGTTGGTTTATTTTTTAAATCAAACCTTTCCCTCCAGTTTTAATACTCTATTCCTTATAAATATTTGGCTCTTTTCTTTGCCCCATACGTTCTCAACATTTACTCGTGCTGACCGTAGGTCGATAAAAAATGTTACTTTGACCATTGGCATGGTTGCCGTATTTATGATTGCGATCGTCACGATTTCAAACGTGTCCGGGATAGTTTTTCTTTATTCGATGTATTTTTATTGGCAGCAATTTCATTACGGAAAACAAAATCTGGGTTTATCTCGCTGGAGAACCAATGAAGCTCAAATTTACCTCGATAAAGGTTTTTATTTATCGATTGTAACAATAAGTTTAATTGGACTCTTAGGTAATGGCCCTCAAGCTTTTTTTGGATATGTTCTCTATTTTCCAATAACAGTTACCATTTCTAAGCTCTCAATTTTCTCTTTGATGCTAGGGCTTACGGGAATCTATATTTTCTTTCGGCCTAAACAAGTGGTCTATGCGTTGGAGCACACTTTTATTTTTAGCTTGGCCTACTTGTATTGCGAACACTTTGCTTTGGGCTGGCTTTTGTTGAACGTTTTTCATAATCTTCAATATTTAAAGTTTATGAAAAGTTACGAGGCAAAGCTCTCTTTCCTACTGGCCCCTATGATTCTCACATCCATCCTATTTATACTTCAGTTTCAAGTTATCAAAGGTCTAATCATTTTCTCATTGCCCATTGGCCTAAGCCTAATGATGGCGTTGAATTTTACACATTATACTCTAGATGGCCTGATCTGGAAGGGGAGTAAGTTGATCAAGTAAACAGTTAATACTTTGCCACTTATATACCGATAAGCTTAATAACAATATGGAGGATCTCATGAAAAAATTATTAACACTCGCAGTCCTGTCACTTTCTTTTAATGCCCTAGCAGTGGATATGGATAAGTACTGCTTACCCTTTCTTAACGGGGAACTTGAAACTCAAGAAGCTAAGCCTGAAGTTATGGATGGTTTTGTTGCTACAAAGGCCAAAATGGAAATTGCGGGAAATATGGTTGATACCATAAATATTCTTCCAGCAGAACTTGACTCAAAAGGCGACACACAAGTTGTTAAGTATCCTTGGGGTGAGGAAAGTACAATGAAAATTATGAAGTATAAGAAGAATGGGAAACAGGTCACGGATTATAAAATGATTATAAGCCGGGATAAAGCAGGAAATCTAATTTCAGTATCTAAAAAACCAATTTTACTTCAGGACTTTAAATTGCACGCCAACACGATCTATTTTAAGCCACAAAAAGATACATGTATTCCGGAAAAGTATATTGGCCACAACAAGCTTAAATTCAATGTAGATCTCTGCCGAGAAATAGACAGATTCTTTGCAGAAGATCCTACCGCCAAAGATTGCCTTGTTGCACGTCACGACCAAAAGCTTGCATCTCTAGTGAAAGAATTTTCTAAAGGACTCGGTGAGAAAATCATTTTAGGATTCGAGAAAAAAACAGAAGATATGTCGACACTTTATGCTGCTAAACACCGTGTTAATTGCTCTGAAGCTGGAGTTGATGGAATTCTAGGTGATAAAGCACTTTGGGATGGATATGTCGGTAAGCGTGGTGAAGAAAAACTGAAATCTGCTATTGGCCAAGAAGAATAAATTATAAGATAAGGCTACCGAGAGGTGGCCTTATCTTTTTCTTTCTTTAGTTTTCTTGTGAAGTCCTCATATAAATCCATATAAAAATCTTCTTCTGCAACAGAAACCATTAGTCGTTTCAATATGGTTTTTACAAGTCTGACAATAAAAGAAGAAGCGGAAGAAGTTCGTTCTACTATGACTAAAGTTGCAAGCTATTGGTCAACTGGACAATTTGAAAAATTAATGAAGACGAATTTGAGAAAATTAAAAAGGTGAGTTGGTGTTTTCTAGTCTGTTGTTCACCTTGCAAGTCAACTGACATAATTTTCCAAGAATTAGCTTTGCGTGAGTATTTAAGGGAAGTGGAGCATTGCTATTTTTAGCATGTCCACATGGAAGCCCGGAGACAACGGGATAGTCAACACGATCCGCAAATCGCTTGAGAGCACTGGATATTAAATTCTGTCCGTTTTTTTCCAGTCCTTCCGTGAAATCACCAACCAAGAGTGCCTTTATGTCTTTGTCCAGAATTTTCGCCTGATGAAGTTGTTCAAGCATGCGGTCCACTGAATACCCACGCTCAGATACATCTTCAATGAAAACTATTTTACCCTTAGGCTTAATTTCCCAGCTCGTACCAAGGGAGCTTTGAATTATTCTTAGGTTTCCCCCTAATATCGTGCCCTCCAGGGTTTTCACTTCCTGTGCTGCCTGATTAAGTGGAGTTAGATTTTTAAAGTTTATTTGATTTATTCGCCCAAAAAGAAGATCAACAAGCGATTGATGTTCTTCGGTTAATTCCCAGTCCGGATGAAGCTGACTGATTGTTCGGGCGTGAAGAGTTGGCCAGTTCCATTTCTGATTGAAGAAGATATGCAGAGCGGTAATATCACTAAACCCAATAAGAAGCTTTGGTATCTTAGGAGGCGTGAGTTTTTCGAGCAAGGGAATAAGTCTCATGCTGCCATAGCCGCCACGTAGGCACCATATGACTTTAGCGTCTGAGTAGAGTGCTTTCTTAAAGTGCTCCCATTGCTGATCTAACGGGGCAGCAAAGTATAGATCTGTTTGAATCATGTTATTAGGATATTGAGGTACCAACCCAATATTTTTTAACCAAGTAAGTCCATGATAGATCTTTTCTTCAGTTGATGCTGAGGCAGGAGCAACAATTTCAACTATATCGTTTGGGGTAAGTGTTTCCCACGCATTTATTTTTTTTTTCATTTAAATCATTTTACTCTCTGGCATCATGTTTGCAAAACAATACATAGCAAATCTTTAAAAAAACCAAGGAGGATTATGTGACTATTAAAGACAATCATATAAATCGCTATGGTGAAAGTCACATCAAACCTGCTTATGGCACATATGGCATGGTACGAGATAAAGATATTGAGACAGTTGATTGGACCCATGACCCTCGCTCAGAATCATTCAGTGAGAGGCACTATGGTAAAGGTCCAAAAGGTTGGTTGCCAGACGAAACGATTAAAAAGAATGCATCCCTGGCATTATATTTGAATCCATATGTGGACGCGAGAGAGATTGTGGTCAGTGTTAAAAATGATTGCGTAATTCTTAAGGGATTCATAAAAAATCGATTTCAAAAAAAGGCTGCAGAACGTTGTGTCGAAAATGTCCCAGGAGTCATAGATGTATACAATGAATTAGTTCTTAAACAGGTGGACATTGGGCCTAGATATAAATTGTAAAATGATGGCCGAGGAGTTTGTATGTTTTTAAAAAGACGTATTCTGAAACGATTTATAGTCCGAAAAACGACTCAGGCAGTGGAAAGTTCTTCAACCGTCTTGGTTACAGCACTAGCGACGGCTTTAACTTATAAAGTTTTATCTATGTTTGCAGAAAAAAAACTCTCGCCCAAAAAAGCTAAGGAGTTCGTATGAGTGAAAAGATAGCACAGACAAAAAAAAGTTTATGGAAGACTCTGAAAGCTAAAATCTTGCCACATCAATCCAAGACCTACGACCGGGCAGTTCAAAGTATGAATGGGTCTGATTATTATGAATTATCTGGTGAATCTGAATATTCTCGTGATCGATCTGATCCCTATCAAATGGTAGATTATATGATTGACCGTAATATAAACTTCCGAGGCTTTGGTCCAAAAGATTTTACAATTTCTGATGACCAAATATGCGAAGAAGCTTGCGAAATTCTTACACGAGATTCATTCATAGATGCAAGTGAGATTAATGTTGAAGTGAAAAATGGATGTGTCATTTTGAAAGGCCATGTTGACTCTCGGCAAACAAAAAGTTTAGCCGAGTTATCTATTGAAGGGTTGAATGGTGTACGAGACATTAATAATCAGCTTAAATTTGATGATGATTTAAGAGCACGGCAGTAATAAATGGCGGGGAATCTTGCGACAAAGGAAAGGGGATTTATGGTGGCCTTTCTGAGGTTTTCAGACACATTGGTTTTATCATAAATGTACTAATAACAGGTGTTTCAAAAGGCATCGGTCTCGCTTTAACTACTGAAGCTCTTCAAAAAAATTTAATTCACTTCGTATGATTACCGGCATGGGTAATCATGCAGCTCCCTTGGTAGCATAATAATAATAATAATTTATTATCTGAAGAATCATTTGGAACAACATCCAAAAGATCAATATTAGGATCGGTTTCATCTTCCTCAATAGGCATGCTTTGGTTGTAACTATCTCTCTCTCTAATATCATCTTGTTTAACAGGCCTTTCTCTTCGAACTTCTTCTTCATGTTGAGCGGTTTTGCTACATCCAATAAAGAAAAAGAGCAAACTCGTAGTTGTTATTACTATAATACTATATTTCATTTTTATAATCCTAGATTGAATCATCGTATTGGTAGTCATTATTCTCATTTGTGTCTTGGGGAATGTAGTCTTCAGGATTCTCTGATGGTTCAACATATGATACGTCTTCGTGGTTTTGAGAATAGAGGTCATACTCAGCATTTTCTTCATTTGGAGTCCCCTCGTAAGAGTCTTGCGCAAATATATTCATTGCGATCGTAAGCACTAGGACTGAAATAAAAATTTTCATGATTTACCCTTGTTAGAGCGTGTTTTAGAGATCGTATAAATTTGCAGGAGGTCAATGAAAGAGTCACTGCAGAATTAAATTCTGGCCTACTACTTGCTATTTGATGGCTGGCTTTTTTTTAAATTGTGCTGAAAGCAAATGGAGCCTTTATCAATATTCAAATGAGTTTACTTTGTTTGTTAATGCTATTTTCTTGTGGAAGTGGTTTTAGTGACGTTGAGGTTGGGCAGGAAGAAGTTATAGAGGGATGGTACACGGCAGTATTAAATCCACTAAATAGCAAAGTGGGTATCTTTTCAGGCAGGGTCGATCTTTCCATGAGCGATAATCAATTCTGGGTCCGCGTTAATTTGAAAGGACCACAAACCAACGAAATGCATCCTCAATTTCTTCACACGAATAGTTCCTGTCCAACGATGAAAGATGATTTAAACCGAGATGGATATCTTGATTTTATCGAAAGTTACCGAGTTGCTGGGCCAATTCTCATGCCCTTGGATTCAAATTTGAACTCCCAAATGAAAGGACTGCATGAGTTTCCTCATATGAGAAAAAATAGTTCTTACTATTATTATTCTGAGGCTTGCAACAGTGATTATATGCTTTCAGATCTTAAAAGAAAAGATGAATACAAAGAGGACATGATGACCAAACTTCGCCCATCTGAAAAACTTAATCTCAAGAAAAGAGTTGTTTTGATTTACGGTACTAGCTCTGATCGTTATTTGCCTGACACTGTAGAGACATTTGACGGATATCCAAATCATTCTTCTATTCCTATTGCATGTGGTGAAATTTCCACGTCAGGCCCCGAACACTAGTTTCAATTCAGAATGTCCCATCTTCGGGCAAAATTCCTCATTAAAAATCAACGTAATTTGAAATTCTACTAACTTGCCGATGGCCATGTTTTTGCTATAAGCCATCGCGCGTTTTATTTTGCGCTGCCATCGTTTTGATTAAGGAGAATAATCATGAAGAATAAAAAGAGGTTCCATCAACTTGCTTCCCTTGTTTTGGGTGTCTACATTATGTCTGTTGTCTCAGGATGTAATGAGCATCACGTAAAATCGGGCAGTGGACGAGTTTTAGATCCAATAGAGGAGCTTGGCATTGAAGGTAAGTATGAAGTTAAATTTCTACCCCTAAATACATCTCTTGCTGGAATTTCCAATGCGAAGGCAAAAATTCATATTGTCGCAGACCATATAAGTGTTGAACTTAAAATGCAAGATTCACCACCACTGACATTACATTCACAGTTTATTTATACCTCATCAGTATGTCCGTCTGACATTCATGATGCAAATAAAGATGGCTTCATTGATCCACAAGAAGCTGCAAAAGTACTTGGTCCAATTCTCATCCCATTAGATAGCGATCTAAGTTCACAAATGGATGGCATAACTCAATTTCCTTTTTCAGATTCCTTGGGCAAGTATCATTATGCTCAAGAAGGTCTTCTTTCGCATTTGATAGCGGACTTACAATCTCCGGATATGAATCCTAAAGATGAATTAGGTAAACTGAATCATGGACAACAATTAAAACTTGATGGAAAAGTCATGGTCATCCAAGGCGTTCCTGATGATCTCTACGTCCCAGGTTCCATAAGCTCCATTGGTACGAATTCTGACCGGGCCACTTTACCAATCGCCTGTGGGAAAATTTCCAGGGTACTGCTGGAAGAATCTGAAACTTCCGAATCAGAGGAAGATATTTGGCAAAAATAAGTGCATAATAGATGGGTAAGGAGATTTTATGATTACTCATTTAGCAGATTCTAGAGGTTTTGCCGACCATGGTTGGTTACAAAGTGCTCATACATTCAGTTTTGCTGATTACTATCATCCTGAACGCATGCATTTCGGGGCCCTGAGGGTAATTAATGATGATGTTATTGCTGCAGGTAAGGGGTTTGGACGTCATCCACATCGCGATATGGAAATTATTACGATTCCTTTAGAAGGGTCCCTAAAACATGAAGATTCTGAAGGCAATGTTGGAATCATAAACCGTGGTGAAGTTCAGGTGATGTCTGCGGGTACTGGTATTTCTCATTCTGAGTTTAGTGACCCCACACTCATAACAAAATTATTACAGATCTGGGTTTTACCAAAAAAAATCGGCATTAAACCTCGCTATGAACAAAAACATTTTTTGTTATCAGAAAGAAAAAATCGTTTTCAATTAGTTGTTTCACCCGATGGAAGGGAAGGTTCACTTGCTATTAATCAGGATGCATTCTTTTCTCTTGCCGAAATAGATGTAGATCTTGGCATTGTCTACCAACCCAAAATTCTTACGAACGGTGCCTATCTCTTTATTATTAACGGTTCATTTTTAATTAATGGTAATACCTATAAAGCAAGAGATGGTATCGGCTTTCCTATTTTTAATGAACTTTCATTCAAGTCCTTAAATGGTCCTGGTGAAGTCCTCATTATGGAAATACCAATGCTAATTAAATAGAGTTATACCCAAGGTGAATCTTCAAGACCTTGTGATTTAACTGTGTGCTGTACATGTCCTGTGTCATTTTGTCTATGTAATTCGATCCACTCTTTAAATGCAAACCAATGGGCCTGTATAATTTTACGAGATATTTCATCTACAAGTTTTCCTTTCTCACCAAAAGCTTTTGAGCCATTCATGTAGAATTCAGGTTGATTGAGAAGACTCATATCTAAATAATTTAGAATTTGTCGTAAATGACCTTGGGCCCCAAATGTTCCAATGTTGCCAATCGATGCTCCAATGGTGGCCACAGGTTTTTTTTTCCATAAGTTTTTGGGATAGGGTCGAGATCCCCAATCAATAGCATTCTTTAAAACACCAGGTAAGGAGCGATTATATTCCGGTGTAATAAAAAACACAGCTTCTGTTTGTCGGATCTGGTCTTGGAATGATATAACTGAATCAGGTGGATCATTTTCTATGTCTTGCGAAAAGAAAGGGAGTTTAGAAATATCCGCCAAGGTCAGTTCTGCCACGTGACCTACAATCTCTTTATATGCCTCAAACAATTTCTTGTTTACCGATCCGCTACTGATCCCGCCAACGAGTGTTAATATTTTTATGGTCTTCATGATACCCTCCCTTATAGCTTCTCAGAAGATCATACTCCTTGTGCTGTAGGGCGAGTTTAAAGATTCATTTAAGATGGAACTTGATAGGATTACTTCGCTCGTAACATGGAATGTATCTTAGATAACTTTCTTGTTCTTTTATTTTGATAGCGACTAAGGTCATCTAGGCGATATCTTTCAAGAGCTTGAGACATTTCTATTCCGCTCATAGGAACTCCATGCTTTTTCTCATAGCTGAGATCCATCATTTTCATCTCTTGTACGAGTATTTCACCAATTTGATTAATAAGAGTTACCGTACTAAGCATATTACTTGGTATCTCTTTTGAAAAATCATCAAGCTTTAAGGCCTTCTTTACTAATGGCCAAAGAAAGGTGCGACGGACTTTCCATATTATGCCGCCGGCCATCTTTGATTTTGCACTGTCGACCAATTGATATTCATATTCATTCATCCAACGAAAAACTTCCGACATGATTGCATCTTTTTGTCGTGAATCACGTGTTAGCCTTAAATCCTGAAATTCTCCTAAAAGATCAAATCGAGGATCTATTTCCATATCGCCTGGTTCGAATGTCGGCCCGGGTACAATTTTTAACCGAGAAACTAAACTCTCGGAACCTTTGATTTCATTTTTATAATAAGGGATCGTAAACTTGCCATCAGTTGCCATTGCGAATGCGACTTGTGAAACTTCTGCGCAAGACATTGTCGTTGGGTCATTAAAATTTAATTCATAATCATATTTGATGGGGTTTTGACTTTCTAACCTTGATTTTACTAATGCTGATATTTTATTAGCGGCCTTCTTTGCCAGCAATTTATCTTTACTACGAAGCCAGAGGATACGAGCATTTTCATTTTTCAGGGCAAAATCAAAATCATAAAATGCGACTCCTACACCAACGTAAGATTCTATCGTTTTTAGTCCTTGAGTTTTATCATTCTTGTTAACAAATACAATATGACTAAATTGCGTTGCTCTTGAACCAAGGCGTGCAATCATGCCTGAAAGGAAACTTACTCCTCTGGTAACGAGCACGTCTCCATCCTCAAACTTAAGATCCTTTCCCAACTCAGTCGTACGTGTAACATAATAGTTAGGGGTAGAATCTCGCATTGGGATAGGTTGTTTTTGAAATTCAATTTGCGAAGGACTTAAATGTTTCACTTGATTTGCGATCTCTAAAAGGTAGTCTTCAACAAATCTGAACTGTCGAAAATTTGCTTGAATTTGATAAACACACTCTTGATCAAATTCAGTTAACCTTGAATGAAGAATTGATCGTATTTTCCATGAATTGTCTGCGATTCTTTGCGCCTGATTTTTTAGGTCTTCTAGCGGCAGCATTTTGAGATCTAAAGCATCCAAGTTCTTTTCCAGTAACCCAAGATATGATTTACAGACCTTGTTATCAAAAGAGGGGGATTCCACTGCATAGAGTATTTCTTCGCTGGCCTTCAAAAGGTCGCTTAATTCTGGTGGCCCCTGAATATTGGCGATGTTGCGCTTAGCTTGTGCACTGGAAAGTGTTGTAAAGACTAGTAAGCCTAGGATTTTATAGCTGATCATTCTTCCTGATCGGACGAGTCGGGTATTTCTTTAGTCGTACTTCAGTACCCATGACTCGTCCACCAAGTCTACCTTTGTAAGGGGGTGATATGTTTCAATCAAGTCCCATCTTTTCTTTAACAATACTTATTTTTTACCTGCTTGGTTTCCTGTGTGCTGCTCTTGCAATCTTGAGGTCACGCACGCCTCAAGGGGCCACAGCATGGGTTGTGGGTTTGGTTACCATGCCCTTTTTTACTGTACCGCTTTTCATTATTTTTGGACGTAGTAAATTTCTTGGCTATGCCCACAGAAGAAAAATTCAGGATAAGAAAATTAGCAGAAAGCTGTGTGCTATGCAGAATGCACTCATTGCCGATGAGATCGCACCGACCGAAATTCATCCTTTAATGCATTCGCTTGTAATGCTTTGTCGTCCTGGATTCACAAGTCATAATAAAGTTGAGGTCTTGATTGATGCAAAAAAAGTTTATGCGGCCATGATCTATGATCTGGAAAATGCGCAAAAATATATTATTTTTCAATTCTATATTTTTCGTCCTGATGCTGTTGGTAAAATGTTTGCAGAAATACTCATGCGAAAGGCGAGACAAGGGATTAAGGTTAATTTTCTATATGACGAAATTGGAAGCGAAATTCCGGCCCAGTTCATAAAAGATTTAAGATCAGCTGGAATAAATGTTTGTCATTTCAATTCATTGAGAGGGAAGGGACGATTTCAGGTCAATTTTAGGAATCATCGAAAAATTCTTATTGTGGATGGCCAGACTGCATTTATAGGTGGACTTAATATTGGTGATGATTACTTGGGGCATTCACCTAAACTAGGACCTTGGCGAGATACGCACGTAAAAATAGAGGGACCTTCCGTCATCGCAACTCAAATGATTCATGCCAAAGACTGGCACTGGTCGCAACAAGAGGATCTTGTGGCGGATTGGCGGATAAAACCGGCACTAGGGGATGCAAATATTCTAGTTCTACCTTCTGGCCCAGCAGATGAGAAAAAGATATGCCTCCTGGCCCATATTGCGATGGTAAATTCCGCTCAAAAACGTCTATGGATTGCCAATCCTTATTTCATTCCGCCCGAAAGTTTATTAGATGCCATTTTGCTGGCAGCTCTGCGAGGAGTTGATGTTCGTTTCATTTTACCATCATACAGTGATACTTGGATTGTCATGCTCGCTAGTGAGGTTTATATTTCACGCTTGCTCGACCATGGAGTAAAAGTTTTTAGATACAAGACCGCTTTTATGCACCAAAAAGTGATATTGGTTGATAATCTCTTCGCAGCTGTTGGATCGGCCAATCTGGATTTTCGATCTATGTTCATCAATTTCGAAATTACGATAATTGGGCAGGAAATAAAATTTGTTCATGATGTCGAGGCCATGTTGCTTGATGATTTTAAACAATGTAAGGAAATCCCTTGGGATGAATACAAAAACATGAGCCTTTTTAAAAAAATATCAACTCGTGCTGCAAATCTTGTGGCCCCAGTGCTTTAACTATCATATTTTATTTCTTATACTTTATTTAATTATTTTTTCTAAGGATCAATTATGAAGAAGATATTCTTCCTTTTGTGTTTATTTGTACTCAATAGCAGTTTTGCTGCTCACCCAGTGCTTACAATGGAAACATCTCATGGTGCAATTGAAATTGAGTTATTTGAAGACAAGGCACCCAACACTGTTGCTAATTTTTTAAAGTACGTTGACGACAAATTTTACGACGGAACAATCTTTCATCGTGTGATTAATGGTTTCATGATTCAGGGCGGTGGCTTTTCTCAAAATATGGCAGAGAAAAGTACTCGTGCACCCATCAAGAATGAAGCCACTAATGGCCTAAGCAATGATGTTGGAACTCTTGCTATGGCCCGGACTAATGATCCTCACTCAGCAACAGCTCAATTTTTTATTAATGTAGGGGATAATAGTTCCCTTAATCACACTGGCCAAAACCCAAGCGGCTGGGGATATGCTGTTTTTGGTAAGGTTACCCAGGGCATGCATGTCGTTAACCGTATCAAGATGGTTAAGACAGGGAGTATCAATAGCTTTTCGGATGTTCCCATGGATGCAGTCATAATTAAAAGTGTTAGACGTAAGGATACGGCTCCAGCGAAGATAGAAGTTAAAGCTGAAACGAAAGTTAAAAAGAAGTCCAAAACGAGCCCAAAAACAATATAAATCATACATTCTTTAACCTCTATAACGGCTTTAGTCACACCTTTATAGGATATGACTAAAGCTTTTTTTGCCTCTCGATTTTCCTCTGGCGAAGCATCACCTTAGGTCATACTCAGTAGGTATTATTTCAAAAAATGTAGGATATCTTTTGGATTCAGGATTCGCTGTCCTTGAAAAGAATCAAAAGCAGATTCAATGCATGCATGTGCTACCAGTTTTCCACTGACCGGCTTAATGGACTCAAGACCAGGAATAGTTGGGATCAAACTTAGAATGAATGCGAGATTGTGTTCTAATAGTCGTTTTTGTATTCGCGGTCCTTTGAGTAGTCCTGGCCGAATAAAAGTAACTTTGGGCAATGAGAGCTTCATGACATCTCTTTCAAGATCGCCTTTCATCTTGGTATAAGCGAGTCTTGATTTTGTGTCTGCATTAGGAGCCGAAACCAATACACAATTATTAATGCCGTTGATTTTTGCAGCTTGGGCCACTCTAAGCTGATAATCATAATCTACAACTCTTTGGGCTTCTCTGGTGCCAGATTGATTAAGAGTTGTTCCCAAAGCAGAAAAGAGAACATCCCCTGTAATTTGATTTCTCCATTCACCTAGACGTTCAAAATCAACAACAAACTCTTCAAGCTTTGGATCTGAAATACCCGTTGTACGACGGACAAATATTTTAATCTTGGAAAATCTTTCATCATTAAGTGCGTAATTAAGAATCTCGGAACCAACAAGACCAGTGGCGCCAATTAAAATAGCTGAATGTCTCATATAAGGATTAGAACTGTTAACATTCTACTTGTCCATTGATATGATAATCCCATGATTAGTATTGAAAAAATGATGGAATTCAAACAACCCTTTATTTCTGCTGCAAGCGGTCTGGTTGAGTCTAATGGTAAGTTTTTTGTTGTTGCTGATGATGAAAATTTCCTCGCTATTTATGATCAAAGGACTCACATAGGTCAAGTTTCACAAGTTTTTAATGAAATTCTGCCTAATGAGAAGGCCTTGAGAAAAAAAAAGAAGCATGATATTGAAGCGCTCGTTCTTTTGCCTCAGCAAAACAAACTCCTCCTTGTTCCTTCCGGTTCTACTCCGGCGCGCCAACGTGGAGCCATCATGGGCCAATCAGGACAATTTGAAAAAGAAGTCTCTTTTCACCATCTATTTTTCGAGCTGAGTAAAGAATTTAGTGAAATTAATATTGAGGGAGGGGTCGTCATAGGCGATGAACTCTACCTTTTTCAGAGGGGGAATGGCCCTAAAAACCAAAATGGAATAATCATTTTAAGTTTAGTGGCATTTCTTTCGAATCAAAAATTGAAGTTTAAAATTCTTCCCATAGATCTTGGAACTCTGGAAGGTATTAATTTATCTTTTACTGATGCAACAGTCGCCGGTAACAAAATATTGTTTTTGGCAGTGGCCGAGGATTCAAATTCGACCTACCTTGATGGACAAGTCGCAGGCTCTGTCTTGGGGATGATGAATCCAAGGGGAGAAATCCTTTGCACCACTCCTCTTGCCACGTCCTCAAAACCTGAAGGGCTCTGCTACAGTTCGTCTGAGAAATGCTTTTATGTTGTTACCGACGACGATAACCGTGAGCTGCCTTCGTCTTTGTTTCGTGGGTATTTACCAGCAGAATGGACCCCACATATGATTAGTGATTAAGTTTTTTTTGTATCTTTGCGAATTCTCTGCCAAGTTCGATTAGTTTATCTTGTGAGAAATCCATTTTTGCCTCCTCAAAGATGGCAGCTTCATCTTCGTTAACATGTTTGCGTATAGTAAAATTAAGTTTTCTAAAAGTTGAGTCCCATTCATCACTCTCGATTAGGATATTATCAAGCCTACTGAATAAATTTTTAATTTCTTTGTACCTGTCACCAGCGGATTCAGCAACATTGATAGCTTCTTTGCTATGAATATCTTTGATTAGGTGGGCGCAAAGTGTTCTTTTCTCACTTTCAATATGGGGAAGAAGCGCGTCTTTTAATTGAAGATACTTCTCCTTTTTTTGGACAATATCGGTACATTTTTCAATTTGATTTATAAGGTCTTCGGCATGTTTATGCTCATTATGCAGGGTAGTTAATATTGACTCATTCATGAAGCCTCCTTTGATCGACAGGATAAGTTCTTTGATCGTTTTTTTCCTCTTTCTCTGTGGGCTTCTCCTCCTCCCTGTCTTGTTGGGATTGCAGATTTTCTTCCGGTGTAAGTTTATTCAGAACTGAGACACTACCTCCCATATCCCCAGCATCTGGAACTGTTTCGAGAGTAGAAGGCCCTCCAGGAAAAACATGGAGTGACCCCATGGCAAAAGCCTGTGAAAAAGATATTAAGTAGATTACCAGAATTAATTTCACTTAAACCCCTTACATCGAAGTACAATTTTTCCACTAATGCTACTGACTTTGTACAAGAGATATTCTAAAGATTTTCACGTAAGGACAGGTAATTACGGAGTTGACAGTAAGTGTCTTCTTGACCAGGTTTAGCTTTTGAAACTGCTTGGTTTTCTTTGCTCTGGGAAGCATTTTAAAAAATAATTACAAATCATCTTGGTTAATTTCGATTTCATTGTTTACTTGTTTTTCGTCAGAAAAGTTTTCTTGATCCTCCGATTCGTATAAGGCCAGTACACTGGGACTTTGTTCATCAAAAGAAGGTGTAATATTTTGTTCCGATTCATTTATATTGTCTTTTATAAGGGCAAATGCTGGCAGGGCAAAAAGTATGGCAAGTTTGGCAAGAAATATGCAAATAGAACCTACAAATACTCAAAGACATTTAATCACTAATTGGGAACTTAATCGGTTGTGTGAAGAGTTTAATTTAAGGGCCGAAGAATTAAGAGGGATAGTGAAAAAAGTGGGTTATCGAGTTGAGAACATAAGAAAATTTCTAGCCAAAAAAAAAGGCCCTCTAAGAGAGCCCTCAATGACTACGCGGCTTTCTTGTCCCAATTATTCCAAACTTCTTTAGTCCAAGTAGATTTCGTATCAGCTACCCATTTTTTTGCCCATAATTTATCATGAACAAATTTTTCAAGATCTTGGGGAGAATTACAGTCAACCCACAAAATCATATCCCATTCACCCATAGTAGATGCTGCCCACTTAACTTCTTTCCATTTCTTAAGCCAGTTCCAGTTTTCCCAAACTGGCGCATCTTTCGTCCACTTTACTTGTACCTGAGCAGTCCATTTTGACATACGATCTCCTTTGATCTTTATACCTATATGCTAATAGGGACTGAATTATTGTAAAGTGCCTTTGCAGTCAGGAAAAAGCTACCCACATGTATAGTGGACATATATGATTTGTTAATAGAAATTAATTTTTGGGGTAACTATGTTAAACAAGGAATTCAAACCTTTCGTCTCTGCAACAGAAAAAATAAAAGAATTCACACTGGGTCCTATCCTCATGGGAGTCTTCTTAGGTATTCTTTTTGGAGCATCATCACTATACCTAGCGTTAAAAGTTGGTATGACTGTATCAGCATCCATTCCTGTTGCAGTTTTATCGATTACTTTATTCAAAGGCCTTGCCAAAGTTTTTGGACTTAGGAATGCCACAATCTTAGAAAATAATATGGTGCAAACCACTGGATCGGCCGGAGAATCGATTGCCTTCGGAGTCGCTGTAACCATGCCGGCACTTTTGATCTTGGGCTATGATTTGGATTTAAACCGAATCATGACCGTTTCAGTTCTTGGTGGTCTATTGGGTGTTTTAATGATGATCCCACTTCGCAAAGCACTGATTGTGAAAGAGCATGGCAAATTGATTTACCCAGAAGGAACAGCGTGTGCCGAAGTTTTGATTGTAGGCGAAAAAGGTGGCTCGTCAGGTAAGATCGTTTTTGGAGGATTTTTCTTGGGTCTTTTCTATAAATTTTTCAACGTTGGTATGCACCTCTGGAAAGATGTACCAGAAAAGATTTTCAGTTTCTTCAAGGGCTCAGCAATTTCTGCAGAAGTATCACCTGAACTCCTAGGGGTTGGTTATATTATTGGTCTTCGTACTTCTGCCATTATGATGGGTGGAGGAGTCCTTTCAAGTTTTGTTTTAATTCCAATGATCGCTTTATTTGGTGCAAACCTTACAGAGGCCCTTTATCCTGCAAAAATTCTTATTAAAGATATGGCCATTCACGATATTTGGAGAAATTACGTTCTCTACATTGGTGCAGGTGCAGTTGCTGCTGGTGGTATCATCTCTTTGTTTCAGAGTATGCCGACGATCATTAGTGGTGCGAAAGGCGGTTTTACTAGTTTATTCGGCAGTAAAAGTCCAAATGGTCCAAAAGATCGAACTGATGACGATCTTCCTTTTTCTTTTGTTGTGATCGGAACACTTTTGATGGTGGGCGCTTTGTGGTTTGCTCCAGCTCTTCATATCAACCTTTTTTCTGCGCTTCTAATTATCGTGTTTGGGTTCCTTTTTGTCACAGTAAGTTCGCGCTTAACTGGCGAAATTGGCTCATCATCTAACCCAATCTCGGGTATGACGGTAGCGACACTTCTTTTAACTTGTCTTGTTTTTCTTGCTGTTGGTTGGATTGGCCCTGAGTACCGAGTTGGTGCCTTGAGTATTGCAGCAGTTGTTTGTATTGCCGCTTCAAATGGTGGAACTACTTCGCAGGATCTGAAAACCGGTTATATCCTTGGTGCTACACCTAAATACCAACAAATTGGTCTCTTGATTGGGGCACTGACATCAGCGCTGGTTATAGGGTATTCACTTAAGCTTTTAAATGATGCCTCAACTGTTTATTCAAAAAAAGTTCCTGAATATATCGTTCAAGATATGAGCTTGTTAAAAGAAAAACAAACGATACAAGGACCTGAGAAATCTAAAGACTCAAATGAGTATTATGTTTATCAGGTAAATGAACAATCAAATCCTTCGGCCATGAGTGTCCTCTCCCCTGGAAAATACCTCGTTGATAACTCTGGAAGGGTGACTTATTTAGTGGATCCTGGAATTAACGGAGTCTTAAATAAACGTGATGATGGGACAAGTGTAACTAAATACGAGGCCCCTAAGGCCCGTTTAATGTCTCTTATTATTGACGGAATCCTCACACAGAAACTCCCTTGGGGTCTAGTCCTTCTAGGAGTTGCTCTTGCACTAGTCTTAGAGTTATGTGGAATCTCGGCCCTTCCCTTCGCAGTAGGGGTTTATCTCCCAATCTCGGCTTCAGCTCCAATCTTTGTTGGTGGCGTTGTGAGATACTTAGTGGATCGTAAACAAAAAGGTTCGCAGTCTGAAGCTGAAGCAGAGACAGGACCAGGAGTTCTTTTCTCTTCTGGTTTGATTGCAGGTGGCGCCATCGCAGGAATTCTTTTGGCACTTACTCAGATCATGGAAGGAGTTTCTGACAAACTAGATTTTTCTAAAGCGATGGGCATGCTTGGCCAATCTGATCTATTCAGCCTAGGTGTGTTTCTAGCAGCAGCAGCAGTTCTCTTCATTGTTGGTAAAAAGAAAACAACTTAAACTATTTTTCCTCGGGGATCATTTCCCCGAGGTCTTTTTGTTTAATCGCATTCACACTCAAATGGAGCATAATCGTACTCACGATTAAACTGATTAGTGCTTTCAAAAATCTCCTACTCCTAACTGCGTTTTATTTCGTTAAGAATTTCCGCCTTAAGATGATCATCAGCTGATCCAAGTGCAATATCTCTTAAGCTAAGCATGCCAACGGGTTTTTCGCCTTTATCCACAACTAAAAGACGTGAAATTTGTTTTTGCTCCATGATTTTAATTGCTTCATTTATTTCTTGATTTTCATAAACAAATACAAGGTCTCGTGTCATAGCGAGAGAAATGGGATCATCAGGAGAGTGACCACTGGCCACACAGGCCACTACAATATCCCGATCAGTAACAAAACCAACGGCCCTTTCATTTTTATAAATAGGCAAACCGCCAATATCTTGCTTCTTCATCAGGTTTGCAACTCGTCGAAGTGAATCATTAATTTGAGCTGTTACAACTCCTGCGTGCATAAATTCTGAAACTTGCATAAGAACCTCCAGTTCAGTATGCAGAAATAGTGGCACTCATAAATGAGTTTTAGTATTTAAATTTTCTCCAGATTGGTTTAGATGCGAGTCATCTATAACGACTAAGGTCGGTAATGTTTCATGGCAAGTTCTTCAACGAGATAACCAATAGCATAAGGAACCGAATAATTTCTACTTTGTGAATATTTCAGTGCGTGGTCAAATCCTAACTTATGTAACCATTCATGAAATATATTATCCGCAACTTGAACGGGTGTGTACCTGTCAAAATATTTAGTATTTACCCAGATTCTTGGTGTATCAGGATAAGTATAACCAATCGTGGTAGAACTATTATTATATAGTTCCAATTCAACATCCATTCGACCATTTTTTTCAGGTTGTAAAGTTTCTGAGCCATCAATAATTAATTGGTAAATCTCTTCGTTCGTCAAACCTTTGTTATTAACATAAGCCTTTTTTCCTTCATAAGTATGGGATAGAACACGATCTTTAAACTCCGAAGAAAGGACAACTTTTTTAATTAATTCGATCGCTTTGTGCACTTTTGCTTCTTGTTCTTGAGGGAAATTTACCATGTTAATTTGTGCGTCGAAAACTTTGGAGAAAGATGGGGAACTAATTAAAAAGAGTAATGCAGAAACTAAAATCCTATTTGTTCTCATCAAATCTCCATCCTGGAAAAGTGGTTGTGGAAAAAAAGTAAGGCCCTTTATATTAATGCTGTCATATAAGAATGAATGTTTCAACGAGGAATGATGGGGCGAATTACCCTCGAGGAATAATTGATTAAAGTTTTGCAGTCAGTTGAATTGCCTAGTTTGTTTCTTTTGCGACCATCTCATCCTCATCTAAAGGTCTCGGATAATGAATCGGAAAATCAAGATCAATGTCAGTAACTTCGATAACATGTGTGTAGGTTTCAAAGTCAATTTTGCTATTAATTACAAATGAATCAAGGTAATTAAAAAAGCTGACAAAACTAACAAGGAAAAAAAAGTTGATTGACCACATATAATGCTCCTGACTATTTTTCACTCTGGAAATATGAAGCAAGGCATGTGCCATGAATGTATTGTAGGCATTCTTTTCTTAAGGTTTTATTTAAAATGATTTTTATTACAATTCAATTTTTAGATGCTAGGTTTCTTTTATCCGGAGTTAGGCAACTAACTTCTTTTAGAAAAAGATTTACAGGAGTAGGTTTTTCTCTCTGAGAACCGGATAAATAAAGAAAGCTGCCTTCGGGTGGCTTTCTTTTTTTTATGACCCCCTCAAACTTTTATATAAGGTTCAATGTGATATTCTTTTAAGTAACTGGAGTCCTTACCAGAATTATTGGAATCGATTCGTGAAAATGGAATTATCCATCTTCATGATGTTGCTCTTGCCATGCTCGAAGCTAATGGCAAAATTTCTGTAATTAGTAAAAGTCCTTTAAATCGCTAACCGGAGGAACTTATGACAGATTCAAAAAAGACCATTTTAAACGAGATCACTTTTTGGAAAAAACGCTTTAGTGACTCTAAGCGGGCCCTATCTGTGGCCTACAAAGACTTCTCTAAAGAGGCGAAAAAAGCCTATAAAGTGGCCATTAAATAGTATTTGAAATCAACGCAGGCCATGATATATGAGGGTTATCTAACAAGAGGTAACCCTTATGGCCTTCGAAACGACTTTCAATAAAGACCTAGCTCGAACTATGGCACGTGCCACCAATCCCGAAGCTTTTCTGGATGCTGAATTGCTTAAGTTGCGTAAAAGGGCCTTGGAGCTGAATCTCGCGCGTGAAACGATGGCGATTGGATATCAGAAAGTTCTCGAGGGTTTAAAGTTGGCCCATCCCAATCTGGATATGGAAGACAAGAATCTGGTGGGGACTCCGAATCGTATGGCGCGTGCCTTGCTGGAAATATGCTCAGGATTAGGGACTAATGAGAAAGAAATCTTTTCTACAACTTTTCCGGCCGAAAATTATAACGACGTTATCATTTTAAAAGATATTGATTACACTTCTCTTTGCAGTCATCATTTTATTCCTTTCACTGGAAAGGCCCATGTAGGATATTTGCCCGATACAACGAAGGGAGACGAATCTCGCGTTGTTGGGCTTTCTAAGCTTGCTCATATTGTGGATTGCCATGCTCAGCGCCCTCAGCTTCAGGAGAGGATGTGCCATAATATTATGACTTCAATTAAAAATGAGTTAAAGCCTGCAGGCGTGATGGTCGTTATTGAAGGTAGTCATGGTTGTCTGACTTGTCGAAGTGCTAAGAAGTCAAATGCCACGATGATAACATCGGCACTCGATGGTAAATTTCGTGAAGATAAAAAACTGCGTGGAGAGTTTTTAAGTTTGATTGGAATGAATAAATAATTGAGTCTAGGATTATCTGAATTCTACCACTGCAGCCGCATT
>Ga0049084_10000193_pt1 | contig 23570 bp, 33 predicted proteins | sample GreLakmeON33MSRF_FD_66720 | JGI IMG/M metagenome (GOLD analysis project Ga0049084, IMG submission 66720) | Freshwater lentic microbial communities from great Laurentian Lakes, MI, USA - Great Lakes metaG ON33MSRF | ecosystem: Environmental > Aquatic > Freshwater > Lake | place: Great Lakes... | reverse complement strand
CGACGCGGGCGAACATGATCTGCTGAGCAAGGACGTTCCACGTTGCGGGAGAGCGAGTGAGTCCGGTGAAGAGCCAATCGCGTTGGCGGTCGCCGAGGGCGGTGCCCTGGGGGTCCATCAGCACAGCGTGCGGTGGTTTCACGCCGTCGCCCTGCGGCTGGTCGGTGCGGTATTGGCGGGTGTCGAGGACGTGAAACTGCGCGAGGCGACCGTAATTGAGAGATCGATACAGTAGCATGTCGGGGCCGTGGGGCTGTGCGGAGCGGCGGAGCGGCATGTGCTCGAAGTAGGCTTGATAGGCGGCGGCGCGGCGGAGGAGGAACGCCGGCTTGGTGGACGGTGTACCGGGAATGTCGCCGGCGTAGTTGTTGGCAACTTCGTGGTCGTCCCACGTGACGATCCATGGGGCGATGGCATGGGCGCGCTGGAGGGAGGGATCGGATTTGTAGAGGGCGTAGCGGGCACGGTAGTCGTCGAGCTGGAGGATCTCGGGGCTGTTGTGGCGGCGCACGCGTTGGTCGTTGGCGGCACCTTCGTAAATATAGTCGCCCAAATGGACGACGAGATCGAGGTCCTCGCGGGCGAGGTGGTCGTAAGCGGTGAAGAGGCCGGTCTCGTAGTGTTGGCAGGAAGCGAAGGCGAAGCGGAGGCGCGCGGGGAGAGCATCGGCCGGTGGGGCGGTGCGGGTGCGGCCGGTCGGGCTGAGTTCGGTGCCGACCTTGAAGCGATACCAATACCAACGTTCGGGGCGGAGGCCGCTGACCTCGACATGGACGGAGTGCGCCCACGACGGATTGGCGACGGCGGTGCCGGCTTGGACGATGCGGCTCATGGCTTCGTCGTCGGCGATTTGCCAGGAGACCTCGATGGGCTCGGGCGGCATACCACCGCCGGCTTCGAGCGGTTTGGGCGCAAGGCGTGTCCACAGGACGACGCTGTCGGGGAGTGGGTCGCCGGATGCGATGCCCAAGGAAAATGGATACGCCGAGAATTTAGGCGTGGCGGCCACGGCGCCGCGCGCGCGGGTGGACAGCAGCGCGGCGGCGGCGAAGGAGGTGGACCCGGCGAGGAAGGAGCGGCGGGAGAGTTGGCGGGCGTCGAGGAGTGGGAAGAGCGGAGGCGACATGGAAGGAGGTTTGTCGAGACGCGGCGCAGGGCGAGCGGTAACGCCGAAAGTCTCGTCGTAACCGGACTGACACTCGACACAGGCCAGCACGGTCCGCTACACCATCGGGGATGAATCTACCTCGAATCTGTGGCCGAGCGTGCGTTGCAATGCTGGTGATTATCGCGGCGGTGAGGGTCCGGGCGGCGGACTACGATGTCGTCGTGTATGGCGGCACGGCCGCGGGCGTGACGGCGGCGATGCAGGCGAAGGCGATGGGCAAGAGCGTGATCATCGTTGGGCCGGACAAGCATCTGGGTGGCCTGACGGCCGGCGGACTGGGGTGGACCGACACGGGTAACAAAGCGGTGATCGGTGGGTTGGCGCGGGAGTTTTATCACCGCGTGTGGCGGCACTACGACGGGGCGGACGCGTGGCGTTGGCAGAAGAAATCCGAGTATGGCAATACGGGGCAAGGCACGCCGGCGATCGACGGCGTGCAGCGGACGATGTGGATCTTTGAGCCGAGTGTGGCGGAAAAGGTCTTTGAAGATTTCGTGCGGGAAAACAAAATCACCGTGATTCGCGACGAGTGGCTCGACCGCGCGAAGGGTGTGAAAAAGGACGGAGCGCGGATCGTGGCGATCACCATGCTGAGCGGGAAAACCTACGCGGGAAAAATGTTCATCGATGCCACTTACGAGGGAGACCTCATGGCTGCGTCCGGTGTGCGGTATCACGTCGGGCGCGAGGCAAATGCCGTCTACGGCGAGGAACACAATGGGGTGCAGACGGGCGTGCTGCATCACCGGCATCACTTCGGATATTTGAAAGAGAAAATCAGTCCCTACGTCGTGCCAGGCGATCCAAAGAGCGGGGTCTTGCCCCGGGTGAGCGCGGCCGATCCGGGGAAATTTGGCGAGGGAGACACCAAGGTGCAGGCGTATTGCTACCGGATGTGTCTCACGGACGTACCGGAGAACCGGATTCCGTTTGTCCGGCCAGCAGGCTACGACCCGAAACAGTATGAACTGCTCGCGCGCATTTATGCGGCGGGCTGGACGGAGACCTTCGGGAAGTTTGACCCGATTCCAAATCACAAGACGGACACGAACAACCACGGGCCTTTTTCGACGGACAATATCGGGATGAACTACGACTATCCCGAGGCGAACTACGAGCGGAGGAAGCAGATTTTGAAAGAGCACGAAACCTATCAGAAGGGCTGGCTTTACTTCATCACGACCGATCCGCGCGTGCCGGCGGACGTGCGGGCGAAGATGAGCACGTGGGGTCTGCCGAAGGACGAGTTCAAGGACAATGGCGGTTGGTCGCACCAAATCTACGTGCGCGAGGCACGGCGGATGATCGGCGCATATGTCATGACAGAAAATGAACTGCGGAAAAAGAAACCGACGCCGGAGTCGGTGGGCATGGGCAGCTACACAATCGATTCGCACAACATCCAGCGCTATATTACGCCCGAAGGGACTGTGCAGAACGAAGGCGACATCGGGGTTTCGGCGGGCGGTCCTTATGAAATCGCGTATGGCTCGCTGGTGCCGAAACGCGGGCAGGCCGAAAATTTGTTGGTGCCGGTGTGCCTTTCGAGTTCGCACATCGCCTTTGGGTCCATTCGGATGGAGCCCGTGTTTATGATTCTGGGACAGTCGGCGGCGACGGCAGCGGTGCTGGCGATCGACGCGAAGATCGCGGTGCAGGATGTGCCGTATGCCCAGCTGCGCGAGCGACTGCTGAAGGACGGGCAGATCTTGAGTTACAAGGCGGAACCGGCGGCGGAAGCGGGTGCGGAGAACACGAAAAAGAAGAAGAAGAAGTCCGAGTGAGCACGCGGTGCACGTTAGCCCGACCTCGAGGATTGGACTCTCCGGCAAAACATTTTTGCGCGCACGTGACTGACTCAGCGATTCGGTTTTGGCGTCTACCCGTTAGCGGCGTCTACCCGTTAGCGGCATATACCAGTGAAGACCTAGGAAACAGCTCCTTGTTCGTAGTCCCGCCGCTCTTATTTAGGCGGATCCGTCAAACCTTCCGCCTAAAGGCGGGACTACGAACTCGAAGAATCGGTGTTTCTTCCCGTCACGGGTAAAAGTCGCTTTTGTGGTTGGGGCTGCATCCTTCCGCCCGGGGATTTTCCCCGTAAAATCATCTGCGACGATATTTTTACGCGATAACAACCGTGGCTAAACTCCGCGAGCCCGCGTCGAAAAACTGGGAACGTTTGTCGCATCAGGCCCTTCCTCCCGGCCGAGGTGCCGTCCACCGTTCCGTGAAAATCCCCCAGCATCATCCGCGTTGACCCACTCTTCCCGCTCCTCGCACGCTGGCGAGATATCCTGCGGCGTTGAACTTTTTTTGGCTCTATTTTGACGCCCTACGCACAGCGCTTGTCGGGCCGACCCGAGTATTTCTAATTTTATGCCAGAAAGTTCTTGCCGAGCTTTCGGTGGGCGGTAGGGTCTCCCTCTTTTCTCCAATTCTCTCTCTGTAATTCCGCTTCACTCGTATGCCAACAATCAACCAATTAGTGCGCAAAGGTCGCCGTAGGGTGCGCATCAAATCGAAGTCGCCCGCGCTAGACGGTAACCCTTTTCGCCGTGGCGTGTGCGTGCAGGTGATGACCCGCACTCCGAAGAAGCCGAACTCCGCTATCCGTAAGGTCGCCAAGGTGCGCCTGACGAATGGCAACGAAGTGATCTCTTACATCCCCGACGAGGGCCACAATCTTCAAGAGCACTCTATTGTACTCGTGCGCGGCGGCCGCGTGAAGGATCTCCCAGGCGTGCGCTACCACATTGTGCGTGGTACTCTCGACGCTACCGGCGTCGAGAAACGTCGGCGTTCCCGTTCCAAATACGGTGTTAAACGTCCGAAGGCTGCCAAGTAAACCGCGTATTTTCTAACACTATTTCGTCATGTCACGCCGTCACAGAGCCGATAAACGTCAAGTCGTCCCAGATGCCCGCTACAAGAGCCCACTCGTGGCGCATCTCGTCAATGTCATCATGAAGAGCGGCAAGAAGAATCTTGCCCAGCGCATCGTCTACGGCGCGTTTGAAAAGGTCTCCGAGAAACTCGAAAAAGGTGATCCGGTTGACTTGTTGCTCGGCGCGTTGGAAAACGCCCGTCCCCGCCTTGAGGTGAAGAGCCGCCGCGTCGGTGGCGCGACCTATCAGGTGCCAATCGAAATTTCGTTTGAACGTCAGGAATCTCTTGCACTTCGCTGGATCGTCGCCGCCGCTCACGGTCGCAAGGGCGTGACGATGAAGGACGCGCTCGCAGCCGAGATCGTTGATGCCTACAATAACACTGGTGGCGTCGTGAAGAAAAAGGAAGATACTCATAAGATGGCCCAGGCCAATCGCGCCTTCGCCCATCTCCGCTGGTAAGGTCAGTCAATCAGCCCTCTTCTCATGTCTGTTTCAGCCGCACCTGCCATTCTTGTCGTCACCGACAAGGCCCATGTTTCCTCCGTTAATTCGAAGGACCGTCCGTTTCCCTTGGAATGGACCCGCAACATCGGTATCGCCGCGCACATTGACGCCGGCAAGACGACCACGACCGAGCGCATTCTCTTTTACTCCGGTGCTGTCCACAAAATGGGCGATGTCCATGAGGGCAATACGGTCACCGATTGGATGGAGCAGGAGCGCGAACGTGGCATCACCATCACGGCTGCCGCCATTTCCTGTGCATGGAACGCCTCGTGGGGCCCGTGGCAGGGAATCAAGCAGCGCATTAATATCATCGACACTCCTGGCCACGTGGACTTCACGGCCGAGGTCGAGCGCTCACTCCGCGTCTTGGATGGTGCGGTCGCTGTGTTCTGCGCCGTCGCCGGAGTTCAACCGCAGTCCGAGACGGTCTGGCGGCAGGCAAACAAATACAAAGTTCCGCGCGTCGCTTTCATCAATAAGATGGACCGCACGGGAGCCGATTTTTTCCGTGCCGTCTCCGAGATGCGCGAGAAGCTGAAAGCGAATGCCCACCCGATCTTCTTGCCCATCGGCAAGGAAGAGAATTTCACGGGCCTCATCGATCTCGTCCAAAACGTCGCCTACTCATTCGATGAAAATCCGGATGATTTGCTCGGTTTGAATCCGGTCACGATGCCGATTCCCGACAACTTGGTCGCGCAGGCGAAGGAATACCGCGACAAGCTCATTGAGGCCGTCTGCGATTTCGACGATGTGATCGCCGAAAAATATCTCAACGGTCAGGAAATTTCCGTTCCTGAGCTGTTGCTTGGCGTCCGCAAGGCGACCATCTCCCTTCAGTTTACCGGCGTTATTCCCGGTTCAGCCTACAAGAAAAAAGGTGTTCAGCGCCTGCTTGATTGCGTCGTTAATTTCCTGCCGAGTCCGATCGACGTTCCGCCGATGCAAGGCTTGGACACCGACGGAAAAGCCGTCGAGGCCGTCGTCAACGACAAGGCCAAACTCGCCGGACTCGCCTTCAAGCTTTGGAACGACCCGTTCGTGGGTCGCCTCGTCTTTTTCCGCGTCTACACCGGCACGCTCCCACGGGGAATGCCCCTGTATAATCCGCGCACCCGTCGCACCGAGCGCGTTTCCCGCCTCGTCCTGATGCGAGCTATCGAGCGCGAGGAAATCGACATGGCCTATTCGGGTGACATCTGTGCCGTCGTTGGAGTTAAAGACGTCATCACTGGCGATACGCTGTGTGACGAAGACTTCGACATCCGTCTGGAGCCGCCGTCCTTTCCCGAGCCCGTTATCTCGATGTCGATCGAGCCAAACTCGAAGGCCGACCAAGAAAAGATGGGTACCGCACTCCAGCGCCTCGTCGCCGAGGATCCCACTCTCCGCGTCAAGACGGACCAAGACACCGGTCAAACGATTCTCGCCGGCATGGGTGAGCTGCATTTGGACATCATCCGCGACCGCATGAAGCGCGAGTTCAAGGTTGAGGCGACTGCGGGCAAGCCACAAATCGCCTACCGCGAAACCGTCAAGACTTCCTCGGACGGCGAAGGAAAATTCATCCGCCAGTCCGGTGGTAAGGGCCAATATGGTCACGTCTGCATTAAGATGGAGCCGGCTGAAAAGGGTAAAGGCGTCGAGGTCATCAACGAGACCGTGGGTGGATCGATCCCCAAGGAATTCATCAAGCCCGCGACCGAAGGTATCCTCGAAGGTGCCAACAACGGCGTCGTGGCTGGATTCCCCGTGGTTGATGTGATCATCCGAATCACCGATGGCTCCTTCCACGAGGTCGATTCGTCTGAGCTCGCCTTCAAAATGGCTGGAATCTTTGCGTTTAAGGACGCGATGAAGCAAGCGACTCCTATTCTCCTCGAGCCGATTATGGCCGTTGAAGTCACCACGCCTGAGGAATACCAAGGCGATCTCATGGGTGACATTAATCGTCGCCGCGGCCAGATCCAAGGCATGGAAAACAAGATGGGTGCCTGTATCATTACCGCGCACGTGCCCCTCGAATTACTGTTCGGCTACGTCACCGACATCCGCTCCCTTTCCAAAGGCCGTGCCAGTGCCGGTATCACACCATCGCATTTCGAGCAGGTTCCAAATTCGCTCTTGGCCAAGATCGTCGAGACCAACGCCAAGGGCCCAGCCCGCACTTAAACATCGTTCTTTTTTCGCTATGAAAGGCCAACGCATCCGCATCAAACTCCAGGGCTTCGACTATCGAGTCATCGACCAGTCCGCCCAGGATATCGTCGAGACCGCCAAGCGCTCCGGCGCACGAGTCTCCGGTCCCATTCCGTTGCCCACCCGCATCGAGAAACTCTCTGTCAACCGCTCCCCGCACGTGGACAAAAAATCCATGGAGCAGTTTGAGACGCGCACGCACAAGCGTCTGATCGACATCATTGAGCCGACCGCCCAAACCGTCGACGAACTCAAGAAACTCAACCTACCGTCCGGCGTGGACATCACTATCAACGTCTGAGAACGCTCTCTTAACTTTCAACGTTAGCAGTTGCCTGTGTGCCCTTCGTGGCACCGCCAGGTTTCATCTAATGTAGGTCGTTAAACGGAAATCTTTCCACCTACCACTTAGCCCATGATCTCATCGCTCCTCGGCAAAAAAATCGGGATGACGCAGGTCTACGACGCTCAAAACGTCCTAGTTCCCGTCTCCGTGGTCGAAGCCGGACCCTGTTCAGTCGTCCAGGTCAAGACCCTCGAAACTGATGGCTATCACGCCGTCCAAATTGGTTTCGCCACCAAGAAACCCAAGAACACCGCGGCCGGTGAACTTGGCCACGCCCAAAAGGCTGGCCTCGAAGTCGCGCCTCGCGTCCTGAGTGAAGTCCGCCTCACGGTGGCTCCGACTCTTAAGGTTGGCGATATCGTAACGGTTGCGACCTTCACCGAAGGTCAACTCGTCGATGTCTCTGGTACCAGCAAGGGCAAAGGTTTCCAGGGCGTCGTCAAACGCTTTCGCGTCGCGGGAGGTCCCGCTACGCACGGCTCGATGTTCCATCGCCGTATCGGTTCGGTCGGTATGCGCCAGACCCCTGGCCGCGTGTGGAAGAACCAAGCGATGCCCGGACACATGGGCACTGATTCCCGCACGGTTCAGAATCTGCGGGTCGTCAAGATCATCGCCGACAAGAATCTTATTCTCGTCAAGGGCGCGATCCCCGGAGCCAACGGCGATGATGTCGTCGTTCGCTCTGCCATCAAGGGCCAGCGCGCGCTCCCCGTGATCGCCGCTCCCGTCGTCGCCGCCAAAGCCGGTGCGAAGCCAGCCGCCAAGCCCGTCGCCAAGCCTGCCGTCAAGAAATAACCCGGAAATCCAGACATGAAACTCACTGTTTATAGTTCCGACGGCACGACCAGCAGCGAAAAAGATTTCGCCGACATCCCCACGTTTGAAGGCGACAAAGGCCTCCAAGCTGTGAAGGAAGTCATCGTTGCCATCAATGCCAACAACCGTCAAGGCACCCATTCCACCAAGACTCGCGGCGAAGTCCGCGGCGGTGGCAAAAAGCCTTGGCGTCAAAAGGGCACCGGTCGCGCTCGCGCCGGTTCCATCCGTTCTCCTCTGTGGGGTGGTGGTGGCGTGGTCTTCGGACCCAAGCCCCGCGACTATTCGAAGAAGATCAATGGTAAGGTCAAAGACCTCGCTTTCAGCCGCGCCCTCTTTGATCGCGTGATCGCTGGTGAGATCGCGGTGATTGAGGCTTTCGTCGCCGCGCCCGCGAAGACGAAGTCAGTCGACGTGATCCTTGGTCGCATCTGCTCAAAGGGTAAGTTGCTGTTGGTCGACGCTCCCTTCGCGGTCGCGACCGCCCGCGCCGCGCGCAATATTGAACGCGTTTCCCTGCAGGATGCTTCGAAGCTCAACACGCTCGATCTCGCTCAATACAAGAAAATCATCGTCAGCACCAAGGCGCTCGAGACCATTCTCGCCCGCGTCAATGGAGGAAAGAACTAATGAACGCCGATAAAGTTCTCAAATTCGTCCGCCTTTCGGAAAAGTCCAACAAACTGAGCTCATTGCTCGGTCAATATACCTTCGAGGTCTTCAAGGATGCGAATAAGCATCAGATTGCCCAAGCGGTTGAGCAAACCTTCAAGGTGACTGTGCGTCGGGTTAACACCATGACGATCCGCGGCAAAAACAAGAAGAGCCGCGTGGGCCGTCCCAGCATTGGTTCTGATTATAAGAAGGCGATCGTCACCCTCAAGGCCGGCGATAAAATCGAGCTCGTCTAACCCGAACTCGTCTCATCCGGAGAATACCCACCATGCCAATTCACTCATTTCGCCCGCTTACGCCTTCCGGCCGCTTTACTTCTCTGAATATGGAGAAGGGGCTTTCGAAGGAGCGCCCGCAACGCGCCCTGACGGAGAACAAACACAAGACCGGCGGCCGCAACGTTTACGGTCGTGTCACCTCCCGTCATCGCGGCGGCGGTCACAAGCAACTTTATCGGATCATCGACTTCCGTCGTGACGTGCTCGACATGCCTGCCAAGGTGCAGGCCATCGAGTATGATCCGAACCGGTCGGCCAATATCGCGCTGGTTGCCTACACCAACGGTGAGAAGCGCTACATCATCGCCCCGGAAGGCCTCGCCGTCGGCGCCATGATCTTCGCCTCGAACAAGGCGACCACGAACGATTTCAATGTCGGAAATAATTTCCCGCTGCATCTCATTCCGCCGTCGACCCTGCTGCACTGTGTCGAACTCCTGCCCGGACGTGGCGCGCAGATTGCCCGTACCGCTGGTTCGAGTCTCGAGCTGATCGGTGTCGAAGGATTGAAGGCGCAACTCAAGATGCCTTCGGGTGAGTTTCGTTATGTGCATGCCAACTGCCGCGCCACCATCGGTGTCGTCGGTAACGGCGACCATAACAAGCAGTCGCTCGGCAAGGCCGGTCGCGCCCGCTGGCTCGGCAAACGTCCCCATGTCCGCGGTATGGCGATGAATCCGGTCGACCACCCGAACGGTGGCGGTCAGGGCAAATCCAAGGGTGGCGGTGGTCGTCAACAACTCGTCTCGCCATGGGGCCAGCTCGCGAAGGGTTTCCCGACGCGCCGCCGCACCAAACTGTCGAACAACTCGATTATCGTTCACCATAACGGCCGCAAGCCGCGCAACCAGAAGTAACCCGCCCCTTTTCGCACCATGGCACGTTCCATCAAAAAAGGTTTCTTTGTCGACTACCACCTCCTCGAAAAAATCGAGAAGGCGGTCAAAGCCGGCGCCAAGAAGCCCATTCAAACCTGGTCCCGCCGCTCGACGATCACCCCCGACTTCATCGGCCACACGTTCAGCGTTCACAATGGCAAGATGTTCACTGCCGTCTACGTCACGGAAAACATGGTCGGCCACAAACTCGGCGAATTTGCACTCACCCGCAACTTCAAGTCGCACGGTGGTATGACCCGCAAGGAAATCTAAGCCTGACATCGATGTTCCGCCGTTCGCTCCAGCTCAGTTTCATCGCACTTGCAGCGCTCACGCCGTTCTCGGCGCGTGCTGCCGTTGCGCCGGGATTGGTCGAGGTGGTCGCGGTTCATCCGACGCGGATCGCGGATCTTGTCGTCCTCGGCCACGGCTTCGATGCCAGTCTGCGCCAGGGCATGATCTGCCGCATCACGCGGGGAGGCTCCGAGATCGCCGAGATTATCCTCGTCGATCTACGCTCAACCTGCGGTTCGGCCCTCATCGTCAATCTTTCGCCGGGACAATCGATCCGAGTGGGCGACGTCGCCTCCGTTAAAATTCTTAAATCCTAAAACCAATCATCACCAAAAGGGTAGGGCCGACCTCCGGTCTGTCACTATCGCCGAGATCAAAATCGGAATTCTCCACCCGTCACCGTTAACACCATGGAAGTTCAAGCCCTCACTCGCTACGCGCGCATGTCGCCGAAAAAGATGCGCGACATATCGCGCATTATTCAGGGACGGAAAGCCGTCGAAGCCGTCGACTACCTCGCGCTCATCCCGCGCAAGTCGGCGAAGCTCATCGCCAAGACGCTTAAGAGCGCCATCGCGAATGCCGAGAATAACAACAACCTCTCGGCCGACAGCCTCACGATCAAGTTTGCTCTGATTGAGAACGGTCCCGTGCTGAAGCGCTTCAAGGCCGGTGCCCGCGGTACCGCGATGCCCCGTCGCAAGAAGATGTCACACATCCGCATTGTCCTCACGGACGGCTCTTCGAACTAATCTTACACTACCATGGGCCAAAAAACCAATCCCACCGGCTTCCGTCTCGCCATTCGTCGCAACTGGCAGTCTCGCTGGTATGCCTCCAAGAAGGAATTCCCCAAGCTGCTCCTCGAGGATCAGATCATCCGCACCAAGCTGATGGAGAAGCTCAAGCAGGCGTCCGTTCCCCGGATCTTTATCGAGCGCGCTTCTAACCGGGTCCGTGTCAAGATCTACACTGCCCGTCCCGGTATCGTCATCGGACGCAAGGGGCAGGAAATTGAGAAAATCAAAGAGGAACTCTCCAAGCTTACGGGTAAGGAAATCCTCTTGGACATTCAGGAAGTAAAGAAGCCCGAGATCGAGGCCGCGTTGGTCGCCGAAAACGTAGCGCTGCAACTTGAGCGCCGTATCGCATTCCGCCGTGCAATGAAGAAAGCCGTCGAAATGGCCATGGCACTCGGCGCCGAGGGTATTCGTATCCAATGTTCGGGCCGCCTTGGCGGTACGGACATCGCCCGCCGCGAATGGCAGCGCAAAGGCCGTGTGCCCTTGCACACCCTCCGCGAAAATATCGACTACGGCTTTGCCGAAGCGCTCACCGTTTACGGCAAGATCGGCGTCAAATGCTGGATCTGCAAAAAAGAAGCCGACAACAACTGATCCGGTTCACGGATAAAATCTTTTAAAGGAGAATTCTCCCATGGCTCTAGCTCCCGCCCGCACCAAATACCGCAAGTCGATGAAAGGCTCCCGCGCTGGCAATGCCAAGCGCGGCAACACACTCGCCTTCGGCGAGTTTGGCCTCCAATCGCTCACTCGCGGACCCATGACCGGTCAGCAAATCGAAGCTGCGCGTGTCACCATTTCCCGCCATCTGAAGCGCAAAGGAAAGCTTTGGATCCGCGTATTCCCGCACAAGCCGATCACCAAGAAAGCGGCCGAAACCCGCATGGGCCAAGGCAAAGGCGCCGTCGAATATTACGTCGCGGTGATCAAGCCCGGCGCCGTCCTCTTCGAGCTCGCTGGCGTTCCTACCACGGTGGCCAAAGAGGCCTTCCGACTCGCCGATGCCAAGCTGCCCTTCCACTGCCGCTTCATCCAGCGCGACAGCAACGTGGCCTAATCTTTAACAACGCCCGTCATGACTTCCAAAGAAATCCGCGATCTCTCTTCCGACGAGATCACCGCTAAAGTTCGCTCCACCCGTGAGGAACTCCTCCAGCTCCGTCTTCGCAAGCAGACGGGCCAGGTCGAAAAGACCGATCAATTGCGCACACTTCGCAAGGGCATCGCCCGCCTCCTCACCATCCAAAACGAGAAGAAACGCCCAGCGACCGTCGCCTAAGCGCATTCGTTAAAACCAACTCACCGCCATGTCCACCGCCACTGAAGGCCAGCGCACCAATCGTCGCAAACAAATCGGTCTCGTCTCGAGCCGCTCGGGAGACAAGTCCGTCAAGGTGACCGTCGCCTACAAGACGCCGCACCCACTCTACCATAAGGTCATCAACCGCCAAACCGTGCTCCATGTTCACGACGAAAAGAACGAGACCAAGGTTGGCGATAAAGTTGAGGTCATGGAAACCCGTCCCCTCAGCCGCCTCAAACGTTGGCGCGTCGTCTCCGTCCTGTTGAAGGCCGTCACCACTGACGCAGTCGCAATTTCCGAAAAGGATGTTGCCGCACTCGTTCCCACCAAAATCACGAAAGCCTGAGCGCTTTAATTTCCATTAAACTTTCCCTTCCGGGAGACCTGCCATGATCCAACTGCGCTCCATTCTCGAAGTCGCCGATAACACCGGTGCTCGCAAGGCCGCGATGATTAGTAAAAAAGGCCAGATTACCGCCACCGCCGGTGTGGGCGATATCATCACCGTCCACATCAAACAAAGTGCCACCGAGGCCACTGTGAAAAAGGGCGAGGTCGTCAAGGCGGTCGTCGTTCGCACCCGCGCACCGGTTCGCCGCGCGGACGGCAGCTACCTGCGTTTTGATAGCAATGCGATTGTTATCATCGACGCGGCGAATAATCCCAAGGGCACCCGCATCTTCGGGCCCGTCGCTCGCGAATTGCGCGCGAAAAATTTCATGAAGATCATCTCGCTCGCTCCGGAGGTTCTCTAACATGGCCACGAAATTTCACGTCAAACGCAACGACATGGTCGTTGTCATTGCAGGATCCAACAAGGGTAAATCTGGCAAGCTCCTCGAGATCCTTGCTGCCAAATCCCGCGCCCGAGTTGAGGGCGTTGCGATGATCAAGCGGCACCTCAAGAAGTCGGAGAAGCATCCCCAGGGTACCATCTCCGAACTCGAGGGCTCCGTTCATATTTCCAATCTCATGCTCCAATCGGTCTTCGACGCGAGCAAACGCAAGAAGCCCACCGCTTAAGCTCCCACGAATGCACGCTTGCCATTCCGGCGGCGCGTATGAGTTACTCGGCGCTTTTCCACATCAATCACCATCCTCAATTGCCTCCGGGTCGGTAATCCGGTCGCCACGAAAATGAGCTACGTTCCCGTCCTTAAAAAAATCTACACCGAGCAGGTCGCCCCTGAGCTGGTGAAACTCCATGGCTACAAAAACAAGCACCAGGTGCCGAAGTTGGTAAAGATCAACTTGAACACCGGTATTGATGCCGACGCCGACAAGAATCAAATCGCCGATATCGCCCGCGATATGGGTGCTCTTGCGGGACAAAAACCGTTGCTCAACAAGACGAAACGGGCCATCGCTAATTTCAAGTTGAAGCCCAATCAAACCACCGGGTGCAGCGTCACGCTTCGCGGACCGGCCATGTGGGAGTTCCTCTACCGTCTCCTGTCCGTCGCCCTTCCCAGTATCCGGGACTTCCGCGGCGTCCCGTCCAAGCTTGATGGTCACGGCAATTACAGTCTCGGCGTCACGGACTTCTCGATTTTCCCGGAGATCACCTTGGAAAATGTTAAGAAATCCATGGGTCTCGATGTCACCATCGTCACCACGGCTCAGACCGATGACGAGGGTCGCGATCTGCTGCGCCTTCTTGGTATGCCTTTCCGGCGCATCGAGCCCCAATCTGTCCAACAAAAGCCCAACGCCGCCTAAGCTTATCTTTCGCCGACCATGCCCAAGACATCCGCCATTCAGCGTAACGAAAAACGTAAGCGTCTCACCGCGAAGCACGCCGCCGAGCGCGCCGAGCTTAAAGCCATCCTCAAGAATCCCGCCACGGCCGACGAGGCGTTCTACGCGGCGCAGAAAAAGCTCCAGCAGCTTCCTCGCAACTCTTCGCCGACGCGCATCCGTAACCGGTGCTCCATGAGTGGCCGTCCGCGCGCCTTCATCGGCAAGTTCGGGGTCTCCCGTATTCAATTCCGTGAACTCGCCCTCTCGGGTAAGATTCCCGGAGTGACCAAATCTTCTTGGTAATTTTCCCGGTCGCGGGGGTTTGTGCGCTTCGGCGCATCGGATATGACCCACGGCCACCTTTAAACAACATCCACCATGACCGACCCGATTAGTGATCTCCTCACGCGCCTCCGGAACGCCAGCAAGGCGCGCCTCGACGAGTGCGTTATTCCGCACTCCACCGTCAAACAGGCCATTGTCGCCATTCTGAAAATCGAGGGCTACATCACTGAGCACTCCAATTCCATCAGCACGGCGGGCCACAAGACCCTCGTCGTGAAGATGAAGTATGTCGACGGCGCTCCGGCGATTACCGGCATTACCCGCGTGTCCTCACCTGGCCGCCGTCTCTACTTCGGTTACACCGAAATCCCGCGCGTCCTCAACGGCCTCGGCATTGGTATCCTCTCGACCTCCAAAGGTCTGATGAAAGATTCCGACTGCCGACGCAATAAGGCCGGTGGCGAACTGATCTGCAACGTTTGGTAAAACCGCCACTCACCATGAGCCGCATCGGCAAACAACCCATTCCTATCCCTGAAAAGGTCAAAGTTACCCTCACCGGTGACGTTGTCCATGTTGAGGGTCCCAAAGGTAAAATCTCCAAACTTTTCGCGCCCGTCGTCAAGGTCACCGTCGCTGACAAAGTTGTCACGGTTAGCCCGACCGACGACGACAGCCGCTTCGCAAAAGCGATGTACGGCACGGTCCGCTCCGTGATTGCGGGCATGGTCAAGGGAGCTTCGGAAGGCTACGTCAAGGACCTCGAAATCCAAGGCGTCGGCTTCAAAGCTAACCTCAAAGGCACCACCCTCGATCTCGCGCTCGGCTATTCCCATCCGATTCTGATGGAAATCCCGGCCGGCATTAAACTCACCGTCACTGATCAGACGAAAATCAAGGTCGAAGGCGCGGACAAACAACTCGTCGGCGCCATCACTGCGGAAATTCGCAGCTATTATCCACCCGAGCCCTACAAGGGCAAGGGTGTCCGTATCGTTGGCGAACGCGTTCGCCGCAAAGAAGGCAAGACCGTCGCCTAATCGTAATCTCCCATTTCAGGGTCCAACCCATGAGCACTTCCAAAGCTATCCTCCTCCAGAAACGTCGTTGGAGAATCCGCAAAAAAGTTACCGGCACCGCTATCCGCCCGCGCCTCGCGGTTCGCTTCACCGCGAAACACGTCTATGCCCAAGCCATCGACGACGATACGAGCACCACGCTGGTTTTCCTCGGCAGCCTTGATGCCGAATTGCGCAAGCAGAAATTGAAGGCCAACGTCGCCGGCGCAAAAGTGCTCGGCGCGGCGTTTGCCCTTAAGGCCAAGGCCGTCGGTATCGCCGCGGTCGTCTTCGATCGCAGTGGCGCTCCCTATCAGGGTAAAGTGAAAGTCTTCGCTGACGCCGCTCGCGAAGGTGGTCTCCAATTCTAATATCGCATGAGCACTGAACCAACTTCCGCGCCCCAAAGCGCCACGCCAGCACCCGTTTCCCCACCAGCGGCTGCCGCTGCTGCACCAGCGCGCGAACAGCGCGCTCCTCGCGGCCAAGGCGGCGGCGGCGGTTTCCGCGGCCAAGGTGGCCCCGGCGGTAATCGCGGGCCAGGCGGCAATCGCGGCCCTCGTCGTGACAATCGCGACAAGCCCCAAGAGGGCGACGGTCCGACCATGATCGAGAAGGTCGTTTTCATCAACCGCTGTGCCAAGGTAGTCAAAGGCGGTCGGCGCTTTTCCTTCTCCGCTCTCGCTGTCGTCGGTGACGGTAAGGGCAAGGTCGGTATCGGTTACGGCAAGGCCAACGAAGTTCCCGATGCCATCAAGAAAGGCACCGCCAACGCCCACAAGCATCTCGTCAGTGTTAAGCTCAAGGGCGACACGATCCCGCACGATGTCTTGGGTCGATACGATGGCGGCCGCGTGATGCTTAAACCCGCTTCGCCCGGCACCGGTCTCATCGCCGGTGGTGGCGTTCGCGCCGTCCTCGAGGCTGCTGGTGTTAAGAATATTTTGACGAAGTCGATGGGTTCCTCGAACCACATCGCTGTCGTGCACGCCACGCTCAACGGTTTGCTGCAACTGCGTCTGGCGGCGGACATCACCAAGGTCCGCGCGACAAGCTGATTTTAATTCAACCCATCCGAGTTCCACTCTGCGTTATCGCGGGGTGGGGCGACCCTCTACAGGAATCACTATGAAACTCCACGAACTTAAGAACGTTAAAGGTGCAATCCACCGCAAGAAGCGCGTCGGTTGCGGCGAAGGCGGCGGCCACGGCAAGACGTCCGGTCGCGGCGGCAAAGGCCAATCGGCCCGCTCCGGTAGCTCCATTCGTCCCGGCTTCGAAGGCGGCCAAATGCCCCTTTACCGCAAGCTCCCGCACCGCGGATTCAATCAATTCAATTTCCGTACCGAAATCGCCATCCTCAATGTCGGCGATCTCTCCGGCTTGGATGCCTCCGTCACGGAAGTATCGGCACTCACGCTTGCTGCCGCCGGCCTCATCCGTTCCGGCGAGAAGGCTGTGAAAATTTTGGGCGATGGCGAACTGACCCGCGCTATCAAGGTTACCGCCGCGAAGTTTTCCGAGTCGGCCAAAGCCAAGATTGAAAAAGCCGGTGGACAAGCCATCGTCGGCTAACGTGAAGCGCGTTGATCAAGATCGGCGCGCTTCGTTTTTCTTCACACGTCTCACAACCATCCGCCTCACGCTGTGTTTTCCGCTTTCACGAACTCCCTGAAAATCCCCGAGCTCCGCTCGCGCATTTTCTACACGCTGTCGCTGCTGTTCGTGGCCCGTGTGGCCGCGCATATTCCGCTGCCTGGCATTGATCCCCAGCCACTGCAAAAGTTCTTCGGCGACCAATCCGCCGGTGGGGCGAGTGCGCTGGTCGGTCTCTATAACATGTTCACCGGTGGTGCCCTGATTAAGGGTGCCATCGCGGCGCTGGGCATCATGCCTTATATCAGCGCTTCGATTATCTTTCAGTTGATGACTGCAGTTGTGCCCGCGCTCAGCCGCTTGCAACAGGAGGGCGATGTCGGCCGCCAGAAGCTCACGCAATATACGCGCTACGCCACGGTCCTGATCTGTTTGATTCAGGGCACCCTACTTCTGCTCGCACTCAACAATCCAGCCCAGCTTTTCGCAGGCTATGATGTGGCGACCTACGGCCCGATCGTCTTGGGTAGCAAATGGTCCTTTGTCGTCACTTCCGTGATCTTCATGACCGCGGGAACGATGTTGTTGATGTGGCTGGGTGAGCAGATCACGCAGCGCGGTATCGGCAACGGCGTCTCGCTCTTGATCACCGTCGGTATCTTGGCCGACATCCCGGGTGCGGCGGTCGCGACCTACAATCTCTTCTTCAAGCCGGTTGGCACCGGCACGAGCCTGGGCGTTCCTCAGGCCGTGATTATGGTCGGGCTCTTCATCCTCGTCACCATGGGTATTATCGCCGTTGTGCAGGGTCAGCGCAAAATTCCCGTCCAATACGCCAAGCGGGTCGTCGGCAATAAAGTCATGGGTGGGCAGAGCTCGTTTCTTCCCCTGAAGGTTAATTACTCCGGCGTGATGCCTGTAATTTTCGCCAGCGCCATTTTGCTTTTCCCCCAGCAGATTTTTTCCTGGGTTGGCAGCGCCTACAATATTAAGTTCCTGACCGAGATATCCCAAAACCTGCTCCGTGGTCACTGGTCATATTACGCCTTCAACATCACGCTGATTCTTTTCTTCAGCTACTTCTGGGTGTCCGTCATGTTTAAGCCGATACAGATCGCTGACGACTTGAAAAAGTACGGTGGCTACATCCCGGGTGTCCGCCCGGGTGAGCCGACGGCGCAGTTCCTCGATTTCATTATGACGCGGTTGACCTTGGCCGGAGCGATTTTCCTCACGGTTATCGCGGTGATGCCTGACGTGCTGCTCTTCGAACTCGATGTGCCGCCTCGTATCGCCTACTTTTTCGGCGGCACGGGTATGTTGATCACGGTGGGTGTCATCCTCGATACGATGCGCCAAATCGAAACTTTCCTCCTCCAGCGCCACTACGACGGTTTCCTCAAAAAAGGCCGTATCCGTGCCCGCAGTGCCAACCCGCAAGGCGGGATGACTGGTGATGCGTTGAGCACCGAAGCGGTCATGAAACTTGCCTTGCCGATGCTCGGTTTGCTGCTGCTCGGCACCGTCATCTGGGCCTACAAGGCTTTCGTCAAATAAGTGCTGGACTCGGGTCGCGATGCGCCCCATCAACGACCCTTTCTCCGGTTCCGGCGCTGCCGCCAGAGCCAAGTTCCTTCTCCTCGGTTCATTTGATTCCCGTCTGGAAAACCTGATGAACCGGGTTCGTTCTTTGAATATTGAGCACGTCTCTCCCGCCCGCCTTGTGCGGCCGGAGATTTCGCGCCGCCCGGTTTCGGCCGTGGCGGAGGAAGCAAACACGTTGGCGCTGATGCGCCGCTGGTTCTTCGCGCGCAAACCTGATGCGGGATTCGTTTTAAGCGAATTCCCGGCTACGCTGCTCCAAGCAAAAGTGTTCGACGAATGGCTCGATGCCCGCGACGAAAGCCTGCAAGGCGTTTTCGTTAGTCTGGGTTCCAACGAGTCCGTCGTCTTACATTACCGCACGCTCGGCCTCATTATTGAGGCCAGCGACCTCGCCGCATGAGCGTGATTCCTCTTAAGAACAAAGAAGGGATCGCGAAAATGCGGGAGGCGTGCGCCATTGCCGCTACCGTGCTTGAACAACTCAAGCCACTGGTGAGGCCGGGCGTCACGACGCAAGACTTGGAAGAGGCCGGCCGCGATTGGATTGCCCGCCTCGGAGCCCGAAGCGCCTGTTTCGGCTACCAACACGGTTCGCGCCGTTATCCGGCGCACACCTGCATCTCGGTTAACGAAGAAGTCGTTCACGGCATCCCGTCGTTCAAACGCGTCCTCCGCGAAGGTGATATTGTCTCGCTCGACATCGTCGTCTGGAAAGACGGCTACGTCGGCGACAATGCATTTACCGTTCCGGTCGGCCCTGTCTCCTCTGCCGTCGATAAACTCCTCCGGGTTAGCCGTGAGGCCCTCGATCTGGGGATTAAACAGGCGCAAGTCGGCAACCGCGTCGGCGACGTTTCCCATGCCATCCAGCAGTTCTGCGAAGCTAACGGCTTCAGTGTCGTCCGCGATATGGTCGGTCACGGTGTCGGCGTCTCGATGCACGAGCCGCCCGAAATCCCGAACTTCGGACGCAAAGGCACCGGCGACAAGATCAAGGCCGGCATGACGCTCGCCATCGAACCGATGGTGAACATGGGCGCCTACAAGACGAAGACGTTGTCCGATGGTTGGACGGTCGTCGCCGCCGATGGTTCACCTTCCGCTCATTTCGAACATACTGTTCTCACGACCGAGAGAGGCCCCGAAATCCTCACCGTCTCACGCCCAATTGTCTGATCCCTTTTTTCAGTTAACACTTTTCAATTCACTCAACCCTCGTTTTCAACTTTCAACCTAATCATATATGCCACGTCTCCTCGGTGTAGAAATCCCCGCGAAAAAGAAAGTCGCGTTTTCCCTCCGTTATATCAACGGCATCGGCCCCACGCGCGCCGACCTGCTCGTCAAAGAAGCTGGTCTGAATCCCGACATGCGGGCTCAGGATCTTACGGAAGAGCAGCTCAACAAGATACTTCACATCATCACCGAGCACAAATGGGTGCTGGAGGGTGATCTTCGCCGCGAGCTCGCCGCGAATTTGAAGCGTCTGCAAGCGATCAATTGCTATCGCGGTGTTCGTCACCGTCGTAGCCTCCCGGTGCGCGGTCAGCGCACCAGCACCAACGCTCGTACCCGGAAGGGTCCGCGCAAGACCGTTGGCGTCACCAAAGCCGCGCCCGCTAAAGTTTAATCACTCATCTCCATGGCCGAAGAAACGTCAGCTCCTAAGAAAGAAAAACCCGCCAAGCCCGCCCTTGAAGGCGCGCCTGCTGCTGCCCCCGCCGAGAAAAAGGCCAAGGGCCCCAAGGCCGATAAGGCTGGAAAACCTGCTGCCGAAGGCGCCGCTCCCGCGGTCGCTGGTGAAGCTGCTCCCAAGGCTGCTGCCAAGGCTGCTCCCGCTGCCAGCGACAAACCGGTTGAGCTCGTTGGCGGAGTCGCCAAGCAGCCGACCGCTGAAGATCTTCTCAAAGAAGAACTCGGCACGATCAAGGTCCGCAAGGCCAAGGGTTCGAAGAATGTCATCTCGGGCTACGCCAACGTTCTCGCTTCCTTCAATAACACCATCGTCTCGATCACCGACCAAAAAGGTCAGGTCATCGCGTGGTCCAGCGCCGGTAAGTGCAACTTCCGCGGCTCCCGCAAGTCCACGGCCTACGCTGCCCAGGTCGTCGCTCAAGACGCCGCCCGCAACGCCATGTCGCACGGCTTGAAAGATGTGCAAATCCGCGTTTCCGGTCCCGGCCTCGGTCGCGACTCCGCCATCCGTGCGCTCCAGGCCATCGGCCTAGAGATCACGTCGATTGTTGACGTCACACCGATCCCGCACAACGGCTGCCGCCCTCGCAAACGTCGTCGCGTTTAATCCGCGTCGCGCGCTCCACCCTCACTCTCACTCTCACTCCCTACATCCATGGCTCGTTATACCGGCCCTACCACTCGCATCAGCCGCCGCTTTGGGACCTTCCTGCTCGGTTCTGGCAAAGCATTCGAACGTCGCAGCTATCCACCGGGCGTTCACGGCCCCAAGATGCGCCGCAAGCTCTCCGAATACGCTGTCGGCCTCAATGAAAAGCAAAAGCTCCGTTTTATTTACGGACTGCTTGAGCGCCAATTCCGTCGCGTGTTCGAAATCGCCAAGCGCGAGCGCGGCGTCACCGGCGAACGCTTTCTTCAACTCCTCGAGACTCGTCTCGACAGCACCGTTTATCTCCTTGGCCTGGCCAAGAGCCGGGCTGCCGCTCGCCAGTTCGTCAATCACGGCCACATGCGTGTCAACGGCCACAAGGTCGACATCGCCAGCTACAACGTCCAAGCTGGCGACGAGATTGAGGTCAAGAACTCGCCCGCGTCCCGTCAGTTGGGCACCCGCTGTCTCGAAGAGAGTCGCGCCCGCAACGTCCCAGGTTGGCTGACCATGAACGCCGAGACCTTTAAGGCCACGGTGGTTCGTTTGCCCACGCGCGACGAGATGGAGCAAAACGTCAACGAGCAGCTCATCGTCGAGTTCTACTCGCGCTTCTAAGCCGGTCTCCGGCTTTTTCCTTTCACATTACTCAAAGTCCAACGTCAGAACTCCCAGCCATGCCCAAACGCCTCGGAAAGTTCGAACTGCCCAGCAAGCTCACCAAAGTTGAAGACGGCGCTACGCCGACCTACGCCAAGTTTATCGCCGAGCCCTTCGAGGCCGGTTATGGACATACGGTCGGCAATTCGCTTCGCCGCGTCCTCCTCAGTTCCGTCGAAGGTTCCGCCATCTCGTCGATTAAGATCGCGGGCGTTAACCACGAATTCCAGTCCATCGACCACGTCGTTGAGGATGTCACGGATATCGTTCTCAACCTGAAGAAGATCCTGATCGTATCGACCAAGCGCGAGCCGATCACCCTGTTGATCAAGGCCAGCAAAGCGGGGGTCGTTACTGCCGCCGACATCCAGGCCGACGCCAACATCACGATCGTCAATCCGGAACAAGTGATCTGCACGTTGGATTCCAAGCGCTCCTTCGAGGCTGAAATCGAGATCAAGACCGGCCGCGGATATTATCCCGGGGTGGAGAATAAAAAGGAAGAGCAAGCGATTGGGGTCATCCCGATCGACTCGCTCTTCTCGCCCGTGCGTCTCGTCAAATACGGCGTCGAAGCGACCCGCGTGGGACAGATCACCGATTACGACAAACTCATTCTGGAGATCTGGACCGACGGACGCATCACGCCCGACGACGCCCTCAAGCAGTCCGCCTCGATCTTGAAGCATCACCTCGACGTGTTTGATCGCGTTTCCGAGGAGACCTTTGAATTCGAGAACCAACAGTCCGAAGTCAGCGAGGAGCAGAATAAGCTCCGCAAGCTCCTCAACATGTCGGTCAACGAGATCGAGCTGTCCGTCCGTGCGGCGAATTGCTTGAACAACGCCAATATCACCACCGTCGGCGAGCTCGCGATGAAGACCGAGCAGGAGATGCTCAAGTATCGTAATTTCGGCAAGAAATCCCTCAACGAAATCAAGGAGAAGCTCGAAGCCCTCGGCCTGTCACTCGGCATGAAGTTCGACGAGCGCCTCCTCGAGCTGAAGAAGGAAGCCTAAGTAATTTTCGGCTCTCGCGCCGTCCGCTGCCGCGCCACGCTGCGACCGGATTGCCGATCGGGAGCCGCCTAAAACAAAAAACCAATGCGTCACAATAAACACCACGCCTCGCTGGGCGTCACCGTTGAACATCGTCGTGCGATGATGTCCAACATGGCCGCCTCGCTCATCACCCACGGACGGATCGAGACCACGCTCGCCAAGGCCAAGGCGCTCCGCCCCTTCGTCGAGAAAGTCATCACTAAAGCCAAACAGGCTGCGGCGAAGACCGAAAAGAAGGATGCGATTCACCTTCGCCGCCTCGCTCTGAGCGTTGTGCGCGACGAGACGGCGATCACTAAGTTGTTCAACGAAACCGTCAAGGAGTTCACGAACCGCAACGGTGGCTACACCCGCATCTACAAACTCGGTCAGCAGCGTCAGGGCGACGCCGCCGAGATGGCGTTGATCGAATTCGTTAAGGCGGACGACCCCGGCTACAAGAAGTCGAAGGGCAAGCGGAACGCGAAGGGCAAGCAAGCCAAGGCAGCTCCCGCTGCTGATGCCGCCGCGTCCGTCGCAGAGACTCCCGCTGCAGCGACTCCGGGGGCCGCGAGCTAAGCCCGCCAGATAATTACTCTCAAGCGCAACGCGCCGACCGGATGGTCGGCGCGTTTTTTTTGGGTGCTTGGCCGGATTGAGATTGCTTGATCCTTGCGAGCAAAGCCCCGGCGCTTCCACCTTTCTGCCATGTTCGACCTGACCACCGCTACCGTGATCTACTGCGTGATTGTCGCAGTCGTATTCGGCGGCGTCTGGCTCTGGTATGACCGGCGCGACCACCGAGAGTTTGAGCGGGAACGCCGTAAGACGACCTTCCACTGCATCCGCTGTGACGCTCTCTATTCGGCGCCGGCGGCGACCGAACTCTGCCCGTGTCGGAAATGCGGCCACCAGAACAGTCGCCTTAAATTTTGACGGTCCCTCATGCCAACGTCCGTAGATAAGTAGATTCAAATCCACGGGCAGGGCGCTCTCGCCACGTTCCGGAAAGTGAGCGAGACCCATTCGAAAGCGAAAGCACGCTGGAAAAACTAGCTGAGGCGCCCGAGCCAGGCGTCGAGGT
>Ga0049084_10000192_pt1 | contig 23573 bp, 14 predicted proteins | sample GreLakmeON33MSRF_FD_66720 | JGI IMG/M metagenome (GOLD analysis project Ga0049084, IMG submission 66720) | Freshwater lentic microbial communities from great Laurentian Lakes, MI, USA - Great Lakes metaG ON33MSRF | ecosystem: Environmental > Aquatic > Freshwater > Lake | place: Great Lakes... | reverse complement strand
TGGGAAATCGCCCGCAAGCGGGCTCCTGCCTTTCGAGCGTATGAACCCTCTCTCCACTGAAATGAGCGTGCGCGTCAGTGACGTCACGGTGAGTTATCCCAACGGGAACGTGGCGCTGCGCGCGGCGTCGTTTGCGCTCGAAGGCGGCGCGATCTGTGCGTTGGTGGGCGTGAACGGCAGCGGGAAGTCGACGCTGTTCAAGGCGATTATGGGGTTGCTCAAGCCGGCGGCGGGCACGGTGACGATCGCGGGCCGGTCGGTGAAGGCGGCGTTGAAAGAGAACCTCGTGGCCTACGTGCCGCAGTCCGAGGAGGTCGACTGGAGTTTTCCGGTGAGCGTGTGGGACGTGGTCTTGATGGGGCGTTACGGCTACATGAATTTTATGCGGACACCGCGCGCGGAGGATCGGCGCATCGCGGAGGAGAGTCTCGCGCGGGTCGGCATGCTGGACTTTCGCGAGCGGCAGATCGGCGAATTGTCGGGCGGGCAGCGGAAACGGGTTTTTCTGGCGCGGGCGTTGGCCCAGCGCGGGCGCGTGATTTTGTTGGACGAACCGTTTACCGGCGTGGATGTGAACACCGAGACGGCGATCATTGCGTTGCTGCGGGAATTGCGGGCAGCGGGTCACATCATCCTCGTCTCGACGCACAACCTCGGATCGGTCCCGGAGTTTTGCGACCACGTGGTGCTGATCAACCGCACGGTGCTCGCGGCGGGGCCGATCGCGGAAGTGTTTACCGAGGAGAATTTGCAGCGGACGTTTGGCGGGGTGTTGCGACACTTCCGGTTCGATGAATCGACGGTGCAGAACCACGACGGGCGGGCGGTGACGCTGCTGACCGACGACGAGCGCCCGTTGGTTTTCGGCAAAGGCGGGCACGTCGAATACAGCAAACGGGCCGAACATGCCGAGATTTTGAAGAAGCGCACCGAGAGCGAGGGGGACGACTGATGATGAAAGTGAAAATGAAAGTGAAAGTAAGCGTGGGCGTTGGACGCCCGGTGCGTCGGTCCCTCGTCGCACGAGCAGGGCTACAAGGAGGTCGGTCCCTGCTCCAAGGAGATGCAGCATGATCGAGACGCTGCTCACGCCGCTGCAGTACGAATACATGCTGAAGGCGATCTTCGTGAGCGCCGTGATTGGGGGCGTGTGCGCGTTTCTGTCGTGTTTCATCACACTGAAAGGCTGGTCGCTGATGGGCGACGCGCTGTCCCACTCGGTGGTTCCGGGGGTCGCGGTGGCCTATTACGCGGGCTGGCCGTTCGCGGCGGGTGCGTTTGTGACGGGGCTGTTGGCTGCGGTGGGCATGGGGTTCGTGAAAACGAAAACTCGGCTGCGGGAGGACGCGGTGATCGGGGTGGTGTTCACGGCGTTTTTCGCACTCGGGCTGCTGTTGATCTCGCTCTACCCGAGTCAGGTGGACCTGCGCTCGATCGTGTTTGGCAACATTCTGGGAATCTCGAATCCGGATATTGTGCAGGTGCTCATCATCTCGGGGGTCACGCTCGTGGTGCTGGGGTTCAAGTGGCGCGACCTCCTGCTGTTTTGTTTTGATCCGAACCAAGCGCGCGCATTGGGACTCAATACGACGGTGCTGCATTTCACGCTCTTGACGCTGCTCTCGGCGACGGCGGTCGCGGCGTTGCAGACGGTGGGTGCGTGTTTGGTAGTGGCGATGCTCGTCACGCCGGGTGCAACGGCGTATTTGTTGACGGACCGTTTTGGAAGGATGATCGGGATCGCGACGTCGATGGGGGTGGGAACCTCGATGGTGGGCGCGTATGCGAGCTACTTTTTCGACGGCTCGACGGGAGGTTGCATCGTGACCTTGCAGAGTGCGTTGTTCGTCGCCGCCTTGGTTTTCGCGCCGAAACACGGGCTGATCGGGCAACGCGCGCGGCGGCGCGCGGCGGCATTGGGTGCCGGAGCGACGGAGGCCCCGTCATGATCACCACGCTGCTCGAGCCGTTTCAATTCCCGTTCATGGTCGATGCGATGATCGTCGGCATCGCGGTGGGAGCGGTATGCTCGGTGCTCTCGTGTTATTTGGTGCTCAAAGGCTGGTCGCTGATGGGCGATGCCATCTCGCACGCGGTGCTGCCTGGGATCGTGATCGCCTACGCGATCGGTCTGCCGCTGGCCGTGGGAGCGTTTGCCTCGGGGCTATTTTGCGCGGTGGCCACCGGCTACATCAAAGCCAACAGCCGCGTGAAGGAAGATACGGTGATGGGCGTGGTGTTTACTGGGTTGTTTGCGTTTGGCCTCGTGATTTTTACGAAGGTGAAGAGCGACCTGCATCTGGACCACATTCTGTTTGGAAATATCCTCGGGCTGGCTCCCGGTGATCTGCGCGACACCCTGATCGTAGCCGGGCTTACGCTCGGGGTAATCCTCGTGCTGCGGCGCGACCTGTTGCTCTATTGTTTTGATTCCGGGCACGCGCGGACCATCGGGTTGAGCACGGCGTTCCTCCACTATTTGCTCCTGTCGTTTCTGGCCGTGACCATCGTGGTCTCGCTGAAGGCGGTGGGCATTATCCTGGTGATCGCGATGTTGGTGACGCCCGGGTGCATCGCTTATCTGCTGACGGACCGATTTAACTCGATGCTCCTCATCGCTGCCGCGAGTGCGATGGGCTCCAGCTTTTTTGGCGTTTATCTGAGCTTCTTTATCAATGCGTCAACGGGGGCGTGTATCGTGCTCTTGCAGGCGGCCGTCTTTTTGACCGCGCTGGTCTTCGCACCGAAGCACGGTTTGTGGGCGGCGCGACGGCAGCGGCGGCTCGGGTCAACGGGAACGCCGGCTGAGGGAAGGGGTGCCGCCTGAATGCGGCGGCGAGGCGGCGAGGAGCCACTAATATATAGGAACACAATCCGTTGGTTCGAACTCGCGGTGGTTTTCGGGCTCACCTCGATCGGCGAGATTTTACTCGGACACTGCGAAGAGGGCCGCCCGAAGAGGCAGCGCGTGGTCACGGTCTTGGCGGGCGGGGCGTTCGGTGTGTTGGTTTCGGCGACGGCGGGGCGCGGGCTCGCTCCTACGTACCGCGCGGTGGGACGTTGCAGCCAGGGGCCGTCTCGTCCCCCGAGTTCGGCCTTTTTTCGGACGCCGGAAAAAATCGCTGGATTCCTACGACTCTTTCCGGTTCGGTGCGTCTTCAACGAAACGTGTCAGTGCCTTGCCAAGATTTACTTACCCCCCACGCTAACCGCATGAGCGACTTTTCGCCTTCACGCGTTGCGCAGGCCCGACTCCGGTTGTGGGGCATGGCTGTCGTCACGTTGCTCGTTGCCTCGTTCGGCGCGGATGCCGCGGAGCTGGCGGACGTCCGGCGGGAATTTTTGGCGGGTAACTATCCGGTGGCTCTGGCGGAAACCGAGGGTGGGTTGCGTTCCTCCCCGGGCAATGTCGATTGGCAACTCCTGAGGGTCGAAGTGTTGCTCACGACGGGACGGTATGCCGAGGCGGACACCACGATGGCGGTCGCGCTCGGCAGCGATCCCTCCAACATTCGCTTGCGTTGGCTCTCGCGCGAAGTCGCCTTTGCGAACGGCCGGCCCGCCGAGGCCGCGAAGCGCGCCGAGGAGATCACGCGTTTAGTCGCTGGACGGTCCTGGACCTATCGTCAGCCGGCGGACTTGGTGGTGTTTGGACGTGCGGCGTTGCTGTTGGGCGCTGACCCGAAGGACGTGCTGGAACGTGTCTTCTCGGTCGCGGAGAAAGCCGACCCGAAGTTGCGCGATGTTTATCTCGCGCGGGGCGAGCTGGCGTTGGAGAAACACGATTTTCCGCTCGCGGCGAAAGCGTTTGAAGCCGGTCTGAAAGTTTTGCCCGACGACCCCGATCTCCATTCCGGCCGCGCTCGCGCTTACGAGGGCGGCGATCGCGAGGTCTCGGCCGCTGCGTTGAATGCGGCGTTGAAGATCAATCCCAAGCACATCCCGAGTCTGCTCGAGTTGGCCGACCGCCGCATTGATGCCGAGGATTACGAGGGGGCGGAGAAGTTTATCGCGGAAGTCGTCACCACGAATCCTGTCCAATCGGATGCGTGGGCCTATCGGGCAGTGGTGGCGCATCTGCGCAACGACATCACGGCCGAGGCTACGGCCCGGGCGACGGCGCTGCGCTTTTGGCCGAAGAATCCCCGCGTCGATTATCTCATCGGGAAGAAACTCTCCGCCAAGTATCGCTTCGCGGAAGGGGCCACTTATCAGCGTCGGGCGCGGGAGGCTGACCCCAGCTATCTTCCCGCTACGGCGCAGCTCGCGAATGATTTGCTCCGCTTGGGAGAGGAGACCGAAGGCTGGGCGCTGGCGCGCGCGGTGCATGAACGGGACGACTACGATGTCGAGGCGTTCAACCTCGTGACGTTACAGGACACGATGGCCAAATATGCGACGCTGGCTTCGAACGATTTTGTGATTCGCATGACGAAGGATGAGGCCGCGATTTACGGTCCGCGGGTCCTTGAGTTGCTGACCAAGGCGAAGCGGACGCTCACGGCAAAATATGAAGTCGAGCTAGCGAATCCTACCTATGTGGAAATTTTCGCCGACCCCAAGGATTTCGCGGTGCGGACCTTCGGCATGCCGGATGTTGCGGGATTCTTGGGCGTGTGCTTTGGCCGGGTGGTTACCGCCAACAGCCCGGCAGCCCTCGGTGGCCGGGCGACGAATTGGGAGGCGGTGTTGTGGCATGAATTTTGTCACGTCGTGACGCTGCAAATGACCAAGAACAAAATGCCGCGCTGGTTGAGCGAAGGCATCTCGGTCTATGAGGAACGGCAAGCGAGCCGAGCCTGGGGCATGCGGATTAATGTGGAATACCGAAAGATGATTTTGGACGGCGATATGGCGCAGATCGCCGGTTTGAGCGCCTCCTTTCTCGCTCCGAAGTCGCCGCGGCACCTGCAATTCGCCTACCTCCAGTCGTCGCTCGTGGTTGAGTTCATTATTTTGCACCATGGTATCGACAAACTGCGGGGGGTGCTGCGCGACCTCCGCGGCGGCACCGAAATCAACGCGGCACTGGCCAAAAACGTGGCGCCGCTGGACGCGTTGGAAAAAGAGTTTGCCGCCTACGCTAAAGAGAGCGCCGAACAAATGGCACCACAATTGAATTTCGAAAAGCCACCGGCGGAGCTGATGCTGCCGACCGCGAATGCGATCGAGGTCGCCGCGTGGGAGTCCACCCATCCCGATAATTCTTGGCTGATGATGAAGCGGGTGCGCGAGCTGACGGGTAAGAAAAATTGGGCCGAGGCCCGGCCCTTGCTCGAGCGTCTGGTGGGTTTGTTTCCCACGGCGAAAGGCGCGGACAGCGCTTACATCCATTTGGCCGCACTCTTGAAAGAAACGGGCGACAAAAATGCCGAACGAGAGGTGTTGACCGCATGGACGGCGATCGATGATGAAGCCACGGATGCCTATCAGCGCCTCACGGAGTTGGCGATCGAGGCCAAAGATTGGCTGGCCGTGAAGCGTAACGCCGAGCGCTACCTTGCGGTCAATCCGCTCGTGGCTCCGCCGTGGCGCTCGCTCGCGCAAGCGAGCGCGGAGTCTGGCGATACCCCAGGTGCGATCGCCGCGTGGCGCACGTTGCTGCAACTCGGCGCGGCCGATCCCGCCGGAGGGCATTTTCAACTTGCGCAGTTGTTGCGGAAGAATGGCGAGACGGCCGAAGCGCGCGCGCAGACGTTGCTCGCGCTGGAAGAGGCGCCGCGGTTCCGCGAGGCGCTCACGATGTTGCAGCAACTCAGCCGCGAGGAGGCCAAATGAAACGGCTAATCCCGCTGCTCTCGTTGTTTCTGGTGCTCGCGGGCATGGTGGCGGCGCAGCGAGGCTCTGGCGGCGGCCGGAGCCGGGGCGGGTGGGGCGGCGGATGGAGCGGGGGAGAGAGTCGGGTGCCGGATAGCGCGCGGACGGCGCGGGAAGTGGAGTCGCACTCCTCGGGCACGCCCGAATGGACTAATACGCCGGGACATGAGAAGGACGTGTTTACCTTTGTGCGCGTGCGGCGTTCCTCGGGCGGCTGGGGTCGGGGCGGATGGGCGACGGACACGCCCGATGCTGAACTGAATTTTTCCTACCGGCTGCAGCAAATGACCTCACTGAAGGTCGATCCGGATGCGCGTTATCTGTGGCTCACGGACAAAGACCTCTCCGATTATCCATTTATCTACATGGTCGAACCGGGCAGCCTCGAGCTCACCGATCCCGAGATCGAGGCATTGAGGAAATATCTGCTCAACGGAGGCTTCCTTATGTTCGACGATTTTTGGGGCGAACGGGAATGGGCCAACATGGCCGAAGTCATGAAACGCGTGTTTCCCGACCGCGGTTTCACTGAGCTTTCGCTCGATCACGCGTTGTATCATTGTGTGTTTGAGATTAAATCCAAAGGCCAAGTGCCGAATATCCGCACCGGCACCAACAGCGAGTTTGACGGCGTCACTTGGGAGCGCGATGACGCGCGGGAAGTCCATCACCGCGTCATTACTGACGACAAGGGGCGGATGATGGTGATTGCTACGCACAACACCGACAACGGCGACGGCTGGGAGCGCGAAGGTGAGAACGCCTATTATTTTAAGAATTTTTCCGAAAAAATCGCCTACCCGCTTGGCATTAACATTATCTTCTACGCAATGACGCACTGACATGGACGCGCGTCGTATAAAATTCCTCCCCGTGGTCGCGATCCTCGCGCTTGGCGTGGGCGTGACGTTTGCGCAAATTCAGCGGATGATGCCCGGCCGCGGTGGCCCGCCCGAGCCCGATCCCTTTGCGGGTCCGATGCCGAATTTTGTAATGCGCGACGAAGGGGGCAGTCTGGTGCGGGGTGAAGGTAATATTTTGATCGATGAGGCCACCGTCCGAACCGCCCGCGAAGTTGCCTCGCACAGCACGGGCACACCGGAGTGGACGAACCCGCCCGGGTTCGAGAAAGATGTGTTCACGTTTGCCCGCATCCTCTTCAAGTCGGATGGCAAGCGCGGGCCGGACGAGCGAGGCTGGGGGCGGGGGAGCCATCTCAATTGGTGGGTGGATTTTCCGGACGCTGACCTAAATTTTTCGTATCGGCTCCAGCAAATTACTTCGATGCGCACCGACCCCGACGGGCGGGTCCTCCGGCTGAGTGATCCGGATTTGCCGACGTTTCCCCTGATCATGATGGAGCACCCGGGCTACATCAACCTGAACCCCTTGGAGCTCGTCGCGCTGCGGAATTACCTCAGCAACGGCGGTGCCCTGTTCGTCAGCGATTTTTGGAGTCAGCGCGAATGGAGCGGCTTCGCGGGCGAAATGAAACGTGTCTTTCCGGATCGCGAGTGGACGGACCTGACGATGGAACATCCGATTTTCAACTGCATCTTCAAACTCAAGGGCCCGTTGCAACACCTGCAGGTGCCGACGATGCAGTTTTGGAACAAGAGTCACGATTGGACCAATCCCAACTCGCCCCGGCTTCAGCGCGTCGACCGCGGCCCGGGTTCCGAGCCAATGACGGTGCGTGCGATGCTCGACGACAAGGGGCGCATTATGGTTTTGGTGATCCACAACAGCGACGTCCCCGATGGCTGGGAGCGCGAGGGCGAGGACGACAGTTACTTCCGCACTTTTTCCGAGAAGATTTCCTATCCTCTCGGCGTAAATATTATTTTTTACCTGATGACCCATTGATATGAGTAACGATTTACCTCCCGTCCTTCCCCTCGTTTCCACTGCCGCCGACGCCTTCGTGGCTGAGCGCGACGCCGCCGCCGCCGCCTTCGCGGCCGAGCGTGACACCGCCGAGAAACTGCTCGCTGGTCGCGCCCGCATCGAAGCGGAATTGGCCAAGGTGATCGTCGGCCAACGCGAGGTCATCGAGCAGATCATGCTCGCGCTTCTCGCCGGCGGACACTGCCTGATTACGGGTGCGCCGGGCCTCGCGAAGACGCTCCTCGTGAAGTCCATCGCGCAGGTGTTTCACCTCGAATTTCGCCGCATCCAGTTCACGCCCGACCTCATGCCGGCCGACATCACGGGCACGGAGATTTTGCAGGACGGTGAAGGCGGACGAAAGCTCACGTTCGTGCGCGGCCCCGTATTTGGAAATATGATTCTCGCGGATGAGATCAACCGCACGCCGCCGAAGACCCAGGCGGCGCTCCTCGAGGCGATGCAGGAGCACCAAGTGACGGCGGCGGGCGTGCGCCACGTGCTCGCGGAGCCGTTCTTCGTGCTCGCCACGCAGAATCCGATCGAGATGGAGGGCACTTATCCGTTGCCCGAGGCGCAGCTCGACCGCTTCATGTTTAACGTGGTGATGGATTATCTCCCGGAGGCCGACGAAGTGCGCGTCGTTCAGCAGACGACGGCAGGCCGACCCGCCCCAATCGAGGCGCTCTTCACGGGTGAGGACGTGCTGCGTTTTCACGAACTCGTGCGCAAAGTCCCCGTCGCCGAGGAAATGGTCCGCTACGCCGTGCAACTTGTCTCCGCCTCCCGTCCGCATCAGCCCGGCACGCCGGACTATGTCAACGAGTGGGTGAGTTGGGGCGCGGGCACGCGCGCTGGTCAGTTTCTCATCCTCGGTGCCAAGGCGCGCGCGCTGTTGCAAGGCCGAGCCCACGTCACGGTCGAGGATATCCAAGCTTTGGCGGCCCCCACGCTGCGCCACCGCATCCTCCTCAACTACCGGGCCGAAGCCGAGGGCATCCGCGTCGAGGAAGTCATCAAGCGGCTCCTCGCCGGCACGAAGACTCCCGTGAGCGCCTAAAACGCATGGCTGTTGCCCCGGCCACTTCCCGGCTACCGTCCGCGAAATTCATCGACGCCCAGACGTTGATGAATATCCGCAGCCTTGAGCTGCGGGCGCGCGCCGTCGTCGAGGGGTTTTGGAGCGGCATGCATCGCAGTCCGTATCATGGTTTCTCGGTCGAGTTTACGGAGTATCGCCAATATACGCCCGGAGATGATCCGCGTTACCTTGACTGGCGCGTCTACGCGCGCAGCGACCGCTACGTCATCAAGAAATACGAGGACGAAACGAATCTCCGCTGCCACCTCCTCGTGGACCAAAGCCGGTCGATGAACTACGGTTCGCGCGGTCACACGAAATCCGCGTATGCGGCGACGTTGGCGGCGACGCTCGGGTATTTTTTGCATCTCCAAGGCGACGCGACGGGGTTGCTGACGTTTGACGACCAGGTGCGGGATTATTTGCCTGCGCGCCACGGTGCCGGTCACCTGCGCCAACTTTTGCACGCGTTGGAGCGTCCGTCAGCAGGGCGCACGACCGACCTGGCCGCGCCGTTGGAGCGGATTACGTCGCTGATCCGGCGACGGGCGTTGGTGGCACTCGTCTCTGATTTTCTGACGCCCATCGACCAGCTCGAACGGAAACTCGTCGCACTCGGGGCGTGTGGACACGAGGTCAGTTTGTTTCAAGTGCTCGACCCGGTGGAGCTCAATCTCGGCCTCGATCAGCCGGCGATGTTCGAAGACCTCGAATCGGAGCGCACGCTCTACCTCGATCCGGCGGCGGCGCGGGCGGCCTATACGAAGAAGCTCGACGAGCACTGTGCGGCGCTGCGCGCCATGTGTCGCAAGCTCGGGATCAGTTACCATCTGCTCGCGACCGATCAGCCCTTGGAAACCGCCCTCTTTGACTTCCTGCAGGACCGCCTGAAACGCGGTCGGCAGTTTCGGCCGGCGTTCCGTGGTAGCAATGGGGGAGGGTCCGCATGAACTTTCTCACGCCGCTGTTTCTCATCGGTGGGCTCGCGATCGCGGGGCCGATTATTTTCCACCTCATCAAGCGCACGACGCGGGAGCGCACTTTGTTCAGCTCGCTGATGTTTTTGCTGCCCACGCCGCCGCGCTTGTCGAAGCGCAGCCGCCTAGAGCACCTGCTGTTGCTCCTCTTGCGTTGTCTGGCCCTCGGGTTGCTCGCGCTCGGATTCTCGCGACCTTTTTTCAAACAGACACCGCTCGACGATCCCACTGCGGTGCAGCCCAAGCGCATCGTCGTGCTAGTCGATGTGAGTGCGAGCATGCGCCGCACCGGCCTGTGGGCGGCGGCGCGCGAACGGGTGGAGGCGACGTTAGGGAAAGTGTCGGCGGTGGACCAAATCGCACTCTACACCTTCGACCGTGCGGCGACGCCGCTGCTGCCGTTTGAGGAGTGGAACCGCACGCCGGCGACCGATCGCGCGGCGCTCGCGAAGGCGCGGCTCGCTGCGGTTTCCCCGGGATGGTCCGGCACACAGCTCGGCACCGCCTTGATTGCGGCGGCCGAAGCGCTGGCCGAGAGTGATGGCAAACAATTTCCCGGTCCGCGCCAGATCGTGCTCGTGAGCGATCTGCAAGCCGGTAGCCGGATCGAAGCGCTGCAAGCTTACGAGTGGCCCAAAAATGTCACCCTCACGGTTGAGGCCGTGAAGGCGAGCAAACCGACCAATGCCGGGCTCCAACTCGTCGCTGATAGTGCCGACACGAGCCGTGCGGCCGACACGCTGGTGCGCGTCCGCGTGAGCAATTCCGCCGATGCGCAGCGTGAGCAATTCACACTCGGTTGGACGCAAGCGTCCGGCACGGGTGAATCCGTGTTTGTGGGCAAACCGATCGACGTCTACGTGCCGCCGGGCCAGAGCCGCGTGATTGCCATGCCGATCATCAAGGACACTCCCGGACTCGACCGCATTGAGCTCAAAGGTGACGATGAGGATTTCGACAACGTGGTGTCGGTGATCCCACCCGGACAGCAGCGCCTCAACGTGCTTTGGCTCGGCAACGACGCGCCTGAGGACCCCCGCCAACCGCTGTTCTTCTTGCGTCGTGCGCTCTCGGATACGCCGCGACTCGGCGTCAGTGTGGTGGCGCGCAATTCGACGGCGCAGGTGCTCCCTGAAGACGTCGCGAACGCGAGTGTCGTGTTCGTGAGCGAGGCACTGTCGGCGGCGCAGGCCGGTGCCCTCCGGGAGCAGGCCCTCGCGGGCAAGACGCTCGTCTTTGCTCCGAAATCGGCGGCGGCGGCCGCAACCCTCGGTGCGTTGATCGGTCGCGAAGGCGTGGCGATCACGGATGCGACGCCGACAAACTATGCGATGTTTGCGGAGATCGATTTCAAACATCCGCTGTTCGCCCCGTTTGCCGATCCGCGGTTCAGCGACTTCACGAAAATCCACATTTGGAAATACCGGAAGCTCGATGCGGCAGGCATTCCCGACGCGCGGGTACTCGCGCGATTTGACAGCGGCGACCCAGCGGTGATCGAGGCGGCGATTGGCAAAGGTCGCTTGTTTGTGCTGACGACCGGCTGGCAACCCGATGATAGCCAACTCGCGGTTTCCACGAAATTTGTGCCGCTCCTGTGGTCGCTACTGGAACTTGGCGGGGGTGTCTCGGCGGCGCCCGCGCAATGGTTCGTTGGTGATACGGCGCCCTTGCCGCCGGGCCCCGCTGGAACGGAGCAAACGGAGAAGGACGTGCGCTTCACGCAGCCCGGTATCCGCGAGGTGAAGATGGGGGAGCGCACGGTGCGTTTCGCGGTGAACTTGGATGCGAATGAGAGCCGCACGGCACCGCTCGCGTCGGATGAGTTGGAGCGCCTCGGCGTTCCCCTCACCCCAGCCGAAACCAAGCCCGTGGTGACGGGCGACAGCAAGATTGTGCTGCAGGGAGTCGAGGCGGAGAACCGGCAAAAACTTTGGCGGTGGTTTATCGCGGCGACCCTCGCCGTGTTATTGGTGGAGTCGGCACTCGCTGGCTGGACGGCACGCAAAGAAAATTCAAAACAACCGGAGGCTGCGACATGAATAACGAGTTCCTCAAAACGAAACTTCAGCGGGTGATCCGTCGGCATCAATGGGTCGGGCTCTGGCGCAAGCTCGCGATGTGGTGGGCGGTAGCGGCCTTGGTCGGGCTCGCCCTGGTGTCGCTGCAGCGGGAGACGGGCTGGTCATCGCCGCTCGCGTTGCCCCTGCTCGCCGCCTTCGCCGCCGCCGTGGCTGCGGGCATCGCGATCAAACATTTTCAGTCCGCGCCCGACTACCGTTGGGCCGCGCAAAAAATCGAAGAGGCTAACCCGACGCTGAAGGGTGTGTTGCTGACGGCGGTCCAGCAGCACCTCGCGTCCGGGGCGGAGCCGGGTTACCTGCAACATCGGGTGTTGCAGGAGGCGATTGCGCGGAGCCAAGAGCAGAACTGGGCCGGCGTCGTGCCGGCTTGGCGACTCGCGTGGACCCAAGGCGCGCATGGGTTGGCGCTGGTCGCGTTTGTTTTCGCGCTCACCCACATCCGCGTGACAGCGCCGGTGAAGATGGGTGAAACCGTGTGGGTGGGCCCGGAGGGGGTCTCGATTTCTCCCGGTGATACGAGCATTGAGAAAGGCGAGAGCCTCGTGGTGTTGGCGCGCTTCGGGCAGACGCTGCCGCCGACGGTGGGCTTGATTGTGAGTGAGAAAAACGCGGTGGCCCGGACCATCCCGCTTGTGAAGAGCCTGGCTGATCCGGTGTTCGGAGGCAGTGTGCCGGAAGTCGCAGCTGACTTTACCTACCATCTCGAATACCGCGGTGAGAAATCTCGCGAGTTCACGGTGTCCGTCTTTGAGCACCCGCGCTTGGTGCGTGCGGATGCCGATCTCGTGTTTCCCGACTACACGAAACTCCCGCCCAAACACATCGAGGAGACGCGTCGCGTCAGCGCGGTGGTGGGCACGAAGTTGGATTTTTCCCTGCAACTCAACAAGCCCGTCGCCTCGGCGCAGCTCGTGGCCCGGGACGGCAAGAAGACGGCGATTCCATTGACGGTAACGGCGGGCAAGGCGGTCGCGACCTTGACCGCGTTCGAACTGGTGAAGTCGCAGACCTATGATTTGAAGCTCGTGGATACAGACGGACGCGCGAACAAGATCTCCGCGCCCTTCGTGATCGACGTGCAAGCGAACCGGGCGCCGGAGTTGCGCCTCGCTTCGCCGCGGGGCGACGTGCGGCCGTCGGCGCTCGAGGAAATTGGGTTTGAGGGCACCGTGTTCGACGATTTCGGCGCGTCGGCCTACGGGATCTCGTACGCGATGGCCGGGGCCGAACCGAAGTTTATCGAATTGGGGACGAGCACGGCGCCGAAGGAAAAACGGACGTTTAATCACCTCTTGAAACTCGAAGACATCGGCGCGAAGCCCGACGACCTTGTTTCGTGGCACGCGTGGGCGGACGATATCGGGCCTGATGGCAAGGTGCGGCGCACGAGCAGCGATTTGTTTTTCGCGGAAGTGCGGCCCTTTGATGAAATCTTTCGTGAAAGCGCGGGCATGGAATCCGAGGATCCGCCGGGCAAGGAGAAGGAAAAGCAGGGTGGTGACCAGGCGCGCAAGCTGACGGATCTGCAGAAACAGGTGATCAATGCCACGTGGCGCCTCCAACGGGACGGTGCGTCGAGCAAGTACGTCGATGACGTGAAGGTCGTGACGGATGCGCAGGCGCAGGCGCTCGAACAGGCGGAGGAAGCAATGGAGGAGGCGCGCTCGCCCAAGGCGCAGGCCGCTTGGACAACGGCGATTGCCGAGATGAAAAAGGCGCTCGATGCCCTCAAGTCGGCGGCCCAATCACCCGCGCCTCTCACGCAGGCCCTGACCGCCGAGCAAGCCGCCTATCAATCGCTGCTCAAACTCCAAGCGCGCGAGACCAATGTGACGCGCAAGAAGGGCAAGGGCGGTGGCGGTGGAAAACAGGGTAACCAGCGGCAAATCGACCAACTCGACCTGACGCAGACTGAGAACCGTTACGAAACCCAGCGGCAGGCCCAAGCCCCGCAAAACGCGGAGCGCAAAGAGCAATTACAAGTGATGAACCGGCTCCAAGAGTTGGCCCGCCGTCAGCAGGATTTGAACGAACGCATGAAGGAACTGCAGGCCTCGTTGCAGGAGTCGAAGACTGAGCAGGAGAAAGAGGATATCAAACGTCGCCTTAAACGTCTCCAAGAGGAACAGCAGCAGATGCTCGCTGATGTGGATGAGATGCGCCAACGGATGGAGCGGCCGGAAAATCAGTCCCGCATGGCGGATGAAAAGCAACAGCTCGACCAGACTCGCGATGATATTCAGAAGGCAGCCGATGCCGCCGCCCAGGGCTCGGTGCCGCAAGCGCTCGCCGCCGGCACTCGTGCGCAACGCAAGCTCCAAGAACTGCGCGAAGAGATGCGGAAACAAAATTCCAGTCAGTTTGCCGAGGATCTCCGCGGGATGCGCCAAGACGCCCGCGACCTTGCCCGCGAACAGGAAAAAATCAGTCAACAGTTGGACGCGCTCGGTGGAAAACAGAAGCGGAAGTCGCTCGACGAATCCACGGATCGCAAGGAACTGCTCGATCAACTCGCGGAGCAAAAAGAGCGCACGACCAAGTTCACCGAACGAGCCCAGCAGGTTTCCGAGCAGGCCGAAAACACCGAGCCGCTCCTCTCTCGCCAGCTTTACGACAGCGTGCGCAAGCTCAGTCAGGACGATGCGAACGCGGTGAAGGAATCGAAACAAGAACTGCTCCGCGAGGGTATGTTGACCCAAGATCTCCTCAACCGGCTGAATAAAAATGCCGAACGCGAAGGCGCGGGTAAGACCATGGATCTCGCCAAGGACATGATCAACGAGGGCTATCTCCCGCAGGCCGCTCAGGCGGGCCGACGCGCGCGCACGGGCATCGATGAATTGAAACGCGGCGTCGAGCGCGCGGCGGACAGTGTGCTCGGCGACGACGCTGAGCAGTTGAAAATGGCCCAGTCCGAACTCGACAAAATTACCGATGAGCTCACCCGCGAGATTGCCCAAGCGCAGGGCCAACAGCCGGGGCAAGGGCAAACTCCGGGCGGAGAGCCGAAGACGGGTGATCCGAAACAACGTCAGGCCGGGACGCAGCCCGGCGGCGAGCGCGGCCAAGGTGCGCCCGGCGAACCCAGCACCGAGGGTGAACCGGGAACGCCCGGTGAAGGCACAGAACCGGGTCAGCAACCGGGTGCAGGTGGCAAACAGTCAGGGAAACAGGCCGGTCGGGGTACGCGTGGTCTCGCGAGCGCGGACCAGAAGGGTGGCCAGCCCGGCGGGAAACGCGGTCAGCCTGGTCAAGGCGGGCAGCAGCCCGGCCAAGGTGAACAGCCGGGAGAAGCGGGTGCCGGCGGCGCAGACCAACCCGGGCAGCCGGGCGAAGGTCAGGCTGCGGGCGAGGGTGCAGGTGGACCGGGCCAGCAGGGGCGTCAGGCCAATCGACTCGCCGGTGGTGGTCGCGATGGCCGCAACCAACCGCGCGCTGGTGGCGAGCGTGGCGGGTTGGATGTGAACACTATTCTCAATGGTGGCGGCAACGACGGCGGGGACGAACGCATCGGGCGCGGCGGCGAGATCGGCGGGATGTATCGGGGCGGTCCGTTCATCGGGGGGAATTTCGCGCCGTGGAACGAACGGCTGCGCGACGTCGAGCAATTGCTCGATTCGCCCGATCTGCGTAACGCGGTCGCGACAGCGCGCGAGCGGGCGCGGCTCTTGCGGAGCGACATCGTGAACGACCGGAAGAAACCCGATTGGGCGGTCGTGAAGCTCCAGATTTTGCAACCGCTCGTGGAAGTCCGCGCGCGCGTGGCCGAGGAGCTGGCCCGCCGAGACTCAAAGGAATCGCTCGCGCCGATCGATCGCGATCCGGTGCCGGCGCGTTTCGCGGAGTCGGTCCGTCGCTACTACGAGGAGCTCGGCAAGGACAAGCAGGTCTCTCCCTGAAATGATTTTTTTGGCTGAACTTACTTTCTCCGGTTGGCACTGGCTCTGGCCGAGCGTGGCGATGGTGGGCGCGGCGGCGCTCGTGCTCGCGTGGAGCTACCGCGCCTCGGCGGCGCAGCCTTTGCGCGGGGTCTGCCTCGCGCTGAAGATCACGGGAATCGTCGCGCTCGCACTTTGCCTCTTGGAGCCATTGTGGCTCGGGCAACGCCCGCGGGCCGGGGCCAATCTCTTTGCGGTCGTGGCCGACAATAGCGCGGGTTTGCAGATCCACGACCGCGGCGAAGCGGCCAGTCGCGGTGATGGGCTGCGGGCGCTCGTGGACCCCACCGCGGCGGGCTGGCAGTCCTCGCTGGGTGATACATTCGAACTGCGGCGCTACCTGTTTGATGCGCGATTGCAGGCAACCAATGATTTTCACGAACTGGCGTTCGATGGCCGGTCGTCCGCGTTGGGTTCGGCACTGCGCACGTTGACGGAACGATTTCAGGGTCGTCCGCTGGCCGGCGTGTTGCTGTTCACCGATGGTAATGCGACGGACTTACCGGCTGGTGCGTTGCCCGACTTGAAGGGCCTGCCGCCGATTTACCCGGTGGTCATTGGCAAGCGTGATGCCGTGCGCGACATCGCCGTGCAGCAGGTGTCAGTGAGTCAAAGTGCTTTCGAAGACGCCCCGGTGTCGGTCCAAGCGGATATCACGGCGGCGGGTTATCGCGGCCAGCCGGTTGTGGCGCGGTTAATCGACCGCACGGGGAAAACGCTGCAAGAACAGTCGGCCGACGCTCGCGGTGATGGTGAGGCGGTGGCGTTTCGCTTTCAGCTAAAACCTGAGCAATCGGGTCTGTCGTTTTATCAAGTGCGGGTCGGTGCGCGGAGCGAGCTGGTGCCGGCGCTGGTGGCACCGCCGCCGGCGGCGACCGGAACACCTGCGACAACCGCGGCTTCGACGACTGCAGTGCCCGCGGTTGCCCCCAAGACGGACGAGGCCACGCTCGCGAACAACGCGCGCGTGATCGCGGTGAATCGGGGGCAGGGGCCGTTTCGCATTCTCTATGTTTCAGGCCGGCCGAATTGGGAGTTTAAGTTTCTCAACCGTGCTTTGATGAGCGACGAACAGGTTCAGCTCGTGGGGTTGATCCGAGTCGCGAAACGCGAGCCGAAATTCGATTTCCGTGGGCGTGCGGGCGAGACGAGCAATCCGCTCTTCCGGGGCTTCGGCAATCAGTCGGCCGAGGAAGTGCAGGGTTACGATCAACCGGTGCTCGTGCGGCTTAATACGCGCGACGAGATCGAACTGCGCGCGGGATTTCCGCGCACGGCGGAGGATTTGTTCGGGTATCACGCGGTGATTCTGGATGACCTGGAGGCGGAATTTTTTGCGCCGGAACAGGCCATGTTGTTGCAGAGATTTGTGTCCGAGCGGGGCGGCGGTTTTCTGATGCTCGGCGGCATGGAGTGTTTCCAAGAAGGTAAATACGTGCGCACGCCGATCGGTGACATGCTCCCGGTTTACCTCGACCGCGAGGCGCAGGCGTCCGCGCCGCTCGGCCCGGTGCATCTGCAACTCGCGCGTGAAGGCTGGTTGCAGGCGTGGGCGCGGCTGCGTGACAACGAAGGCGACGAGCGGGCGCGGATCGACGCGATGCCGACGTTTGACGTGGTCAATCGCGTGCGTGCGCTCAAGCCCGGCGCGAGTGTGATCGCGAGCGTGCGCGACGAGAAAGGCGAGGAATTGCCCGCATTGGCTGTGCAGCGTTTTGGCCGTGGCCGCACCGCGACGCTGATGATCGGTGATCTCTGGAAGTGGGGCATGAAAGATGCGGCGTCGCGTTTGGATATGGAGAAGGCGTGGCGGCAGCTCGCGCGTTGGCTGGTGGCCGATGTGCCCAATCGCGTCGATTGCGCGGTCGAGACGCTTGCCGCGGATGCGAACGGAGCGGTGCGCGTGCAGGTGCGCGTGCGCGATGAAAAATTTCAACCGGTGGATGATGCGGTGGTGGTGATCGACGTGGAGCCGGTGGTGTTCGCAGGCACCGCAGGAGCGACGGGGCCGGCGATCCGACTCGAGGCCGAGCCGGCACTCAGCGAACCGGGGCTTTATCAGGTGACCTATGTGCCGCGCCAGACCGGTGGCTACAAAGTCGTCGCGAGCGTGAAAAATCCGGCCGGCGCCGATCTCGGTCGCGCCGAAGCGGGCTGGAGCACTGACCTCGCGGCCGAGGAATTTCGCTCGCTCACCCCCAATGTTGCCCTGCTCGAAGACCTCGCACGGAAAACCGGTGGCGAAGTGATCTCCGCGGTTGATTTGGAGAAATTCGCAAAGCGTCTGCCGCAGTTGCGCGCCCCGGTGATGGAGACGTGGTCTTATCCGGCTTGGCATACGCCGCTCTTGTTCGGATTCGCGCTCGCGTGTTTGCTGGCGGAGTGGGGACTGCGGCGCTGGAAAGGTATGCCATGAAGATTCGATTTTGTTGGATGCTGTTTGCCCTGTTGGCTGCGGGGACGCGCAGCGTCGCGAATGAACGCGCAACGGTCATCGTGGTCGTGGGTGCGCCCGGTGAGGATGAGTATGCCACGGTGTTTGCGCAGCAGGTTGAGGCGTGGAAGCAAGTCTGCGCGCAGGCGGGGGCCAGGCCGATTGTGATCGGTGCGGAGGTCAACGACGCGACGTCGGATCGCGACCGTGTGAAGCTAGCGTTGGAAGCTGAAACGAAAACCGGTGCGGACGAACTTTGGATCGTGTTGGTGGGCCACGGTACCTTTAACGGCAAAGAGGCGAAGTTCAATTTGCGCGGGCTCGATCTCGCCGCGACGGACTTAGCCGAGTGGCTGAAGCCGTTTCAACGTCCGCTCGCGATCATCGACACGGCGTCGGCCAGTGCGCCGTTTCTCAGTAAACTCGCCGGCAAGGGCCGCGTGGTCGTGAGCTCGACGCGCAGCGGGAACGAGCAAAACTACGCGCGGTTTGGAAAGTTTTTTGCGGAAGCGATCGGCGATCCCAAGAGCGACCTCGACAAGGATGGACAGATTTCACTGTTGGAAGCGTTTCTCAGCGGCTCCCAGAGGACGGCGGAGTTCTACAAAACGGAAGGTCGGCTCGCAACGGAGCACGCCTTGATGGATGATAATGGTGACGGACTCGGCACGCCAGCCGACTGGTTCCGCGGAGTGCGGGCGACGAAACAGGCCAAGGACGGGGCCACGCTCGACGGGACCCGGGCGCACCAATTTCACCTCGTGCGCAGTACCGCCGAGCAGCAGTTGCCGAGCGCAGCGCGGGCGCGACGGGATGCGCTGGAGTTGCAGATCGCCAAGCTGCGCGAAGGTAAAGCGAAGATGGCAGCAGCGAAATATTTCGCTGAGCTGGAGAAGCTGTTGTTAGAGCTGGCGGCGGTCTACGAAGGAACGTGATCGGTCGTCCGAAAAATTGACGTGGCGCCGGGGCGCACGGATTGTTTGCTTGCGGTCATGCTCACCCGCTTCTCGGTCGCCCCGCTGCACACCATGACCCGCTCGCTCGCCGGCGTCGCGATGGGGCGGACCGCGCCCGACCTCGTGATCACCGGTGCTCGTGTGCTTTCGACCTACACTGAACGCATCCACGCGGATCGGGAGGTGTGGATCAAGGGCGGCCGGATCGCGACGGTGAAGCCAGCGGGGTCCTACAAGAAATCGCAGCTCGCGGGTGCGAAGCTCTACGAAGCGCGAGGCGGGATCTTGGCACCCGGCTTGGTCGATCCGCATGTGCACATTGAGAGCAGCATGATGACAGCCTGTGCGTTTGCGGAGGCGGCGCTGCTCAATGGCACGACGACGGTGTTCTGCGACAGTCACGAGATCGGCAACGTGTGCGACGTGGCCGGGATTGAGTGGATGCTCGAGGATGCGCGGCGCGCGCCGCTGTCGGTTTTTCTGACCGTGCCGAGCACGGTGCCGGCCACGAATGCGACGCTGGAGACGGCGGGCGGCGATCTCACGCCGGCGAAGATCGGTCGCATTTTCGACCAGTGGCCCGAGGCTGCCGCGTTGGGCGAGAAGATGGACTACGTGTCCGTTGCCCTCGGCGACGAACGGAGTCACGGCGTGCTCGCGGAGGCTTTGAAGAGGGGCAAGCCGGTCTGCGGTCACATCTATGGGCGCGACTTTGTAGCGGCCGGGGCGGCGAGCGGCATCACGGACACCCACGAGTCCATCGACCGGGAGATCGCGAACGATTTTCTGGAAAATGGCGTCTGGATTTTCTTGCGCGGCGGGAATCCGACGACGCCGTGGCACTCGCTGCCGCAGGCGATCAAGGCCGTGACCGAACTCGGTGCGAATCCGAAGCGCGTCTGCGTGTGCACCGACGACCGCGATGCCGACGACCTGTTTCTCTTCGGCATGGACTGGGTCGTGCGCCAGGCGGTGGCGGCGGGTCTGTCGACGACGACGGCGTGGAGCTTGGGGTCGTTGCACCCGGCGACGCGCTACGCGATGGATGGGGATTTCGGCGGACTCGCGCCGGCGCGCCGCGCGGATATCGTGCTGCTCAATGATGCCCTCGAAGTTCAAAACACGTGGTATGGTGGCGAACTGGTCGTCGAGCGCCGCAAGATCACGCCGCTCCTTGAGCAAGCGCTGAGCAAGCCCTATCGGTATCCGCGCGCCGCTTACTCGACCGTGAAGCTCCCGCGCAAAGTCACGTTGACGCCGCCGCTGCCGGCCAAGCCCGTGACGGCGAATGTCATTCGCGTCGTGCCTCCGGGGATCGTCACGGCGCATGATCGAGTGGCGCTCGCGCCGGCGTCGTCGTGGGCAGACCACCTAGCGAAGCACGAGGTGTGTTTCCTCACGGTCGTCGAACGCCACGGAAAAACGGGTGGGGTGGGTTATGGTTTGCTGCGCGATTTCGGGCTCACCGACGGTGCGGTGGCGAGCAGTGTGGGCCATGATGCCCATAACATCGTCCTCGCTGGCACCAACGAGCAGGACATGCAGCTCGCGTTGGCGACGGTGAAAAAAATGCGTGGCGGCGTCAGCGTGGTGCGCGGCGGGCGAGTGCTCGCGAGCGTCGCGTTGCCCATCGCGGGATTGCTTTCTGACCAGCGGGCGCCGGTCGTGGCCAAGGAGACGACCGCGTTGAAGCGCGCCTGGAAAAAACTCGGCTGCAAAGTGCCCTACATGGGCTTTAATTTGCTGCCACTGTCCGTAATTCCGGAACTGCGGCTGACCGACAAGGGCTTGGTTGATGTTCTCGGCATGAAGATAGTGCCGTTGTTTGCCTGACCCTTGAGCGTGTCCTCGGCGGCAGCTGATCGGGTTTTGATATAAACTGAGCGAGCGCTTTTTTTGGCGTACGGGTCGCTACGTCACAGGGGTGATTACCATGACCACCCTTAAATCCCGCCAAGTCCTCGCGGCCCTGACTTTTACTGGTCTCGCCGCGATTGCTCAGCTTACCGCGCAGACTGCGCCAGCCAAACGGGCCGGTGACGTCGTCACGTTGGTATAAGTTCGAAGGAAAGGATGAGTCGATCGCTCAGCAGATTCTGCCGACCGCCTGGCCCCTATCAACGGGCTTCGCGTGGTTGATCAGGGCCGACTGACGACCGTAGACTTGCCGGTGCTGGTGGAGAAGACGAACCGGCTGGCGGCGCGACTGGTGGGCGAGTGAGGCGGACTTCAGGTCGCTTTTTGAGCGGTGCGGTTCACCGGAGATCGACTGAAGTCCACCCTCCTTAAACGAACAAGCGGTGGAAAATGTGGAAAAAGAACATCGCGGCCAGTACGTAGGTGAAAGTCGGGAGGCTCTTGGCGCGGCCGGTGCAAAGCGCCAGGAAGGTCAGCGCGATCACGCCGAGGCCGAGACCCTCGGCGATGCTGAATGTAAGGGGTATGCAAAGAATCGTGACGACCGCGGGCATCGTCTCTGCGAAGTCGTCGAGTTTGATTTCGGCCACCGTCTGAAACATGAAGATACCGACAATCACGAGTGCGGGCGCGGTGGCCGCGGCGGGGATGATCAAGATCAACGGCGTTAGGAAGAGCGCGAGGAGGAAGCACACGGCCGTGCTCACCGCGGTGAGTCCGGTGCGTCCGCCGGCTTCGACGCCCGCGGCTGATTCGATGTAGCTCACAACGGTCGAGGTGCCGAAGAGCGAGCTGAGGATGGCGGCGAACGAATCGGCGACCAAGGCGCGGCCGGCTTTCGGCAGCGAGCCATCGGGGCGAAGGAGTCCCGCGCGTTTGGTGACGTCAATCAGAGGGCCGATATTATCGAACATATCGATGATCAGCAGCGTGAGCATGATCGGCAGGGCCTTCGCGAAATTCTCGAGGATGAATTTGAAATCGAGCTTGAGCATCACCGGCTCGGGCGAAGCGGGCAGGGAGAAAATCCCGGTTGGCAGCGCGGTGCCGTGGCCGCCCTTACCGTCGGGGACGAAGAGACCGACGAGCTTCACGGCAGCGATTGAGAGCACGATTGCGCCCGGCACGCGGCGGGCGACGAGCACGGCGGTGAGCATGATGCCGAGGAATGCGAGAGCGACCGCGGAGGAACCGAAGTCACCGTGGGTGACCAACGTGGCTTTGCTCGCGACGACGAGGCCCGCGTTCTTTAATCCGATGAACGCAATGAAGAGTCCGACGCCGCAGGTGATGGCGATCTTGAGCGAGTAGGGGATGGAGTTGACGATTTTCTCCCGGGGGCCGGAAAGCGAAAGCAGGAGAAACATCACGCCGTTGGCAAAGACGAGGCCGAGCGCGGATTGCCACGGGACGTCGGCGCCGAGACAAACGGTAGACGTGAAGTAGGCGTTGATTCCCATCCCGGGCGCGAGGGCGATGGGAAAATTCGTCATGAAAGCCATGAGCAGCGTGCTGATGGCAGCCGTGATGGCGGTGACGGTGACCACGGCCGCCTGCGGCATCCCGGCGTCTTTTAAGATCAGGGGATTGACTGCGAGGATATAGGCCATCGCGGTGAACGTCGTGAGCCCGGCCTGCAACTCGCGTCCGACGGTGGTCTGGTGCTGATCGAGTTTGAAGATTCGGTTGAGCGTGGGGAAAAAATGACGGGTGCTGACAGAGATGCCGATTGCGCGACCGCGGGGAACGAGCGACTTTAGCAATTCGCGCGCCATGAAAGTCATCGACAGCCACGTCCACCTCTATCCTGCCGAACTCAATGCGGACCCGGCCGCGTGGGCGCTCAAGCGGGGCGAGCCCCACTGGGCTAAATTGTGCACCCGTCGGCGCAAAGATGGGGTCGCGGTGCAGGGATTCCCGCGGATCGACGACCTGCTGCGTGAAATGGACCGTGCGGGCGTCGAACGCGCGGTGTTGCTGGGCTGGTATTGGGAACAGGCCGAAACCTGTGTCTGGCAAAACCGATTTTACGGCCGCTGTGTGCGTGAACACCCGGATCGCCTGCTCGCCTACGCCACGATTCACCCGGGGGCGGGGCATTGGCCGACGCTGGGGGAGCTGCATCGGGCGCGGGACGAAGGGTTGGTGGGAATTGGCGAGTTGTCTCCGCATGCACAGGGCTACGGCGTGGACGATCCGGTGTTGCGCGAGGTGCTGACGCTCGCCGCAGATTGGAAGATGCCGGTGAACCTGCATGTGACCGATCCGGACGGTGACAACTATCCCGGGCGTATCGAGACGCCCCTGACGGATTTTGTGCGGCTGGCGCGGACGTTTCCCCAAACAAAATTCACGCTCGCCCATTGGGGTGGCCGGTTGCCACTGGTGGACCCGGAGGCGCGCGACCTCCATAATGTCTATTATGATACGGCGGCCTCACCGCTCCTCTACGGGAGCGACATTTGGGGGCGTTTCGCCGCAG
>Ga0049084_10000191_pt1 | contig 23622 bp, 23 predicted proteins | sample GreLakmeON33MSRF_FD_66720 | JGI IMG/M metagenome (GOLD analysis project Ga0049084, IMG submission 66720) | Freshwater lentic microbial communities from great Laurentian Lakes, MI, USA - Great Lakes metaG ON33MSRF | ecosystem: Environmental > Aquatic > Freshwater > Lake | place: Great Lakes... | reverse complement strand
CAATTATGCAATGCTTGGTGGATATACTGACAAACTACCAAAACCTGAAACAAAAACTAAAAATGGATTGGCATACACTGGTAAACAATTATTCTCATTATTCCTACCAAAAGACTTCAACTATGTAATTACATCAAAATGGTCAAAAGGAACTAAGGGAGCTCAAAAAGATGTTGTAATTAAAAACGGTCAACTACTTAGTGGTGTAATTGATAAATCATCCATAGGTGCGGAAGAACCAGAAAGTGTATTGCATAGAATTGCCAAAGATTATGGAAATACAAAAGCGAAGAACTTTTTGAATTCCATTTTAATTATGGTGAAACAATACATCACCCATTATGGTTTTAGCTATGGATATGCAGATCTTGAAGTACCAGAAAAAGAAAAGCAGCAAATTTTAGATGACATTCAAGACACATATGGTATTGTTTCTGATCTTATTTCACAATATGAAAAAGGAACTCTCAAATTAACAAGAGGAATGAAATCTGATGAGGCATTAGAGGCTTACATTGTTAATGAATTAGGAAAAGCAAGAGATAAAGCTGGAATGACTGCAGATCAATCCCTTGATCAAAGCAATGCCGGTAGAATCATGGCAACAACTGGTGCAAGAGGTTCCTCACTTAACATTGGTCAGATGGCAGGTGCGTTAGGACAACAATCAAGACGTGGAAATAGATTACATGATGGTTATAGTAATCGAGCATTACCTCATTATCAAGAACATGATAATAATCCTGATGCACATGGATTTGTAAAATCCAATTACAGAGAAGGCTTGTCTGCACTTGAATTCTTTTTCCATGCAATGGGCGGAAGAGAGGGATTAGTCGATACTGCAGTTAGAACACAACAAAGTGGATACATGCAACGTAGATTGATCAATGCATTAGAGCATATTAGATTAGAATATGATGGAACCGTTAGAGATCCACACGGTCATATCATTCAATTTCTATACGGTGAAGATGGAATCGATGTAGCAAAAAGTGATCATGGTGAAGCATTCAATGTACATAGATTAATTGAATCTCAAACAATTATTGATTCTGGAAAGAAAGCAACTAGAGAAGAAATTTTAGATTTATCTAAAAAATATACAAAGACATTCAATCCAAGATTAAAACAACTTGTCTCTGATGGATTACTTGATTCTAAATTAAGTAAAGAAGGGGCAGAGATTGTTTGTAAGAAAGGACTTTCATTATACAATAACGCTAAAGTTGAACCTGGTCAAGCAGTTGGAATTATCACAGCACAATCTATTGGTGAACCTGGTACTCAAATGACATTAAGAACATTCCATTTTGCAGGAATTGCAGAAAGAAACGTAACTTTGGGTCTTCCAAGATTAATTGAACTAGTGGATGCAAGAAAAAAACCTGTAACTCCAACTATGGATATTTATCTTGATAAGGATTGTAAAAACTCTAGAGAAAAAGCTATAGATGTTGCAAGAAATATTTTGCAAACTAAAGTAAGTAATTTAATTTCTACTAGTGAAACTGATTACACTTCACAAATTAAATTAATTCTAAGTAAAAATAGACTTCAAGAAAGAGGTTGTACTATTGCTGAAGTTGAATCTTCTTTACAATCAAACAAAAAATTCAAAATCGAAACAACAGGCGAATTAATTATATTGAAATTAGTTGAGGAATCTGATGCTCCAACTGTTATTGCAATTAGAAATAAAGTACTTGCTACTACAGTAAAGGGTGTTCCAGATATAGAACGTGTAACTTTGGTTCAAAAAGACGATGAATGGATAATTCAAACAACTGGTTCAAACATTGCCAAAGTTCTAGAAGTTTCAGGAATTGATAAAAAGAATGTTAGAACAAATAATGTCTTTGAAATTGCAGGTACTTTGGGAATTGAAGCATCTAGAAATGCATTGATTAGTGAATTACTCCATACTTTGGAAGATCAAGGTTTGGAAGTTGATAATAGGTATATCATGTTAGTATCTGATTTAATGTGTTCAAAGGGTTACATGCAACAAATTGGTAGACATGGAATTGCTGGAACTAAAGATAGTGTCCTTGCAAGAGCCGCATTTGAAATTACTGTTCCAACTATCGCACATGCTGCCCTAGCTGGAGAAGTGGAACAACTCAAAGGTATTACTGAAAACGTTATTGTTGGAAGTAATATTCCAATTGGAAGTGGAACTGTAGATCTTTACATGCAAGTAAGTAAAAAGAAATGAGGACAATCAAAAATATTATAATGTGATACTGATGGGCGACGAAATTTCTACTATAATGAACAATAATAAAAATAAAATGATTTTATTGCGATTAAGAAATAATAAAACACTCAGAGGAAATTTAAATGATTTTGATATTCATCTTAATTTGACACTTCATGATACTGAAGATATTACAGAAAATCCTCCTATAAAACTTGGAACAATTCTTTTACGTGGCGATAACATATTGGCAGTTTCACTACCTACTGAAGAATCTTAATTTAAAAATTTCAATAATATTTAATGAAAATTAAAATTTTTTGTTGAAAATATTTTTACTTTTTATAATTATGTTTTCGATTTAAATTTAAAATTAAGTATGTTTTGACTTTTTTATAGATGTATTTTCAATAAACCTATAAAGCCCTCTAGAGACGATTCTCATTAAGGACAATACATGAGTAAAATATTAGAAAAAATATTGAAAGATGCCCTCAAAGAAAATAGCATCGTAATGGGTACTAAACAAGTATTGGAATCTATGAAAAACTCCAAGCTAATTATATTGTCACAATCTGTAAAAAAAGAAACATTTGCAAAAATTGAATTAGATGCAAAAAAAGATAAAATACCATTCGTTAACTTTCAAGGAACTTCTGTTGCATTAGGACGACTATGTGGTTTGCAATTCAGAATTTCAACACTCTCATTTACATCTCTTACTGATGCAAATCTAAAATCAATTCTTAAGGATACAGAAACTGAATAAAACATGATCAAGTATATTGTAACTAATCTAAGTTTAAATGAGACAAATTTTGCTTTGAGATAAAAAGGAATTCTGATGACACAATCCATTAAACTTTCAACTGATCAAATGCGTATGATGTCTTTATTTCAAAATGTAACCGGTGCAACTGCTCGCGATTGTGTTGAAGATGAAAAACAAGATCGTGTAATTTTTGTGGTAAATACTGGTAAAATGGGATTAGCTATTGGTAAAGGTGGAATTCATATTAAATCATTACAAAATATTGTAAAAAAGAATGTCGAATTGGTTGAATTTGATGAAAATCCTACTAAATTTTTAACAAATCTACTTAATTCAAAATTAGTTTCTGAAGTAAAAATAAATACACGTACAGATGGTTCTAAACAGGCAATAGTTTTGGTAGACCCAAGAAAAAAAGGTATTGTAGTGGGAAGAGAAGGTAGAAATGCCGAAAAAGCAAGATTACTTGCAAAAAGATATTTTGATATATCGAGTGTTTTAATCAATAGTTCTGAAAAAGCAACATTGGAGTTATAATATATGACAAAATCACCTCTCGGTCTATTTGCTGGTAGAGTTTTAGTTGCAAAAAGAAAAAAGCAAAAATGGGCAATCTCTACCTACAAAAGAAGAAAACTCGGTATTGATAAAAAATCTGATCCTCTTGGAGGTGCACCTCAAGGAAGAGGAATTGTTTTGGAAAAAGTAGGTATTGCAGCAAAACAACCAAACTCTGCTGTTAGAAAATGTGTTCGAGTTCAATTAATAAAAAACGGTAAAACGGTAACCGCGTTTTTGCCAAGAGACGGTGCAATGAATTTCATTGATGAACACGACGAAGTACATATTCAAGGAATGGGTGCAACACAAGGTGGTGCCATGGGAGATATTCCTGGTGTTAGATTCAAGGTTTTCAAAGTAAACGGTACATCACTTAATGAACTAGTAACTGGAAAGAAAGAGAAACCAAGGAGATAAAATTGGCAGAAACTAAAAATCTATTGCTGTTTAGAAAATGGGATCTATCTGATATTGAAATAAAAGATCCTGGATTAAAAACTGCAATTTCATTAAGAAAACAAATTTTACCATATACCTTTGGTCGTTCAGCATTAAAACGATTCAACAAAGCAGATGTAAACATAGTTGAAAGATTGTGCAACAAAGTAATGCATTTTGGTAAAAAATATGCAAAAAATACTGGTAAAATGACTGGTAAAAAAACCAAAGTACTCAACACTGTTAAAGTTGCATTTGACATTATTGCATTAAAAACTGGTAAAAATCCAGTTGAGATTTTAGTTAGGGCTATAGAATTTTCTGCACCTAATGAGGATACAACAAGAATTGTATATGGTGGTACTGTCTATCACGTATCTGTAGATGTTGCTCCAATTCGTAGAGTCGACATGGCATTGAAGTTTATTGCAGATTCAATAAGAGATGCAACATATTCTAATCCAAAACCTATTGAAGAACATATGGCTGAACAACTTATTTTAGCAGCATCTAATGATCAAAATGCTCCATCAGTAAAGAAAAAACACGAATTGGAAAGAATAGCACAAGCATCGAGATAATAATTTTACCAGTAGCCCGAGGCAGATTCGAACTGCCGTCTCCGCCTATCCACTCTTGAGATCCAGAGGGCAGAATCCTTGATCTAAAACTTTTTTTTATTTGACCGCTAGACTATCGGGCTACCAAAACAAATTCTAATGTTTTAGAATATAATCATTTGCTGAAATCACTTGATCTTAACTTCATGGATAGCTGTAGCATAATCACAATTTGCTTTTAATCTCATATATGGAATCAATCTGAAATGAATCGAATAAATGGTCTCTTCTTTTAACAATATTTCTTTCTGCATTAAAGAAACTAATCCACGTGATGTAACTGTCATCGTGACATTCATTTTTTCACATATTTCATCACGTTTTTTTTGATATTGTTTTAGAGTAAATGAAACGTCATTAATTTCTAAAATTAATGGCCATACAATTTCAGTCCAAACAAATCTTCTGTTTTCTGTAGATGATGCATACTTGCCTTTTCCACTCAACATTAATAAGATCTGTAAAAGATCTTATAACTTATCCAGTTGTCTCAAAAAGAAATTGAAGAATCACTGAATTTATTAGAAAAAGATTGGTCGATTGATCCAATTTTACGGCAATTTATGATGGGAAAAATAATTGATGTATCTGATTATTTATTCAAAGTAAAAGATGTCATTTTTCATATACCTTATCTGATATCTGAAAAAAAATATATTCTGTGGAAATGTTTTTGGCCTGATTGCCATAATTGTTGCGATAGACAAGGTAGATTACCTTTAACTTCGGATGATCTGATAATTATTGGAAAAGGACTGAAATATCAAAGAACATCTGATTTTATAAAAAATGAAACAATTACAACTACTTGGCAAGATATGACTCCTTCTGGTCAAATCACTACATTAACTACAATAAATCTTAAAAGAAAAACAGACGAAACTGAACAAGAAGATGGAACTCATGTTTCATGTAGATTCTTGGATGAAAAGGGAGGATGTAGTATGCATCCAGATCGTCCTGGAGTCTGCTACTTGTATCCGTTTTCAACCTGGCTTGAAAATGAAAAAGGTTTGGCACGAGTACATGCAACATATCAGTTTACAGGTGATTGTCCTGGATTCTATCTTTCTGATGATTTACAATTAATGAAGCAGGAATTGAAAGACTATTCAAAAATAATTTATGATTACACCATGTCTTCAAGTAGAACCATGAGGGAAAATTTTGGTTCTGTAAGTATTGGTTAGGCTTTAGCCACTTTTAAAAGATCCCGCATGTGAATTTCCATTCCAAATCTAACTTCATTCTTTTTCATGTATCTGAAAATCGATAACAATTCTGCAATTTGTTTAATCATGCTGAATTTATTTTTCATTTTGTTTCTAACAAAGTTGAATACTTTACCATAAATCTTAAAGTGTTCTAAAACTTCTTTCTCATAGGCATCATTATTTCCTAAATTTTTTACAAAAATATCTACACATTCCATACTTGGAATAATTCCCTCACCCAATAATGGATATACAGTTCCAATCGACTCACCAACACCTACTACTTTTCCTTTAAAAAATGGCTTACACATATTCGGTGTTGCCAATCTAATTGGTCTTCCGACTGTTTTTATGATTGTCCCGCCAAATTTTTCTACAAATTCGTCCGTAGCTTTTACATGATTTTTTTTGTAATCCCCTGCACCAATATGTGCGAATTTTCCACCTAATGGAAAATACCACAAATACCCAGTCATTTTTGCAAAAGGTCTTACTAAAAAGTCATCATAAGGAACCTTGTCTTTGTATTCTACTTTGTATTCATAAGTTGGTAAAAAGAAATCTTCTATTAATTTTGGAAGATACACTCTGTGAAAACCTGTGCAATCCACTATCAAATCAAATTCTTTTTCCAATTCTTCTAGTTTTGGAGCCGTTCCATAGTTTATCTTACATCCTTTAACAAAATCTTTGATTAACTGTATTTTGTCATATGTACATAATCCATGTAATTTGATATCAAATTTTTGATTATTGTTCATTTCAATATGCATGTTTTTTCCATTATGAATTATATAATTATTAAAATCAATTCCTGATTTTTTACATAATTCTGTCATCTTTGATTTGGTTGTTCCCCAAGCACAAATTGAATCATGTCTATCTTCTGGCATTCGTTCAAATCCTACAATTTCATGAGCGTCTTTTAACCTAGATATTAAATAACTTCCTGCTACCCCAATTCCACAAACTGCAATTTTCATTTAACTATATTCCGATTTGACCTAATAAATACACTATCTGTTAAATTAACTCATATCAATTCATTTATCACTAATTATGATTAAAAATTAAAAAGTTTTTTTAAATAATTTTGAAAATCTATTTTCATTATTTTAAAGTGTATCTAAAAACTAATAAAAAGTCATTCGATTAGTATTGCTGGCTTAAACGGTCTTGCATGTCTTGCTTTTTCTTTTGGATCATAAATCTCTGAATCTGATTCAGAAAAAACCTGTATTTCTACACTGAATTCCTTTCTTCCTAATTCTACCAATTCATTGGCAAGAAAATTTTTTTCATTAAACTTTTTTGATTCTATTTTTGTATTTCTAATTTCTGTTGGTTCTGATAAAATATCTTTAATTGTTTTTTGTACAAAGTCGGGATTTTTTTTAATTTCTTCTGTATCTGGATTCGCCATGAGTTCTTTCATAATAATTCCCATGTTTGTTTGACCCGTTGTTATTTTTTCCAAAATAAAATGATATACTTTGAATTTGAATAAATCGGCTGTATATATGGTAATTTTTTGTGGAGTCATTTTTGTAACTTTGAGAATTTTTGTAATATCTTCAATTACGCCTTTTAAATATTCTTCAGATTGTATTGAAATTGGATCTACGTTAATTTGAGAAAATATCGGCCATGCTGATTTTGATACCATACCTGAATGACCTAATTTTTCCCACATTTCTTCAGCAATATGTGGTGCAAATGGAGAAAGCATTGCAATGCGAATTGAATTTACTTCATGTATGATGCTTGAAATATTATTTCTGTTTTTTGCAGTCACTCTTTTCATATACCAACTCAAATCTGATTCAAATCCAAATAAAATATCATGTAATGCCTCACGTAATCTCATTTTTTCAACTGCTATCGTTACTTGAGATATCATTTTTTGCGTTTTTGATTTAATCCATATGTCTTCTGCTTCAAGCACATCTGATTTTTCTGCTTTAAGGCTAAAACACTGATCAAATAATGATTCTATTTTATTTTGTATCCCGCCAACTGATTCCATGTTAAAATCTGCATCTTGTAATAATTCAGCTGAAATTATAATTGCTAGTCTTATTGGATCTGCCCCGTAATCTGCTATCGCTTTTCTCAATGGGATGATATTTCCCATACTTTTTGACATTTTGGAACCGTTCATGAGAACTGAGCCGTTTACTACAATTTCTCGTGGCCAATTACTCTCTGGAAATATTGCAACATGATTTAAAACAAAAAATGTTAAATGATTTGGTACTAAGTCTCTTCCTGAATGTCTTGAATCAACTGGGTAAAAGTATTGGAATTCTTTTTTAATTTCTGTAATAATGTTGTTTGAAATTTTTGTAATGCTTGAAATTTTTTCTAAATCCCCTTTATCTAGAAAAATATAGTCGAAAAATTCACTAGTTAAATTATCTGATACAATTGTTTTATTGTTGATAAATTTAGAAATTGTATAGTATGCCATGTAAATTACAGAATCTGATAAACTTTCTACAATCCAGTCTTTGTCCCATGGAAGTTTTGTACCTAATCCATGCTGTCTAGCACATGCTCTTTCTCGTAACCACCCAATCACGTAATTAAATTCAGTTCTAATTTCTTGTGGTAAAATATTCATAGAATCAAAACATTTTGTTGCTTTTTCTTTCCAATTCATGTCACCATAATTTAAAAACCATTGATTATTGAGAACTTTAACGACACATTCTGCTCCACAACGACATCTTACGGGCGTATTTGTAAGTTCTAATAAAATATCTGCATGCTTATTTTTAATTAGCCATTCTTTTATTGTATCTTTTGCAAAAGCTACTTTAATTCCTGCAAATTGTTCCGTGTTTGATTTGAGTTTTCCTTCATAGAATTCTTTGCTGTATACTTCTTTTGTAGCCTCTTCTAATTTGGGATCATTTTGATCAACAATTTTAAATTTCTCTACTGCTTCTTTCGCTGGATTTTCTCCATACCCTTCTGTTACAATAATGGAAATTGGTGTGATTGCATTGACTTTTTTAGATAATTCGGGCTCCATTTGAGATTTTTTCAGATCAATTAATGCCTGATAATCAAATGGTGCATGCGAAGGAACTGACATTACTACTCCAGTACCAGTTTCACTTTCTACAAAATTTGCTGGAAGAATTACTATTGATTCATTTCTATGTGGTACGGTCACTGTTTTTCCAATTAATTCTGAACCTTTGATCTCTCCTTCATATGTTATTTTTTTATCTAAAAATTCCATTTTATATGCACATTCTTTGCTTACAATCCATTTTTCATTATTCACTGTAATTTTTTTATAAATAATTTCTGGATTAACCCAAAGATTTACAACTCCAAAAATTGTTTCAGGTCTAAGTGTTGCAGTTGGAATAATGTAATTCTCAAACTTGAATTTGATTAAAATATATTCTGTAAAGTCAGGTTCTACATCCCCTAATGTATCATGTTGTGATACAGGATTTTGATCTTTTGGGCACCAACCTACTGGATGTGATCCTTGAATTATTAATTTTTTCTCTTTTAATATCTTGATTTGCCATTCAATAAATTTGGCATACATCGGATCAATTGTGGTAAATTCTCGTCTCCAATCAATTGAATATCCCATTTCTATCATTCCAGCTTTAATTTCCTGGTGAAAATAACTTGCAATTTTTATTGGTTCTATAAATTCTTTAATTGTATCTTCAGGTACGCCATACAAATTTTTTAAATTATTAATTATTTCTTTATCGTTTGCCTCCACTCTTTTTGCCATTCCTAATATCGGTGTTCCAGTATAATGAAATCCCATAGGAAATAATACGTTAAATCCTAACATTCGATAAAATCTTGCATGCACATCAGCCAGCGTGTATGTTCTCCCATGTCCTATGTGTTGAGGTGAATTTGGGTAAGGGTATGCAACGGTGATAAATTTTTTTTGTTTTTCATTTGGATCTGTTTCAAAATCTTTATTTTCAGACCATTTCGTTCTCCACTTTGCTTCAATTTCCTTCCAGTTTATTTTCATATGATAACTCATTCCAAAATCATTGTTTTTGCCTTGTTAATTGCTTCATCTTTTTTAGATGTATCTTTTCCTCCACCCTGTGCAAATTTTGTATCTCCACCACCTGTACCCCCAAGAATTTCAGCCATAGCTTTGGCTATATTGCCCGCGTTTTTAGTTTTTGATGCATCTTCTCCTGAATACACGATAATTCTGATTGTATCTCCTGTTTCAAAAACACCCACATATGTTGCCATTTTATTTTCTTTGACTAATTTTTTTCCAAAATTAATATGAAAAAATTCATTGTATTGATCACTAAAAGATAAACAAAATTTTATGGAATTTTTTACATCAATGTATATTTCATCAATTATTGCACTACCATTAGTGTGCCTTGAAATTTGCTCAAGCAAAATTGGAATTTTTTCTAATGTTTTAATTTTTTGTATGTCTCTTTGATTTTGACTCTGCTCTTTTTCTGCTGATTCTTGTTCATTTTTTATATTATCTATATTTTTTTGTTTAATGTAATCAAAAGCTGTCTGACCTGATACAAATTCAATTCGTACAACGCCGTCTTGAATTCTTTTCGTTTTTGTTATCTTTATAATTTCTATATCTCCAGTTTTTTTAACATGTGTTCCACCACATGCTTCTACATCAAAATCTCCGATTGATACAATTCGAACTAATTTAACAGGCACTACTCCCCCTTGATATATTTTAAATCCATATTTTTTTTCTGCAGTGCCTCTGTCAAAATTATCTATTGAAACTGGGATGTCTTTTTTGATAATTGAATTTGCAACATTTTCAATTTCATTTATTTCATTTTCACTAAGTTGTGAATGATGGGTGATATCTAATCTTGCATGATCTGCTTCTTTAAACGCAGAATGCTGCCAAACCCATGATCCTAGAACATTTCTAGCTGATGAATTTAAAATATGTGTACTGGTATGATTTTTGGTAATGTTATTTCTACGTAGAGAATCTATTTTGCATTTTACAATATCTCCCTCATTTGGAATTCCACCTTCTAATTCATGAACTATTATGGCGCCATGTTTGGTTACATCCATCACTTTGAAATTTCCAATAGTTCCATAATCTGGTTCTTGACCGCCACCCCTAGCATAAAATGATGTTTTATCCAAAACTATGGATTTATCAAAAACACTGAGAACTTTGGCTTCAAATTCCATCGGATCTTCTTTGTAAAACAACATCTCAGTTTCAGGTAGATTATCTAATGGTAATTTTTGCACTTTGTTTTTCTTTTCTGATTGATGTAAATCTGATAATTTTGCATAGAATGTGGATGGAATTTCAGATATCACGCCAAGCTCTTTTAAATAATCTGGAGTAATCCCATCTGATTCATACATTGTGATTAATTCATCTACACTTGGCGCTTTTTCTTTTTCCTTTAGGTTTGATGCCATTTTTTGCATTCTTGATTTAGATTCTTCATATCTTCTAGATTCTATTCTCAAAATTATTTTTACATCCTCTCTACTTGAATTTAATTCCGGATATGTTTCTTTTAAATAATCAATATGTGTATCAATTAATTCATCTAGATCTAATTTTAAATTCATTCTATTCATTGTTGCAATAACTCTACGTAGAATCATTCTTAAATTATATCCGCCACCAACATTACTTGGTAAAGCTCCATCTGAAATTGCAAATATTAAAGTTCTTAAATGATCTGTAATTAAATAAATTCCTTCAAGTGGAATGATGATTCTATTTACTTGATCTTCTGTCAATCCTACATTCTTGACTGCATATTTTCTTACTTCAGTTAGATCATCAAACTTTTCTAAACCTTTTGCAATTTCCGTAAAATATTTTTTTAGTAATTGTGAATCTGAATTAATTCCTATTTTTTCAAATAATTTATTTGTGATTGGACCAAAACAGCAATCATATGCAGTTGGAGTACCCATTGTAATCCATGCAAACCTTTCCAAACCTGCACCCATATCAATAATTTTCTGATCTAATGTTGTGTGTTTTCCAAGTTCTCCTTGAAATTCAGTAAATACTGCATTACCTAATTCTAAACCTCTTACAAAATATTCTAACGATGAACCAAATGAGCCCCCACCTGCCCATACATCTTCTACAAACACAACTTCTTCTTTTTTTATTCCAAATTGATTTGTTAGTAATCTAAAGTCTAAATCCACACATTCATCCTTCCAATATCCTTGTGCATTTGGAATACTATGTTGTCCAATCATGCAAAAACTGGAAAAATGCCTTCCCGTGACTCCAACATTTTCTAAATCTTTGAATCTTAAACAAGTTTGCGGAACTACTAGTGGATTTGCTGGAAACTCAAAGACCACTTTTGAGCCCATCACCCTTTGAAAATCTACAATTGATGCTATTGTAAAGTATAGATCATCACGCCATCTACAAACAACCGGGTATCTTGATACTGAGGTATGACCATTTTTTACAAAAAATGATTCTACTTCTTTCCAAGCCTGTGTGTAATCAAATCTCTTTGTGGTTGGAGGATCACCAATAAACGAATATGTGTCATCTGCATCATCTGGACATAAATTTCTGCCAGAATCTAATGTCCAGAAAAATCTTTTACATTTTAAACATGATTTTCTGATAAATCCTTGCTCTTCAAATAATTTAACTTTGTAATATCTATCTGGGTCGGATGAAAATTCTTTTAGTATTTCTTTTTTATCCAACGAAGAATACTATTTAGTCTGATATTAAGAATTGTCGATTTTTAATACATTAAATACACTATACAATGTACTCTAATCATGTTTGATAAAAAACCTGCATTGCGAGAAGGAGTTCATGTTTTCTCTACTAAAAAAAATGGAGAATTTAATGATTTTATTTTTGGTGTAGTAACTGGAATTGATGGAAAAAAAGTTGGCATTAATGGTGTAATTGTAAATCCAATTGGTTTAAAAAATAAAATTTCTCAGGGCAAAACTGGTATTAGATCCAACGAAATTCTTGAAAATCCTACACCTGATAATGTGGTGTTGGCTCTTATTTACAGAATTGAACATGAAAATTACGCAGAAGTTATAGATTTAGACAAAGACAAATGCGATTTGATTCCACCTCAAGTTTACTCCATGTTGGAAGGTTGGATTCGTGAATCACTTCCAGAATTAATTAATAATGTTTTGTCATTACCTCTTGGTTCTGAAAGAGATGAGGCAAAACGTGTTTTAAAACATAGAATGGATACATTGGGGGACAAAAATCTTAAAAGAACACTTTATTCTGTTTGTAGAAGTCTAAAGATACTGAACTAAAACTTCTATTTTGAAGATACAATTTCACCATAGTTTTATATTATGCCTGAAGAAAATTTTTATTACAATGGAATATGTTTATGCCGCTTTACTTCTACACAAGCTACAAAAAGAAGTTAATGAAGCCAATATCAGCTCAGTTGTTAAGGCATCTGGTGTTGCAGTCAATGATGCTCAAGTAAAAGCATTAGTTGCAGCATTAGCTGATGTTAACATCGAGGAAGCAATCAAAGCTGTACCTGTAGCAGTTGCAGTCGCTCCGGCCGCAGCCACTGGTGAATCAAAGAAAGAAGCTCCAGTTGATACAAGTAAAAGTGAAGAAGCCGCTATGGAAGGTTTATCTTCTCTATTTGGTTAGTCAACTTTTCTTTTTTCAATTTAATTTTATTTTTATAAATGTTAATTAGGAATTATCCATTTTTTGTTTTCATTGGTTGATTTTTCTATCCCTCCACAAGTTTTCATTTACATTCTAGATTTATTTGGCACAATGGCTTTTGCTGTGACTGGTGCTTTCAAAGCAATTGAACATAAATCTGATATTGTTGGAATTTTACTACTAGCAACAATTACTGGAGTTGCAGGCGGTACAATTAGAGATATTGTTATGGGTAAATTTCCAAATTCTCTTTCTGATCCCGCATACGTTGTAATTACTATTATTTCTGGTATTTCTATTTTTTTCCTATATTCTCATTTAAAAAAACATTGGAATTTATTTTTGAAATTTGATGCTATTGGTTTGGGTGTTTTTGCGATAATTGGTGCTACATTTGCTTATAATTTAGTTGGATTAAATTTTTTAGCGATAATGCTATGTGGAATGCTCACTGCAGTGGGTGGTGGAATATTACGAGATGTTTTTGTTACTCAAATCCCCGTAGTTTTTGTAAAAGAGTTTTATGTTTCTGCAAGTTTTATTGGCATAAGTGCATTTTATTTTATCTTGTATTTTGGAGGCGAATTATATGCTGCAACAATTTTTGGAATAATTTTAACAACTACATTGAGATTAATCGCAATGAAATTTAATTGGAATCTTCCAAGAGTTAAAGGAAATTTAGATTAAGATAAGGTGTAATCTTTTGCTGTAGTTGCAAGAGCTTTGGCTTGACCATGAGCTTTTTGTAATATCTGCTCTTTAGTATCATCTGTCATAAATCCTGATTCAACAGATACTGAACGTGCTGATTGAACTGCTTTACCTAGAATTTGGTTGATATTTTCTTTGGTAATGTATGCTGCTTCAATTGATAATGAAATTGCTTCCTGGTAAAATCTAGTAAATGTCTCTCTTATTTTTGCAACATCTACAATCATTTCTTCTGATGTGTATTTTAGACCCTCTGCCAATGCTGTATAAAGTGAAATTCCTGCTTCTACTGGTTTGATATCCAGTTTACCCAAAAGTGCTGCCAATTTTTCATTAATTACTTCGCCTTTTTTCACAGGTGTGGTGTCTTTCTGGATCCAAATTGTACCTTGATCAATCTTTGTTGGAATTCCTGCCTCTTTGAATTCTGTAAGCATTGGACCTGGTGCAATTCCTGTATTTTTTGCTGGTACTATAATGTCTACACTTGCAATATCACCACCTCTTGCAGCCATCATGATTTTATTTTTTGCCAATAACACATTTAGCTTGAATGGTGACATGTTTGTGAAAATAAAAATACATTGACCTGTAAGCTCTTCTGAAATTCCTTTAATTCCTGGAATGTCTAGTTTTTCTAATGCTTTTTGTGCAACTCTGTCTTTAACACATACAAATTCTACTTCACCTTTGAGTGCTTTTCTTAGTGGAAGAATTTGTGATGCTCTAACTTTGTTTATTTTAACAAGAGCTATTACTTTGTATTTTTTTGGAACTTCTAGTAATTGCTGATACATCTGAGCTTTTCTTATAGGATATGTTGTTCTATTTTCATGCATGTTTCTTTTTGACCTCTTCTATTTGTTTAATTGGTTTACCCATTGTAGTTTTTATGATTACTCTTTTGAGATTTTTTTCGCCGTTTGGTAATTTTTTTTCTACTGCACTTAATACTGTATATGCGTTAATTCCCAAATCTTCATTTTCCATTGATTCATCTCCAATCTTGCATGACATGGCTAATGTTCCTCTTGATCTTACTTTGATTGATGATCTAAATCTTTGTAAAAATGATTCAATTGAAGCGTTAAATGGAACTGGTGTTGGCATTTTTCCTCTTGGACCCAAAAGTTGACCTAATACTTTGCCAACTGCTGGCATGATTTGTGTATCTGCTAAAAAGAAATCATACTTGTTAATGAATTTTCTAGATGCTCTTTTGTTAGCTCCAAATTTTTCTAATTCTTCAGATCCTACAACTGAATCCGCTTTTGCCTCCTTTGCTTTTTGACCCATATCTCCAGTTGCCATAATGCATACTGTAGCAGGTGAATTGGTTTTTGGAAGTTGAACTATTTCATTTAATGCAAATCCTTTTTTTACATCTATATCTTTGAAAACTATAATCATTTCTACGGATTGTTTGAATTTTCTTTGTTTACTAGATCCTTTGGCATCTTTGATCATTTCTGTCAATTTAATCTCTGTAAGCATTATGAGTATTTTTGAGAAAACCTACTTAAAATCGTTTAGAGGCTACGAATTGTGATTTTTATATTATTTAAAAAATTTACAATTTTTTAAGGTAATATTTATAATTCTAAAGTAAAATCGTCTCTGAACTTACGTTTATTAAATCAGTAAACCGAATTTTGATAGCATTGCAACGATTTGATAAACTTGATATGAAATTAATTTTTGAATTAACTAAAGATGGTTCCATTTCTGTCCCAATACTGTCAAAAAAACTTGGAATTAATGCTTCTGTTATTTATAGCAGAATAAAACGATTAATCAAAAAGAAATTAATCAAAAAATTCACTATTGTGATAGATGATTCTCTTTTGGGTATAGGTGTAAAGGCATCTATTGGAATTAATCGAGATCCAAAACTTAAAGATACTATTCATAAAAAAATGTTGGAAACGCCTGATGTTTTATCTATTTCTGAAGTGACTGGTAGATTTGATATGATTGTAGACATTCATGCTAAAAATTTAGAGGCACTGCATTCTATAGTTATAGAGAAAATAGGAAAAATTGATGGTATTATCAATATGGAAACTTTTGTTGAATTACAAAAAACAGATAAAGATCCGATTTATTCTATCGATTAATTTATTTTAATTTTGCATCCCAGATGCCTTGATTAATTTCTGCAGTAATCTCTTTTGGTGTTTTACCTTCTACTTTAATTCCCAATGATAGACATGTTCCAATTACTGTTTTTACTACTGATTTTAATGAAGATGCGTATGATTTCTCTAGTTTTGTATTTGCAACTTTAATGACCGAATCTATAGTTATGTCCCCTACCCATGTTGTACCTGCAGCACCGGTTCCTTTTTGAATTCCTGCTTCCTTTAACAACAATGCTGCTGCAGAAGGAATTCCTATCTCTATTTCCCATTTTTTTGTATCTGGATAAACCGAAACTGTTACTGGAACTTTCATTCCTTCAAAGTCTTTAGTTTTTTCATTAATGGCTTTGATTATTTCCATTATGTTTACTCCTAATGGACCTAATGCTGGTCCTAATGGTGGTCCTGCTGAAGCTCCTCCTCCTGTTACAAGTGCTGATACTTTTTGTGCTTCTGTCATAATTATCAGTTTAATATGAAAAATTTAATCCTTCCTAAGACTCACTAGACAGTTTTAGGTAGTTGGCGTCTACAGTTACTGGTAGTTGATAAGATGCATCCAATAGAACAACTGTAGCTTCCTCCTTGTCTACATCTATTCTAGTGATTGTGGCTTTCATTCCTCTGAATGGACCGCCAGTGATCTCAATTATGTTATCGACTGCTAATTGTGAAACTGTAGATTTCTTTATCAAATATCCTTCAATGTCTTTAAATTCTAATTCTCCTCTAAGTTGACCTCGAATATGTCTAACCCCTTCAACTGCCATGTATGCGTCACTAGGATTAATTGCCTCAATTACAACATAGCCTTTTAGATTGTCTACTAGTAATACCGATTGAATATTAATTTTATTTGCATTTGCTTTTGCTTCTAACAGTCTCATTACTATTTTTTCTTGACCTCCGGTGGTTCGTATTGCAAAAAGATGTGATTTAATTTCCGTTGACAATTTTATTTTCCTCCAAATGTAATTACAGAAAAGACAAATTGAATCGTAAATCCAATAGCACCAACTCCTGCAATTCCAATCAGCACCAGTCTTAGGTGTTGTTGATATTCTTCTTTATCTGGCTTTTTAGCCATTCTTAATGTGTTAGCCATGTTTTTTAAAGTCTGTTTAGGGTTCAATGCTGGAAATTAATAAGGTGTCCTTATATCTCTTATCTCATGGAACTTCTTACAGCATACCGTGATGATCCTGCGGGATACAATATGGCAAAATTTCTTTCGCAACAAATGACAAAAGATGGTGAAATCTATAAAGGAAAATATTATGATTTACTTTTAATTTCAACACCTACAATTTCTGCTGATTGGATACAAGAAAAATATGATTATGATGGATTTATTTTTCTTTCAAAACATGCAGCTGAATCCGGTGTTTTGGCTCTTACATGTCATAGCACTGGTAATTTTTCAGAGGCAAAATTTGGAGGAAATGATAGACAGATAGCAATACCTCATCCGTACATTCAAAAAGAATATCTTCAAACCTTGTGGAAAAATAAATCAAAATTTCCAGATTTTCAAATTATACTTGAAGCCACACATCATGGTCCTACAGCTCTGACTAAACCTAGTATATTTATTGAAATTGGTACTACTGAAAAACAATGGACTGATATTTCTTTATGTAATTCAGTTGCCATTTTAGTGCATACTGTAATGACTAAAGTTATCAAACCATCACCTGTGGCAATTTGTTTTGGAGGTACACATTACCCTGAAAAATTCACCAATGAATTACTGACTGGCAATTTTTCACTTGGAACTATTATGCCAAAACATGCACTGGATAATCTTGATGAGAAATTATTTTTACACATTTTGGAACAAAATAAAATTGCAAAAACAGCTCTTTTAGATTGGAATGGTCTTGGATCAAATAAAAAAAAATTGATTGATTTTTTAAATGAAGCTGATCTTGAAATTATAAAACTTTAATTTTTAAATTACTTGAAATTTATTAATAAAAAATAAACATATTTGATCAATTACAAAAAGATATTTATTTTAAATATAATTGAAAATACTAAAAAATTATACATTAAACGTTTTAGATTTAAAAATTAATTTATTCTAGCTTTTTCTTTTGGTAACAATATCGTCCATTAATGTTCTCAAATGAGCTTTGTTTCTTACTGTATTTCCGCCCACTTTCTTGTAAAGTATCCAAAATTCTGGATTTGTTAGATTTTTTCTATCTTTAGCAATTTTTAGCAATCTTCTTAATGCTCTAACTTTGGCAACGTAAACTACTTTCTTTCCAACTCTTGCACCCTTTGTACCTTGTTTGGATCCTTGAGTTGTACCTCTTTTATTTTTTTGAGTTTTTTTAGTTTGTGCTCTTCCTCTTGAAGTTCCAACAATTGATTTTATTGTAATTTTTTTTGCTGTGATTAAACTACGTATATTTTCTCTAGTAATTGCATCAGCTACTTCATCAAGATGATCTGTATCAAATTTGACTCGATGTATTCCGACACCGGTAACACGTGATACCAGTCTTTTTTTAGCTCTAAGATTTACTACCAATTACACTCACTCTTGCATTAAAAATTTTAAATTTTCCTTCAATTGCTTTTACAATAATTTCTTTTCTCTTTCTTGTACCTACACCATGTCCAAATCTAACACCGTCTTTTTTTGCATCTAGCTTTTGTAAATCATTAATTGTATGAACTAAATTATCTGTATATCCTGAAGGATGTAGTCCTTTTGATTCTCTAGGTCCACCATAACCAACCTTGACAAGTCCTGGACGACCTCTACTTTTCTGTTTTCTTTGATGATGATCAATCCCTTTTGGTTTTCTCCAATTAGTTTCAAGTCTAACATAACGCCAGCTCTCTGGTCTGATAAAATCTGGCTTGTGTTCTTTAACTTCTTGTCTTTTAGCTAGCTTCTCTTTATTGATAGGCAATGGAATGAGTCTTGAAATTTTAAATAAATACGTTCCTAGATGAAAAAATAATCTGATAAGAAAGAGATAATAAGGAAAATTAAGTCGGATCGAAATATCTCTTGATTAAGCCTGGGATTACTATGATAATTGTTGACGGGGGTTATTACCTTTGATCGAAGCAGCGAGTTCTAGTGTAACTGATAAATTTTTATCACAAATACATGCTTTTGGAATAAATCCATCAAAAATATCTCGTAATTTGAGCGTAGATGATCTAGTTAAAACGGCAGTTGAAAGAAATGAGGGTGTCATAAATTCCACTGGCTCCCTTTCTGTAAACACTGGAAAATACACCGGTAGATCACCTGATGACAGATTTATTGTATTTGATGATAAAACTCGAGATACGATAGATTGGGGAAAAGTTAATCACAAATTTGATGGTGAAAAATTTGAAAAAATTCTTGAAAAAATGAAACAGTTTGTAGATGGTAAAGATCTTTTTGTGTTTGATGGTTATGTTGGTGCCAATAAAGAAAATCAATTATCTATCCGAGTCATAAATGATCATGTTTGGCAAAGCCTCTTTGCAAGACAGTTATTCATAAGACCATCTAATGAAGAATTAGTCAATCATGAACCTGATTTTACCATAATGTGTATAAATGATTTTCAAGCTATACCTCAAGTTGATGGTACGGAATCAAATGTTTTCATTTTAGTTGACTTGACTCGAAAAATTGTTTTAATTGGAGGTACACAATATGCAGGTGAAATGAAAAAATCAATGTTCAGTGTAATGAATTTTCTATTACCTGAACGTGGTATATTTCCAATGCATTGTTCAGCTAATATTGGAAAAAACGGCGATACTGCTTTATTTTTTGGTTTATCTGGTACTGGAAAAACTACTCTTTCAGCTGACCCTAATAGAAAATTAATTGGAGATGATGAACATGGTTGGTCTGATAATGTGATATTTAATTTTGAAGGCGGGTGTTATGCTAAATGTATCCATCTTCATCAGGATGCAGAACCTGAAATCTGGAATGCAATAAAACCTGGAGCTGTATTGGAAAATGTTGTATTAAATAATAATATTCCTGACTATGATGATAATAGTTTGACTGAAAATACCCGTGTCGCATATCCTCTGGATTACATTCCAGGTGCTGTAATTCCAAGTTTAGGTGGTCATCCAAAAGTAATTGTATTTTTAACTGCAGATGCACTAGGCGTTTTACCACCTGTGTCTAGATTAACAAAAGAGAGCGCAATGTATCATTTTATGTCTGGCTATACTAGTAAATTGGCTGGAACTGAACGAGGCATTAAAGAACCAAAATCTGTATTTTCTGAGTGTTTTGGAGCACCATTTATGCCTCGACCTGCATCTGTATATGCAAAATTACTAGGAGAAAAAATTAACAAACATGATACCGTTGTATATTTAGTAAATACTGGATGGTCTGGTGGACCATATGGTATTGGTACCAGAATTAAGATAAAATACAGTCGAGCCATGGTAACTGCAGCTCTTACAGGTGCACTTGATATTGTAAAGTATAGACACGATGATATATTTAATTTGGATATTCCAACTGAAGTTTTAGATGTTCCATCTGAAATACTAGATCCAAAAAATACGTGGTCTGATAAAAATTCATATGAAATTTCTGCAAAAAAGCTATCTCAAATGTTTGTTGAAAATTTTAAGAAATTTCAAAATGTTGCTCCCGAAATAATAAATGCTGGACCTAAAGTTTTTCCTTAATTGTATTTTTTTTTACTAATTATTCCAATAATTCCTATAACAAGTATAACTCCTAAAACTATTTCTATTTGTTTTTCTGGAATATTTGGTAATTCCAATTCATTATTATTTTGATTTACTGAATTTACTTTGATGGTGTTATATGCATCAAAAGATTCACCATCAACTCGTATTTTGACAGCAATCCAATATTCTAAATTTTCATTAACTTTTATAGATGCATTTTTTTCTGGAGTTGTTGTAATTGTATTTGTTTTTCCACTTTCACTATTTATTACTGAAATTTTTGCAAAATTCCATTGCTTTGGATGATCAATTACAAAGTTAATTTTTCCGTCTTTTTGATTTACCGATATGGATCCTTCCGTGTAATGAATTAAAATGGGAATTACATAATTTACCTCACTATGTTTTATGTTTATTATTCCCTCATAATCCCCATAATTCTGTTCAAGCATTTTTATCTTAAAGATTAAATTATTTTCATTTAAAATATATGAAAACTTTATGAATTCTGACCCCTCAAATTCCACTTGTATTTTTTCTAAAGTTCCTTCTAAAAGATTTAATTTTAATTGCTTTTCAGTACTTGGATAATCTGAAGATAAATTTATGACAAAATTTGGTGGCGTTATGATTAATTTTGCTTGAAATGCTTTTCCAATATCTAGTCTACCCGAACCTGAATCACTTAATGAGAATTTTTTACCGTATGCATCAGATACAGGGGCGGTTGTAGTCATTAACAATGCCTTGATTTCATCAAAATGCAAACTAGGATCTTTTTCAAGCAATAATGCTATTGCTCCAGAGACATGTGGAGCTGCAAAACTTGTACCGCTAGTGAAATTATATCCACCATTGATTTGTGTCGTATTGAGATATACGCCAGGTGCTACCAAATCTGGTTTTATGTAAAATGGTGAAACTGATCCTCTTGAACTAAAGTATGCCACAAAATCTGGATTATAAAATAAATGTAGATTTGCTTTATTTTTTTCTTGTATTTGATCTCTGATTTCCAATCCATCTTTTCTATCCATTGAAACAACTGGAATTTGCGGTTTATAGTCAGATTCAATAAATTCATGTAATAACTCTCCTAGAAAAAAACCTGGTTGATTATTAAATACTATCATAGCTTTTGCCCCTGCATCCACCGCATTTTTTTCTTTTATGGAAAAATAAAGAAGCTCACCCTTAACATCACTTCCTCTTTCTACAAGAAGAATTGAATCTATTGCATTAATTTTTGCAAGTTCATTTTTTTTTCCATATCCGCCAAAAATTATTTTACTAGTAATTGGATCATTTAATTTTGAGGAACCTACCATGGGAATTACTGTGTATGGTTTTTTATTGATTTCTAATGTTGCAACTAAACTTGATGTCAAATTATTGTATGTTGCACCAACTGTGATTGAAGCGTGATTTTTACCCGGACTTCCAATTGTTTGAAGTGTTGGACCGTCATTTCCAGCAGCAGTTACAACAAATATTTTTTTTGCAACTGCTCTATTTACTGCATTTTCAATATTGGTATTTGTTTTGTTTACGCCTAAACTGATATTTATTATATCTACATCGTCTTCAATTGCCTTATCTATTGCTTTGATAATTAAATCAGATGATACGCCTTCACCATTTTCTGAAACCTTATATGCTAAAATTTTTGCTTTTGGTGCAATTCCTTTTAATTGTCCGTCAGCTGCAATTACTCCTGCAACTTGAGTCCCATGTCCGTTTGTATCTAGTGGAGGTTTTCCTTCTTGAATAAAATTATATCCTCCAACTACTTTTCCATCAGAGCCCCATCCTAAAAGATCTGGATGATTAAAATCAACACCTGTATCGATTACTGCAATTTTAATTCCACTACCTTCAATTCCCTCAATTCTTGGAATATCTCCACCTACAAATGGGACACTTTTATCAAGATAAGTGTGAATAATTTCATTTGATTCAGATTCTAAAATAATCAAAGATGCTGAAATAGTTATGATAATTGTGAAAATTATCTCTAATTTCATATTTTTACGATATTTTAATCAGGTAAAAATCAATTGTGTCCTAAAGCAATAAATTGAATAAATGTTAATCCATGATATGGAAAAATACACACTTCCGAAAATACCATATGCTTATGATGCATTGGAACCTCACATTGATGCAAAAACAATGGAGATACATCATACAAAACATCACCAAACATACACAGACAAACTTAATGCCGCACTAGAAAGTTGTCCAAGCGAAATACAGAATAAGAATATCTTGGATATTTTGTCAAATCTAAATGAAGTACCAGAAGGACAAAGAGGTGCCATTAATTTTAATGGTGGTGGATATGACAATCATAAGCTATTTTGGAATAGCATGAAACCAAATGGTGGCGGAGAACCTGGAGGATCAATTGCAGATGCAATCAACAGTTCCTTTGGAAGCTTTGCTGACTTTAAGGAAAAATTTTCATCAACATCTACAGTAATTCAAGGTAGTGGTTGGGGATGGTTGGTATTCAATACTTCAACTAAAAAAGTTGAATACAAATCTATGCCAAATCAAACCAGTCCAAGAACTGAA
>Ga0049084_10000190_pt1 | contig 23644 bp, 19 predicted proteins | sample GreLakmeON33MSRF_FD_66720 | JGI IMG/M metagenome (GOLD analysis project Ga0049084, IMG submission 66720) | Freshwater lentic microbial communities from great Laurentian Lakes, MI, USA - Great Lakes metaG ON33MSRF | ecosystem: Environmental > Aquatic > Freshwater > Lake | place: Great Lakes... | reverse complement strand
GTGGCCTTAACTGACCATCTGTCTAGGCAGATTATCTGAGAAAAGTACTTTGAGTCAAGTCATTTGTCCGCTAATGGCTATATTTTTATTTATACCGCCTCAGACCAAGCCCTTTATTCGGAAGTAGATTGCTCGTATGATTGTGCATAGAAATACATGAAGAAATTTGAGTTATTTTATTCTAATGCTCTCGAGTTTTCTTGTTTTTGATAATGTAATATTGTCAACTTAAAAAATATGAAGGACTGACTGTCTATTTTTACAAGTAATGCTTCTGACCTTATTTGGAAAAATTTGCATACAGTAGATTAATCTAATATGCACATCATTCGCGTCGCTCTTGATATTCCTATTGATACATTGTTCGACTATTTGTTGCCGGGCGCAACAACACAAATTATTGGTACTCGTGTGCAAGTACCCTTTGGAAAGAAGCTAGTAGTAGGGGTCGTCATAGAAATTGCGGCTAATTCCTCTGTACCTCTTAGTAAACTTAAAGCTGCCACGCATGTTTTTAGCGATATCCCACCATTATCTATAGCGTCATTAGATCTACTCAGATTCTGTAGTAATTATTACCACCGTCCACTAGGAGAGGTGGTAATGAGTATATTCCCAAGTAGATTACGTAACGTTAAGCCCTTTATTCAAAAACCTAACACTATCTCTTGGTTTCGATTAACTAATGCAGGACGTATCGCAAATACATCACCTGCTGCTATACGAGGCATTATCAGATGTCGCCTACTAACTTTACTAAATAAATCTGATGTTATTAAAGATTCCGAGGTAAAAAAACTCGGATTAAATGCATTTAAAATACTAGAGGAATTTATCACATTGGGCTGGGTAGAGAAGATCCCTAATATCTTGATCTCTCCTGTTACAATCTCATTGGAACCTACGCTTACTTTAGAGCAAGAATTGGTTTTTAATACCGTCTCTGCTGAAATTAATCGGTTCAATACCTGGCTATTACACGGCATAACTGGCAGCGGTAAGACTGAGATTTATCTTCGACTAATCTCATTACAATTGTTGCAAGGAAAACAAACGCTGGTGCTAATACCAGAAATTAGTCTAACTCCTCAATTAGAAGCCATTTTTCGTAAACGCTTTCCCACTAGTATCCTAATAAATCTACATAGCAGACTCAATGCATCTGAACGAACAAACGGTTGGTTACAGGCACAAGAAGGCAAAGCGGAAATAATATTAGGAACCCGCTTGGCTGTATTTACACCACTTCCAAAACTTGGTTTAATTATTGTGGATGAGGAACAAGATAGCTCTTTTAAACAACAAGATGGACTATGTTATTCAGCAAGGGACATGGCAATCTTCCGGGCTAAATATACAAACGTACCAATCATTCTCGGCTCTGCTACACCTTCACTTGAAAGTTATTACAACGCGATCAATGGTCGCTATCGTATGCTTCGTTTGTCATCTCGTGCCGTTACAAATGCAGCGCTCCCAACTGTTCGTTGCATTGATATCCGGACTATCAAAGTTAAAGAAGGTTTATCTGAAACACTGATCACATCTCTAGAAAAGTGTCTTTCATTAAAACAACAAAGTTTAGTTTTTATTAATCGTCGTGGTTATGCACCGGTACTTATGTGTAAATCTTGTGCGTGGATGGCAACTTGTCAGCGCTGCACAAGTCGTCTCGTAGTGCACTTGCGCGAAAAAAAATTGCGCTGTCATTACTGTGGTCATGAGGAGCTTATCGGTCATGCTTGTCCCAAATGTGGCGACCAAGATATCGCACCTTTTGGTTATGGCACCCAACGAGTAGAAACTGCGCTAACTGAATTTTTTCCTAACGCACGTATTCTGCGCATTGATCATGACAGTACCCGCAAAAAAAATATATGGGGAGGAATGCTCAAGGACATTCAAGAACAACGTGTGGACATTCTAGTTGGCACACAAATTCTTGCCAAAGGACATGATTTTCCGAACTTAGCACTGGTAGGTATCTTGAATTCTGATGCTTCTCTTTATAGTACTAGTTTTCGTGCAGCTGAACATTTATTTGCACAATTAATACAAGTCGCTGGTCGCGCGGGACGCTCTGATATTGCCGGGGAAGTACTGATTCAAACAAGATTCCCAGATCACCCACTATACTGTGCACTACATCAAAACAATTATGACTCGCTTACAAAAATTCTTCTATCAGAAAGAGAAATGGCTTGTTTTCCACCATTCACTTATCAAGCTTTGTTGCGAGCTGAGGCTACACAAATTTCTACTGCGTTAGATTTTCTTAAGAATGCGGCAGCAACAGCAATTCCGTTTAAATATGTTGAGATATTCGATCCGGTTCCAGCGCAAATGACAAGATTTAAAGGGATGGAAAGAGCTCACCTGTTAACGCAATCTACATCACGCAAGAAATTACAAGAATTCCTTGCTCTTTGGTATAAAAAAATCCAAATGCTTCCTGCTCGTAATGTAAGATGGTTAATAGACGTAGATCCATTAGAATTTTAATTCAGATGTATTTTATAGAAGTTCTTTTCTTGCTTGCTTAATCGCTATGCGCACTTGTGATGGCGCTGTACCTCCAATATGATCTCTGCTCTGTATTGAGCCTTCTAAAGTCAACACCATAAAAATATCTTTCTCGACCAACCGGGAAAAATTTTTCAATTCTGGAAGAGTAAGCTTACTTAAATCAAGATTCTTATTCTCAGCAAAACGCACCGCCTTAGCTACTACCTCGTGCGCGTCACGGAATGGCAATCCTTTCTTTACAAGGTAATCTGCAAAATCGGTGGCGGTAGCGTAGCCATGCATTGCAGCGTTACGCATTGCATCTTTATTAACATTAATACCAGTTAGCATGTCGGCATAGATGCGTAATGTATCATTTAGCGTATCTATGGTATCAAATATGGGCTCCTTATCTTCTTGATTATCCTTATTATAAGCAAGTGGCTGAGCTTTCATTACTGTTAAGAGAGCAACAAGATGGCCATTAACGCGGCCAGTTTTTCCCCTTACCAATTCTGGTACGTCTGGATTTTTCTTTTGTGGCATGATAGATGAACCAGTACAAAAACGATCTGCAAGACTAATAAAGCCGAACGATGGATTCATCCATAATACAAATTCTTCAGATAACCTTGACAGGTGGGTCATGATTAACGCCGCGCAGGCACAGAATTCAATAGCAAAATCTCTGTCAGAAACTGCATCAAGTGAGTTCTTACAAACACCATCAAAGCCAAGTTTTTTTGCAACCATTCTGCGATTAATTGGATAGCTAGTTCCAGCCAATGCTGCTGAGCCAAGTGGTAGTTTGTTTAGACGCTTTCTACAATCAACCAGCCTTTCTGTATCCCGCTTTAACATCTCAAAGTAGGCCATGAGGTGATGACCAAAAGAAATTGGTTGGGCTACTTGCAAATGAGTAAAACCAGGCATTACTGTATCTATATGTTTCTCAGCTAAATCTAATAACGCTTTTTGCATAATTTTGATATGAGCGATGATGCCGTCAATTGAGAAACGGAGATAAAGACGAATATCAGTGGCTATTTGATCATTACGTGAACGGGCTGTATGCATTTTTTTCCCAGCATCTCCAATAAGCGAAGTGAGGCGCATCTCAATATTGAGATGCACATCCTCTAGCTCTGAAAGCCAAATAAATTCACCATTATAAATTTCATTGCGAATCTGTTCCAGACCTTGCTTAATGGCAATTAAATCTTTCTTACTAATAATACCTGTAGCAGAAAGCATTTCAGCATGCGCAATCGATCCCTGAATATCATATTCTGCTAGACGCTGATCAAAGTGCACCGAAGCAGTATAGCGCTGCACCAGTTCTGAGACTGGTTCAGAAAAACGTCCGGACCAGATTTTTTTATTGCCCTTGATTACTAAATTCTTTTTTTTAGAAGTTGTCATAATGCCTTATCAAAAATATTAAACTATGTTCGATTCTTCCAAAATTATCCTTCCATACTTTTAAAGTAATCATTATGAATTAATAGTCTGTGGTCTATACACGCCTATCTTTTTTATTACCTAAAGATATCAACATAGTGTCGTCACTAATTTTTTGTTATCTCATAGGAACAAGTATGCTTTTCGACAACTTTTAATTTGCTCTATTTGTCAACTTAAATGCAATGTACCCACTTAGATTGCAATAACCTCAATATTAGGTTCTATTGATTTTAATAAATTTTCAATGCCCCTTAGCGTGCCCGATATAGAACTTGGACAGGTGCCACATGCGCCCTGATAATGCACGCTTAGTAGATTACCTTCCAAACTAAGAACATGAAGGTCGCCGCCATCACCTTGCAAATATGGTCTTATTTCCTCATTAAGCAGATCGTTAATTCTGTTAAGACGCAGTTGGTCGGCTGGACTTAAATCATTACTAACATTGATTGCTTTGGCAACCAATGCGACTGTTTGTGCATCTGCTGCTGGTGCGGCACGAATTGGATCAGCAACCTCGCGTGCCAGATCTTGCCAATTCGCTCCTCCGTCTTGCGTGATAGTAATCCAATGATCCACATAAAATACATTCGTTACATGATCAATCTCAAACAACTCTGTCGCTAGCAGGTCATCTTTTGCTTGTTCGGCGTTGTCATAGGAACGAGTAATTCCCCAGGTTAACGGCTCTTTGAGAGTAAATTTCAAAGCATTGGGATTAGGCGTACCTTCTATCTCAGCGATTTTTGGCATATTCCCGTTTTATCCTATTTTGCTGATCATAGTATGTATTGAATCATTCTTAGTTTCGGTTGAAATATTAGTTATAGAATTAAGTGCTGCATGCAGTGTGTGCCACGGAAGGATCGCGCACTTTACACGAGTTGGTAGATCACGTATGCCAGAAAAAATAGTTAGACGTCCAAGATGATGGCTATCATTGATGTTCAGATTGCCCATCACCATGTCACGAAATTCCTTCACTAACGTCTCAACATCCCCATACATTTTTCCTATAACGCTCACGGTCATCATTGATGCCGATGCTTTACATATTGCGCATGACTCTCCTTGAAATGCAATGCTATCAATACATTGATTGCTAAGATTAAGTGTAATACTTAAGTGATCGCCACAAAGTGGATTGTGACCCTCAGCTTGGTGACTTGCATTCTCTACAGTGCCGTAATTACGAGGTTTTCTATTGTGATCCAAGATTACCTCTTGATACAAAGAAACTGTGCTCATTATAAAAAAACCTCCTGTACGTTCCGTATGCCTGCAATTAATGCATCAACTTCAGTCATGTTATTATAAAATGCAAACGAAGCGCGTGAAGTTGCTGGTACTTTAAAATACTGCATCACTGGCTGGGCACAATGATGTCCAGTACGAACGGCGATACCTTCTTGATTTAGGAGTGTACCAATGTCATGAGGATGTATACCATCAATGACAAATGACAAAACCGCGACTTTCTCCGTAGCGTTACCGATAATGCGCACACCGGGTATATAATTTATTTGCTCGGTCGCGTAATTGAGTAAATCAAGCTCATGTGCAGCGATTGCATTCATTCCGATAGTTGATAAATAATCAATTGCAGCACCAAGGGCGATTGCAGCAGCAATTGGTGGCGTACCGGCTTCAAATTTATGCGGAATCGTATTGTAAGTAGTTTTCTCAAATGTCACCGAAATTATCATGTCACCACCGCCCTTAAATGGTTGCATGCGTTCAAGTAACTCAGCTTTGCCATAAAGAACACCGATACCAGTTGGGCCACATAACTTATGACCAGAAAATGTATAGAAATCGCAATCGAGATCCTGAACGTCTATTTTTATATGTGGAGCAGATTGCGCGCCATCAATCATTACTGGTACACCACAAGCATGTGCAAATCTGATCATTTTCTTGATTGGATTTATAGTGCCAAGAGCATTTGATACATGAGTCATGCTAACAAATTTTGTATGCTGATTAAAAAGTCTTTCGTAAGCATCAATTATTAGCTCGCCTTTATCGTTAATTGGTGCTACACGAATCTTTGCACCTCTCTCATCAGCTAACATTTGCCACGGTACAATATTTGAATGATGCTCAAGCGTAGTTAGAATAATTTCGTCGCCGGCACCAATAAATTTACGGCCATAACCATGCGCAACCAGATTAATTGCATCAGTAGCACCACTTGTAAAAATTATCTCTCGATCTTCTTGTGCGTTAATAAAAAATTGTAATTTACGACGAGCATTTTCGTACTCTGAAGTGGCTATTTCAGACAAATAATGCACTGCACGATTAATATTGGCATGCTGAGTAGCTTGGTATCTTACTAAGCGATCTATCACCAATTGCGGCATCTGGCTGGAGGCTGCATTATCCAGATAAACTAATGGCTTATCATTGATGGTAAGTTTTAGGATGGGAAAATCAGAACGTATGCGCTCTATATTAAATGTTGAAATAGGTGATGATTTTAAAGAAGGTTCGACAAGTTTCATAGTTTAGCCTCCTTGAGTTTGTTCGAGCACTATTTGCTCTAACTGACACCTAAGGGATGCAATAGGTATGCGGTCAATAATTTCTGCACCAAACGCATAAGTTAATAAGTTACGTGCCATGGTATCTGATAGCCCTCGACTTTTGAGATAAAACACTTCTTCATTATTAAGTTGACCAACGGTTGCACCATGAACACACTTTACATCATCTGCGAAAATTTCAAGCTGTGGTTTAGTGTCGACTCGAGCCTTGAGGGTTAATAAAAGATTACGGCTCGACTGAAAAGAGTTAGTGTGTTGAGCATCCGGACGCACCATAATTTTACCACTGAACACTGCACGCGCATTGCCACCAACAATACATTTATGCAATTGACGACTTGTGCCATTTGATTTTGCATGGTCAATGCAAGTATGGATATCAGCAAGTTGCCGTTCTGCAATCAATGTCAGTCCGTCAACCGTAGCCTCAGCACTCGTATCGGCCAATAAAACATTTAAGTTATAACGTGAGATGCGTGCACCAAGCGCAACATTAACTGATTGGTAGCGACTAGATCGCGCAAGCGATACCGCACAACTCCCGATATGAAATGCTTGATGACTATCACGCTGCACGCGAATATGGTTTAAAGACGCATTGTTAGCAAGCGTTATCTCAGTCACCGCATTATTAACATAGGTTCCTTGTTGCAATGCGACGTAATCTTCAAAGATTGTCACGGCACTATTGGGTTCGGTAACTATAAGACAACGTGGATAACTTACTACTTTTGCTTGTGTTGTTATAAATAATAGATGTACTGGCATCTTAACTTGCGCATCACGCGGTACGATAACCAGAGCTCCATCATGCAAGAATGCAGTATTGAGTGCAGAAAAGATATTGTCCCCAAACTCAACATAGCCACCTAGATGGGGCTTTATCATTGCCGCATATTCCGGTATTCCTGTTGACAAATTTGAAACGATCACGCCAGAATTTTTAGTCAAATCTGATAAATTACTGGATAATTGTGACGTATACACGCCATCAATAAAAACAAGCCTGATTGACGCCTCTGTAAGATAGAATCTGCTTACATTAGCAGTTTGCGGGTACGGTACAACGTCCGCAGGTTGGAATAAAAATTTAGTGAGCGGCGCTATATCTGTAAAACGCCATTCCTCATCACGCGTAGTTGGAATTTTTAACGCGCTAACACGGTCAACAGCACTGGCTCTTAGTTTATTAAGCCACATTAGCGGGCTTACGGGTAATTGTGACTGTCCTTGAAGCATGCTTCTAAAACAGTCATCATTGGTAGCTATATTCATGTCCCTAATATGGCACGATGCTCGGTACCGATCCAATCATAACCATGCGCCTCAAGCTCAAGTGCAAGCTCCTTGTCACCAGTCCTAATGATACGACCTGAGTCCATTACGTGCACATAATCTGGCACGATATGATTCAATAGACGTTGATAGTGCGTCACTAATATGGTCGCATTATCTCTATTAGTAAGCTGATTAATACCTTGAGCGACGACTCTAAGAGCATCTATATCAAGACCGGAGTCAGTCTCATCAAGAATAGCAAGCTTGGGACTGAGTAACGCCATTTGTAATATCTCATTGCGCTTCTTCTCGCCTCCAGAGAAACCTTCATTAACACTACGGTCCAGAAAATCAGGGTTTATCTCAAGTAGACGCATCTTCTCGCGTACAAAATCATCAAATTCAAGAGGGTCTAATTCATCCTTACCATGCTGAATTCGCATTGTGTTGTAAATAAGTCGCAAGAACTGGTTATTAGCAACGCCAGGAATCTCGATTGGGTACTGAAAACCAAGAAAAACTCCCTCACGAGCACGGTCCTCTGGTGCAAGATTAAGTAAATTTTTACCCTTAAAAAATACTGTGCCGCTTGTAATTTCATAAGCAACATGGCCGGCAAGAACTTTAGCAAGGGTGCTTTTACCAGAACCGTTTGTTCCCATAATGGCATGCACTTCTCCACTACGCACTACGAGATCAATTCCTTTTAGTATCTCAATGTTATTAACGTTGGCTCTTAGTCCGCATACCTCAAGCAACGTTTCGCTATCCTGATAAATCATCCAACGCTCCCCTCAAGCTTAAAACCAAGTAACTGAGTTGCCTCAACTGCAAATTCCATTGGCAATTGTTGAAATACATCTTTACAAAATCCATTAATAATCATCGAGACCGCTTCTTCATTGTTAATGCCACGTTGGGCAAAGTAAAACAACTGTTCTTCGCCTATCTTAGATGTTGATGCTTCATGCTCAACCTTAGCACCGTTATTGAGCACTTGAATATAAGGGAAGGTACTCGCGCTACACTGATTACCGATTAACATTGAGTCACATTGTGAATAATTGTGAGCACCGGTGGCAGTAGGGGCAATCCTGACCAGTCCGCGGTAGCTGTTGTTGGAGTGGCCGGCCGAGATGCCTTTGCTGACGATGGTGCTGCGCGTGTTTTTTCCGATGTGGACCATCTTGGTGCCGGTGTCGGCCTGTTGATAATTGTTAGTCACGGCTACTGAATAAAATTCACCAACTGAATTCTCTCCCTGTAGTACGCAAGAAGGATATTTCCATGTGATTGCCGAACCAGTCTCGACTTGAGTCCATGAAATTCGAGAATTGATGCCTTTCGCCAAACCACGTTTAGTAACGAAATTGTAAATGCCACCAATACCATTCTCGTCTCCCGCGTACCAGTTCTGTACCGTCGAATATTTTATATCGGCGTTGTCAAGCGCAATCAACTCAACTACTGCTGCATGTAGTTGATTAGTGTCAAACTTGGGCGCGGTACACCCTTCAAGGTAAGAAACTGATGCTCCTTCTTCCGCGATAATTAAAGTGCGCTCAAATTGTCCGGACTCTTGAGTATTGATACGAAAATAAGTTGAAAGGTCCATCGGACACTTGACACCCTTGGGGATAAAACAGAACGAGCCGTCGGTAAACACCGCCGAGTTGAGTGCAGCGTAATAATTGTCGCCGACCGGAACGACTGTGCCCAAATATTTTTTGACTAACTCGGGATGCTCTTGCACTGCTTCTGAAAATGAGCCAAAAATAATTCCAACTTCGGCCAGCTTGTGCTTATAGGTCGTGGCCACCGATACACTGTCAAAAATAACGTCAACTGCCACGCCAGCCAGCACCGCACGCTCATGCATCGGCACGCCCAGCTTTTCGAAAGTGCGCAGCAACTCCGGATCAACCTCGTCCATGCTTTTCAGCTTCGGCTTTTGCTTCGGCGCGGCATAGTAGCTGATAGCCTGGAAATCTATCTTGGGATATTTGACGTTGGGCCACGTCGGCTCTGTCATCTTGAGCCATTGCTGATAAGCCTTGAGGCGAAACTCGAGCAGCCACTCAGGCTCATTCTTCTTAGTTGAAATCAGTCGAATAGTGTCCTCATTGAGTCCTTTTGGCGCAATATCAGACTCAATTTCAGTAACAAAACCATGTTTATAGGGTTGGTTAATTAAATTCTTTAGTACAGCACTCATTAAATTTACTCCGGCGCTATCAGGTTAGAATGAATAATGTTCAAGAAAATAATTTAGAAATTTCTGAACATTCTTTGTGATTAAATTTCTGCCGATTCTTTTAAACTAAAACTCTCGCCACAGCCGCACATATTTGCGACGTTAGGATTATCTAACTTAAATAAATCATTTAATCCCTCTCTCACAAAATCAATGTGTGATCCATCAAGGAAGGGTAAGTTGTGGGCATCAATGACTATGTGAGCATCATATGATTCAAACAATTGATCACCAATTTGTATCTCATCAGCATAGTCGAAAGTATAAGCAAAACCCGAACAGCCAACTTTTTTCATACCAACACGCAGAGCTAATCCTTTGCCACGCCTTGTGATCTGTTGACAAATGTGTTTTGCTGCCCTCTCGCTCAGTATAATTGCCATGAACAACTCCGTTTATTGTTTATCCCCTGACTGAAAAACAAAAGATCTTTACTTGCAGGTTACATAGGGATTACATTCTTCTCATTCTTTGACAGCATTCTCTGTACGGTTTGAATCTTTATAGCGCTAGCCTGTTTTATTGATTGTTTTAATCTTTGGTCATTAACTACTTGCTGTAATGTAATTCCTTTAAGATGATCAAGAATGGTTTTATTAAGACCTTGCCAAAGATCATGGGTTATGCATTTCGTTTCATTCCAGCCACAATTCTCCTTCCCTGCGCACCGTGTTGAATCAATAGGCTCGTCAACAGCTAAAATGATGTCGGCTAATGAAATCTGTTCCACATCTTTAGCAAGACAATAGCCGCCTCCTGGACCGCGCACACTGTCAACAATCTCTCCTCGGCGCAGTTTAGCAAATAGCTGCTCAAGATAAGATAAAGAAATATCTTGACGTCTACTGATATCAGCAAGCGCTACCGGATTACTGGGCTGCATTGCAAGATCAAGCAGCGCCGTCACAGCAAACCGACCTTTGGTCGTTAATTTCATATTAAAAACTCAAATAAAATCAATTGAATGGGCATATAAGAAAAAAGAAATTAATGACAGTACTAATATCCTACTAGAACGGTACACTATAGTATAGTTGATTAATTTTGTCAACTATATAGATCCATGGTGACTGTATTGATTGACAAGCCATGGGACGTAAATATTGCTGTACGGGATTAAACTAAGCAAATGGAGTCATTAGAATTACTCTCAGAAGAGAGTTTTCAACAATAACGGAGGCGCATATGTGCTTTAATTAATTCAATTGCCTGACTTCGAAAATAGTTGCCATCAATGTCTTTTACCCACATATGTAGCAATCCAATAAAAAATAGATGCGTGTCCATGGCTAAATCCACCGGATCATGTGAAGGATTTAACTGTCCTCTCTCTTGTGCGTATCTATAGGCCAATTGCATTTTTTCTGCAATACCAGAGCAGGTAAATAAGATTTGCTTTAAGACACCGGAAAACTCATCTACGTATTCACATTTAATCATCATAATTTCATAAATCTGACGCGTTTCAATGTTCTCACTCAGGATCTGAATAGTTTCACGCAAAAAATTCTCTATGCGAGCAAGGGGATTCTCGGAGTCTTCGACTAACAAGGTATCATCCATACGGTCTATCAACGGCAAAAATACTTGCTGGCGCATAGCATGAAATAATTCCTTTTTATTATTAAAATACCAGTAAATAGCCCCACGAGTAACGTTAGCTTGGGTTGCAATATGATCCATCGTAGTGCGACTAACACCGCGCACTAAAAATACTTCACGGGCTGCGTTAATAATGCTTTGCCGTGTTAACTCGGCATCTTTTTTAGTTCTTCGTACCACGGCACTTATATCCTTCAATTCTAATTAACACGCAATGTTGTTTCCACTTTGGTGTACAATCTACATACATTCAAGAATGGATGCAATTTATTTAAAGTCTTAAAATACTAGATAACTAATAATCTCGTTCAACTCTAATTAAACCAACTCATTGAATATATTTCAATACTGGGCAAGAATTAAACTCTTATTAGCCGCTGGCTTTATATTAGCTGCATGCAATAAGAGTGATCAGGAGATACCCAGTAAATCCGCTGCTGGAATAATGATGCCTGTTAGTATCATTCAGGTTCAACCCACTAATGCACCGATTAGCGTTGAATCTGTTGCGCAAACAGAAGGCGCCAAGGAAGTTGAGATCCGTCCTCGTGTAGGGGGTATTCTACTCAAACGTCTGTACGAAGAAGGTGCCGCGATTAGGGCGGGCCAACCAATGTTTCTAATTGATCCAATACCCTATCAAAATGCGCTTGCACAAGCAAAAGCTCAATTCACCGAACAGAGAGTTCGCATTGAACAAACAAAACGAGAAGCGGATCGCTTAAAAGAATTACTCATTACACAGTCCATCAGTCAACGTGAATATGATAATGCAGTATCTGATAATGCGGCTTTCAATGCAACTCTACAACAGGCTCAGATTCGTGTACGTGATGCCGAATTAAATCTTTCTTACACAACCGTTACTGCGCCTGTAGATGGTATATCGGGCCGATTCCAATTCTCTGAAGGGGCATTGATCTCAGCAAACACTAGTCTACTGACAACACTTGTTCAATTATCGCCAATTTGGGTACGTTTTAGTCTTTCCGATAATGAATTAGCGCAACTTGGTGGGCATTTAGATGAGAAAAATGCCCACCAAGTTATACTAATACTTCCAGACGGCACAGAATATAATCAAAAGGGCAGATTAAATTTTGCCGCTAGTCAGATCGATCCATCACTTGGTACTCAACAATTGCGGGCTACATTTGAAAATGCTGACAAACGCCTATTACCAGGACAATTTGTCCGTGCCCGCGTCATCACAGGAGAGCGCGAAGGTATTTTTCTTGTCCCCCAAACTGCAGTAATGACCTCTGATCTAGGTCAATCAGTCTATGTGGTTAGTGAAAAGAACGAGGCTATTATGCGGCCAGTTATCACTGGTAATTGGCTGGGGAAAGACTGGATAATCCTTCAAGGACTTAAATCAGGTGACAAGGTTATTGTTGATAATCTCATTAAAATTCGTCCAGGTACTTTTGTTTCCCCTCGGCCGGTAATTCAAGAAATTTCACAGCCCTCTTTACAATACAAACTGAACGAGAAGCGATAAGCAAAATTATTATGTCGGCATTCTTCATTACACGGCCAATTTTTGCGTCAGTACTGTCTATTATTATATTATTAGCGGGATTGGCTTCAGCAATGCAGCTTCCTATTGCACAGTATCCGCAAATTGCCCCCCCTACTGTACTGATAACTGCAACCTACCCAGGTGCAAGTGCAGAAACTCTATCCAAAACAGTTGCCACACCCATTGAGGAACAACTGAGTGGCATTGAGAATTTACTGTACTTTAGTTCCAGTGCTGACTCTAGTGGGACGTTAACAATTACCATAACGTTTGAAATTGGCACGGATATCAATCAAGCGATTTTTAACGTGAGCAACCGTGTGAATATTTCCCTGCCACGCTTACCTGAAGATGTTCGACGCACCGGTCTAGTAATTCAGAAACGCTCTAATGACATCTTAATAGTCATTATGTTGATCTCTAAAGAGGAGAGGCATAACACATTGTATTTAAGCAACTACGCTACGCTTAATGTATTGGATGAATTGAAGCGGACTAAGGGCGTTGGTGACGCAACAATTTTTGGGGGACAAGACTACTCTATGCGAATTTGGTTGCGCCCAGATCGGATGGCTCAACTAGGAGTGACATCATCAGATATCACCAGCGCCATTCAATCACAAAATGCACAATATGCTGCCGGCAAGATAGGCCAGGAACCAGCACCCGTTGATCAACAACTTGCTTACACTGTTACAACTAAGGGACGGCTACTGGGACCGGAACAATTCGGCAATATAGTCATACGTGCCAGTGGACCACGCGGTGTTCTCTACCTTAAAGACGTTGCCCGCATCGAACTAGGTGCACAAAATTACAATGTACGTACTACGCTTAATGGTCAATCTGGAATAGGTATTCCAATTTTTATGCAATCTGGCGCGAATGCGCTTGACACAGCAAATGCTATTAAAATTAGAATGGATGAGCTGAAAAAAAATTTTCCAGAAGGAATGGACTATGTGGTCCCTTACGATACCAGTAAGTTTGTTAGGGCCTCAATGTGGGAGGTAATTAAGACACTTGGTGAGGCGATGATTTTGGTGATCTTAGTTGTATATATATTCTTGCAAAATTGGCGCGCCACGTTGATTCCATTAATTGCGGTGCCTATCTCTTTAGTTGGTACCTTTGCCGGTTTATGGCTTTTTGGTTTCTCAATTAATACGCTGACTCTTTTTGCTATGATTTTATCTATTGGCATAGTAGTAGATGATGCAATTGTGGTGCTAGAAAATACTGAGCGTTTAATGGAAGAAGAGGGACTGTCTCCAATGAATGCTGCCATCAAATCTATGAAGCAAGTTTCACGTGCAGTCGTTGCAATTGTACTGGTGCTATGTGCTGTTTTCTTACCCGTAGCTTTTCTTGGAGGCATTGCCGGCGAATTATATCGACAATTTGCGGTAACTATAACTATTGCTGTGGTAATTTCTGGCTTAGTGGCATTAACCCTAACACCCGCTCTTTGCGCTATTCTATTAAAAAGCTCTCATAATAAATCTACATCTTTCCAGAGATTTAATTATGAATTTAGGCGTCTAACAAAATTTTATACTAAAACTGTCGATCTCACCTTGCATCACAGGACTATCGGTGCATTACTATTTATCAGTATCATCGCTACCGCAATCTACCTACTTCAAGTAATTCCTAGTAGTTTTGTGCCGCCTGAAGATCAAGGTTATGTGGTTGCAGCGACCATCCTGCCAGATGGAGCAACACTGGCACGAACCACTAAAACCGCAGAAGCTGTGCGATCCGCCATTGCAAAAGATCCCGCAGTTTCGCACCAATTTGTCGTCAATGGTTTTGACCTCATCGGCGGCGGTAACAAAACCAGCTCGGCAACTATGTTTGTTGCCTTTAAGGACTGGTCAGAGCGCACGGCCACAGCAGAAGACATTGTCAAAAAACTAACTGGTATCGGCATGATGCAGCCTGATGGCCTAGCGATTGCATTTAACCCACCTGCTATTCGTGGTTTAGGAAATTCGGGAGGGTTCGAGGTCTATGTGCAGAGTCGCGATGATTCCAGTCCTTTGCATTTATCTGCTGTAATTAATGACTTCATTGAAGCCTTAAGCAAAGAGCCTCGTCTTGCCAACATTAATACCTTCTTTCGTCCCACAGTACCGCAATTCTTTGTTGAAGTAGATGAGGCTAAAGCAATCTCTCAAGGTGTTCCAATTACTGAAATATATGCCACGTTACAAAGCACTATGGGCTCACTCTACGTCAATGATTTCAATCGATCCGGGCGAACTTACCGCGTTCAGTTGCAGGCAGAACCACAATATCGCATGAAACCAGAGGATCTTGGCAGAGTTTATGTACGCTCAAAATCGGGAACAATGATACCTTTGTCGGCTTTAAGTAAAATTAGTACCGTAGTTGGTGCAGAGCAGTTAGAGCGTTATAACGGCTTACTCTCTGCAAAAATATTAGGAAGCGGAGCCTCTGGTGTAAGTTCTGGTGACGCCATTAAATTAGTGGAAGAAATTGCTACGAGACATCTACCAAATCATTATCAGATTTCTTGGACAGGGCAAGCTTATCAAGAGAAACGTACCGGTTCATCTGCAATCTTTGCTTTTAGTTTTGCTATTATCATGGTATTTCTAATTTTAGCTGCACAATTTGAAACATGGTCCTTACCGCTAGCAGTAATTATGGCTGTTCCATTCGCATTGGTGGGGGCTCTATTTGCAATCCTATTACGTGGTATGCCTAATGATATCTATTTCCAAGTAGGTTTGATTACCCTTATAGGATTAGCCGCAAAAAACGCTATTTTAATTGCAGAATTTGCCAACCAGAAGATAAAGGAAGGAATGCCGATTGCAGAGGCTGCTATTGAAGCGGCACGCTTACGTTTTCGTCCGATTGTAATGACTTCGATGGCGTTTGTATTAGGTATCATTCCACTCACAATCGCCACAGGGGCTGGATCAGCTGCACGTCAATCTATGGGCACCGGGGTATTTGGTGGAATGATATTAGCTACTTTCATTGCTACTATATTTATTCCATTATTCTTTGTTTGGTTGACCCAAAAAAACTCAAAAAATATCACCAATAATGCGGTTAGAAAACCAACATGAGTCCCCGTCTACAATCAACTATTTTTTTAATAACAATCGCCCTAATTTCAGGATGTTCATCAGTTGGGCCAGACTATAATCGCCCCAATAACTTACTCCCGGAAAAATTCACCGTCTCCGGAAAGAATGATAGCGGGCCGGATCAGATACTAGCAGCATTCATACCAACTGCCTGGTGGGAACATTATCAAGATCCTATACTTAATAACTTAATAACCAGCGCCTTACAAAATAACACAGACATAAAGATAGCTGTAGCACGCGTAGAAGAAGCTGACGCGCATTTACGAGAAGTGGGTGCTGCACTATTTCCCAGTATTGATCTAAGATCGAATGCACTACGTTCACGTATTTCAAAAGTCAGCGTAATCCCTGTTTTTCCAGGATTGAATGCTGTGCGTCAAATTTACAATGTCTCTCTCGGCACCGCATTTGAACTAGATTTCTGGGGCAAAGTACGTCGCGCCAAGGAAGCTGCTCAGGCGGAAGCTTTAGCAACATACTATGCTAGAGATACTGTTTATTTATCAATTGCCGGCTTAGTCGCTACTAATTACTTACTTTTGCGGAGTCTGGACGCACAACTCTTCGTTTCCCGTAACACCTTGCGCAACCGTGATGATAGTTTAAAAATTACCAAGCGACGCTTAGAGATTGGTATTATCTCGGCGCTAGACGTTCATCAATCTGAAATAGCCTACTCTAATTTAACTGCTCAAATTGCTGAAATAATACGTCAACGTTCCATCAGCGAACATCAACTTGCTGTTCTGACGGGAGTACTCGACCTGCGACTAGCAGAAGGTGACATCAAGACTTTACCAATACCACCTATCCCACCAGAAGGATTACCTTCTAGCTTACTTGAAGCGCGTCCGGATATACGTGAAGCTGAAGAGCAAGTAATAGCGACAAATGCCAACATTGGCGTTGCTAAAGCTGCACTCTTCCCCAGCATTATGCTTACGTCCAGCTTTGGTACAGAAAGCATAACACTAGGCAATTTAATTAAATCGGCTGCAAACATATGGACAGCTGGCTTGAGTTTTAATATGCCTATTTTTAATGCCGGTAGATTATTGGCTCGTTTAGATCAAGTTAATGCCCAGCAGAAACAGGCTCTGGCTTCTTATGAGGGTTCAATAAGAACAGCATTTAGAGAAGTAAATGATGCGTTAATCAATGTACGCCAAGGAAATGAACGTGAGAACACTCTACAGATTAGCGAACAGTTCGCGAAAAAAGCCTTAGAAGTTGCAGAAAATCGCTACAAACATGGCTATTCAGCGTACCTTGAGGTATTAGACTCACAAAGAACTCACAACGATGCAACCTTGGCAGTTATCCAGAGTCGTCAGGATCGATTAGTCGCAACTGTTGATTTATTTAAAGCGCTAGGTGGCGGCTGGAAGTATGAATAGGCTGAATATGCGTAGACTTATGCTATGACATTCGTTGTTCTAACAAATTCATTTGTTCTCTGTTTAAAAATATAAAAAATTAATTTCATTTGAAAAAGATCGATCACTCGAGCAAAAGAGTCTAACAAAAGTCTATATGATGGGGATTGATTCATTAATTTTAGATATATAGCACGACCATCAAAGGATCTAAGATACACATAAAACGTATGGAGCAGAAGGGTGTGTAATAAATTTTCAGAACACGAAACCCAACAAGAATAAAAATAATTAATGCCCTCAACTCATTTAAAAAAATTTACGTCTAGCCGAAATGACTGGCAGGTTATCCGCACCCTTCTGCCTTATCTATGGGAATTCAAGGTTCGAGTTGCATCGGCATTAATATTGTTAGTAATGGCCAAACTTGCTAGTGTCGCCGTACCCTTGCTACTCAAAGAAATTGTCGATGCACTTGACCAACCACGGGCTATGTTAGTTATGCCAGTGCTATTACTAATAGGGTATGGGGCGTTACGCCTATGTAGTACGCTATTTGGAGAATTACGTGATGCGGTATTTGCCAAAGTCACGCAGAGAGCAATCCGGCGAGTAGCCCTCAAAGTATTCGGTCATTTACATGCCCTATCTCTACGATTTCACTTGGAACGTCAGACAGGTGGGGTGTCTCGAGATATTGAACGTGGCACGCGTGGCATCTCTTTCCTGCTCAATTTTATGCTGTTCAATATCCTACCGACACTATTAGAAATTGGACTGGTGGCGATAATTCTTCTCTCCAAATATGATATTTGGTTTTCGATAACTATTTTTTCGACACTAATAACCTACGTGGTATTCACGCTCTTTATTACTGAATGGCGTATGATTTTTCGTCGCACGATGAACGATATGGATTCAAAAGCGAATACCCGTGCTATTGACAGCTTATTAAACTATGAAACAGTGAAATACTTTGGCAATGAAACTTGGGAAGAACGTCGTTACGATGAGCACATGCAGAGTTGGGAGATTGCAGCAGTGCATAACCAAACTTCACTTGCTGCACTCAACGCTGGTCAGAGCGCCATTATTGCGATTGGAGTAACTCTCTTGATGTTACTAGCCGCCGATGGTGTAGTAAAAGGTACTATGTCATTGGGCGATCTGGTGCTAGTGAATGCTTTCATGCTACAGCTATATATGCCACTACATTTCCTTGGTTTCGTTTATCGTGAAATAAAACACTCACTGGCTGATATGGAAAAAATGTTTGACCTGCTAGCTGAAAACGAAGAAATCAAAGATAAGCCAAATACCATCGATCTCGTTACAACAGAAGCAGCCATTTGCTTCAAAAAAGTAAATTTTAGTTACGATCCTAGTCGTCAAATTCTATTCAATATAAGCTTTGATATTCCTATCGGTCATAACGTAGCTATAGTTGGGCATAGCGGGTCTGGTAAATCTACATTAGCGCGCCTATTATTTCGTTTCTACGATGTATCTGCTGGTTGTGTTCTGATAAATGGCCAAGATATTCGTGATGTTACTCAAAAAAGCTTAAGGGCATGTATTGGTATCGTTCCGCAAGACACAGTGTTATTCAATGATAGCATCTATTACAACATTGCTTACGGTCGACCCAGCGCAAATCGCGAAGAAGTATTTGAAGCTGCTAGGTCGGCACATATTCATGATTTCATTGAAAGTCTTCCTAATAAATATGAAACCACTGTAGGCGAGCGTGGATTAAAGCTCTCCGGGGGAGAAAAGCAGCGGGTTGCTATCGCCCGAGCAATTTTGAAAAAACCAATTATTATTATCTTTGACGAAGCCACCTCAGCCCTAGATTCTAGGTCAGAGAAGGTCATACAAACAGAACTGAAACGCGTTGCAAAGGATCGCACCACGCTTACCATCGCCCATCGTCTCTCTACTATCGCTGATGCCGATCAGATACTAGTCATGAACGAAGGTCGCATCATTGAACGCGGCAATCATTCAGAACTTCTTGCATTAAATGGCTCTTATGCGCACATGTGGGAATTACAACAACAAGAAGAACAAATACATTTGAAATTAATATAGAATTAGCTTTGATATAAATTTTTTTACTATTTACTTATATTTGTTAATTTATAAATCTACCGATATTCAACAAATTACTCAAACCTGTAAAAAATAATGAATAAAATAATTTACGCATTCTTTCTTATGCCCATGTTTATTGGAACGACCCTTGCGCAACAGGGTAATTTGAGTCTGAAATCGCAAGCTGTGCTTATTTTTGACGCACAGCAGGAACACACTATATACGATAAGAAAGCAGATAACGTTATGCCAATTGCTTCTATAACAAAATTAATGACAGCAATGGTGGTACTTGATGCACAATTACCACTAATTGAAAAAATTACTATTCAACCTGCAGATATTGATTCTCTTAGAAACACCCACTCACGTTTATTAGTAGGATCGAGTCTTCCTCGCGAAGAGATGTTAAGACTAGCGTTAATGGCTTCCGAGAATCGTGCAGCGGCAGCGCTAGGGCGTACCTATCCTGGTGGCATGAAAGCATTCGTTGAGGCAATGAATAGCAAAGCATTTGAACTTGGCATGGGGAACAGTTACTTTGTTGACTCGACCGGATTGAGTGGTGCCAACGTTTCTACTGCACGTGATCTAACAAAAATGGTTCTAGCTGCGTACAGTTATGAAACTATTCGTGAATTTTCTACCACTGTTGCACATGCAGTCGCGCTCCCTTATAGAAAACTCATTAAGTTCAATAACTCCAATAGTCTGGTGCGAAGTGGGACATGGGAGATTGCTGTATCAAAAACAGGTTTCTTAAATGAGGCTGGTCGTTGTCTTGTGATGTATACACAAATCACTGGTAAGCCAATTATAATTGTTCTACTTGATTCATTTGGAAAAAGTGCCCGTATTGGCGACGCCAATCGCATTAAAAAATGGCTAGAAACTACTTATCACAGAACAATAACATCAGGCTAATCTGGTATACGATGAGCATTGATATCCCTGACCGGTATGCGCCAGATAAAGAATATCAGAACAACGCCTAATATAATTAATATTCCTTTCTCAAGAGCAGACGGCATCATTAAAATCGAACCACTAAATGATAGTAGCACTAAAAAATAAACCCAGTGTTTAACGCGACGCCGCATACTACGGTGCACAAACCACTCATGAATAATTGGACCAGCAATAGAGTTGGCCAGCAATCTATTATATAATCGTGTTGAGCTGCGCGCAAAACAGGTCGCGGATAGTAATATAAAAGGGGTGGTGGGCACTATTGGCAATAGCACCCCTACGCCGGCTAAAATTAGAAAAAAAATCCCTAGTCCTGAATATGCAATACGTGCCAGATGAGAACCATGCGGATGAACTAGACCTGTACCGAGCTTTGTCTGTTGTATTTTTCTGATACGCCTCCCACATATGTAAATTTTAAATTCATGTTCTTGGTGCTCGCCAATCTGATAAATTATCTCATTAAATTCTTAAGTAAAAAAATAAAGTAAATGCACTATGCAAACTCGCAACCACAGAATTTCAATTATTCTTGAGAATTAATATAACTCATGTGTTTTTTTCAGGAAAGAGAAAATTTGTTTGGTGGTAGAATTAGATTTTATTCTAGATTATAATTTACCAATTTTCTTTATCTTTGAGGCATATATGAACAAAATAAGCGCCATACTTAATTTAAGTGCATTCATTCTTGGTATGGCATTACTTTCTCAAACTGCATTCTCTCAGACCAAACAAGGAGCAATTAAAGTGACAGAACTCATACAAACTGATACCAAAATCGGATCAGGTGAAGCGGCGAGTGGTGGACATACGGTCGAAGTTCACTATACAGGCTGGCTTTATAGCGCTACTGCGCCGCAAAAGAAAGGTGCAAAATTTGATAGTTCGCTTGATCGTGGAACCCCATTCTCTTTCTTACTAGGCTCTGGACGTGTAATTAAAGGTTGGGATAAAGGCGTTAGCGGCATGAAAATTGGAGGGCAACGCACCTTAATTATTCCAGCTGAACTTGCTTACGGTTCACGTGGAGCCGGGGATGTTATCCCTCCAAATGCAACATTAATCTTTGATGTTGAATTACTCGGTTTCCACTAAGAGCGCAACATGTAAATTAATAACTGGGTGTTACCCGTATATTTAAAAGATCTGTTGTTATTACTGGGACATATCTAGACTTGTTCATTATAGGCAAATTTACACTGAGGACACATCATTATGGCAGGGTTGAAAAAAGATACTCCCAGCCCCGTCAAGATAGAATTACATCAAAAATCTAAGCTGCTAAAAATTTCCTTTGTAGATGGCAAGAACTTTGAATTCTCTTGTGAATTTCTGCGAGTTCATTCCCCTTCTGCAGAAGTTCGTGGACATGGTCCCAATGGAGAGATATTGCAAATTGGTAAACGGGAAGTCAGTATCAGTCACATTGAACCGGTTGGCAATTACGCAATTCAACTAATCTTTTCTGATGGTCACAACACAGGTCTCTATTCGTGGGATCTACTCTACGACTACGGTATACATCAAGATGAGATGTGGGAAAAATATCTACAAAGAATGAAAGAGCAAAATAAAGATCGTTAATTGATTATGTGGCCAGTAAGAAGCAACTCTATCTCTTAGAATAAACAAAGAAGCTTCTGCCGTAAAATTAAGAGCTTAAATATCTATGATTAAAACTACTCATTTCGGCTTCAGTACTGTCTCAGAAATAGATAAAGCCCACAAAGTAGCCGGTGTATTTGATTCGGTGGCTGGACGTTACAATTTAATGAATGATCTTCTGTCGGCGGGCTTGCACCGCTTATGGAAGAAATTTGCTGTAGAAATCGCTGGAATCAGGGCAGATAGTCGAATACTTGATATTGCCGGAGGCACTGCCGATTTAAGTATACTTTTTACTAAATACATCGGAGTAAATGGCGAAATTTGGCTTACCGATATCAATAATTCTATGCTTACTATAGGTCGTGACCGAATGCTGGATGCTGGTGTGGTTATTCCGACAGCACAGTGCGACGCAGAAAAATTACCATTCCCTAATAATTATTTTGATTGCGTGAGCGTTGCTTTTGGTCTTAGAAATATGACTCATAAAGATGCGGCTCTTAAAGAAATGTTACGCGTCCTTCGTCCCGGAGGATGTGTCATAGTACTGGAATTCTCTAAAGTACCGAAATCACTGGAGCCACTTTACAATAATTATCTATCTAGAGCATTGCCAGTAATAGGAAAACTTGTTACTAATGACGAGCATAGTTATCGTTATCTTGCAGAATCCATTCGCATGCATCTATCCCAGGAAGAATTAGAACAATTAATGCAACAGACTGGTTTCAGGAGGGTAGAGTATTTTAATCTATCTGCCGGCGTGGTTGCCATACATCGAGGTTATAAGTTCTAAAGTCTAGAATCACTAAGACACGGTACTGTTTAGATATGTACGTTTACAATGTACTCTAATCACAGTTCTTATAACTACGCTTTTCACAATCCTCTGCCATTTTTTGTGCTTGATTAATTTGTATAGATGTCATCTCTTTGGCCACTAGAGTCCGCCATTTCTGTGCATCGTTATTTCCTTTATCTGTCGCTAGATTAAATCGCATCTGGGCACGAATAAGGTCTTTCTGAACACCTTGACCATTAGCATACATCCAACCGATAACATACTGCGCTGATACAAGCCCTTGTTCTGCAGCGAGTTGGTACAACCTCAATGCTTCTTGATGGTTTTGGGCGACACCTTTTCCATTAAAATAAAGCAAGCCAAGATTATACTGTGCAAGAGCATTTCCTTGAGCTGCAGACAATCGGTACCATTTCACCGCTCCCTCGTAATCTTGTTCTGCACCTTTGCCGTTGGCATATAGTAAACCAAGATTATTCTGTGCAAGTGC
>Ga0049084_10000189_pt1 | contig 23770 bp, 14 predicted proteins | sample GreLakmeON33MSRF_FD_66720 | JGI IMG/M metagenome (GOLD analysis project Ga0049084, IMG submission 66720) | Freshwater lentic microbial communities from great Laurentian Lakes, MI, USA - Great Lakes metaG ON33MSRF | ecosystem: Environmental > Aquatic > Freshwater > Lake | place: Great Lakes... | reverse complement strand
ATCGTCCGGGTCCGCGCCACCGCCGAGCAGTCCCATTGCGTAGTCAGCGGTGATCTCACCAGTCGAGAGCTCGACGACCGGTTGACCGGCTTCGATGAGCAGCGCAGCCGGCGCGACATCGCACAGTCCGAGGCAGGGTGACGTGGTCCAGGCGCCATGATGTTCATTGAGCGTGGCGTGCGCACCCGGTGGCGCGTCACCATGCCCACCCACCGTACCGTGCGGCAGAGGCGGGCTGTGGTGCGCGCGGAGTGAATCGCAGACGGCCTTCGCGCCCTTCGCGCGGCAGGCAATGTCGTCGCACACGTGCAGTACGCGCCGCGGTCGCGGTCGCGTCGAGAGCATCATGTAGAACGTCGCGACACCCCACGCTTCGGCGGGCGGAACGGTCAGTCGCTCGCACACATAGTTGAAGCCGCCTTCGCTGATCCACCCCATCCGTTCCTGGAGCCCCTGGAGGGCGGGGAGCAGGAGATGGCGCCGGTCACGCTGTTCCTTGCCACCGTATGCGACGTGCGTGTCACGCACGGTACGCGTGGTGCCGCCGTCCCACGACGCACGAGGGGCACCAAGTCGCACGTCAACGGCTGCGCGTTCGTCCGGCGTCGGTGTGGCGGCCGAGAGCTTGATGTCCACGAGCTATCTCACCGCCGCCAGCGAGGCCGTGTTGACCAACTCGACGCTCACGGCGCACGCCTTGAATTCGGCGGTTCCTGATTTGGGATCCGAGGCATCGATGGTGAGGACGTTCGTCATCGCTTCATCCGGATAGTGCAGCGTCATGAACACCACGCCCGGGCGGAGCGAGCGATCCACCCGTGCTGGCACGACCAGCGTGCCACGGCGCGACGTCACGCGTACCGTGTCGCTGCTGTGGATGCCGAGTCGCGTGGCATCCTCCGGCGACAGATCGAGCGTTTCGCCGCGGAAGAGCGGCGACTGATAGTTCGCGGTCTGCACGCCGGTGTTGTACGAGTCCAGATGCCGGCCGGTGGTCAGCGTGAACGGATACTGCGCGTCTGGTTTCTCCACCGGTCCTTCGTGCCGCACCACCGTGAACGGCGCCGCCATCCCACGCTCGGCACCCTGCTTCCAGAGCCGGTCGTGCAGGAAGGTCGCGCCGGGGTGATTCTCGTCGGGGCAGGGCCACTGCAAGCCCTGGTGCTCATCGAGGCGCGCGTAGCTCATTCCGCCGGCAAAGTGCGGCGCGACGGTGCGGAATTCGTTCCATACCGTTTCGGCGTCGGTGACGTTCAACTCCTTGCCGAGGCGCCTGGCGATCTCGTTCATGATCCAGAGTTCGTCCTTCGCGCCGGCGGGCGGCTCAACGACCTTGCGGCAACGCTGGACGCGGCGCTCGCTGTTCGTCACCGTGCCATCCGATTCGCACCAGCTCGCGGCCGCGGGCAGCAGTACATGCGCCAGCTCGGCCGTCTTGGTCATGCAGATCTCCTGCACCACGAGGTGGTCGAGTCCCTCGAGCACCTGCGTCACGTGGTGTGCGTCGGCGTCCGACTGCGCGGGATTCTCGCCGATCACGTACAGTGCGGTGAGCTCTTTGCGGTCCATCGCCCGGATCATCTCGGTGAGGTTCAGTCCGATGTTGGGCTGCAGCGCGACGCCCCAATGCTTCTCGAAACGCTCGCGTACGGCGGGGTCGAGAATATCCTGGAAACCGGGGAGCTTGTTGGGGATGGCGCCCATGTCGCCGCCCCCCTGCACGTTGTTCTGGCCACGGAGCGGATTGAGCCCGCAGCCCCAGCGCCCCACGTGGCCCGTGAGGATGCCGAGGTTGATCAGCGCGAGGACGTTGTCGGCGGCATCGTGGTGCTCGGTGATGCCGAGGGTCCAGCAGATCATCGCTTTGTCGGACGTGGCGTAGGTGTGCGCGCACTCGCGAATGACGTCCGCCGGGATTCCGGTTAGCTCTTCGCCGCGCTCGAGCGTGTACGATTCGACGCTCGCCGTGTACGCCTCGAAGCCTTCGCAGGCGTTGGCGACGAACGCCTTGTCGTAGAGCCCGGCGTGGATGATCTCGCGCGCCATCGTGTTCGAGAGGGCGATGTCGCTGCCGATGTGATTTCCCATCCAGACATCGGCCCACTGGGCGGACTCCGTCCTGCGCGGGTCAATGACATAGAGCCGCGCGCCATTCCGCACCCCCTTGAGGAGGTGGTGGAACCAGATCGGGTGTGCGGCGCGCGCGTTCGAGCCCCAGAGGAGGATGACATCGGTGTCCTCGACCTCGGCGTACGAACTCGTGCCGCCTCCCGCACCAAAAACCGTCGCCAGACCGACGACGCTAGGTGCGTGTCACGTTCGATTACAACTGTCGATGTTGTGCGTGCCGAACACGGTCCGGGCGAGCTTCTGCGCAGCGAAGTTCACTTCGTTTGTGGACTTCGAGCAGGAGAAAATCCCTAGTGCATTCGGCCCGCGGGTCGCGATGTTGCGGCGGAATCCCTCGGCCGCGGCGTCAAGGGCAACATCCCACGACGTCGGGGTGAGGACGCCGTTTACGCGGACCATCGGCTCGGTAATTCGAACGTATTCCCGTTTCTTGTTGCGACGGACGGTGTTGCCAGCCTGCACCCGGATCCCCCTCTCGCTGAATGGCGTTCGCTACCATAGAGAGATTGGCCTCCGGGACAGGATTCTTCAAGGCATCCGGGCCATCCGGGCCATTCGGGCCATCCGGGCCATCCGATTGTTTCCGGCCCCTACTCGGACCTCGGGGCCGGTCCGGGATTAACTCCGCGATGCCACCAAGGCCGCGACCTCGCGCACCTTGGCATCCACGATCGGAGCCTGCGGCAGCACATCCCGCACCACATCGGTTGTCTTGAGGCCGTTGCCAGTGATGCAGATGACGACTTCGTCGTCCGCTGTGAGCCGGCCCTGCTTCGCCAGCTTGAGCGCCGCGCCGAGCGTTGCGCCGCCGGCCGTCTCGGTGAAGACACCCGTTGTTTCGGCGAGCAGGCGGATGGCCGAGACGATCTCTTCATCCGATACGTGGGCGCCCCATCCGCCGCTCTCCACCATCGCGCGTGCGGCGAACGGGCCGTCGGCAGGGTTGCCGATCGCGATAGACCGTGCGATCGTGTTCGGAATTTCAGGCACGAGCCTCACGCCTCCGCTCTCGACGAGTCGCACGATCGGCGCGCAGCCGCTGGCCTGCGCCCCATAGAGCCGTGGCGACGGACCGCTCACCAATCCGGCCGCCTCGAACTCGCCAAATCCCTTCCCGAGTTTCGTGAGCAGCGACCCACCAGCCATCGGCGCGACGACTGCCGTTGGCAGGCGCCAACCGAGCTGTTCCGCGATCTCGAATGCCATCGTCTTCGAGCCTTCGCCGTAGTAGCCCCGCAAGTTCACGTTCACGATGCCCCAGCCAAACCGATCGGCGAGCTGTGCGCAGAGACGGTTCACGTCGTCGTAATGGCCACGCACGCGCACCAGATTCGCGCCAAACACTGCGGTATTGATGACCTTGGCCGGCTCGAGATCCTCGGGAATGAAGATCCAGGCCGGGAGTCCCGCGCGTGCCGCGTGCGCGGCAACGGCGTTGGCCAGATTACCAGTGCTCGCGCAACCGATCACGCCGAGGCCGAGCGCGTGGGCCGCGTTGATTGCCGTGGTGACGACACGATCCTTGAACGACAGCGACGGCTGTGCGACGGCGTCGTTTTTCACCCACAGACGCGCGACGCCGAGGTGTGCGGCGAGCCGAGGCGCCTCGATGAGCGGCGTGAAGCCCGTTTCCTTCGAATAAACGGGCTCGCCGATGAACGGCAGCCATTCGCGATACCGCCAGAGGTTCGGCGCCCGCCGCGCGATATCTTCGCGGTCGGGCAGTACGCGGTCCTTCGGGTACGTCGGTTCGAGCGGGCCGAGGCATTCGCCGCAAATCGCGTTTGCCTCGGCGGGGTATTCGGTGCCGCACAGCTTGCAGTGCTGGGGCAAAATCTCAAGCGAAGCGATCGATGTCGTAATGGTCATGGTGTCGTTGGTGATAGAGGCGAGCGATCGGTGCGGGGCGTGTTGGCGGCCGTTGCCCACCCCGCTGGCCCGTCTAGTATTTGGGCTGCGTTGGATCGACTTCGTCGATCCAACGGTGAATCCCGCCGGCGAGGTTCCACACACGCGTGAAGCCGGCCGCCTGCAGCTGCTGCACGGCCTTCGCGCTTCGAGCGCCAGTGCGGCATGCCAACACCAGGTCGCGATCTCGCGGGAGTGCCGCGATCTGTGCCGCGAGTAGTCCGAGCGGCACCGCAGTCACTTTCGGGTAATGGGCGATCTCGAGTTCGTGGGGCTCACGCACATCGATGATGTCGATCTCGCCCTTGGCGAGACGCGCGGCGGCGTCGATCGGCGTGATTTCCGGAATGTTGAAACTCATTTTCTGGTCTCCTCCCACATGCGGCGATCCGCAGAACTGTTCGTAGTCAATCAACGTGGTCAGCGTGCGCGTACCGCACGCCGGGCAGTTGGGATCCTTGCGCACCTTGACGGTTCGGAACGTCGCGCCGAGCGTGTCGATGAGCAGAAGGCGGCCGGCGAGTGACTCGCCGATGCCAAGGATGAGCTTGATCGTTTCCGTGGCCTGCAGCGTGCCGACGAGTCCCGGTAACACGCCCAGCACGCCCCCTTCAGCGCAGCTCGGTACGAGGCCCGGCGGGGGCGGTTCGGGGTAGAGGCAGCGATAGCACGGGCCATCTTTCGTGGCAAACACCGAGGACTGGCCTTCGAAACGATAGATGCTGCCGTACACGTTCGGGATGCCGAGTAGCACGCAGGCATCATTCACGAGATACCGTGTCGGGAAGTTGTCGGTACCGTCCACGACGATGTCATAATCCTTGAAGATCCCGAGCGCATTCTCCGACGTAAGCGGCACGTCGTATGTCGTGAGTTCGACATGCGGGTTCACTTCGGCAATGCGCTTGCGGGCAGAGACGAGCTTCGACGTACCCACATCGCTCGTGCCGTGGAGCACCTGGCGTTGCAGGTTCGTCAGGTCCACGATGTCGAAGTCCACGAGACCGATGTGGCCGACACCGGCGGCGGAGAGATAGAGCGCGAGCGGTGAGCCGAGTCCGCCGGCGCCGATGAGCAGCACGCGCGCGGCCTTCAGCTTACGCTGGCCCTCCACGCCCACGTCCGGCAGGATCAGGTGCCTGCTGTAGCGCAGGATCTCTTCGTGCGTGAGTGCCGGAAGGTCGCGCGGCGGTTGTTGCGAGTGTGTCACCATCGGTCAGCCACCTGCGATCGCTGGAACGACCGTCAGTTCGTCGCCCTCGTTTACCGTCGCGGCGAACCCACCGTGAAACCGGATGTCTTCGTCGTTCAGGTAGAAGGTCACGTACGGATAGGGCTCGCCGCTGGCGTCGCGAAGGCGGGGCTCGAGTGCCGGGTAGCGTGCGGACACATCGGCGACAAGTTCGCCGACAGTGGCGCCGGTCACCTCGAGCTGCTTGGCATCGGCCAGCTTGGCGAGAATGGCGGGAAGGAACAGTGTGGCGGGCATGATGGTCTCGATTGAAAAGAAGTGGTGTTAGGTCGTGTGTAGGAGCGGACGGGTCGGTGCGCCAACGGGCACCGCGATGTCGGCGAGTGGATCGGAATCGGTGTGCCATCCGCTCGCATCGGCGGCGTAGCAATGCCGCTCGGCCGGGAAGGCGCCGCCGCGGACCTGCGCGGCATATTCGCCAAACGCCTGCGTCACCACGGCGTCGAGCGATGCTTGAGACCGCTCAGTGTCACGACGCTGACCTTCTTCCTGGCGCCGTCCTTCGTGTGCAAGCGCACGTTCTGTTCACGCATCGCAATGTCCTCAAACGCAAAAAGGCCATTTCCCGGGATCTTCGATGGGAAACGGCCGCCTTAAACAAAATCGCCGGGGCAGAAAAGAGCGCCGCCCGGCGGTCGCGTTTTTAGCATTTATTTTACGTGGCTGCAATAGGCGGCAAATGACCACGACTTCAATTGTGATGGACACTACCTAGTGAGCGCCCGTGTTGTCAAGGCGGAGTCGACACGCCGATGCACCCGATTCGCTCGCTTGGGCTGCCCCGACCAAAGCGGCTACGTGCCGGACTGCCCCTCTCGGCCGCGCGCGTTCACACGTTCGACACTCACGACGGCTCCGCCGCGGACGAACAGTGCCTCATCGAAATTGTTCACCGTCGGGCAGACGTGCTTCGGCGTGAGTAATAGTTGCGTGCCAATCGGTGGGAGCGGCGATCCTGCCGGTACATCAATCGGGAGATGCTCTTCGCTTGGTCGCGCAGGGTTCCACTCTGGATGACCGACCACCGCACAGGTCGGCACGCCGGCGTCGGCCGCGACCGACTTGTGGCCTGCGTCGCAGGTGAATCGCGTGGGCGTGGGGTGACTGACGACCGTGGCGAGCACATGCACCGCCTCGGACAGCCCCCACGACGGCGGGAGCTGCGCGAGGCTGGTCGTGTCGTTGTAGACGACCGTGCCTGGTGAGATCTGCACATCGGTCGGCCAGGCGGCGAATCCTGCGTACGTCGCGGCCGAAGACGTGGCCGGGGTGCCCGCCACGATGACCTCGGGGACGGCGATGCCGCGCTCCGTGAGTGCGCGCACCAACATCCCGAGCGCGTCGTAGCCCTCGTGTGCGGCGTGGGCGCGCGCGGCGAGGTCGTCGAACGAATGCATATGTCCGTCGTACCAGTGCAGGCCGCGAAAGGTACAACCCACCGCCGCGATCGCATGGGCGAGCGTGGTGAGGCGCGCGACGTCCGGCGTGCCACCAGTTCGGTTCATGCCAGAGTTGAGGTCCACGAACAGGCCGAGCCCAGACCCGCGCCAGCTCTCGAGGTGAGCTTCAGTCTCGATGAGCGCGGTGATGCGCGCGGCGGGATGCGCTGTGGCGAGTTCGCGGATTCGCGCGGCGTTCGCACCGACGTGGGGGAACGATACCAGCACGTCGCGCGCCCCGATGTCGAGCAGCGCCTTGAGTTCCAGCGTCGTGGCGCACTTGAAGCGCGTGAGGCCGGCGTCACACATCATCTGCATGACGGATCCGACTTTGGCCGTCTTCACGTGAGGCCGCCAGCGTCGCGCGTCTCCGCCGAGTTGTGCGACGATCGCATGGATGTTTGCGGTCACACGATCGGGGTCGATCAGCAGCGCCGGCGTTCTGACTCCGGCAAAGAGTTCAGTGACGCGATATCCCTCGAACGTGAAGGTCGTGGTCACGTACATGTCTGGCTCCAAAAGGCGGTCTCGAATCGTGGCGACTCGCGGTCGTGAACCGTGGTGACTCGCGCTCTTGAACGCTAGCGTGATGCGCTGCATATACAACGAGCAGATCCATCCGTACGGCCTCTCACCCTCCGGGGATTCGGTATGACATTGCCTGCTACGCAGCGCTTCGTTCGGACCGCATTGTTCCTGGCCTTCAGTGTCGCCTCCGGTGCGGGCGCGCAGGGGACCGCCGCCGACTATGCGCGCGCCGAAACGCTTCGCCAGCGACTCGACGGATTGGTCGTGGATGCCGCCGAGTCAGCCAACTGGATCGGCGCCACGAGCCGCTTCTGGTACCGGAAGTCGGTGAAGGGTGGCAACGCGTTTGTGCTCGTAGACGCCGCGACGCTGCAGAAGAAGCCCGCCTTCGATCACGCCGCCGTGGCCGCCTCGCTCGCCTCCGGCCTTGGCCGCGCGGTGACGCCGACAAACCTTCCGTTCAGCACCGTGGCGTTCAGTGCGGACGGCGCGAGTTTTGAGGCGACGGTGGATACCGAGCGGTGGACCTGCTCGGTGGCCGAACCGCGCTGCGCGCGCGCACCGGCGCTTGGCGGACGCGGTGGTCGAGGGTTGGGCGGTGGCCGCCTGTTCGGTGGCGGACTGTACGGTGATCCGCCGCCGCCGAACACCGCACCGCGCACCTCGCCTGATCGGAAGTGGGAGGCGGTCGTGCTGAACCACAATGTGTTCCTCTCCGCGTCGGGCACGCGCGACCTGATCCGCCTCTCCACCGATGGCAGCGAGGCAGACGCGTACGACATCCGTTCGTTCTCGTGGTCGCCGGACTCGCGAAAACTCGCCGCGTACCGCATCCGGTCGGGATTCAGGCGCGAGGTGCACTACGTGCAATCGAGTCCCGAGGATCAGATCCAGCCGAAAGACGTGAAGCGGCTCTACAGCAAGCCCGGCGACGTGCTCGACATCGAACAGCCGGTGATCTTTGACATCGCGGCGCGGAAGCAGGTGATCGTGTCGAATGCGCTCTTTCCGAACGCGTACACCATGTCGGCGTTGGCGTGGCGCGCCGATGGCCGGTCCGTGACTTTCGAGTACAACCAGCGTGGCCATCAGGTCTTTCGCCTGATCGAGGTCAACGCGAACACCGGCGCCGCGCGCGCCATCGTGAACGAACAGACACCGGACCACTCCTTCTTTGAGTATTCGGCCAAGCTCTTCCGCTTCGACCTTGGCGACGGCGCCGAGACCGTCTGGATGTCGGAGCGCGACGGGTGGAATCACCTCTACCTGTACGACGGCGCGACGGGTCAGGTGAAGAATCAGGTGACGCGCGGCAACTGGCTCGTGCGCGGCGTGGACCGCGTGGACAGCACGGCACGCCAGGTCTGGTTCCGCGCGAGTGGGATGTACGCAGGCAAGGACCCGTATTTCATCCACTCGTATCGGATCAATCTCGACGGCACGGGCCTCACGACTTTCACCGAGGCCGACGCCAATCACACCGTGCGGTTCTCGGCAGATAACCAGTACTACGTCGACACGTACTCTCGCGTGGACCTGCCGCCGGTGAGTGAACTGCGTCGCACAACCGACCAAGCGCTGCTGCTCGCGCTCGAGAAGGGTGACGCGACCGCGCTGCTCGCGACCGGGTGGAAGCCGCCGGAAGCGTTCGTCGGCAAGGGGCGCGACGGCAGGACCGACATCTACGGTGTGATCGTGCGCCCCACGAACTTCGACGCCAAAAAGAAGTATCCGGTGATCGAATACATCTATGCCGGACCGCACGACTCATTCGTCCCCAAGAACTGGGGTGTGCAGTTCGGCATGCAGGCGCAGGCCGAGCTCGGGTTCATTGTGTCGCAGGTCGATGGCATGGGCACATCGAACCGGTCGAAAGCGTTTCACGACGTGGCGTGGCGAAATATCGGCGACGCCGGATTCCCTGACCGGATTCTCTGGCACAAGGCGATCGCCACGAAGTATCCGTGGTACGACGTATCCCGGGTTGGCATCTACGGTGGCTCAGCCGGCGGGCAGAACGCGATGGGTGCGCTGCTCTTCCATCCGGAGTTCTACAAGGCGGCGGTGAGCTTCGCGGGCTGCCACGATAACCGGATGGACAAGATCTGGTGGAATGAGCAGTGGATGGGCTGGCCGATCGGGGCGCAGTACGACTCGTCCTCCAACGTCGTCAACGCCGCCAAGCTGCAGGGCAAGCTGCTGCTCCTCGTCGGTGAACTCGATGAGAACGTGGACCCGTCATCCACGCTCCAGGTCGCGAACGCGCTGATCAAGGCGAACAAGAGCTTCGACTTCTTCATCTTTCCGGGCGGCGATCACGCGGCAGGCCGGCGTGGCGTGCTGCAGCCATATGGCGATGGCAAGCAGTGGGATTACTTCGTGCACCACCTGATTGGCGCGGAGCCGCCGAACAGAAACGGGCGGGCGTCGGCGCCAAAGCCGTAGAGCAGGCGCTACGCCGCCTTACCCGTTGCCCTTCACGCGTTACGGGGCTTTGATCCGCGTGTAGTTCGCTTCGATCTTCCGCACGTAGCCAAGGGTCTCGCGGTATCGCCACCGCGGGACTTCGGGCGCGATCGCTTCGATGCTGGTCCAGCGCGCCGGTTCGAGTTGCTTGGCGATCGCGGCGGCGTGCGCCCTGGCGATGTTGCCCTCGCCGGCGTTGTAGCTCCCAAACATGAATCGCAGGCGCTCTGAGTCGGGCACCGTGGGTAGCCAGAGCTTCCAGAGGTGGCGATTGTGCATGATCCCCGCGGCAATGTTCCACTCGGGGTTGTCGATACGGTCAAACTCGGGTCGGACCGTCTGGATTGCCGCGAAGGTGGACGGCATCAACTGCATGAGTCCGCGTGCACCCACCCAGCTGGTCGCCGTCGAGTCGAGATTGCTCTCGGCCATCGCCTGCGCTTTGAACTGGCGCCAGTCGAATCCGATGCCGAAATAGCGCTTGGCGTACTTCTTGAACATCGGGTCGTACCGCTCGGCGCGGCGCGCATTCTCGCGAGCAGCGGTGGCCTTGGCGAGTGCGCCGGTGGAGCGCTCGGGGGCGGGGGTCTGCGCGGCGGCCTGCTGTGGAACTTGACCGCAGATCACGCAGAACACGCAGACCAGCGAACGCAACGTCACGACGACAGGCCGAAGCGCAGTGAATCGGGCAGGGCGGTGGTCAATTCAGCGCGTTCCCAATGATCAGCGCGATCGAGATGAAGAGCGCGCCGATAAAGATGGCCACCGCGACATTGCCCTTCTTGAGCTCCTCCGCAAAGTCCACCTTGGGCGTGAGCATGTCGAAGACGCGGTACGCAAACCACATCAGCACCACGCCGAGGATGGCGTAGCCGAAGTTGAGGCCGATGACGGACAGTTCCATGATCTCCTCTGGAGTTATTGGGCGACCTGCGGTTTGGCGAGGCCGTAAAAGATGCCGTTGAACAGGAACTTGAACGTACCGTGGGGCTGGGCGCGCTGGAGGATCTCGGGGCCGAGCAGCAGCACGTTACCCTTGCCGACTTTCGCGCTCACCGCCGCGGCGCCGCCCTCGAGCACTTCCTGGCCCCAGGCCCATCCGCTGCGGAGCGGTGTTTTGCTGTCGTACCACGCCACCTTCTTCACGCCCGCCGCCGCCGCACCTGCGCCGAGCTTGAACACCGGGCTCTCGTCAAAGAACAGGTCAGTCTGTTCGGTCATACCGAACGCCATTGGGTCGCTCACATCGACCGTTGTGCGCATCACGGAGCCAGGCACGTAGAACTTAGTCTGCGGCATTGGCACGCCATTCTCGGCGAGCTGACTCTCCACCGGCAGCTGGAGGAAAGCGGCGAGGTTCGTCGCCGACGAGCCGATCGCGATCGCCGTGCCGCCACCCTCGATGAAGGTCTTCACCTGCGGGAGCGTCTTCGCCACCGTCATCGCGCCGAACTGGTCCTGGTATTCGGAGGGGAGACCGGCCGGCGCCTCAACGGGGGCGCCGCCACGTCCGCCGCGTCCACCACCCGCGCCGGGAATCGCGCCACTCACGAAGATCAACACGTCGTATTTCGCGTTGAGATTTCCCGCGTCGAGCTGCGGCGCGTACACGCGCTCGAATGGGAACTCGAACTGTTCCATGATCCAGCGGGTCCAGCCGCTCGGCATCGAACCGCCGTAGTTGTCCCAGAGGCCGATGCGCAGCGCCTTCATGCGCGAGGCGTTCGCGGGCACGGCCGCGCGCGTGCCTTCAAAGCTGATGCCGAGCTCGGCCGAAATCTTATCGAGCTGCGTGCGGGTAGTCGCCTTGGGTTTTACGTAGAACGAGCCGGCGGGATAGAGGGTGCCGCCGACCGTCATCGGGGTACCCAGTCGGTGCACTTCCTCACCCGCCTTGATCAGGCGGTTGAGCGCCGTGAACGAGTTGTTGGTCGCCGCGCTCGTCACGTAGCCGCTGGTTCCGCCAGCGACCGCCACGGTGCCGGCCGTCGGCGACACGTTCCAGTCGTTCACTCGTTCGAATGGTCCGGTAAATCCGTCGAGAATGCGATCGAACTGCACCCCCATCTGGAAGGCCAGCGTCCAGCCCGCGATGTCGTATGGAGGCGTCGGCGGTCCGCCGGGAATCGGAAACACGTCAGGATGCGACTGCGGTTCGAACATATCGATCACGTGCGGGCGGAACGACTGGTCAGTCTTCACGACGAACGATCCTTTTGGATACGGCTTGCCCGCAACAGTGAAGTCGGCGGTGGCGCGCTGTACCGTAATGCCCGTCTCGCGGAGCGAGTTGATGAACTTCACGACAGTGGGGAAGTCGCGTTGGTTGCTCGGCATGATGAACCCGCGCGGATCGCGCAGCTCCGGCTGGTGGAGCATGCTCCACGCCGCGTTGTCAGCGTCGGCGATCGCTTCTCCGCCGCGTCCACCACCACCCGCGCCACCACCCGCGCCACCACGACCTGCGCTCATCGCGGCGCCCGCCGCGGTGACCCGACGATAGTTTGGCGTCCATGTGTCGCGATTGCCACGCTCAATGCTGTGTCGGCCCATCGAGTAGATGTTGTACAGCAGGTTCTCCCGCATGCGCGACGCGTAGTCGAGCACCCCGCGGTCGAGCGCGACGGAATAGTCGATCGATTGCCGGAAGTGCCACGCACCAGGCGGGACGGGATAGGCGAGGTCGGCGCTGGGGACCTGCCGCTGCGCCACGAACGGCACACGCGTCGGTGTTGGGCTCCCGATCATTTCGGTGAGCATCGCGATGATGTTGTGAAAGGTGGCCGTGTTGCGGATGCCCCCGTTCCACCAGCCGTCGTATGGGCCGCCGGTGCGCATCGTCGCGCCGGGCTTCTCCTCCACGGCGAGGCGCGTGTGCATCGCTGCGCCGAGTGACTGCAGCCCGAGAATGATCATCGGGTCGAGATTCGGGTTGTAGGGATCGCGTAGCGGCGGCGAATAGACGATTGTGCCCGCCGGGCCGCTCTGGTGGTGATTGTACAGAATCTGCGGAAACCATTCGTGGTACAACACGCGATTGATGTTCTCGGTCTCGGCTTGTGTCGAGGTGAAGAACTCACGGTTGTTGTCGTGCCCGATGTACTTCTGGTAGAGTCGTGGCAGGTTGGCCATTGACCGTTTCTCGGGTACCGGCTCGCGCATGTACCAGTCGGCAACGAGGTCGTTGCCGTCGGGGTTCGCGTGCACGAAGAGTGTCACGCAATCGTTGAGGAACCGTAGCGTCTCGTCGTCCGTGCGGCTCACCATCTGAAAGACCATCTCGCCGAGTTGTTGCGCACCGAGGACTTCGGTGGCGTGGAGTCCGCCGTCAATCCAGACCACGGCCTTGCCTTCCTTCGCCAGCGCACGGGCCTGATCGTCCGGGAGATTCTCGGCGAGCGCCATGCGGCGCGAGATCTCTTTGAGCCGCGTGATGTTCTTCCAGTTCTCGGGCGACGTCACGATCGCCATGTAGTGCGGGCGGCCCTCGGCGGTCTTGCCGATCTCCACGACGTGGATGCGATCGGATTCGCGCTCGAGCTTCTGCCAATACGTGGAGATCTGCTTGTAATTGGCGAGGAAGTAGTCGTCGCCGAAGTGGTTGCCGAACTCTTGCTTCGGCGTGGTGATCGCGCGCTGGGCTTCTGCCGCTGAGGTCGACAGCGCGGCGGCGAGGGCGAAGGCAGTCGCGAAGGCAGTCGCGAAGGCGACGAATCGGGTGCGGGCGGTCATGGTGGAGCTCCGTAGTGGGGCCATCTTACCGCGAAGTTACGTCGCGAGCGGTCGCGTCCGCGACCCCTGGCGCGGTGGCGCCATACGCGCCCCGGGCGCACCATTCCGGTGTCGTCAACCGCATAATCCAGAGACATTCAGGTGACATCGCCGATTGCCAGCCGCCTCGTCTTCTTTAATCCCTCAGCTGGCTCCGCGTGGATCGCCGAGCGCACGATGCGGGCGGTGGAACTGCTCGCGGCCGTCCCCGGCACGCACGTATTCGGTACCGTGCCGGGCTCGATTGCGGAACAGGTCCGGACGCATCTCACGCCAGCCGTCACGCGGGTCTATGCCATTGGTGGCGACGGCACCGTGGGTGATGTCGCGACGGCACTCGTCGGCACGAAGGTCGCCCTCGGCATTGTGCCGTGCGGTACCACCAACGTCCTGGCTCGTGAATACGGCATCTCGCTCTGGACGAAGGATGCCGTGCGCCAGCTCGAGGCGAGCACCACGACTCGGCGCCTGTGCACTTGGAAAGTCGGCGAACACACGGCGGTGCTTGGCGGAGGTGTTGGCTGGGACGCGCGTGTGATGTGGAAGTCGCCGACGGCGATGAAGCGGCGGCTGGGCCGCACCGGTATCGCCTTGATCGGGCTCCGCGAAATCGTGACATACGAATTCCCGACACTCGTTGTGCGCGGCACGGACGAAAACGGCAACGACGTCACGATGGGTGGCACGTCGGTGATCCTCGCACTCGTGAAGCGGTGGGCCGGGGGCAATACCGGAATCCCGTTGGCCGATCCATCCGATGACCTTATCGATGTCGTGGTGCTCGAGTCGAGTTCGCGACTCCACCTCGCGGCCTTCTGGGCCCTGATGACGCTGCCCGGTGGGCGCCCGCTCTCGCTTCCCGGCGTGCGGTACGTGCAGCTCAAGCGCGTGCGAGTCGAAAGCGAGGCTGGGCGCGAGGTCGAGGCGCACATCAATGGCGAAGGAGTCGCCTGGACGCCGCTTGCGTTCGAGCCGAACGGCTATGTGAACATGCTCGTGCCTTAAACGACAACGCGCCGTGACCTCAGCAGCAGGTCGCGGCGCGTTGTTGGTCGAGCATGCTGCGTTGGTCTACCGGAAGCCGCCTGCCGCCGCGCGAATGCGATCGAGCCGTTCGGGCGTGCCCTGGAAGAGGCCTTCTGGATACTTCCGGTACCGGATCATGTCGGCGTAGATCGGGCCTTGGTCGTAGTGGTTGAGGCTCATGCCGGCCAGGAACTGCAGACGCAGGTTCTTGTCGCTGTTGATCTGCGCGTCGGCCATCCACGGCGCGAGCGCCGGCGCCTGTGCGGCGAACGTCGTGAAGAGGTCGGTCGCGGAATAGAATCCAATTTCCGAAAGCGACTGTCTGACCGCTGCGTACTCGGGGCGCAGCAGGCGCTCTTCGATCTCATCGATATTGATCGGCCCTTCGTTCTTCTGGCCGAGTAGCACAACGTCGTATCCGCCGCCCTGGTACTCGTTGCCGAACACCATGCCGTTGGGGAACACGGAGAGGAAGGTGGCGACTTCGCTCTTCACCGCGGCGAGGTTGCTCTCGTAGAGCTGCACGAACACCGTGACGACGCCGCCCGGGTTCAGCTTCTTTTTGGCGAGCTGGAAGAATTCTTTTGTGTACAACGTCGCGGCGCCCTTCACCCACGGGTCGAACGGATCCGAGGTGATCGCGTCGAACTTCTCCTTGGTCGTGAGCAAGAAGTGGCGGGCGTCATCGATCTCGACGTGCACCTTCGGGTTGTCGACCACCTGAAAATTTTCATTGCCGAAATATTTCGACACGACCTCTGGGACGAGCGGCTCGATCTCGACGATCGTCTGATGCTCAACCATTGGGTCGATGCTCACGGCGCCCGCCGTCACGCCGGCTCCGCATGCGATCACCAGTACGCGCTTGGGATTCTTCGGCACGAGCGTGGTCAGGTGGCCGAGCATGCGCTGCAAGCGCATATCCTGCGGTTCACTCGACGCCTGCACCTTGCCAGCGTTGTGATAGTTGAGCACGCCGTTGTAGAGTCTGGACACGGCCATCGACGAGTTCATCCCCTCGCCCATGTAGATCCATTCGCCGTGATCGTTGATACGCGGGGCGGAGAAGCGCCCGTAGCCGACGAGCAGCGCCGGCACCGGAATGACGGTCGAGCCGACCCAGAGCGCCACGGTGGCGATCGCGACGGCCATTGCCGCGCCCTTCCGGCTGATGGTCACGCCCCCGGCTTCCTTCACCTTGAGCACGAGCATCAGCGATGCGCTCACCGCTGCGATGGCGATCAGCACGCGCTGGCCGTTCTGGGTGCCGATGGCCGCGATGAGCCAGAGGCTCGCCACCATCGACCCCACAATCGCGCCGACGGTGTTTGCCGCGTACACCGAACCGACCAGCTTGCCGGGGTCCTGCCCCTTCTGGCTGACCGCCGCGAGGGCGAGCGGGAAGCTCGCGCCCCAGAGAATCGCGCCTGGGAGCACCATCCAGAGCGACTTCACGAGGTCCACCTGGAACACGGTGGAGAACGAGTCGGTCAGCGTGGGATTGATCGGCCAGTACGGCATGGCGGCGTTGACGCTCCACGCGGCCCAGCCCAACGCGAGGACCAGCAGGAACTGACACCAGCCCAGGGCGGTGCGCGCGGATTCCCCGTTTCGTGCGAGAAACGAGCCAATGCTGCTGCCGATGCCGAGTCCGAACAGGAAGACGGCGAGGATCAGCGAGAAGGTGTACGTCGTCTGGCCAAGCGAAAGGCCGAGGAGTCGCGTCCAGACGACTTCGGAGGCGAGTGCGCACATCCCGGACAGTGCAATCGTCGCATACACGAGCTTGGCGCCCGGCGCGGCAGCCGCCGACGTCTCTACGGCACCTTCCTTTGGGGCTTCGTACGCTGACTTCTTGGAGAGGGCGAGCGCGATCAGCGCAACGGCCACGTTGATGGCCACGCCGACGAGACAGGCTGTCGTCATGTCGAACTTACGGAGCAGGTAGTACCCGGCGAGCAGCGAGCCGGCCACGGCGCCGAAGATATTGCCACCGTAGAAAAATCCGAGCCACGACACGCCGGCTGGCGATGATTCGACGTAGCGGGAGATCGCGGGGAGCGTCGCGCCCATCAGCAGCGTGGGCGGCAGGATCACGATCGCGCAGAAGATGGCGCGGACCATGACGCCGAACATCCCCGTTCCGCCGATCGCCGTATACAGCCCGCCGACGTGCGGCAGGATGAACGGGATCAGGACGCCGAAGGCGGCGATTCCGAGCTCGAGGAACGCGTAGACGCGGAGCGGATTGTGCGCGCGCCCCACGTACTTCGAAAGGAACAGCGAGCCAAGGCACATGCCGCCCATGAACGTGCCCAGGATGACGCCCATCGAGATCGCGCTGGAGCCGACGATCAGCGAGAGGAGCTGCAGCCAGACCACTTCATAGATGAGCGCCGCGCAGCCGCTTCCAATGAAGAGGAGCACGAGGAGCGGCAGCAGAGGACGGGCCGCGGCGGTGGGGCTGCCGGGAAGGGTGGCGGACGCAGACGAAGCGTTCATCGGAGTGGGTTGAGCGGTGGGACGATTGGTCGGGAGAACCGCGAGCCGGGAAAACTTACCGCCCGCGCGGGAGGTGCGCAGGTCTTATACGCGCGGCCATCGCGAACCGCTTGCCTCAGACGGCCCGTGGACAGAGGTACAAGGAACGCCTGTCCGTTGGGCGCCCGGGGGCTTAATCTTTCATCGCTGTCCCTTGTCCATTTTCCCAGAGGTTGTCGATGCGGCTCGCCCGCGTGCTACTCGCACTTTTCCTGATGACGCCGGTGCTTGCCGACGCGCAGATCGATCCGCAGGCGATCAAGCCCGGTCGCGATCCGAAGCAGCCGCTCGACTCGGCGTACACGAAGAAGATCAAGGAATACACCACCGAGACGTTTTTCCTCTCGCCGCTCGTCGACTATATGCCGGCCGCCAAGGGCGTGCCGACACCGATGGCCACGCTCGGCGACATCGCGGGCGCGCCGACCAAGCTGCCGTATTCGCACGAGGTCTACGACTATATGCGCCTGCTGGCCAAGTCGGTGCCGAAGCGCGTGCGCACCTGGAACATTGGCAAGACCGAAGAGGGTCGCGACCATATCGCGGTCGCCATCGGCAGCGACGCCCTGATGGCGAAGTACGAAGAGAACAAAGCCAAGCTGGCCAAGCTCGGCGATCCGCGCACGATCAACTTCGATGACGCGCAGGCCGCCAAGCTCGTGCAGGAAGCCGTGCCGGTCTACTACATCACCGGCACCATTCACTCGACTGAGGCCGGATCGCCCACGGCCCTGATGGAGCTCGCCTACCGCCTCGCCGTGGATGAGAGCCCCTACGTCAAGAATATCCGCGACCACGTGATCACGGTCATTACGCCGGTCGTCGAAGTGGACGGCCGCGACAAGATGGTGGACCTGTACAACTGGAAGGTGGCCCACCCGGGTGATGTGCCACCCAACCTCTCGTACTGGGGCAAGTACGTCGCGCACGACAACAACCGTGATGCGATGGGCATGACGCTCGCGCTGTCGCGCAATGTGCTCAACGCCTACCTCGACACGAAAGCCATTGTGCTGCACGACTTGCACGAGTCGGTCGCGTATCTGTACGACAACACGATTGGCGATGGCCCGTACAACTCGTGGCTCGATCCGCTCCTCACGAATGAGTGGCAGATGATCGGCTGGAACAACGTGCAGGAGATGACTCGGCTTGGCATGCCGGGCGTCTTCGCCTTTGGCGGTTTCGACACCTGGTCACCCGGCTACCTGATGTTCATGGCGGCCACGCACAACGGCATCAGTCGGCTATACGAAACGTTTGGCAATGGTGGCACGGCCGAGACGGTGGAGCGCACCCTGGGCGCCGCCGAAACGGCGCGCACCTGGTTCAAGCAGAATCCGCCGCTGCCGCGCGTACGCTGGTCGTTGCGTAACAACAACAACTACCAGCAGACCGGGCTCCTCGTTTCGCTCGCCTACATGGCGAACAATCGCACCACCTTTCTGCAGAACTTCTGGCAGAAGAGCAAGCGTTCGATCAATAAGCCGAAGATGGAAGGCCCGGCGGCGTACGTGCTCCCGGCTAACGATCCGCGCCTTGGCGCGCAGGCCGATCTCCTCAAGGTGATGCAGTACCAGCACGTGGAAATCTCGCGCGCGACCGCGGCCTTCACCGTGCAAGTGCCGGTGCGTCGCGCGGTGGGTGGCCGCGGTGGACGTGGCGGTGACTCCGCCGCCACGGCGGCCACGCCCGCAGGGCCGGTGCTCCCACAGACCGAAGCGCGAGAATTTCCGGCCGGCAGCTACCTCATCCGCATGGACCAGCCCTACTCACGCATCGCGGACGCGCTGCTCGACTATCAGTATTGGGCGCCGAACGATCCGCAGCGGAACCCGTACGATGACACGGGCTGGACCTTTCCTGAAGGGTTCGCGACCGCCGCGATTCGCGTGACGGATCTGAAGGCGCTCGATGTGCCCGTCGAGAGAGTGACCGGTACGATCACGGCGCCGGGTGGCGTCACCGGGTCGGGCTCGGTGTTCGCTATCAACCACAACAGCGACAACGCACTCGTTGCGCTGCGGTATCGCTTCAAGAGTGCCGACTTCCAGGCAGCCGAAGAGCCGTTCGACGCCAGCGGGCAGAAGTTCAATCGCGGGTCGTTCATCATCCGCGGCGTCGCCCAGGCCGACCTCGACAAGGCCACGAAAGAGATGGGGCTCAAGGCTGTGGCGCTCGCTGCGGCGCCATCGGTCAAGACGCATCCGCTCCGTGCCGCGCGCGTGGCCATCATGCACACCTGGGCCACCACGCAGACCGAGGGATGGTGGCGGCAGGCGTTCGACGTCGTCGGCGTCCCGTTCGACTACATCAGTACCCAAGACATCGCGAAAACGGCCAACCTGAACGCCAAGTGGGACGTGATCGTGTTTGGCCCGGGGATTGGTGGTCAGGCCGTGATTGACGGTCTGCCGATGTACCGGAACGCGATGCCGTTCAAGAACACGCCCGAGACGCCGAACCTTCCGACCTGGTCGCAGACCGATGACCAACGCCCGGGACTCGGCTGGAACGGCCTCGAGATGCTCCGCACGTTCGTGAAAAACGGTGGTGTGTTGATCACCGCCAACCAGAGCGCCGACTTCGCCGTGCAGTTCGGGCTCACGAACGGCGTGTCGTCGAACAGCGCGGCCGCGCGGTCAGTCGTGGGCAGCTACCTCCGCTCACGCATCGTCGATGGCACGAGCCCGATCGCGTACGGAATGAAGGACAGCCTCGCGCTGTACAGCGATGACGGCGGCAGCTTCAGCGTGAGCAACACGCGCGGTGGTGGACGTGGGGGCGGTGGTGGACGCGGGGGTCCGGCCGCTCGCGAGACGGGGCGCGGTACTTCAGACGAACGCGATCAGGTGCAGGGCTTCCCACAACTCGAGGCCCGGTTCCTCCTGATTCCGGCACCGACGGTGCAGCCCTGGGAATACGGACCGGTGACGGATGACATGATGCGGAGCCCGCTCAACATCATTCCGCCCGACCAGCGTCCACGCGTGATCGCGCGGTGGGGTGATCTGAACGGGCTGCTCGTTTCTGGTCTGCTCGCCGGCGGAGGCGACATCGCGCAGCGGCCGGTGGTCGTCGATGTCCCGCTCGAGAAGGGCCACGTCGTGCTCTTCGCGAACAACCCGATTTGGCGCGGCTCCACGCTGGGCAGCTACTTCTTTGTGTTCAACGCGATTCTCAACCACGACAACCTGAACGCGGGTCGGAAGATCGACGCGAAGTAGGCACGCCCACCGTTTTTTGCTACGGGGTCTTTGGCGTTGTCACGCCCGCGGCCTGCAGGGCTTGCTGCAGTGCGGGAATCCGCTCCTTCACCAGCTTCATTAACCGATCCACCTGTTTCTGCAGGTCGGCTGGCAGCGCCTTCATGGCCTCGATCTGTGCGGGGGTCGGGTTGAACGGCACGTTCAGCATTTCGGTCGTGGTTGCGAACTTGGCCTGAACCGTGAGCGTTGTCTGTTCTGGCGGCGGGCCCTGATCGTCGATTGGCGGTGTGGCGGTTGCGCCTCCAGCCGCCGCTCCACCAGCAGGGGGTGAGCCTGCCGGTGCGCCGCCGCGACCACCTGCGGCTCCACGTCCGCCGGCGCCGCCACGACCGCCACCGGCCGCCCCGCCGACCTCGCGCGTCAGTTCCTGGAACTCCTTCTCGATCGCAGCGAGTTCCTTCTTCTGGTCGTCGCTGAGTTTTGCCGTCGCGGAATCTGCTGAACGCTTGAGCTCGGCAAACTTCCGCTGCGCCGTGTCGGCCTGCGCCTGCTTCTCACGCAGTGTGCGCTGGAACGCGACAACGCTCAACCGGTACTGATTCAACTGCTTCAACTCGGTGACGGTGAGCATCACCTGCGGATCCTTGAGTAACGCGAACTTCTGTTGCACGATCGTCGGTGTGCCAGACGCCGGTGTGATCGTCAGCTTCGCGATGTAATCACCGGGCAGCGCGGCAAAGGTGTCGTTGTTGCCGCGGCCACCCGCGCCGCCACCCGCGCCGCCGGCTGGCGGAGCGCCCTGAGCGGCGTCGCCTGCTGCGCCACCACGTCCGCCGCCTCCGCGCTGGGGCGTTGTTGCCGTATCAACGGGACCGGTGAGTGGCGGGCCAACGCGCATGTCCCACACCGGGCGGTAGAGCCCAGGCTGCTTGGTGACCGGCAGTTCGCGCACGACCGTGCCGGTCGCGTCGACGATTTCGAGCGTGGCCTTCGACATCGCCGCCATCTCGCGAATCAGGTACGCCAGCTTCGGGCCGGGGGGCGGATTCTGTCCCGTGAATCCGCGCGTGCCCATTCCTGAGTTGCGGCTGGTGTTCGGGGTGTAGAGCAGGGCATCGCCGATCGGGAAGAGGAACGCCACCGGCGCCTGCTTCGCGTCGGCGAGCTTCTCGAGCGGCGTCAGGTCGTCGAGGAGGTATACGCCACGACCGTGCGTGCCGACGACGAGGTCGTTGAACCGTTCCTGGATTTTGATGTCGTGCACCGGCACGGCGGGAAGCCCGGTCTTGAGCTGCGTCCAGCTGTTGCCGCCCTCGGTCGAAAAGAACACGCCGAATTCCGTGCCCACGAACAGCAGGCTCGACGTGCGGTGGTGCTCTCGAATCACATGGACCGATCCACCGTCCGGCAGGTTGCCCGTAATGCTGGTCCAGCGCTTGCCGTAATCCGCACTCTTCAGCACGTAGGGCTTGAAGTCGTTGCTGCGGTGCCCGTCGAATGTGGCATAGAGGGTGCCCTCGTTCGCGCGCGACCAGATCACGCGGCTCACGAACGTCGTGTCGGGCACGCCGTCGAAGTGGTCCACTTTCGTCCAGGTCTTTCCGTCGTCGCGCGTGACCTGAATGATTCCATCATCGGTGCCGATTGCGAGCAGCCCAGCCTTGAGCGGCGACTCGTCGATGCTCGTGACGTTGCTGAACTCCGCCGTGCCTTCGTTGCGGCCGAGCGCGGTGGAATCGGGAACGGCGCCCCGCATCGGCAGTGTGTTGCGGTCGATGGCGCGCGTCAGGTCTGGGCTGATCTTCGTCCAGCTGTCGCCCCGATCACTGCTCTTGAAAAGGAAGTTCGCGGCCATATACACGCCCTTCACCAAGTGCTTCGACGGCAGGATCGGTGCGTTCCAATTGAAGCGGAGCGGCTTGTCGCCGGGCTTGATCGTAGGCCGGATGTTGCGGCTCTGGCCGGTGCGCGTGTCGTAGCGCGAAACGCCGCCGTTCTGCGATTCGGCGTATACGTAGTTCGGGTCGTTCGGGTCAGGCACGGTGTAAAATCCGTCGCCGCCGGCGGTGCGATACCAGTCGGCGTTGGTCGGGCCAAACGCGTTCCGCGAGCGATTTGGTCCGCACCAGGCGCCGTTGTCCTGCAGTCCGCCGCACACGTTGTAAAACGGCTGGACATCGTCCACGAAGATGTCATAGAACTGCGCGAGCGGCAGCGACTGCTCGTGATCCCAGGTGCGGCCGCGGTCGAATGAGGTGTAGAGCCCGCCGTCCGTGCCGAGGATCTGGATCTCGGGGTGCGTCGGGTCGATCCAGAGTTCGTGGTGGTCGCTGTGCACTCCGCCGGTGGCATATCCCGTCCAGGTGCGTCCGCCGTCCCACGACTCCTGCGATGCCGCATTAAGGCGCACCACGTGCTCCGGATCGGTCGGGTCGCACTTCACAAAACTGTAGAACCAGGCCGTGCTGTTGATCGGTGCCGTTTGGCGCCACGTTGTGCCGGCGTCGTCGGACCGAAAAATGCCGCCGGTATTGCCGCGGGCGTGAATGCTTGCGTAGACGGTGTTCGGCTTCGAGGTGCAAACAGAAAGGCCGATCCGACCGATCTCTCCGGTGGGGAGGCCGGTCGCGAGCTTGTTCCACGTCTTGCCGGCGTCGATCGTCTTGTAAATCGCGCTCTCGGTACCGGCTGGCAGAAACGCATACTCGCGTCGCTCGCGCTGGTAACTCGCCGCGTAGAGCACATCGGGATTCGACGGGTCGATCACGAGGTCGGTGAAGCCAGTGTACTTGCTGATCTCTTTCGAGTTCGTCCAGCTCTTGCCGCCGTCAGTAGTCTTGTAGAGTCCACGCTCGCCGCCGGGCGCCCAGAGCGGACCGAGTGCCGCCACGTAGACGACGTTGGGGTCGCGCGGATCAATCACGATGCGCCCGATGTGCTGCGACTTGGGTAGCATCGGCGCGCTCCAGGTACGGCCGCCGTCGGTGGACTTGTAGATACCGGTGCCCCACGACGAGCTACGCATGTTGCTTGCCTCGCCCGTGCCCACCCAGACGATCTCCGCGTTCGACGGCGCGACTTCGACCGCGCCCACGCCGCCGGTGCGCACCGAGTCGAACACGGCGGTCCAGGTCACGCCGGCATTGACCGTCTTCCAGACGCCACCGGTCGCCGCGCCGATGTACACCACATTGCCTAGCCGGCCACCGCGACTCGACGCGGGATTCTCCGCGACAGCGAGATCGGTGATGCGGCCGCTCATCGACGCTGGCCCGATCGCGCGGAAACCAAGCGCGCGCACCAGCAACGAGTCGGCCGGGACAGCGGCTTGGCGGCCGACCGCGGGTGAACCCCCGATGCTGCGTGGGGCGACGGCTCGTGTCTGTGCGGCAAGTGCAGCCGGTAGCAGCAGTGACAGGGCGGTGGCGCGGAAAATGGCGGAGCGAATCATTGGACCGTATCGTTGCGGGATGGAATCGCGTGGAGCCCGGATTGCGCTG
>Ga0049084_10000188_pt1 | contig 23803 bp, 19 predicted proteins | sample GreLakmeON33MSRF_FD_66720 | JGI IMG/M metagenome (GOLD analysis project Ga0049084, IMG submission 66720) | Freshwater lentic microbial communities from great Laurentian Lakes, MI, USA - Great Lakes metaG ON33MSRF | ecosystem: Environmental > Aquatic > Freshwater > Lake | place: Great Lakes... | reverse complement strand
TGGGTTGGTGTTCGTTGGTGCTGCGCCGCGACCGGCCGGCGCCGCGGCGCCGCGGCCACCGGCCACCTGCTGAGCGAAGGTGAGCGTCGCTTCGGCGTTCACGTTGTCCGGGAACGGCACGATCTTCTCGATCCACGAGCGCGTCGCGTCGATAGTACCGGGGACGCGTCCGTTAATGCCGATCTCGGCGGGCGGCGCCGTGAACAGACGGCCGATGTCGAGCACTACCGCGCTGTCGGGGCCGTAGGCCTCAACGTTGAACACGGCGATGATCGGATTCACGTTCGCGTCCTGCATCGCTTGGAACTCTGGGCGACCGGGTGTGGCGATGGCGTCATACGATACACCCTGCAGATAGACGCGGTTGTCGCGCCGTTCCCAGCGCAGTACACGATTGCCGAGTGACTGGCCGCCGTAGCCGGTCCCGAGGACCGTCCGCTTGATCTCGGTCACGAGCAGTAGGTCCTTGCCGAGTTGCGCGCGCGGAATTTCGAACAGGAACCGCTGGCCGATGCGGTGCACCTTGATGAAGCCGTCGCGCGTGCGCGCCGCGCCGGTGACCACGCTGCTGTACGGTTGCGGATTCGGTTCGCCGAGCGCGCCGCCGCCGCCACCACCGCCGGCTTGAGGAGGGGCGCTGCCTTGGGCGCCGCGTCCGCCGCGGCCACCTGGTGCGGGCGCCGCGGAATCAGGTGCTGGTGCTGGCGCGGGCGCGCCGACGTTCGCACGACCACCGGCACCGGCACCGCGCTGCGGTCCTGGAGCTGGAGTTGGTGTTGGCGCCGGAGTTGTTGCTGGCGTGGTGCAGGCGACCGCGATGAGCAGCGCGGCAAGCGAGCGAGAGCGCAGACGTGTTGTCATACGGATTAGGAGGGGGTGAGGGATCTGAACAACTTGCGGTTGTCGGCCGCTCGAGGGCAAGCAACTGCGCAACAGCGACTGCGCAATGTCTTTCATACGGACACCGCGGCGAGTGCGTTGCCGAGCGATCGGTCGCGGTGGCAGGGCCTGGGCGTATGTTTCCCGCACGATGCCGGTTCCGACGGATGGCTTTGGCGCGCCGCGTGGCGCAGCGAGTAGTGCAACGGGTCACCCCGCCGGCGATTCAGGCGGCGATTCGGGCGGCGCGTCTGGCACGATGGCGCTCCCAGACGCCGCGCCCATCGGCGATGCGCAGTCCGCGCCGCCAATCTGGGCGGTCGTGTTTGCTGGTGGCATCGGGTCACGATTCTGGCCGCTTTCCACCCCCGCGGCGCCAAAGCCGGTGCTCGCCCTCGTCGGTGGCCGTCCACTCATCGCCGACACAGTCGGACGGCTCGATCCGCTGATTCCGGCCGACCGCGTGCTGATCGTGACGAGCGCCGACATCGCGCCCGCCGTCCGCGCGGTCCTGCCGTCAGTGCCCGAGTCAAACTTCTTGGTTGAATCGCGGCCAATGGGCACAGCCGCCGCGCTGGCATGGGGAGCGAACGAAGTGCGCCGCCGCGCTGGTCCGCACACGCCGGTCTGTGCGTTGCACGCGGACCTTGCCGCCGCCTTCCCGTCGGCGTTGCGTGCCGCACTCCATCGCGCGGCGGTTACGTCGGCGGGCGAGCAGGCCATCGTCGCGCTCGGTGTGCGGCCGACGCGCGCGGAGCCGTCGTTCGGCTACATCGAATCGGGCGTGCTGCTCAACCCAACGGATTCGCTCGACCGCGGCGGTGCCGCCGAGGTGGCGACGTTTACGGAAAAGCCGAGTTCCGAGGCGGCCGCGGCGCTGGTGCGCGCTGGTGCGCTCTGGCACTCCGGTATCCTGTTGGGCGCGGCGCAGGAGTTCCTCGATGCGCTGGAGCGCTCCGTGCCTGAAGTGGCGGCCGGACTCTCTGCGCTGCGTAGCGGCGACATCGAAGGGTTCGCGGCGCAGGTGCGTGCCGTGGACATCGAACGCGGGTTGCTCGAGCGGGTGGGCCGCTTGCTCGTGATGGCCTCAGAGTTCGGCTGGGACGACATCGGGACCTGGGCCGGCCTCCGCCGCGTGCGTGACCTTGACGATGCGGGCAACGGCGCGCTCGGCGATGCGCACTTCACCGACGCGACGGGCAACGTCGTGCACGCCGAATCGGGCACGGTGGTGATGTTCGGCGTGTCGCAGCTGCTGGTGGTGACGCGGGCGGGGTTAACCTTCGTGACCACGCTCGATCGGGCCGCCGACCTCAAGCCGCTCCTCGATTCGCTCCCGGGGAGCGCGCGGATCAATCCGGGGTCGCTCGGCCAGTAGCGCGTCTGACCGTCGCCGCGCTACCCTGCAGGCCGCGCCGCTATCGCAACGTCAGCATGAACCGCAGGGTCCGTCCCGGCTGCGGCAGTCCGCATTGGTCGTACACGGCGGCGTTGGCGACGTTGTCCAGTGCGAGCAGCGCCTTCATGGTACGAAACGGTCCACGGGCCAGCATGCCGAACGTGCGCTCAAGCGAGAGATCGGACGCAGCCTGGCCCTTGAGCCGGACCTCGGCGCCGGATTCCGCGTGAAGGCAGTACTGCGCGCCCGTGTAGCGCGCGGTGCCGAATGCCCGGATCTGCATCGGCAGCGGCACGGCGACGCCGAAGGCGCCCCGCACCTCGGGATTATTCTCTGAGTGGCGTGTGGCGCCATTCGCGGCCTGGTCGAAGACGGTGATCGTCTGAATCGTGGCGTCGGCGCTAACGGAGATCGCTTGGTCGCGGCCACCGCCGAAGGTGGCCCCGGACACGAGTTCGATGCCGCGGCTTTCAATCCGGTCGCGGTTGATGCGCATGAAGCGCGTCGGATTCAACTGCGTGATGCGCACGACGGCGTCGTCCAAGTTATGGCTGAAGGCGGTAAACTGCAGGCTGGCCTCGGGGATCGCGCCGACCGATCCGTGAACGGTGACGCCTCCCTCGAGTCCTAGCAGCGTTTCTGGCTTCAGGTCGGGATTGGGCCGATACCGATTCAACGCGCCTGAGTACAACTCGCGCAAAGCAGGGAAACGCGAACGGCGGCTTGCATTCGCATGCAGTCTCCAAGCCGTGCCAACTTCGCGCACGAGTCCAGCACGCCAGCCGATGTCGCCGAGCGGTGCTTGGCCAGGTTCGCGTCCACCGGACTCCGGCGTGCGTGATTTGTCGGCGACTCCACCGACGGCGAGGGTCGTGCTCGCGCCAAGCGGGGTTTCAAGTTCCAGGCCCGCACTGGAAAGAATTTGTCGGTAGTGCACACCGGCGGCAGGCGAGAGCGTTTCGTTGTAACGCACGTCAGCCGCCGTCACGGCCGCCGCGAGCTTCGCGCCGCGCGGGAGCGTGTGTGTGAAATGCGCGCGGGTCGTGGTGGTGCGCTCGTCGCCGAGTTCTTCGCCGTTCAGCGTGGCATAGGTTCGGGAGGTGAACGACTCGATTTTCTGACGGCCGGCGTTGTAGCCGGCGCTGATGTCGGCCGTGGCAAATCCAAATGGCGTGGCAAACGCACCGCTGCTCGCCGAGATCGCCGCAACGCCTCGCGTGCTGTGCGGGTAGCGCCAAAGGCGCGGCGCGGCGAGATGCTCTTCCGGTGGCACGCCGCGAACGGCGTCGAATCCAGTGAACGTCGCGCCGATCGATCGGCCAGAGCGTCCCCGCCAGCGCAGCGACGCGAAGGCGTCGGTTGCGCGCAGGTCGCTGTTGGTGCGCAATCCGTCGCGGGCCGTCAGATCGGTGATGCCGCTGGCCAGCGCGACGCCGTCCCGTTGGCGATACGCCATCCCGGCGCGGGTGGTCAGCAGGCCGCGGCCAAGCGAGTCCGTGCGGCTCGCGCCGATCGACGTGACGAACGCGGCGGTGGCATCCAGGCCAACGCCGCCCCACGCACGCCGGTCGCCGGCGGGGAAGCCGGTACTGCCTTGGGACACCGAAATCGTTCCACCGAGCGCGTTCGGGCCGCTGAGCAGCGAGCCGAGACCGCGAACGATGACCACTTCTTCAGATCCCGTGATCGGCACGAGCGAGGGATCGGTGCGATGATCCCACCCGAGGGTGAGGGGGACGCCATCGAGGATGACAGCGACCTGGCGCGAGTCAGACCCGCGCACGGTGAGTTCCATCTCGCCCCGCGAATTCTGACGGACGCTGACCGATGGCGTTTCGCGAAGCAGCTGGTCGAGCAGCGGCGCCGGCGAGGAGCGCAACTTGTCGGTGGTCACGATCAGGGCGCTGGCCCCACCGACGACGGCGGCTGCGCGGGACTCAGTGACCGTGACCGGCCGGAGCCGGCGGGAGACAGAGTCGGCGCGCGTTGAATCCGTTCCGCCCTGGGCCTCGGTCAGAGCAGGCGTCGTTCCCGCGATCGCGGCGAACAGCGCAACGCGAAGCGACATCGATGCCGGCATGACCATTCTGCAGCGGCGGGCGAGTGAGGGGGACGGAAGCAAGGTAGGATAGGGTAAGGTAAGGTAAGGTAAGGTAAGGTAAGGTAAGGTTCGCCTGCTCGACGATGAGTCGGCGGGCGCACGCGTCGGCCGACACGCCCCGCCGTGCCAGCGTGCCGGGAGTGTTGGGCGAACGGATCGCCTCATATCTTGCAGCGACTTCTCCATGCCTTCCGCCGCGCCTTTCTTCTATCGGAACACGGACGGGATTCGGATCACCGTCCGCCCGACCTTTCTGCCGGATCAGTCGATTCCCGAGCAGCGCCAGTACGTCTTCATGTACAACGTGCGCATCGAGAACACGACGCCGCAGTCAGCGCAGCTGATCTCGCGCCGCTGGCGCATTCACGATTCGATCGGCGAGGACACGGTGGTCGCCGGAGAGGGTGTGGTGGGCGAGCAGCCGTTGCTCGTGGCGGGGGCGGTGCATGAGTACCAGAGTTTCTGCGTGCTCAAGTCGGCGAGCGGGCATATGGAAGGCGAATACCGGTTCGTTCGCGCAGACACCACGCCCTTCGAGGCGGCGATTCCGCGGTTCACATTGACCGCGGACGAGTGGCAGGGTACGTCGCCTTGATGGACACCGCCGGCGACGCCGCCACACTCGCGCGTGCGGTGGCGCAATGGCGCGACGACACACCCGGCACGAAACACCGCCATCACCTGAACAACGCAGGCGCCGCGCTCCCGCCCAGCGTCGTCATGGACGCTGTGCACAGCCATATCGACCTCGAGGCGACGATCGGCGGGTATGAGGCCGCCGCCGCCGTGGGCGGCGCGATCGACGACTGCTACCGATCGCTCGGCTCGCTGCTGCGCGTCGCGCCGCACAACATTGCGGTCACCTCCAGCGCGACCGCGGCATACGCGCAGGCGCTGTCGGCTTTTGACTTTGCGCCCGGCGACACGATCGTGACCACGAACGCCGACTACCTCTCGAACCGGATCATGTTCGAGGCACTCTCGGCGCGCCGCGGCGTACGGGTGATCGAGGCCGCGGAGCTGCCGGAAGGCGGCGTAGACCCCGCCGCCGTCGCGGCCGCGATCGCTGCGGCCAGGCCACGGCTCGTGGCGGTCACCTGGGTCCCGACCTTTGGCGGGCTGGTGCAGCGCGTCGAGGATGTCGGCGGGATCTGCTTCGACGCCGGCGTACCGTACCTCGTGGATGGGTGCCAGGCCGTGGGCCAGCTCGACATCGACCTGGTGGCGGTGCGCTGCGACTTCATGGCCGCGACGGCGCGGAAATTCCTGCGCGGCCCGCGTGGTATCGGGTTCCTGTACGTCTCGGACAGCGCATTGGCCCGCGGGATGCACCCGTTGCTGGTCGATATGCGCGGGGCGAACTGGAATGCGTCGGGCTCGTACTCGACGTATGACGGCGCACGCCGGTTCGAACAGTGGGAGCAACCGCTCGCGCTGCTCTTGGGGATGGGCGCCGCGGCGCGCTATGCGCTCGACGCGGGCATCGCGCGCACCGCGGCGCGCGCGCATGCACTGGCCTCTGCCGCGCGCGAGCAATTGACTCGGATACCGGGCATTCGATCGCTCGACCATGCGCCGCGACTCTCGGCGATCGCCTCGTTCGAATGCGAGGGGCACGACGCCTCGGCGCTGGTGCCAGCGCTGCGCGCGTTTGGGGTCAATGTGTCGTCGCAATCGCGGGACGAAAACGCCGTGGCGCTTGGCCGCCTTGGTGCCGGATCGCTGCTCCGGGTGTCGCCGCATTACTACAACGACGCGTCCGACCTCGACGCGCTCGAGGCTGCGCTGAGAGAGTTGCTCACGCCGTAGCACGGTCCGCACGCCAGGTGGTCGTTGATTCGGCTATGTTGGCTCTATGCATCTCACTAGCACCGTGCGGGCGCTCGCGGTCGCGTCGGCGTTGCCTGCGCTTGGCGCGGCCCAGTCCACCTGCCGACCGAGTGCATCGAGCTCGGAGGCGCGACTTAGCAGCCTAGTTGTCGCGCAGCGCCGCCATCGGCGTTTCGCGGAACACTTCGCGGCCCGTCGCCATGCCGATCGCGACGGCCAGCGTCATCATTACGCCCGCGATCAGGAAGGCTGGCAGCAGCGCGGGCGCGAACTGTCCGTCGAACACGAAGGTGACCAACGCCCAGGCGCCAGCGAATGAGAGTAGCATTCCCGTGAACGCGCCGAGCATGCCGAGCAGTGCGTACTCAGCGAGCAAGATGCGGCCGATCTGCGCCCGCGTGGCGCCCAGCGTCTTCAGGAGTACGCCCTCACGGAGTCGGTCGCGCCGGGTGGCGGCGACGGCGCTGAACAACACCGGGACGGCCATCGCCAGGCTGAACAGCGCGAGGAACCGGACAGCGAGCGTGATGCGTCCGATGATCTCCAGTACCGTGGCGCGCAGCAGGGAGAGGTCGACGCTGGACGCGTTTGGGAAGCGGAGGACCACATTGCGTTGAATACGCGCGATGACCGTGTCGGTGGAGATCGCGGCCACGAGTACGAACATCTTTGGTGCCGTGGATAGTGCCTTGGACTGGAAGACCGCGAAAAAATTCGGTTCGAATCGGCCCCAGTTCACTTCGCGCAGGCTGGTGAGTCGCGCGGCGACCGGCACGCCCTGCACATCCCAGGTCAGCGTGTCGCCCAGCGAGACGGCGAGGTCCGTCGCCAGGCCCTGCTCAAGGGACATCTCGCTGAGCGTATCGGTGCCGCTGCCGCCGAACCACTTCCCCGCGGTGATCTGTTCCGTGACGACGACGGTGTCGCGGTAGGTCGAGCGGTACTCGCGGTTGAAGGCCCAGTTCCGGCGCGGGAGCGCGTGCGCGGCACCCCACACGTCGAGCGTTTGGCCGTTGATGGACTTGAGCTTCATCGTGACCAGCGGCGTGGCGCTCACCGCCTGTTCGCCAGTCGCCTGCACAATGGAGTCGATCGCGACGCGCTGGTCGTCCTGCACGTCGAAGAACACGAGGTTGCCCCGCGCGGCTTGGGCCGAGACCTCGAACTGGCGGAGCAGGTTGGCTTGCACCAGGTATAGCGTGCTCACGAGAAAGGCGCCGAACCCGAGCGCGAGTATGACCGAGCGGGTCTGGTTGGCCGGGCGATAGAGATTGGCGACGCCCTGCCGGAGCAGGTAGGGGAGGCGCTGCGCGACGAGGCGGCGCGCGAGGTGTGAGAGCAGCGCGGCGCTGCCCCAGAGCAGCAGGAGGCTCACGCCAATGCCAAGGGCCACGAGGATGCCGCGGCGCCAATTGTCGGTGCGCGAAATGGCCAGCACGACCACGCTCGCCACGAGCGCAATGTTCACGAGGTGTGACGGGATGTCGCGGCGGCGTTGATGTTCGAGCGCTTCGGCGTCGCGGCGGAGCGCCTGAAGTGGTGAGACGCGGCGGAGCGCGAGCAGTGGGCGCAACGAGAAGACGAGTGCGACCCAGACGCCGATGGCCAGGCCGACGCCGATGGCCTTCGGGACGATCTGCACCGTGACGTCGAGCGGCAGCGTGCCCTCGAGCGCGACGGGCAGCGCAAACTGGATGGCCACGCCAATCGCGGCGCCGATTGCCGCGCCGGCCAGGCCCATCAGCGCGGCCTGTGTGACGTAGATGGCGAGCACCTGAGAGCCGGTCGCGCCGAGGCAGCGCAGAACGGCGACCGTGTCGATTTTTCGGTTCATGAACGCATTCACCCCGCTGGCCACGCCGATCCCGCCAAGCAGCAGCGCGATCATCCCGACGATGCCGAGGAAGTCGGCGAGCCGGCCGATGGCCTCCGTCATGTTCTCTTCCTGCTGCACGACCGTGCGCACGCGGATGTTGGCCGCTCGGAACCGGGCTCGTATTGGTTCGACCCATTGGGGGCTTTGCACGCCATCCGGGAGGCGCACGAGTGTCTCGAACGAGGCGCGGCTGCCGAAGCCCAAGAGCTGCGTGCTGGCGACGTACTGCTCCGCGATGAATACGCGGGGGCCGATGGCCGAGGCGAGTCCGGGATCGCCAGGCACGGAGTTGGTGGTGCCGATGATAATGAACTGCGAGAAGCCGATCGAGAGGGTGTCGCCGACGTTCGCGTCGAGCGAAATCAGCGTCGACGGGCTAACGAGCGCGGTGGGGCGCTTCTGGAGTTCACCCCACAGGTTGGCGGGCTCCGAGGTCACGGCGCCGTACGGCGGATAGGTTGGCCCGACGGCGCGTACCTGCGCGAGGCGCGTGATCTGCGTGCGCGGCGCGTACGCCATCGAGGTGAACGTCACCACCGTGGCCATCGTCGGCCCCGTGCGGGCGAGCGAATCGAGTACGGCCTTGAGCGAATCGGGGTAGCGCGTGTCGGAGGTAAACGACACGTCGCCGCCCATCACGCTGCGACTCTGCAGGCGCACGGCGGCGCTGACGTTGTCGGCGATCGAGTCGATCGCGACCAGTGCGCCGACGCCCAGTGAGATCGACGACATGTACAACAGCAACCGGCGGCGCGCGGTGCGGCTTTCGCGCCACGCGAGGCTGGGAATCCAGCGCCAGCGTCCCGTCATCGGGCGGTCGAACTCGCGGGCACTGGGGGCGTGGCGGAGGTCGTACGGTCCTCGACCACATCGCCGTCACGCAGCCGGATGATCCGGCCCGCGCGCTCAGCGAGCGTCAGGTCGTGCGTGACGATCACCACGGTGGAGCCGGACGATTTGTTCAGCGATTCGAGCAGTTCGACGATCTTCGCGCCAGTGACGCCGTCGAGGTTGCCCGTCGGCTCGTCGGCAAAGAGGATTTTTGGGGAGTTCGAGAAGGCGCGGGCGATTGCCACGCGCTGCTGCTCTCCGCCCGAGAGCTGCGTGGGGAAGTGATCCATCCGGTCGCCAAGCCCAACATGCTCGAGGAGCATCTTTGCCCGCTCCGGAGCCCCAAAGTCCCCGCGCAGTTCGAGCGGCACCTGCACATTTTCCAGTGCGGTGAGCGTCGGGATCAATTGAAAGGTCTGGAAGATGAAGCCAACTTTCTCACCGCGAAGCCGGGCGCGCTCGTCTTCGGTCAGCCGGTTCAGTTCCACCCCGTCGAGCGAGACGGTGCCGCTGGAGGGCACGTCGAGTCCGGCGAGGAGTCCAAGGAGCGTCGTCTTGCCGCTGCCGGAAGGCCCGACGATGGCGACGAGTGAGCCTTGAGGTATTGTGAATGACACCTGTTTGAGCACGGCGAGCGTGCCGGCACCACTCGGGTATTCCTTCTGGAGATTGGATGCGACCAGCATGAGGGCGTTGAGAGCGGTGCTGAGTGTGATCCTGCTGGTGCCGCTCGCGGCATGCGGTGACCGATCAGGCGCGCCGGCGGCAAGGAGCGGGAGTAACGCCCAAGGAGGGCGTGCTGCCGCGCTGCCTGAATCATCCACAGGGGCGCCCGCTGGGGCAACGGGTGGTGGCAGCGTCGCGGCCGCGCCGGCGCCCGACCGTACTGGTGCGCCAAGGGCGCTCTTCATTGGTACGAGCCTCACGGCGGGGCTCGGACTCGACGATCCGGCCACCGAGAGCTGGCCGGCGGTCGTCCAACAGTTAGCCGATTCCGCGCAGATCCCCCTGCTGGTGGTCAATGCCGGATTGTCTGGCGAAACCTCGGCGGGTGCGCTCCGGCGCGTCGACTGGCTGATGCGCGAGCGGTACGACCTGGTTGTGATTGAGACCGGCGCGAACGACGGGCTGCGCGGGCTGAACTGGGATTCGACCGCCGCGAACATCACCGGCATCGTCGCGAAGGTGAGGGCCGCGAATCCGGGGGCGAAGATTTTGCTCGCGCAGATGGAAGCGCCGACGAATATGGGGCCGCGGTACACCAAGGCCTTTCATGACCTGTTTCCGCGCGTGGCGTTACAGACCGGCACCACCCTGTTGCCGTTCATCCTGCAGGACGTGGGGGGGATCGCCACGCTCAACCAGGGCGACGGCATCCATCCGACCGCCGAAGGTGCACGGATTGCCGCGCACAATCTGTGGCCGGGAATCCGTTTCTCACTCAGGAATCCCTGAGCGGTTCAGGGCAAGTTGTTCCAGGTGGTAGCAGCGTGCGGCCACAGGTACTAACCTCTACATCCGTGAAGACAATCCAGCGATCGATTCTTGCCGTCGTGGTGGGATGGACGGCGTTGGCCTGTGGCGGCGGCTCGGCCGGCGGTGCGGCCGGCGGTGCGGCCGGCGGTGCGGCCGGCGGTGCGAAGACGGTCGTCGCGTGGCAGCCCCCGGCCGAAGACTCGATTCCGGCCGATTCGATGGGCGCGGCGATTCGCCGCGGACTCTCGCTCCTCAGATTTACGCCGGAGAGCCTGCCGCGGTATGCGACATCGAATCTCCGCTGTGTGAGTTGCCATCAACTGGACGGACGCAAGCTGTCGGCCGCGCCGCTGATCGCGTCGTACGCGCGCTATCCCAAGTACATGCCGCGCACCGGCGCCGTGGTTACGATTGCCGACCGCGTCAACTATTGCGTCACCCGGTCGTTGTCCGGCAATGCGCTGCCAGCCGACAGTCGGGAGATGGCCGATATCATCGCCTACCTCGCTTTTATCTCGAAGGGCGCGCCGGTGGGTGGCAAGACGCCAGGCGCCGACGGACTGATCGCGATGCAGGACACGCTGGTGGGTGACACGCTGCGCGGGAAAACGCTATTTCAGGGTACCTGCGTGCTCTGTCACGGAACGGACGGCGCGGGCGCTGTGGCCGGCGTGCCGTCGCTCTGGGGCCCCACGTCGTACTCGATCGGCGCGTCGATGTCGCGCCTCGAACGCGCGGCGAGCTTCATCTATCACAACATGCCGCAGAGCAATCCGGGTTCGCTGACCGCTCAACAGGCGTTCGACCTAGCGGCGTATGTGAACTCGCACCCGCGCCCCGACTCGCCCGGTAAGGAAAACGATTATCCGGCTGGCGGTGCACCGCGTGACGTGCCGTACGCCACGATGGGCCATACGCCGCCTGGAACGCCGGCCAGCCTGCTCCCTAGGGCCAATCCCAAAAGCGCGATGGTTCCGGCCCCGCCATCGGTGCGCCGCGGCGCGCCGTAGCACTGCCAAGTCAACACCTGCCAAGGATCTTCTCCGAATGAGTGACGATACCTTGCTCTCGCGTCGTGAGCTGCTGACCGGCGCCGCAGGCGCGATAGGCGGCGCCCTGATCGCGCGTGTTCCCGCGCTCGATGCGCAGGGCGCGCCGAAACCTGCTGCCGCACCGGGAACTGCGCCCGCCGTGCCTCCTGTTGTGCCTCCTGTTGCGCTTCCCGTTGTGCCCGTCGATCCGACGAAGGTGCCGGGACTTCCCACGAGTGCCCAGGGCGCGCGCTCGCCGTTCGTGACGCTCGCGCGCACGCCGACCGGCGATGTCACCGGTACATCGTATTCACCACTCCAGGACCTGACGGGCACGATCACGCCCTCGGATCTGCATTTCGAGCGGCATCACGCCGGTATTCCGCTGATCGACCCTGCCAGGCACACGCTGCTGATCCATGGGCTGGTTGAGCGGCCGTCGGCGTTCACGCTCGACGACCTCAAACGGTTTCCGTTCGTGACGCGCACGCACGTCGTCGAGTGCGCCGGCAACGGGCGCGCCGTATTTCGCGATCCGAAGGGGGAGAAGGTCACGCCGCAGCGCGCGGCGGGGATGTCGTCAAACTCGGACTGGACCGGCGTGCCGCTCCGCCTGCTTTTTGACGAAGTCGGAGCAACGTCAGAGGCCGCGTGGTTCCTCGCCGAAGGCGGCGACGCGTCGGTGCTGACGCGGAGCGTGCCGATGTCGAAAGCGTTCGATGATGCGTTGGTCGTCTACGCGCAGAACGGTGAGCCGCTGCGTCCCGCGCAGGGCTATCCGATTCGGCTGCTCCTGCCGGGCTGGGAAGGGAACGCGAGCGTGAAGTGGCTGCGCCGCCTCGAACTCGGCACGAAGCCCTGGATGACGCGATGGGAAACGTCCAAGTACACCGACCCGCTCGCCAGCGGGATGGCGCGGCAGTTCAGTTTCGAGGTTGATGCGCGGTCGATCATCACGTCACCCGCGCATCCGGGGACGGTGGACAAGGGGTGGCGCAACATCTCCGGGCTTGCGTGGTCAGGCCGCGGCAAGATTCGTCGTGTCGAAGTGAGTATCAACGGGGGCAAGAGCTGGATCGATGCGCTGCTGCATCCTCCCGTGCTGTCCAAGGCCTACACACGGTTCTCGATTCCCTTCGCGTGGGACGGCACGCCCGCCCTGCTGCTCTCGCGCGCGACCGACGAGACGGGGTATGTCCAGCCCACGCGCGAACGGATCATTACCGTTCGCGGCGCGGGGACGGACTACCATCTGAATCACATTGTGGGATGGCGCGTGGCGGCCGACGGTCGTGTGTTTTTTCACGGAGATACCTGATGCAGCAGACCACGAGGAGGATTCGCGGTGTTGTGGCCTGCGTTGTGGCCTGCGGTGCGGTCGTGGCGGTCGCCCTGATCGCGGCCTGTGGCGGCGGCAGGGACGCCGAAATGGGGGCACCGCCCCCATCGGGTCGCTATGGCATCGGGCGGGCTGCGACGGCGGCCGAAATTGCGGTGATGGACATCGACGTGGGGCCGGACGGGGTCGAGCTGCCGGCCGGTCAGGGGACGGTGTCGCAGGGCGCAAAACTCTTCGGCGCCCAGTGCGCCTCGTGCCATGGCGTGCAGGGCGAAGGGATGCCGCCCGCGTATCCGAAGCTCGTTGGACGCGAGCCGCGCGAGGGGTTCCCGTTCGGCCGCGATCCAAAACTCGAGAAGACGATCGGCAACTACTGGCCCTATGCGACAACGTTGTTCGACTACGTGCGCCGGGCGATGCCGTTGTTCACGCCGGGTTCGCTCAGCAATGACGAGGTCTATGCGTTGACGGCGTACTTGTTGGCCCAGAACGAGGTCATCAAGGCCGATGCCACACTGGACGCCGAGTCGCTGAAAGCGGTGCGGATGCCCGCGCGCGACCGGTTCGTGCCAGACGACCGGAAGGGCGGCGCCGCAGTTCGTTAAGCGGTGCCGGACGCGCGAATGGATGCAACCAATTCGCGGGCCTCGACCGTTGACCCATCTCCTTTGCGTGGCTAAACTTAAGGGCTATTCATGTTTCGCCTCAAGTCTGAGCCTGGGTACAACACGGGAAGTACGGTTATGGCATTTCCAGCTACCAAAATTCGCCGCGGAATGGTCATCGTCTTCGAGGGCGCGCCCTGTCGCGTCATCGAATTCCGGCATCACACGCCGGGGAACCTCCGCGCGATGATCCAGACCAAGCTCAAGAATATTCGAAACGGATCCAGCTTTGAGCATCGGTTCCGCGCCGCCGACACGATCGATAAGGCGGACATGGAGACGCATGAACTCGAGTTCATGTATCAGGGTGGGGATACGTATCACTTCATGAACACCGAAAACTACGACCAGCTGGAAATGGACACGGAGATGCTTGGCGACAACGCGCCGTGGATGCAGCCGGGGATGAAGATCCTGGCCGAGTACTACGACGGCCGCGCGATCGGGATCCAGCTGCCGCAGTATCTGTCGTTCGAGATTGTGGATACGGCGCCGGTGATGAAGACGGCGACGAAAACGGCTTCGACGAAGCCGGCGAAGTTGGAGAACGGCGTGACGATCAACGTGCCCGAGTTCATTGCGACGGGCGAGCGGGTGCGGGTGAACCCGACGACCGAAGAATATCTGGATCGGGCGAAGGACTGATTGAACGGGCTGGTGGCCGGGGTTAGTTTTCCCGACCTCAAGGGTGTGCATGGTGGCTGTAGCTCAACTGGTTAGAGCACCGGTCTGTGGCACCGGGGGTTGGGGGTTCAAGTCCCCTCAGTCACCCTTGTAGGTCCGTAGCTCAATTGGTAGAGCACCGGTCTCCAAAACCGGGGGTTGCAGGTTCGATTCCTGCCGGGCCTGCTGGTGGGAGTCGGAGAGGTTGGATGAGGCGGTATCGTCTAGGGGACTAGGACACGGCCCTCTCAAGGCTGGAACACGGGTTCGAATCCCGTTATCGCTACTCGGTGCAGCACGCAGTGAACAACAAGACGACGACGGCCCCATCGTCTATCGGTTAGGACGGCACCCTTTCACGGTGCAGAGACGGGTTCGATTCCCGTTGGGGCTATGAAAGCAGGCCCCGTGTTGGGGTCGGACAGAGTGAATTGGGGGCGTAGCTCAGCTTGGTTAGAGCACTGGACTGTCACTCCAGAGGCCGCGGGTTCGAGCCCCGTCGCTCCCGTAGTTGTAGCTGCTGTTGTAGGTGCTGTTTTAGGTGTAGGAAGCAGGACGGTTCGCCCTGGTGGTGAAACTGGTAGACACGCCATCTTGAGGGGGTGGTGCCGCAAGGCGTCTCGGTTCGAATCCGAGCCAGGGCATGTTCCTCGTAGCGGTTGTGCGCCACAGTAGCTCAGTGGTAGAGCACTCGATTCGTAATCGAGCGGTCGTCGGTTCAATCCCGACCTGTGGCTCTACGTAAGTCAGTTATTCGCTTGCCATTGCAGATTGGCTAGCGTTCAGGTCAGTGGGTTGGTAGCCATTCGGTTGCCAGTCCTGCTGGCTTTTTGTGTTTTCGGCGGGCATTCGCATGGTGTTTGCCACCTGTCGTAGCTCCTCCGGACGGCTCTTTAGGTACGACTTCTTGAGCGTACGGAGGTCTGTGTCGCCGATCCACTCTCCCGCCTTGTTCAGATCGCCGCCGGTCATGACGAGCCTTCGCCCGAGCGACGAGTACTAACGCTTGCTCAGCTCCTCGTGCAGCAGGCGCACGAAACGTTCGTGGCCGCCCGGGAAATCCTTCGCGTACGCCTCCGTGATCTTGAGCGCGATCACCTGGTCGACCGTGCGACCGGCGGCCACTTCGCGGCGCATACGATCGCGGAGTGCGACGAGCATTTCGCGGTACTGCTTGAGCCGGTCGCGATCGGTGAGCACGCCATGACCAGGGATGATCTTCGTCTGCGCGTCGGTCATCGCGTAGACCTGCTCTGCCGCGGCGATGATTCCGTTGATCGAGCCGCCGCTCGAGAGATCCACGAAGGGCAGGCCCGCGTTGTTGAACACGTCCCCCATGTGCACCACGTTGGCCTTGAGAAACCGGATGATCGCATCGCCATCGGTGTGAGCCGGCGCGACGTGCGTCACCACGACCGAGTCGCCGTTGATGTGGAACGTCACCCCATCCGAGAACGTGACCACCGGCAGTGCGGCGGCTGGTGACGCGGGCTCGCGGCGATTGAGCGCGGCGATGAACTGCTCCGTCGACATGCGCTTTCGCACGTTGTCGTGCGCGACGATCATCGCGCCCGCCTTCCCGAAGTTCTCGTTGCCGCCGGTGTGGTCGTTGTGCCAGTGCGTGTTCACGACGAACTTCACCGGCTTCGACGTGAGCGCGGCGATCGCCGCCTGGATCTTCGGGGTGAGTGGCGCGAACTGGTCGTCCACGATGAAGACCGCGTCGTCGCCGACCGCGACCGCGATGTTCCCGCCCGCCCCGACGAGCATGTGCACGCCTCGCGCAACCGCAGTCGCCCTGACCTGGATCGTGTCATAGTTCGTTTGCGCCTGCAGCGCAGTGGCACTCAGGGCGGCAGCAAGGAAGACAAGGGAAACGCGCACGGGAAGTTCTCGGGTTCGGGATAGGAATTTCAAACGGGGGCGGGTCGACTATTCGTCGAGAATACGGCGCGATCGCCGACCTCGCCAGCGCCGCTGCAGGATTATTACGTCGATTACCGATCGACGCTATTCTCGGACGAGTTGAACCCTAGACAGAGGAGTTGACGATGCAATGGAGCACGAGCAACCCGTGTCCCTCGTGTGGGAAAGCTGGGCATACTGCCATCAAGTGCACGACGTGCAATACGGTCGGTTGTGACGATGGCAACTGCGGTATCGGCGGGACACGGACGAATTGCTCTGTGTGCCGAGGCCAGAGCACCAAGGTCAAGCTCTGAAGGCTGCTAGGTCCATCCCCCAGTCGGGTGCTTGGGTTCTACTGATATGGCCTTTTGCGTCCAGTGTAGGGAGTCCCCAAGCTCTCCGGGCGGGACCCTCGAGCGGCGATCGCCACTCTTGCGCGATCCTCCGGCGATTGCGGGTACACTCCGACCGGGAGTGCGATCGCTCGATCGCGCTGCGCGTGCATTACTTGTCAACGCTTTCTGTCGCATCGAGGCATGCGCACCTGATCGATGCTCCTGACTTGTACGGGACGGGCAGTGGCCGTGGAGCGTGGGTAGTAGCTCTGTCCCCGTGCGGGGCGGGGTAGGGGCAGACGGGGTCCGGGAGCGCCGTACTGGCGTAGTCAAAGGCCGCGCGGACGAAGCCGTGCCTGACTGGCGCGAAGAGAACGCCGGCGCGCGCGAGCCAGCCATGCAGCGCCTCGGCCACGGACTACCTCAAAGCGTGGAGCGCGGAAACACTGAGACGCGAACACCGTGCGCGGTCGTTCCGCGACCCCGGCGCCAATCCGTTTCACTACGTGGTGGTCCACGTTGACGGCAAGGCCGACTCGCTTGAAGTGATCAGCGTCGATTGGGGCCGTGGTTTCAATCCGTAGCAGTCGAGTCCCATGGCCCTTGGTGAAAAACGCCCATAGCAGGCGACGCTCTCGTTCCTAAAGCGTGATGAAGGCCGCCCTCCACTGCGCGCCTTCCTTGTCTTCTTCATAGAGCTTGTCGAGGTCGGCCACAACGGTACTGCCTTCCTTCCGCAGGGCAAACCGGTCGAGCGAGCGTGTGGCACGGCCTTCCATGAACACGCCTTCGGACGTGTACTTGGAGCCGTGCCGGGGGCACTGGAACCGCTTATCCTTGTCAAGCCATCGCAGCGCCGTATTCTGGTGCGGGCAGGTGCGTGCAAAGACGAACAGTTTCCCGTCCACGCGCGCCACCATGGTGTCGTTCTTCTTGTCGATGTTCACGCCGTCGGCGTCAGGAATCGGATAACTCGCACTGTCGCCGCGCATCGCGCCGGCGTTCGAGCCGACCATGCCAATGGCGGCCACGGCAATCGCCGCGTCACGCAGAAATGCGCGCCGGCCGACATCGCACGCTGAACAGGGCGAGTCAACGCGTTCCGGGGTGTTCTCGCTCACAGTGTCATATCCCCTAGGCAGCGCTCATCAGAATCACGCCGACCAGCGTCGTAGTCAGCCAGAGTGCCAGGCTCGCTATCGCGCCCGTCGTGAAGCGGTTCCAGAGCGGATTCGACGGCGATGGATTCGTGGCGAGCGATTGCTCGGTCCGCATCATGAGGTAGCCGTTCGACAGCAGCAACACAAACAGCGTCATCTTGATCCAGTATACTGGCGACACGAGAAAGGTCTCGACGTCAGCCAGCATCATGGCGAGGCCACTGGTGACCATCATGGCGAGCGCCGTCACCACGGAGCGGTGAATGCCGGAAAAATCCTGGAGTACCCGGCGCCGCTCGTCGATATCGGCGTTTCGGATTCGCAGCGCTGCGCGGTCGGACGCCACAGCGAAGCCGCCGCCGAGGAGCAGCGAACTCAAATGCACGTAGGTCACCGATCCCGATACAACGTTCGAATGCGAATAGAATTCGTTCCAGGGCTTTACCGCCGTGGCGATGGTTTCAATGATCGTCATGCGATGGCCTTCTGCATTGTTGAGCGGCTCATCCGATGGTAATGGTCACGGTACCGGTGGTCGCGCTGTACGTCGCGGGCATCGCGGTCAGGTCAGAGGTCCGCTGTCCTCCGAGCCAAGCGCCGGTGGCCGAGAATCGCGCGGCGTGGCGAGGACAAAAGAACCCGCCGGACTGGATGGCGACGGTGGCGCCTTGGTGTGTGCAGCGCATGGAAAGGGCGACGAATGTGGCGCCTCCCGTGCGGACCAAGGCGAGTGGACTCGTGCTATTGCCATCCACCCGTGCCATTCCGCCAATCGTTGCCAGCTCTGGGAACTTTGCGAGCGTCACGACCAGTTGATGCCCGTTGTTGACCGGGGTCGGCAGTGCTGCTGGTTGTTGCGCCGGGATGTTGACCGTACCGGTGGCCGCATTGAAGACCAGCGGATGTGTCGTGAGGTTGGCTGTGACCTGCCCGCCCGTCCACGTCCCGTCAATCGCGAATCGCGCACCGTGGTTCGGGCAGGTCAATCCGCTGCCGGCCACGTCGAGGGTGGTGCCCTGGTGCGGGCAGCTGAGCGAGATCGCCACGAACGTGGCGGCGCCCATTCGTGCTACAGCCAGCGGGGCACCCGTTGGCTCGTCGACGCGGGCGATGCCGCCGACGGCAGTGAGCGCGGGATAGTCCGCGAGCTTCAAGCTGAGCCCTGCGACCGGGAAGATATTTGTGATCGGCGCTAGTGGCTCCCACACGCCGGTACCGCAGGCGTCGACCAGCAGCGCGGCGACGGCGACGAGCGTGGATTGCGAGAAAAAGGTGCGCCGGTCGAGCGCGCATCCGGTGCAGGCCACATCACGGGTGGCACTCATCAGTCTCTCCGGATTGGTGAGAGCATCATCAGGTACGACGCCAACGCTGTGCTTCCCGACAATATCGCGGCGGTACGATGCTGATTCCGGACAGATCCGGACTGCTTGGCGTTGCGCGACAACTGGCCCACATACGCGAACCCCGCGTCGGACGCGAGCATCAGGATCGCGTGCGTGGTGCGCCACGCACGGCCTTCGGGAGCCTCGCGCGATTCGATGAGGTTCCACACCCCGGTGACGGTGTTGGTGGCGAAGAGTGCCAGTACGCCGGTCGCGAGAATCGGGTGCGTGCGCTTGACCCACGGCGGTGCATCGGTGCCTTCGTTGATCAGCGTCTGGCCGGTGTAGTACTGCCCCACGAACAGCGGTATCATCGCCCAGCTCGCTGCCTTGTGAATCGCGAGGCGGGTTTCGTACCAATCGCTCATTTCGATCGCCTTGGCACGCGGACGTGTGGTGTCGGCGCGCGCGATACCGGCGGGCATGAGTATGACCGCCGGACGCGGCGGCGGCGACAGCGTGTCGCTGGCGCCAATGGCCAGCGCGACGGCTAGGGAAAGCATTGGGCAAGGATAGGCGAGGGGTCGGCGGTGCGGAGTCGCCGAAACAACTCCAGCCGATATCCTGTGGATGAGCTATGACGGTCGTGCAATGACGACGGTACCGGCTGAAGAGTCAAACGTCGTGCCGAACGATTGCAGGCTGCCCGTTTGCTGCCCGCCGATGTTTGCCCCCGTGGCCGAGAACTGTGCGCCATGATTTGGGCATAAGAAGCCGCCGCTGCTGATGTTGACCGTCGTACCCTGGTGTGTACAGATCATCGACAACGCGGTGAACGTGGACGCGCCGGAACGCACGAGCGCCGTTGGCGAACCGCTGCCGCCATCGACGCGGGCCACTCCGCCGACGTTTGCCAATGCGGAGAAGCTGGAGAGTTTTACCGTGATCGGGCCCCCGCTTGTGCCTGATGCGTTCGGAGCGGTCGGCGAGGATGTGCCTGATGCGCTCGGAGCGGTCGGCGAGGAACATCCGTCGAGTACGGCAGCAACCGCCGCCAGAGTCGCGGCGCCAACGAAGGTGCGCCGGCTCACCGCGCACGCCGCACAACCGTCTGCCCTGGCCGGTCCATCTGCGCGCAATGTCACTTGTCCCCCCTGAGGGTCGGGCCGAACAACAAGGCACTTGTGAGGGCGAAAACTTGCATTCAGTCTCCTGTTGTGATGAGACAGGCACCTGGGCACACAACTATGATGCCGAGGTTGCCTGACGTGACCCCCAACTCTGTACCGAGGATTATGTCGGTCCGGTGGATGGGGTAACGGAAGGTATAGCGTCCGTGAGTGCCAGCGCGAACTCGCGCGGGGTGAGATCTCGAAGCTTGCGGGCAGTCCCACTGGCGTGTCAGATCGGTCCCCGCCGGCATCGCGCCACCACTGGAACCGCCGGTCGCACGGCCCACGAGGCGCGCGAGCGAGGCGGAGGGCACGCCGCCGCCCGTCTGTCAGTGCTCGCGCGGTCGGCGATCACGCCGTATACTCGATCGACCCCAACCGAATTTCCTATCCAGAGGTAGCTGATGCGACGCTTCATCGCTTCCGCCGCGCTGCTCGTGTTGGCGCTTGGCCCCACGCTGCATGCGCAGGCTACCGCCACCGCGCGCCCAGCGCGCATCGTACTCGCACCACCCACCAAGGGCGCGCCCGAAGCGATCAAGACCGCGTCGATGGCGTCCGTCATTGCGCGCGGTGACTCGCTGCAACTCCCCGGTACGCGCGAGCCAGTGCCCGGCGCTCCGCTCAGTCATCACATTGCCGGCTTCGCTGTTACGCTCTGCGGCGCGGTCTTCATCACCGGTCTCGAACCGGCCGACGCCGCCGCCAACGTCGGCTTCTTCGCCGGCCCGCTTAAGTACCGCAGCGAAGTCAAGGACACCGTCATCGATCGCAAGACGCAGACGGTCAAGCTCACCCTCAAGAACGGCGTCACTCGCGTCGCGCGACGCTACGGCTCGCAGGGGTGCGTGCCACTCCCGATCGGCGAGGACTCGGTGCACTTCACGCCGAGCATCGTGAAGTCCGCCTTGCCTCCCGCCACCACCACCCCGTGGCCGATGGGCGACGTCCTTCCGAAGAAGACCGACTGGGCCGGCGTCGACTCCGCGCTCGTCGCGCAAGCCGTTGCCGAAGCCTTCGGCCCCGACTCCGCCATGACGCTCGGCTTCGTCGTCACCTACAAGGGCCAGATCATCGGCGAGAAGTATGCCAAGGGCATCAACCTTCACTCGCAGCTCGAGAGTTGGTCCATGGGCAAGAGCCTCACCGGCTCGCTCGTGGCACGCCTGATCCAAATGGGCGTCTACCGGCTCGACCAGGCCGCGCCATTCCCCGAATGGCAGAAGCCCGGCGATCCGCGCCAGCAGATCCGCATCATGGACATCATGCGCATGTCGAGCGGCCTGCGCATCCTTGCTCCGCAGGATCCGGGTTACAAGGAGAATGAGGCCGTCTATCCGGACCACCTCTACCTCTACACAGGCAGCGTCAACGAATACGCATACGCCGCGTCACGCCCGCAGCAGTGGAAGGCCGGCACGGTCGGCCGCTATCGCAACGTCGATCCCGTGCTCGCCAGCTACCTCGTGCGGCTCGGCGCCGAGAAGCTCAAGCAGGACTATCACGCCTTCCCGGCGCGCGCGCTCTTCGACAAGATCGGCATGCGCGACGTCACCATCTACACCGACCCGTACGGCAACTTCCTCGGACAGGGCGCCGAAGTGATCGCCGCGCGCGACTGGGCGCGGCTCGGCAACCTCTACTTGCAGGACGGCCTCTGGAACGGCGAGCGACTCTTGCCGGCTGGCTATGTGAAGTACGCGCGCACGATCGCACCGGGCTGGCTCGCCGACGGTCGCCCGGTCTACGGCGGCGGCTTTCTCTGGATCAACGGCGACGGTCGCGAGCCGCTTCCCACCAACGCCTTCGCCTTTCTCGGCGCCGGTGGTCAGAGCGCATGGATGGTGCCGACACACGGACTCGTCATCGTGCGCATCGGCAAGTATCGCGGCTCGAACGCCAGCGAAGCCCCGCTCCGCAAGGGGATGGCGACGCTCATGAAGGCCGTGAAACCGGTGTAGCAGTCGCGTCGTCGTGATGGGACCGCTGCACGGCAGCAGTCCCATCTCCCCCGCGCCCATACCATGGCCGCCAGCGTGAGTGGCATGTCAAAGCCATACGGATTGCGTGCAACGACTTGCCGATTCATATTCGGCGGTAACGAGCATTTAAGGCCGGCAATCAATGTGTGTCCGTTTCGCTGCACGCCGCATATCAAGCCGACCTAATTCACGTTATGCGGACAACGACACGCGGATGCCATGCCTGAAACGAAAGCGGCGCGAACACGGTCCACTTACCTCAGGCCCAAATCCTGTTCAGAAAAGCGGGACCACGTCTCCCCCTGATCCCTGCGGCGCGGTGGCGCTGCGGCCGGAGTCGTCGTCAATCGCTTGTGTCATCTGCGCTGTTACCGGTATCTTCACAGTATGCGGGCGTAATTCAGTTGGTAGAATGCCAGCTTCCCAAGCTGGACGTCGCCGGTTCGAGTCCGGTCGCCCGCTCTCTTTGATCCAACGCCCTGCCACGCTTGAAGCGGCGGGGCGTTGTCGTAATGATTCCCCTTTCCCCCGGTGATCACCACCAATGCGGCAGATTTCGCGAAAGCAATTCATCGGCGGACTCGCCGTGGGCGGCGTTGGATTGGCCGCTGGAGGATGGTATTTCCTCAAGGCGAAGCAGCAGCCCTTCCCGGCGTCGCGCGCGATCGGGGAGATCACGGCGCTCGATCCCGCGTTCACGGGTCGGCCGCCGAACATTATTCTCATCAACTGCGACGACCTGGGATACGGTGACCTAGGCTGCTACGGAAGCGCCGCGGTCAAGACACCGCAGATCGACGCGCTCGCGGCGCGCGGGGTGCGCTTCACTGATTTTCACGCCTGCGACTCGGTCTGCACCCCCTCGCGGGCGGGGCTCCTCACCGGTCGGTACCCGAAGCGGATGCGGCTCGATTTCCCGCTCATGCCGACCACCACGTCGCTGAAGGTCAAGCTCATCAACCAGCTGGGGTTCGCGGCGGGCGCCGTCGGGCTGATGGACATGGATTCGGAAGTCGGTGCCAGGGGTCTCGACGCGTTCGAGGTCACCGTCGGCCAGGCGTTGCAGCAGCGCGGGTATCGCACCGCGCTGGTCGGTAAGTGGCATCTTGGCGATTTCGCGAATGCGCCACAGTTCCATCCGCTCAATCATGGGTTCACGAGTTTCTTCGGCGTGCCGCACAGCAACGACATGAGCCCGTTTCCGCTCTACCGGGACCACGACGTCGTCGAAGCCGAGCTCGTTGACCGTACGACACTCACCCGCCTCTATACCGACGAGGCGATCAAGATCGTCGAGGCGAGCGCCAACACGCCATTCTTTCTCTATCTCGCGCACACCTACCCGCACCGACCGCTCGCTGCCTCGTCGCAGTTCAAGGATCGCTCCGCTGCTGGAGCGTACGGCGACACGATCGAGGAGATTGACTGGAACGTCGGGCGCCTGATGGACACCCTCGCGCGCACGGGCCAGGACAAGAACACCCTGGTGATTTTCACAAGTGACAACGGTCCGTGGTACGACGGCAGTCCCGCTGGGTTCCGCGGGCGCAAGGGTCAGAGCTTCGAAGGCGGGCATCGCGTGCCGATGATCGCGCACTGGGAGGGCACGATCCCGCGCGGACAGCTGTGCGACGCCCTCACGATGAACATCGACGTCTTTCCGACGCTCCTCGCGCTCGCCGGAATCGGACTGCCGTCGGACCGGCTGATCGATGGCCTGTCCATGGCGGATCTGTTCGCACGGCCCGCCGCGCGGACCGCCGCACGGCCGCGTGAACTCTTCTTTTACCATCAGGGCACGCTCGAAAGCATGCGGTCCGGTGAATGGAAG
>Ga0049084_10000187_pt1 | contig 23809 bp, 13 predicted proteins | sample GreLakmeON33MSRF_FD_66720 | JGI IMG/M metagenome (GOLD analysis project Ga0049084, IMG submission 66720) | Freshwater lentic microbial communities from great Laurentian Lakes, MI, USA - Great Lakes metaG ON33MSRF | ecosystem: Environmental > Aquatic > Freshwater > Lake | place: Great Lakes... | reverse complement strand
AACTCTCGCATCAAAGTGTTTTTTAAGCAAATCAAAAACAATAAATCAAAAATCATCTAAAAACAGAAAAGCGATTAAGGAAAATTTCTTTAACCTTAATCGCTTTTTTTAATCTTTCTACAAAAGAACTACTTTTTCAGTGGGCTCTTTTTTTACGAAGACTTTTTTGTTGAATACCTATTAATACTAAACTTTAGCAGCAATAGGAGTATTTCTTCTTTCTTTAATTCTTGATTTTTTACCAGTCAATTCTCTTAAGTAGAACAATCTTGCCCTTCTTACTTTACCTCTCTTATTCACTTCAATTTTTTCGATGATTGGAGAGTTGATAGGGAAAATTCTTTCTACACCTACACCACCAGAAATTTTTCTGATTGTGAAAGTTTCTGTGATGCCATGACCTCTTTTTTGTAAAACTACTCCTTGAAAAAACTGGGTTCTAGTTTTAGCACCCTCAGTAATTTTATAATAAACTGTGATAGTGTCACCTGCTGAAAAGTCTTGCCATTTCTTGGTTTCAGACATTTCTAATGTAATCTGTTTCAATAAGTCCATCTCTGTAAAATTTTTAGCCCCTAAATTGGGGAGGGCAATATTACGAAATAAAAATCAATTCGCAAGACTTTTTTTAAAGGTACGATTTTCACTATTCATGTTTGATAAATAGCTTCTTACTTGCTGCCTCACTATAATGACAAGCAGTATTTATGTTTCTGCTTAGCGGGTCTAACTTTCTAGGTAAATGTTCGTAGAACGATTGTCTTTACCGACAAGCCTTTTAAATGAAGAAAGAGTTTAAGTTATTGTATATTACGCACTTGCTTATGAAATGTTTGCATCATAGGCTGTTATCTGCATTGCTGTTTCTAATGCTGGGCGCAAATGCAGTGTCGTATGCTCAAACTGGAACCCAAACGCCAAGTACTTCAGAAATCAAGAAAAAACTAAAGGAAGAGTCTAGAATTAAAGTAGAGAAGAGAAAGAAAGAGTTGAAGCAGCAAGAGGATAGAATTGCGCAAAAGAGAAAAGAATTAAAAATAAAAGAGGCACAGATTAAGAAAGAAACAAAAATTGCCGATGAGGCAAGGTTAAAAGAGCGTGTAAAGGCCCAAAAAGATTTAGAATCCAGCATTAAGCGCGATAGAGAAGCGGAATTGGCTAAAGCCAAACAGGCTACTGAAGAAGAAAAGAGAAAGGCCGATTTGGCGCGAAGAGAGCTGGCTCAGCAAGAAAAACAAAGAAAGCTTTTAGATATCGAGCGCAAAAAGCAAGATGCCATTAAAGCATTGCAAGAAAGGGAAAAAGAGGCAGAGAAGAAAAGAGAGGTCGAAGCTTTGGCTAGGAAAGAGAAACTGACTATAAAAGAAGAGGCCATTAAAAAGCAAGAAGAGAAAGTTTTGGAAGAAGCAGCGAAACAAGCAGATAAACAAAGGAAGTATCAAGAATCAAAGATGAGTAAGTTAGTTAAACTCAATGAGTGGCAAAAAGAGGAGGCAGCTCAAAAAGCCAAGCAGGAAGCGGAAAAATTAAAGGCGGAAGATAAAAAGAAAATAGATGCTTCTTTGTCTACCGAGAAAGAAAAGGCACAAATAAGAGCAGAGGAAGCAGAGGTGCAAAGAAAAATTGAGGAATTTCAAGAAAAGGAAAGACAAGCTCAAGAGCAAATTAGAAAGTTTAAAGAAGACGCTAAAGCGCGCAGAGACAAAGAAGAGGCTATGTTCGCTCAAATGTTGAGGGATAAACGAGAGGAATTGCTGCGCCAGAAAGAAATTGCCGAATTTAAACTTAAGAATAAAGGCAAAGAAGCCGAATTTGCCAAACAATTTGATGAACAGAAAAAGGAAGAGAGCAGTGCCGAAGAGTTGGCTCGTTTAAAAAAGGAAGCAGCCGAGAAAGCCGAAGCTGATCGGTTGCGTTTACTTAAAGAAGAACAAGAAAAACGTTTGGCTGAAGCGCGTGCATCGGGCAACGAACAATTGAAATTGGCTGCCGAAGCTGCAGCTAAAGCCGAAAACGCATTGAAATCAGAGCAAGACAGAGAGATGGCAGCCATAAAGGCGCGTGAAGAAAAACGCAAAGAGAAGGAGGCTAAAAAATTAGAAGCCTTAAGACTTAAAGAAGAAAAGCTATTGGATAAAGATGGTGGCGACGGTGATGAGAAAAGAATATTAAAAGAAGAAACTACGAAGAAAAAGAAGGCTGAATTTGAGAAAAAGAAAGCCGAACTAAAAGCAGAGAAAGAGAAGGAGGAACAAGATAAACTTCGCGCTAAAGAAGCTGCCAAGGTAGATAAGGCCATGGCCAATGCTAAAAGAGCAGAACAAATTAAGAAAGAGACAGAGGATTTACTGAAGTTGGAGGAAGAGGCTAGATTGTTAAAGAAACAAGCCGCCGATATTAAAAAAGAGGAAGCAAAGAAAAGACAGGATTTGCAAGTCAAAGCCAAAAAGGAGGCCAACAAGAAAACAGAAGAAAATACTAAAGTAACTACTAAGGAAGATATAGAGTCTGCTAAAAAGAATACTGAAAAAGGTTTTAAAGAGCGTGAGGATAAAAAAGCACAGAACGAGAAAGCTTTGAAAGAAAAAGATGTGGCAAAGAATGTTCAAGAAGAGGCGGCCTTAAGAAAAGAGTATGAAAAGAAAATTATAGAAGAAAAGAAGTTGGCTGAAGAGTTAGCGAAGACAAAAGATTTTGAGGCAAAAAAACAAAAGATAAAAGACGATATTGAACGTGCGAAACAAGAGAACGAAAAAAGTTTTGCTGCTGAAAAAGACAAAACATTAAAAGAGCAACAACGAATAGCGAAAGAGCAAGAAGCATTAGCGCGTAAAGAAAAGGAAGCACAAAAAAAGAAAGAAATTTTGGCTCAAAAACAAGCCGATAAGGACAAAGAAATGGCTAAAATAAAGGAAGAGAAAGCTAAAGAGGAAGAAATAAAATTGGCGGCCAAAAAAGAAAGAGAAGCTTTACAAGCTAAGTCTCGTGAGCTAAACGCGCAAAAAGAAAAAGAAAAGGCTGAGGCTTTGGTAGTGGAAGAAAAAGCAAAAACAGAAAAGCTTAAAACCGAATTAGAGAAAACGGCTGAAAAACAAAAAGAAACCGAAATAAAAAATAAAATTCAAACTGAGGCGAAAGAAAAAGTTTCGAAAAGAAACCAAGATAATTTGGTGCAAAAGTCGAAAGAAGATAAGTTGAGAAAATTACAGGAAAAAGAAAATAAGGAAACAGCTGCTTTAAAGAATAAATTGAATGCACAAGATTCATTAGCTAATACTGGTTCTTTAAAGAAACTCTCTTTTGAGGAGCAAGTGATTAAAGATTATTATGATGGCAAGAAAATAGGCGGATTGAAAAAAGCAGAAAAGGAAAAGATTTTATTGGCATATCGTCAGAAACAAGAAAACGAATTACAACAGAAAAAAGATTCTATCGCGAATAGATTGGTTAAAATAAAGGCCGATCAAAGCAATGCTGCGCAAGGTTCGATGAATGCTGCCAAAGAACAAAAGTATATAGCCAATAAACTTAAAGAGTTGGAAGAACAGTTGTTGGTAGAAAAAGAGGCGAAAAATATTGCGGACAATAATTTAAAGAAAATCGAAGAGTCGGGCTTGTCTGGAACTAACATCGCGCTCGAAAAAAATATTCTCAAGAAACAATCAGATGAAAAATCAAAAGAAGTTGAAATAATTGAAGGAGAAATAGCAAAATTAAGAGATAGAAAAACACAATTAGCCAAACAAGAAAAGGGTAAAAAAGAAAGTGGTAAAAAGAAAAGCGAAGAGTTGGTAAAACAAAGTGAAGAGAGCTTAAAGAAATTAGAAGAGCAAACGGCGGCGACTAAAATTGAATTGCCATCGGAAAGAAAAGCGCGTTTGAAAAGAGAAAAAGAAGAAGCGAAATTGAAGTTGCTCGAGGCGAAAATTAAAGAGCAAGAGTTGGCCAAAGAAAAACAAAAAAACAAAGAACAGAAGTTAAAAGAATTACAAGCTAAAGAAGAGCAATTCAACCAAGAGTTAGCTGACAAGAAAAAGAAAATACAAGAAGATAAGGCCGCATTGAAAGCCCAAAAAGAACAAGATAAATTGTTGACCGAAGAAAAAGCAATTAAAGCCAAAGAAGCTAAGGAAATTAAACAAGTAATAACAGAAAATAATGCGGATACAGTTGATCAAGATTTGGTTAAAAGAGAGAAAGAATTTGAAGCCAAAAAAGCAAAAAAGTTAGAGAAATTAAATGCGCAGGATGGTGCTTTAGACAAGAAGATTTCTAAGGAGGAATTGCGCATTCAAGATATAAAGCAAAAAATTGCTACTGCCGAATTGAAGCTCAAAAGCGGATACGATGCCAAAGATGAGTACGAGAAAAGTTTAGTGAAATTAGAGTATTCTGCATCTGTTGATGATGAAATTGAGAAATCGAAATTGAAAAGAAAAGTGGCCGAAAAATCAATAGAAGTTCAGCAATCTGTTGAAGAGCTAAATAGGCTTCGTGCCGAATTGGCTAAAGAAGAAACAGGCGGTTCTGCCTTAGGTTCTGTGGCCAATGCTAAAAGTTCTGATGCATTGGCCAAAGAAAATGAAGCCAAAATTGTTGAAGAAGAAAAAAGAAAACAAAAAGAAAATGAAGTTTTAGCCGCAGCCAATGCCAAAGCTAAAAACGAAGCAGAAAAGAAAAGATTGGCCATGGCCGAAAAAGATGGAATTAATAAAATTAACAAGCAAAAAGAATTGGCTAAGGCGGAGTTAGATAAAACAAAAAAAGAATTAACCGATAAGCAAAAAGCTAGTGTTACCAATTTCGAAAAAGACAAAATACTTTTAGAAAATGAGCGAAAAGAATTGACTTTGAAAGAGAAGAGAGAAGAGTTTTTGAAACAAGAGCAAGAGAAATTAATTACCGAAGAAGAAAGAATAAAAAAAGAGAAAGATATTGCGATTGGTGAAGCCAAAAAAACAGCCGATTTACAAGAGCTTAAAAAACAACAAGAGCTAGTGCGGATTAGAAAAGAAAATGAAGTGAAAGAAAGAATGATTGCTGAGCAACGCTTTAAAGCTGAGTTGGAGAGAGATCGTTCGGAAAGAGAAAGATCTTTGCGCGATTCTGCGTTCAAATCGCAAAAAAGAGCCGATGTGATTCATGCACAAAACAAATCGAAATTCGATTCTTTAACTATGAAAACATTTGAGCAAAATAAAAAGATGCAGGATGAATACACTTTGCTAAAATTGAAAAGAGACCAAGATATATTGAAGAAGCAACAAGATTTGCAAAAGCAAAAAGAAGAGGCTTTTAAAAATAAAAACAAAAAAGTGGCGGTGAGTGAAGATGCCAGAAAGGCTCAAGAAGCGCGTTTGAAATATGAGGAGGAGTTGAGAAACAATAAGAAATTAGAATCTCGCACAGCCCAAATGAAAGAGGAAGCAAGAAGAAAAGAAATCATGGACCAACAAAGAACGAAATTAATAGAGCGCGAGAGAGTGATGATGGCTCAACAAAAAGCACGAGAAGACTCTATTAATACTGCGTTGGCATCTAAAACTGATCGCCAAAAACCTTTGCAGGCTCAAATTGCAGCCAAAACAAATCAGAAAGTGTTATTAGAAGAAGACATAAACTCCCTGAAAGATAAAGAGGTAATTGTTTTGCAAGGTTATGTTAAAGAAAATGCAAGCTCAAAACAGTTGCAATATGAAGCCAATCAGAAAGTAGGCGTGGAGAAATTAAAAAAATCTACCGCTGCATTATTGTCGGAAAAGAAAGCATTAGAATCGAAATTAAAAGCCAAAGAAAATTATCAAACACGTTTAGAGAAACAAGAAGAACTCAATGAAATCCGCCAAGAATTAAATGTTTTACAAAAACAATTGGAAAGCACCAATGCGAAAATTGATACTAATGTAATCAATGCCTCTTTGCAAATTCAATATCAAAATATTATACAATCAAGAGAGAAAATAAAACAAGAAATTGATGCTTTAGAAAAAGAGATTAAAGTAAAAGAAGATGAGTACAACAGCGAGCTCACTTTGTTGAAACAAGAAGAAGAAAAACAGAAAAAGATAGATGCGTCAAAAAGGGCGCCTATTCGCAATGTTAAAGATCTAAATGTGCAAATGGAGGCTTTTCAAAAGGAGTTGAAAAACGCCGTCAATCCAGAGCAAAAAGCTAAAATTTACAAGGGAATAAAAGAACTTGAAAAAGCGTATCCGGAAGGAGTGTACGAGGAGTTGATTACCGAGTCGAATAGAACAGTGAAGCGCATTGTAGTAAGTAAATCGGGTAAAGTATCTATCTATAAAATGATAGTGTACAACTGGGGAGGAACCTTCTTCTTCAAAGACGACAATACGATTACCAAACAGGTGTTCGATAGAGAGACTAATTACTAGTGTTTTTTTTCAATAAAATTACATTTGCATCTTTAAATTAAACTTCTTACTTTGGTAAAAAATAAAACATTTATTGTTTAAAAAATTATCAAAATGATTTACTTCTCTTCAAATTTAAAGACCTTGCGAAAACGAAAAAAACGTTCGCAAGAGGATATGGCTGCTGAATTGGGCATAACGCGCTCTAGTCAAAGTGCCTACGAAGTAGGCAACGCCGAGCCTAATTTTGATACTTTAATTCGCGTATCAGAATACTTTAAATTTCCTATTGATATTTTATTGAAAGAAGATTTATCGGCATATAGCGAATTGCGTTTGCACAATATAGAAAGCGGACACGAAATAGATGTGACTGGCAAGAAATTACGTGTGTTAACATCTACTGTGGATGGCAATAATGAAGATAATATTGAATTGGTGCCTATGAATGCTAAGGCAGGTTATACTGCAGGTTATGCCGATCCAGAATATATTAAGGTGCTACCTACTTTTCAATTGCCCTTTTTATCCAAACAAAAAAAATACAGAACTTTTCCTATTAGCGGAGATTCCATGCCTCCTGTTTCTAGCGGTTCTTTTGTAACAGCAGAGTATGTTCAAAATTGGGAATACATTCAGTCGGGTTATCCTTACATTATTATCACCAAAGACGATGGTATTGTTTTCAAAGTGGTGTACAATCACATTAAAGACAAAAAATCTTTGTTGCTGTGCTCTACCAATCCCGATTACCAGCCCTATGAAATATCTATAGGCGATATATTAGAAGTGTGGAAATTCGCTAATTATATTAGCTCTCAACTACCTGAGCCTAATTTATCGCGTGATAAGTTGGCCGAAACAGTGTTGCAATTGCAAAAAGACATGGCATTTTTAAAAAATAAAAGTTAAACTTTCGTTAAGGTGTAGTGTATAAGTACTAATGCTGAATGCATAGTGTTTTCAGTATTAAACTTAATACCTTTAACCATCATTGAGAGCTTTTGTAATAATATTAATTCTTTTTTCTTTTCGAATTTCTTTCGCCCAACGGCATGTGGTGAATGGTTATGTTTTTGATTCTATTAGTAAAGAAAGTTTAATAGGAGTTTCTGTTTTAGATGAAAGTACTCATGCAGGAAGCATTAGTAACGCTTTTGGTTTTTATTCTCTTTCTTTTAAAAGCGACACTGCTTTTATTAGTTTTAGTTATGTGGGCTACAAAACGGTATATCGCAAATTTAAAATTACCAATGATACCAGCTTTAGCATACCTATGGTGACGGGTGCTGTGCAACTTAACGAAATAAAATTAAGTGTAGTAAAGAAGAAAGTAGATAATGGGGCGGTGCTTGGGCAAATAAATATAGATCCTAAAAAATTACATACCATGCCCTCCTTTGCAGGGGAAACCGATCTCTTAAAAATTATGCAGTTGATGCCAGGGGTGAAAGCCGGACAAGAAGGTACCAACGGTATTTATGTGAGGGGAGGAAATGCCGATCAGAACTTGATTTTGTTGGATGATGCGCCAGTTTATAATCCGGGACACCTGCTTGGTTTTTTCTCAGTGTTCAACAACGATGCTATTAAAGATGTTAAGCTTATTAAAGGAGGTTTCGATGCGCAGTATGGCAGCAGATTGTCTTCGGTGGTAGATATTAGAACAGAAGATGGAAACATGCGCAAAACTGAGTTGGAAGGAGGTTTGGGGTTGCTATCTTCTAGAGTGACATTGCAGGGTCCGATTAAAAAAGATACCATTTCTTACTTGATAGCTGCACGACGATCTTATGTTGACCAATTATCTAAACTCATTAAGTTTCCTGTTCCTTATTATTTTTATGATTTAAATGCAAAGATAAATTACAAGATAAACAGCAAAAATCGCCTTTATGTAAGCACCTATTTTGGTAACGATATTCTTAATATTAGTCAGGATAAAATAGAACAATACGGTACTCTTTCTGGTTTCGGATTTAATCTACTCAATTCCACTGGCACCGTTCGTTTGAATAGAGAGCACAGTTCTAAATTGTTTGCGAATTACGCTTTGATAACAACCGGATTTAGTTATGATGTGAGCGGACAGTTCACTAGCAATTCCATTTTGGTTCGCTCTACCATTAGAGATTGGGGAGGAAAGGCCGATTACAATTATTATGTGAGCAACAAACACTTTTTGAAGTTTGGTTTTTCTGCTACAGCCCATGTATTTACCCCTAATTTTATTAGCACTAGCGGTGAAATTACAGAGTTTATTAAAAGTAGAAAGCCGATTCCTATTTATATTACAGAGTATGCTGCTTATATTTCTGATCAATATAAATTGAGTAAGAGATGGATGATTAATTATGGCGTTAGGGCCTCGGGCGCCATTGTGCAAGACACACCTTATATTGGTTTAGAGCCCCGATTGAGTTTGGCTTATCAAGTGAAATCTAATTTCTCTCTTAAAACAAGTTATTCCAGAATGCGTCAATACATGCATTTGGTATCCAGCTCAACAGTTAGTTTGCCTACCGATTTATGGTATCCTGTTACCAAAGAAGTTAAGCCTTTGTATAGCGATCAGTATGCGGTTGGTGCCGAGTGGAATATTCCTAAAACATCATTGCGATTTATGGCCGAAGGCTATTATAAAAAAATGTACAATGTGATTCAGTATAAAGAAGGGGCAGAAATTTTATTGAACGATAATTTCGAACAAGAGATTTTATTTGGGAAAGCTGAAGCCTACGGCGCAGAATTTTTCTTGCAAAAAAATGCAGGTAAATTAACGGGTTGGGTAGCTTATACTTTATCATGGTCGCTTAATTATTTCGATGAATTAAATGGAGGTAAGGCTTTCTACTCCAAGTTCGATAGAAGGCATGATGTGTCGATAGTGATGAATTATGCACCAACAAAAAAATGGAATTTTTCTGCGGTTTGGGTGTACATGACAGGGGCCAGATTTACAGCGCAAATCGGACAATATTTCGTGCCAAACGCATCGCTTACGGATGTTAATGTAGTGCCAATTTATACCGATAGAAATGCAGTAACCATGTCGCCAACACATCGTTTAGATATGAGTGCTACTTATTTCTCACCGCAAGAAAAGAAATTCAAATATGAATTGGTGATGGGCGTTTATAATTTGTACAATAGGGCTAGTCCGTTTGTTGTTGAAATTGGTCGTTCTTCCAATGGTTCTCTTATTTATCAGCAACCTGGTTTATTTGGAACAGTGCCTTATTTTGCCTTTAATTTTAAGATATAATGAAAAAAAAAAGCTTCTATATCGTATTGCTTTTCCTTGCTATTTCTTGTAGGCCAAAACCTCTTGAAATTACTTTGGATGCTGCACCTCAGAAATTAGTTATAGCTTCTCAAATTGTTCCCGAAACTGTTTTAGGGGTGCTGGTTACACGTACTTTTCCAGCTTTAGAGCACAATATTTTTGTTACGGGAACCAACAATGTTTCTCAAGGTTTTATTGATCAGGTGATTGTGGAGAATGCAATTGTTACGGTAACTTATGTGGGTAAAATTGATACGCTTTATGCTGTGGATACCATACCTGGATTGTATGTTAGTGTTTCAACCTTGCAAATGCCCTATGAAAAATATGAGTTGAATGTTTACGACCCTGTGCTCAGCGAAAGTGTGAGTGCAGTTTCTACCATGCTCAAAGGGGTTGAGTTTGATACTGTTTATCCAGTTGTTCAAAACGACAATTCGGTGCGTTTAAAATATTTCTTTAAAGATTTTGTTGGTCCGAATTATTACTTGCTTAACGTGTATAAAGCTAGTAGCAATAATAATTTGGCCAATCTCGATGTCAACTCTTTTCCTTTTGCTTCAGGTAAAAATGAGTTGATTCAATCTGTATTGATTAACGATATTGTGTACAATACCAATTCTATCTCTTCGGAGATTGAATTGAAAGGTATTGTTAGTTCAGATACGATAGGCGTTACCTTGGCACATATTTCAGAGGGATACTTCAGGTTTTTAAGTGCACAGGGAAAGATAAATGGTTTAATTGGTCAGTTCTTTCGTGAGCCAGTTAATGTACCTACGAATGTTACGAATGGGTATGGCTATTTTAGTGCATATGATGCCGACGTAAAGGTGATAGATCTAAATAAGTATTAAATTCTTCAAAAAAAATCCCGAATTAATTCGGGATTTTTTAGCTATTCGTTAAAGAATATTAGTGTTTCGATAAGTAATCGGCTACTCCTGCAGCGTTTTCTTTCATGGCGTCTTTACCTTCAGTCCAGTTGGCCGGACAAACCTCACCGTTTTTCTCGAAGAAGTTCAAAGCGTCAACCATTCTTAATGCTTCGTCGATGCTTCTTCCTAGTGGGAAATCATTTACCACTTGATGTCTTACCACTCCGTTTTTATCAATTAAGAACAACCCTCTGTAAGATTCAGGAGCACCTTCAAAAGTGCTTTCTCCATTTTCATTAATAGTATATTCACCAGCCAATACATCGTAGTTTTCGGCAATTGATTTAGATAAATCGGCAACCAATGGATAAGTAACGCCTTGAATACCACCTTGTTTTTTTGGTGTGTTTAACCACGCCCAGTGAGAGTATTTAGAATCTACTGAACATCCTACAACTGCAGTATTTTTCTTTTCAAAATCAGCTAATCTTTCTTGAAATGCGTGTAATTCTGTAGGACAAACAAATGTGAAGTCTAATGGATAGAAGAAAAACACAACATTTTTCTTTCCTATGAATTGTTCTAAAGAGTAATCTTTTACAAATTCTCCGCCGTTAACAACGGCGTTTGCTTTAAATAAAGGTGCTTTTTTCCCTACTAATACTGCCATGATTTTAATTTTTTGGTTATAAATGCGAAAGTATAATTTATACTGCTGGTGACAAGATGATTTTTGATAGATTTTAGTGATGCACCAATAAAGCAGCTACCAAACCTAATAGAATGACGCCCATTTTCACCAAATTGAATTTATGAGAGTCGGCCGATTCAAATAAAATGGTGGTAGAGATGTGCAGTAATATTCCTGCTACCAAAGCCAAAGGAATAGCTAAATTCTGGGGAGAGATAAAAATAATATTGGCTACCGCAGCGCCTAAAGGACTCAGTAACGAAAAGATAAAAAGGATTATTAATGTTTTCATGTTGCTTATGCCCGAATGTTTGAGCATGCTGGTAAGAACAATGGTGATGGGTACGTTGTGAATTAATATACCTGTAATTAAGGCGTGATGCAAACTTTCGTGTGCTTCGTGTGTATGCTCATTCAAAGGCATACCTTCAATAAATGCGTGGGCGCCCAAGCTAAATAGAACTGCGTAAGGTATTCCGTGTTTGTGATGATGCGAGTGTCCGTGTTCAATTCCTCCCGAAAATACCCCCAACACCAATTGCAATAAGAAACCAACAATAACGAAGAATCCGGTATACTCATTATTAAGTGTATAACTCTCAGGCAAAATTTCGGTGAAACAAATGGCAATTAAGAAAGCAGCGCTGAAGGCATTAAGTAATTTGGTGGTATTTACCGACAGACTTTTACCGTATAGAAAAATGGTAGCGACCACCATTACTGCAGCAATTAAAATAAAATATTCGGTGTTGATCATCATAATTTGGCTGCCAAGATAATTAATCTGTCTGATTCTTCATTAAAAGGCATCAGTTCATAATTACCGTATATTTCTTTAATCTTAAACCCCGACTTTTCTAAAAGGCTCTTAAAATCGCCTAATTCAAGCAATTCCACTTTTTCTGAGTAGCTAAATTCTTCGTTGTTTTTTTTGAAATGAATTTCTTTAACAATGTTATTTTTTTCAATCCTTCTGCTAATATTAAAGGTAATATCATCAATCACTTTGCTTTCTTGAGCCACCATCTTCTTTCTGGTTTGAATGGCGTTCATGAAATCAATAACCAACATTCCATTTTCTTTTAGGGCTTTATTGGCCGATAATAAGGCGTTAATGTTGTCTCTTTCGCTGCTAAAATAGCCAAAGCTGGTGAAAAGGTTTAAGGCAAAATCGAAATAGTTGGTATAAAACAATTTGCGCATGTCGTGCACATAAAAATGCAAGTTTTCCTTTTCTAACTTTTTGGCTTCTTCAATGCTGTTTTCCGACAAGTCGAAACCAATCACTTCAAATCCTAAGTTGTTGATCACTTGGGAGTGGCGACCTTTTCCGCAACAAATATCAAGAAATTTAGCGCTTTTATTTAGGGTTAAATTAGGAACTAGTTTTTGCAAAAAATCTTGGGCTTCTTGCTCATTTCTATTTTTATAAAGTTGATGATAATAAGAGGTATTAAACCACGATTCGAACCACTGCATTGTTTTAAATATTTTAGCGAAAATACGATTCCCTAAACTAAAAGCTTTGAATATTTTTAAAATAGCCGAAATTAATTAGTTTTGCTAAACAGAGAAACCCAAATGAGTTTTGAGCGTTTAAAGACAAAATGCACACTAGTGAGTAACATTTCTGAAAAGACCGAAATGAAGTTTGATATCTACAGTTTCTATAAAAAAATGGAGCATAACGATATCATGTTGTCATTTAAAGGGGACATCACTTCGGAACTTCTTACCTCTATGCTTCAAATCATGGAAACCAAACTCGAAAATTTAGACGAACAGCCAAAGGTTAGAAAGAAAGTATACAACGTTTTGGTAGAATGTCTTCAGAATTTATACCACCACAGAGACGAAATGAGAGCCGACATGTCATTTGATGAGGTTAAAAAGCAAGCTATTTTCATGATTAGCAGAAACGCTGTTGAATATAATATTATGACGGGTAATTTTGTGCCTTCATATAAAGTAGCCACTTTACAAGAGCGCATCGACAAAATCAACGCAATGGGCAAAGACCAGTTGAAACAGTATTACCAAGATGTTTTGAGTTTAGAAGGTTTTTCGGAAAAAGGAGGCGGAGGATTAGGGTTTATTGATATCGCAAGAAAAAGTGGTCAGAAATTGAACTACGAATTCTTAAAAATCGACGAGAACTTTTCATTTTTCAGTTTATATATTAAAATTTCACAATAGGTTATGGACAAAATTACAATTGAAGGAACATCGAAAACGCCCACTATTATTTTCGATTCAGAGGCGGGATTGTTAGAATTGAAAGGAAGATCTATTCCAGAAAACTCTATTGAGTTTTATAGACCTGTGGTAGAATCTTTGGATAAATATTCACATGAGCCTAAAGACAAAACCAGTGTTAATATTCAGTTAGAGTACTTTAATACAAGCTCTTCTAAATGTATTTTAGATTTGTTTAAGAAATTGGAGGCTATTCATAAAACGGGTAAAGATGTGGTGATTAACTGGTTTTACGAGGAAGATGATGAGGATATGCTAGAAGCAGGAGAAGATTATCAAGCCATAATTAAGGTGCCTTTCAAAATGATTGAGGTACCGAATTAATATAATATTCAAATAGAATCCCCGTTTGGCTTAGCTAAACGGGGATTTTCGTTTTTACACACAAGATGTTAATTTCTTCGTTTCCCCTACCTTTGCATACTAATCATTATTAATTACCTTCACCGCGCTTTTAAAGAGAGGAAATGACTTTTACTAATATTAACTTAATACTCCTTCTGTCGGCTTATATATTAGGCTCCATACCTTCTGCGGTGTGGATAGGGAAGTATTTCTTTAAAATCGACGTTCGTGAGTACGGTTCAGGTAATGCCGGAGCTACCAATACCTTTCGGGTGTTGGGTAAAAAAGCAGGTATTCCTGTATTGGCAATTGATGTATTGAAAGGATTTACTGCCGTGAAATTGGCCTTTTTACAAAATGTGATTCCACATGAAGTAACCGCAAATCCTTTTATGAACTTGATGCTGGCGCTGGGGATTGCGGCTTTGCTCGGACACATATTTCCTGTGTTTGCTGCGTTTAGAGGTGGCAAGGGAATTGCTACTTTATTGGGAATTGTGTTTGCAGTGATGTGGCAAGCTGCATTAATAGCTGTTTTTCTGTTTTTAATTATTCTCATTTTTTCAAAATATGTATCGCTGGGTTCTATGCTGGCAGGTTTGGCTTTTCCTGTATTAATCATTTTTGTGTTCGAAGAACAAGCTCCGTCACTAAAGATATTTTCGGTTGTTATTGCAGTGTTGGTGTTGGTAACGCATCAAAAAAATATTACCCGACTGGCGCAAGGGGTTGAAAACAAAACCTACCTTTTCAAAAAGAGAACTTAACTCTTCTCTGTTAGTATCTATAACCTATTCTTCTGTTTCGCTGATTAAAATTGTTACTTTTGTTAATACAGGTCGTAAGAGGTAAAAGAAATTGAAATCTATTCACAATACATCGTTTCCTCTGCCGGTAAATAATATTTACCGCACGCTGCTTTTATTCATCATAGCGGTAATGTCTATTTCGTTTGTCGATGGCTTTAAATCGGAAGCCGATATGATTAAAAATGCCGAGAAGCTTTTTACCGAAAAAAAATATTCTGAGGCTCTTGAGTTTTATGCACAGCTAGCAAGTAACCATTCTGATGATGCTGATTACAGTTATAAATACGGAACTTGTTTGCTTTACGCTGGTGCCGACAAAGAGGAAGCACTTAAGTTTTTAAAGTTTTCGGTAACTAAAACAGGCGTTGATCCTATGGCTTATTTCTTTTTGGGAAAAGCTTATCAACTCAATTACTATTTCAAAGAGGCAATTGAATCGTACACCGATTTTAAAGGAAGGGCCCCTGTTAAAGTATTAAAAGAGTATGAAGTAGCATCTTTAATTAAACAATGTGAAGAGGGGAAAGCGGTGATACAGGATATTCAGTCTGTAAATGTGTTGAGTAAAAAAGAGGCTTCTAGAGCCGAGTTTTTTAGATCTTATGATTTGGGGCAGTTCGATAGAAAAATTTTAGTGAAGCCCGATGATTTTAAAACCAAATTGGATAAAAAGTTAAATGAATCATCGCTTATAGTTCATAGCCCTAGCGTGCAAGAGGTGTATTTTTCTAGTTATGGTGAAAAGGGCGAAAACGGACGAGATATTTACAAAGTGGTGTTGTTTGCCGATCAAACAAAGAGTGCTCCTTTAAATGTAGGATCAAGCATTAACACTCCTTACGATGAAGATTATCCTTATTTGCATCCTAACGGACGAGTATTGTACTTCGCTTCTAAAGGGCACAATAGCTTAGGTGGTTATGATATTTATCGCTCACAATTAGATGTCAATACTCGGTTATGGGGGCCAGCAGTTAACCTTGGTTTTGCCATCAACTCTCCCGATGATGATATTTTGTACGTTACCGATATGGGGGAAGACGTGGCTTATTTCGCCTCGTCTCGCGCCAGCGCTAAAGATGAGATAACGGTTTTTAAAATAGTGCCTGCCAAAGAAAGAATCGAAAATACCATCGTAAAAGGTGATTTAGTGGCGGAGGCCAGCAAGCAAAAAAATGCAACGATTACAGTTACCAATGCCGAAACAGGGGAATTGGTAGGTGTTTTTAAATCGAATCCTCAATCGGGCGCTTACTCCATGACCTTACCCTCCAGTAAAAAATATAAGTTTAGCGTTGTTGCTACTGGTTATGCTCCTCATGAAGAGATGGTGGATTTGCCATCCAAAAAAAAGGTGCCTATTGTAAATCAAAAGATTCAATTGAAAAAAACACCTTCAGAGGAAATGGCTGTTACCAATAATTTTCAAAGCAAAGTGGATGAAATGGCCTTTAATGAGGTGTACAGAAAAAGCGCCTCTTTAGATGTAAATACAACGAAAGATGTAGGGTTTAATACTGGGCCAGTAAAGAAAGTAGAAATGCCTAAAGCAGTTGCGCGTGTAGCCGAAACTACCGCAGTAACAGCTAATGCTGCAGTTACCGATAACACTATGGTGGCCGATGCCAGCGAGGAGGCATTAGAGTTGGAGAAAGAATACAATAAGTTAAAAGAAGAAACAGAAGCAGCCGATTATGTTTATAGGGTGAAGAACGATGAAGCCAATGAAACCAAAAAAGAGATTGTTGATTTAACGCGTCAATTGAATCAAACAAACAATTCAGAAGAAAAGAAAAAAATTCAAGCGGAAATAGACAACAAGGTTAAAGATTTAAGAAAGAAAGCGCGTGAAGCCAGTATTACTGAGCATTACGCAGAACAGAAAAAGACAGAAGCCGAAAACAAAAAAGAAGAAGCCGAAGCTGCCAAGCAATATGCCGGCGTGATTAAAGAAGCTACCGAAACCAAAAATTCTGATCAGGCCATTGCTAAGTTAGAAGCGCAAAGAAAAAAATTAAATGATATACAGGAGCGAAATTCTCAAAGCAGTGAGGTGAGTATGCAGCAGTCTTTGGCTGCTACCAAAGCCAATAAAGACCAAGAAATAAAAGGCACAGAAACAGAGATTGCCAAGATTGACGCTGCAATAAAGTTGATAGAGGCCGACCAAAAGAATTTAAAAAAACAGATTGACGCAACTAAAAATCAGCAAATAAAGGATGAGTTGAATTTACAACTCAATGAAACCAAAGAGGAGTTGGCTGCCCGCCAATCGGATAGAATGATTGCTGAGGCTGAGTTGGCTGCTATTAAATCGGAAACTACTGAAGAAACTCAGGAAACACAAGTTATTGCTGATTTACAGCAAGAGGTAAATACAGTAAAAACGCAAGATGTAACGGTATTAGAAGCCGAACGCAAAAAGCAAATTGCTTCCGAGCAAAAAGCGAAAAATCAAACTCAAATTCCAGCCACTGCCACAATTACTGCTCCAGCTGTTGTGCCTAACACCAAAGAAGATGTGTCTCAAACCTTGGCCAAGTTAGATACAGTGGGCAAGAAGAACAATCCGGCAGAAAAGTACAACGATGAAATGGCCAAAGCCAAAATGACTATGGACTTGGTGAAATCGGTAAAAGAAGAACAAGCAATTTTAGAAACAGCGTTGAAATCAGCTAAATCAGAAGCTGCTAAAGCGCAAGCCCAAAAGAAAATTGATGATTTAAAACTAGAGCAAGAGAAGAAAAATAAAGAGATTGCAGTCTATGTAGCCAACGCCAATAAAATCAAAGAAGAAGCAAAACTTACTCCGCAGCAAATTGCTTCGGCTCCCAATAAATTAGATGAAACTCAGCTTACGGCAGCAGAAAATTATAGTAAATCAACAGTAGCGGCTGCAACACCTGCGGTAGCAGCAACAGCAGTTACTGCACCTGTAAATCAATCCACTACAGCAGTTTCTATTCCGCCAGTTGTTCCAAAAGATACGGTTAAAACAAAAGAGATTTTTCCTAATGGTGTTACAGTCGATAAAGCAACACCTGAGCAGAAGTCGGCAGCAGCTTTAGCAGCTTTCGGCATCAAAACGCAAAACGATACCAAATATAGTTCTTCACCAGCAGTAAGTGTTAATGTAGAGAATGCACGTGCAGCAGAAAGTGAAGCTTTGAATCTTTATACTCAAGCCGAGCAGAAAAAAAGAGAAGCAACTGCCAGCACCAATGCCGAGGAGAAAAAGAAGTTGAACAAAGAAGCTGAAGCACTAGAAAAAGTATCGAAAGAAAAGCAGTTGGTGGCTTCTGAAAATCACTTTTTGGCCAATCGTGCCGATTACGATAACAATCAAGCTATCATTAAACAAGCCATGCAACAAGGTAAATTAAAGGTTGATTCTACTAAATTAACTGAAGTAGAAAACATTTGGCTGAAGGATTTGTTGGTGCGCGAGAAAGTAAAAACGGCTAAAGATTTTAAAGAAAAAGTTGCTTTCATTAACGAGGCATCTCAAAAAGAAGCATTGCTTATTCAGCAACAACAAGAAATGATTAAAGGCATTAAAGAACCGGCTGTTGCTGTTGTAAATACGACTAAAGCAGCAAGTGTTGATACTGCTCAAAAAGTTAATACTATTGTTGTTCAAAGCACTACTGCTAAAGTGAACGAAGCTTTTGGTGTGGCCCCAACACAACACGAATACAGTAAAGATGAGCAAGTGCAAACGGCTTTGACTGCAGTAAATTCATTGGAGGAAGATGCTACTAAAAATAGCGATGAAGCCCAAGCTTTAAAAGCGCAAGCTGCTGCAAGTGCTAAAAAATCGGAAGCTAAAAAATTGAACAAAGAAGCGATTAAAAAAATCAAGTTGGGCAGAGCTAAAATGAAACAAGCTATGGCCAAAAGGGGTGAGTTGAACAAAGTCGAACTACAAGCCAACAAATTAGCGTTGCAAGAGGCAGTTGAGAAAAAAGGCTTGGTGTTAAACGAACAAAAAAACAAAGATTTAAAAGCGGCCGAAGAACAATTTAAAAAGGGAGAGGAGTTGAGGTTGAAGGCTAAAAAAACCAAATCGTTTGCCGGACAAACAGATCTTAACAATCAAGCCAACACATTAGAATCAATCGCTTTAGAAACACAACGCAAAGTAATGGAAAGCAAAGAGGATAAAGCTTCTCCCGTGGTAAAAGTTTCTCCTGCCGATTCTATCAAAGCTAAAAACATAGCGATTAAAGATGAGGTGAGAAGCAATCAACAAGCTATCGATCAAAATCAAAACAGAATTAATGTAGTTCAAAATGACGCCTTAACTCCGCAACAAAAAGAAGAAGTAATTAAACTACAAAAAGAAGCAAATGCATTTATTGCTCAATCTAAAGAACAAGAGATAGAAGCGGCAAATACGCCAAATCCTGAGTTGTCTTCTGCTGTGTTAAACCATGCCGATGAATTGAAAAAACAAGCGATTGGTAAGCAACAACAAATTTTAGCTATTAAAGAAAATAAAACGCCTGGCGCACCTGTTACTGCTGCAACAACTACTTCTAATGCGACTAAAAAAGCACCAGAATCCACTAAAGAATATGGAGCTATGTTAACAGAAGCACAAGTGATAGAAAAAGAAATATCGACTGAAGTAGTTCAATACACACAACTTAAAAAAGAAAGTAAAAACTATCAAGTACAATCAGAACAAGCTTTAGCTAGAGGCAATGCGGCTGAAGCTGAAAGATTAAAAAAACTAGCCGATCAAAAAGAAGAGCAAGCATTGCAATCTTCTATGGTGATTGATAATTCTCGATTAGAAGCAAAATCAAAAAGAGAAGAAGCGAAGTTGTATTTACAAAGTTTAAATCCTCAAGTAGCCAAAGATGTTGATACTAAATCGGCCGATAAAAACACACAAACAGATGCTTTTGCTGCTTATAAGGAGAAGTCGGATAAGGAAGTGGCCGCAGCAACTCCCGCAGTAAATACTACCGCACCAAAACCGGCTAATCCGGTTCGAAATACTACAGCAGCAGCAGCAGCTAAAATTGATGTAGCCAATTCACCTATTTTTGGCGGCAAAACCCAAGATGTGCAAGGTGCAATAATTAAAGATCAGTTTGCGATACAAGCCAATGTGGCGTATTCTGCAGCGCAACCTATTCCTGTTGATGTGCCTTTGCCTGAAGGTTTAGTGTACACCGTGCAGGTGGGTGCTTTTAGAAATCCGATTCCACAAGATTTATTCAAAGGTATTTCTCCTTTGTTTGGTGAAAAAACGCCTATGGGTTTCATTAGATATACCGCAGGTACTTTCCGTTCGTTTAAGGCTGCTGCGATTGCGAAAGATAAAATCCGCCAAATGGGCTATCCCGATGCTTTTGTGGTGCCTTATTACAATGGTAAAAGAATTTCTATGGATCAGGCCGATCAGGTGACGGCTAAAGCTGATATTCAAACTCAAAATGCTTTGCAGGTGATTGAGGCAAGAGAGGTAGAAACGATCAATAAAGTGGAGGTTAAAAATCCGGTGGCTATTGCTCCACTTGTTGCAGAAAATAAAGCGCCTAGTAATGATGTGGCTTCTACTGTTAAATTATTTTACACAGTGCAAATTGGGGTGTTCTCAAAAGAAATTAAAAAAGGAAGTATTTATGATATGCAGCCTTTAAATTTGGATAGAACAGCCAATGGTTTACTGCGTTATTCTGTAGGTAAATTTGATGATTTAGAAGCAGCCAACAAACGCAAGGCTGAGATTAATACTGCTGGCATTGCAGATGTATTTGTAACAGCTTATAAAAACGGACAGCGTATTGCGTTGGCCGATGCACAAAATACAGCGGCTACTCCAAATAACAGCACAACCCCTTTAACCACTAATGCAAATGCTGCGGGCATATCGTTTAAAGTGCAAGTGGGAGCGTACGCGAAAGAAGTTCCTGTAGAAACAACCACTTTATTCTTTAATCTTCCTGCGAAAGTAGAGTACTATAAAGATGCAAATGGAATTACGATTTTCAACGTAGGTAATTTCACGAATGTAGAGGAAGCGCGTAAGTTGAAAGACCAAGTAGTTGCAGCCGGACTAAAAGATGCATTCCTTGTGGCGTATCAGGGCAAAGAAAAAATAAGCGTTGATAAAGCCTTAGAACTACTTAAGAAGTAGATTGTTATTCACAAGTGAAATGTTATTTGTTCAATAATTTATTTTGGTTTACATATCAAATCGATTTATCTTGACGTTGTTGTAATTCACCATTATAACAATTAAGTGTTACCTAGACTTTAACCTAAAACAACAACTATGCGTCTAGAACCTTTTATTTACGCTTTGTTCTCGTTGGTGTTAATCCTTATCATGATTGGGAATTAATACAGTAAAGATTTAGCGGTACATTGCCTCGAATAATATTCGGGGCAATGTTTTTTTATATGTTTTGTAGGAGAATTTTTATTTTACCACAGCTTTGAATGTCTCAGTAGTTTCATCATGAATTACACGAATTAAGTATATCCCAGCTTCGTAATTACTTAAATCAATATAGTTAAGATGGTTGTTTGACGTAAAATTTAAAATCATTTTTCCAGATTTGTCAAAAACCATAATCGTTTTCTCTGATGCTTTTTCTCCAGACAAAGCAAATATTCCGTTACTTGGGTTAGGATAAATATTTAAATGTTGTGTCTTGCTCGTAATCTTATTCATACTTGTAGTTACATCCCCGATAATTCTTGCGATACGATTTCTTCCTGTTCCATTATATGAAGTAAAAGAACCTCCAGCTAAAATTTTTCCGTCTGCTTGAACTGCTAATGAAAAAACAGAAGATGATTCATTGTCTTGAAATCCTGTTCCAGAATTAAAGCTATTATCAATGGCTCCATTTGCATTCAGTCGAGAAATACATTTTTGTGTGTTACCATTATAGTTGCTAAACATACCTCCAATTATGATTTTTCCATCGGACTGTAAAGTGATGGCATTAACGCTGCCATTAGCCCCCGTGCCGATATTAAAAGTATTATCAATGTTTCCAGTGCTGTCTAATTGAGCAATACAATTCATTGTATTTCCATTGTATGAGTAAAACCTTCCTCCTATTAAAATTTTACCATAATTATTTACAGCTAAACATACGACTGTGTCGTTAGGGCCTAACCCTGGATCAAATGTAATATCAAGATTTCCGTTGGTTTCTAATCTTGCAATTTTATTTCTTGTTATTCCATTAAAGCTGTTAAAAGTTCCAGCTATTAATACTTTGTTATTGCTTTGCATTTTAATTGTCCTAACCATACCAGCCAATCCCGATCCTATAATAAAAGAATTATCGAAAGATCCATTATTATTTATACGGGCTAAATTTTTTGAAGGGTTTCCATCATAAGAAGAGAAGGTGCCACCAATTAATATTTTATCATTTGGTTGTATGTAAATTGAATAAATAGTTCCATCAGCCCCTATGCTAGAATTGAAATTATTGTCTAAAGATCCATCAGGATTTAATCTTGCAAGTTTACCTAAGTTATTTCCATTGAAAGAACTAAAATTTCCGCCTATTAGTATTTTCTGGTCGCTCTGTATGGCAATACTGTGAATGCTTGCGTTTGGTCCAAGGCCAATTTTGAAAGTTGTATCCAAAGAACCGTCTTCATGTAATCGGAAAATTTTATTCACTTTACTTCCATTGTAAGAGCCAATGTCTCCCGCCACAACTATTTTGTCATCTGCTTGAACTGCGATTGAGGTGACCCAATAACTAGCTCCTGTTTGAGTATTGAATGAATTATCTTTACTGCCATCTGTATTTAAACGCGAAGTAAGAAGGAAGCCTACAATTATTATTTTGTCATTTGCTTCAAGCGCCATAGAATTTAAATCAGGTTTGTAGCTAACATCTGAATTGAAAGAATTATCTAGTGTTCCATCTGTATTTAGTCTTGCTACCTTATTTGAAGCTATTCCATTGTACGTAGTGAAACTACCTCCAATTACTATTTTACTATCCGACTGAATTTTTATTGAATTAACCGTAAGATCTGCACCAATAGATGAGTCGAATAAAGTGTATAGAGATCCGTCGGAGTTTATACATGCTATGCGGTTTCTAGTAATTCCATTGTAGCTGGTGAAAGATCCTCCAATCAATATTTTACCGTCTGTTTGAATTGCAATTGAGTTAACTGCATTGTTGCAAGCAGTACCTGGGTTAAAATTATTGTCTAGAATCCCCGTTGATGATAATCGTGCAAAATATTTCATGCTTGTTCCATTGTAGGAGGTGAAGGTTCCCCCAATTAAAATTTTTCCATCACCTTGCACAACTATTGAATTAACTCTACTTAGGCTATTTAATCCCGAACCAGGATTAAAATAAGTGTCTATGCTTCCATCTGTATTTAATCGAGCAATACCCGCTCTGCCAGTTCCATTATAAGTTGTGAAATTCCCACCTATTAAAATTTTATTGTCACTTTGAGTAGTAATGGTATAAGGTGTATTGTTTGTTCCACTACCAGGATCAAAAGAAGTGTCAAGAGTTCCATTTGTATTTAATCGGGCAAGTTTATTTCTGATAGTTCCGTTGTATGCGCTAAAAATACCACTGATCAATATTTTTCCATCAGCTTGAACAGCTATACTATAAACTTGATTGTTAGGCCCAAATCCACCTGAGTTGAATGAAGTATCGATTGTTCCATCTACATTTATTCGGGTTAAAAAAAGAGAATGTTTACTATTGTATCTTAGGAAGCTTCCGCCAATTAAAATTTTTCCATCGGCTTGTATTGCACAAACCTTTACTGTTGCATTAGGACCATCTCCTTGTCCAAATCCAGCGTCCATTGTATTAAAATTTATATCGATGGCACCTGCCTGACAAAAAGACAATGGAACATTAATCAATAATAAAAATAAAGTAAGCCACAGGGAGATATGGAGTTTTGTATTCATATTTTTTTTGTTTAAAGGCTGCTCTAAGCTAAGTAAATTATGATAAAACGCAAAAAAATGGGTTCTAATAAGTCTTGTAATCATAGAAATTCCAGTTTATTATTTTAACTTTCTTTCCCTATTTTTACCCCAATGAATCATTTTCATTTCAACATACAAACCCAAGAGCAATTCGATCTTGATGTATTGGTAGAAGAAGCGCCAATATTCGATTTAATCATTTACAACG
>Ga0049084_10000184_pt1 | contig 23878 bp, 30 predicted proteins | sample GreLakmeON33MSRF_FD_66720 | JGI IMG/M metagenome (GOLD analysis project Ga0049084, IMG submission 66720) | Freshwater lentic microbial communities from great Laurentian Lakes, MI, USA - Great Lakes metaG ON33MSRF | ecosystem: Environmental > Aquatic > Freshwater > Lake | place: Great Lakes... | reverse complement strand
GCATTTAATGCATCCATTCCAACACATCTCTGAAAACAAGTACCTGTATTTTGTCCTAATTTTCTTTGCATTTTATTTTGTAAAACTAAATCTTGTGCACTTTCTGCAATATGTAAAAATCTATTAACTTTTAATCCAGTAATTGATGAATGTGCAGAGGCGAGTTCTTCTTCTCGTACAGCCAAGTCATATGTCTCTGCTACTGCATTAATTGATGGTCTAATCATTGGGTGATCTACTGGTTCTTTTACTAGTTCTCCAAAAAGGTAAATTTTGAGATCTCTTCCCCTTAGGCTTTGAATATAATCTTCGCCTGTTCTTATGGTTTTGAATTTCTCAACATTCGCCACATTGAGATTCATTCTAGGTTGTATAAATATTCTAAAACAGTATAAATAAAAATTTACGAATAAATTGTGATCAGAGTCCGATTCTAACATCAAGAATCTTGCAGCCCTTACCTTTCTCCATCACTAAAACAGGGTTCATATCAAGTTCCTTAATTTCCTTAAAGTCAGTAACTAATTGGGATAACCTCTGAATGCACTCAGAGAGTTTTGCAACATCAGATGGTTTTTCACCTCTGACTCCTTGAAGTATTTTTTGTGTTTTAATGGATACTATCATGTCGTCTGCTTCTTTATCAGTAACTGGTGCAAGTTTGAAGGTAACATCTTTGAGAACTTCAACGTATATTCCACCCATTCCAAGCATGATAACAGGACCAAATCCAGGTTCTAGTTTAGAACCTATAATCAATTCTTTACCACCTTTTACCATCTCAACAATAAGAACTCCCTTTATCTCGGCATTTTTGTTGTATTTTTTGGCATTTGAAATAATTGTCTTGAATGCTTCTTTGATTTCTGAATCATTTGTCAGATTTACTTTAACACCGCCAGCATCTGATTTGTGAATAATTTGCGGTGATGCAATCTTCATCACTACAGGATAACCTATTTGCTTTGCAATCTTTATGGCATCTACTTCTGTTTTTGCAAGTGCACTTTTTGGCAATGGCAATCCATATGCTTTGAGAACTTCTTGTCCTTCTTCTTCCAAAAGATTTGGTCGTTTTTCTTTTTTGACTTTATCAAAAATTTTCTTTGCTTTTAGTTTGTCAACTTTAAATTCAGTGATTTTTCCTTCGGGTGTTTTAATCCAATTTGAAAATTTAAGCATTGCAGCAAGTGCTCTAATTGCTCCTTCTGCATATGTATAATATGGAACATCTCCTGAAGCTAGAATTTCCCTATTTGTAATTCCTTCATCTAATCCCATCAAGCTTGCGAGCATTGTCTTTTTGTATTTTTTTGACATTGCAACAATCACTTGTGCTAATTTATCATAGTTTAAAGTTCCAGAGGGAGTACACATTGAGATTACAGAGCCCACATTAGGATGTGTTAAGACGCGATCCAAAACATTACTGAATCTATTAAAATCAGCATCACCCACAATATCTACAGGATTACGAGAGCTTCCCCAAGGAGGTATTACAGCATCAATATTTGGACGAATGCTATCAATATTTGCCATTTTAATTCCAAGTTTGGAGCATGCGTCAGTTGAAATAATTGCAGGACCACCGGCATTTGATACAATTACAAGATCTCCACTTGTTGGAAGGGGTTGTTTTGAAAATGCAACTGCATAATCAAAGAGTTCTTCCATTGTATCAACACGAATTGCACCTGATTGTTTTAGCAAAGCATCATAGATTTCATCAGAGCCCATCAAAGCTCCAGTATGAGACATTGCAGCCTTTGCACCTTCAGGACTACGACCTGATTTGAGAACAATAATTGGTTTTTTGAGTTTTTTAGTAATATTTTTACAAACTTTGAGAAATTCCTGACCATCACCCATATCTTCAAGATACATTACGATTACTTTGGTTTGGTTGTGATTTGCTAGCATCTTGAGAATATCAACTTCGCTCATTGCAGCTTTGTTTCCCATACTAATTACTGCAGAAAATCCAATTCCTTGTGCACTAGCATCTTCAACTAGTGCGGCACAAATTGCACCACTTTGAGATACAAGTGCAATTTCGCCAGACTTGGGAGTAACTTTAAGGAAAGTAGAATTCATCATTGTTTTTGGATCAAGATTCATGACGCCAAGACAATTTGGACCAATGATTTGTATTTTATATTTTTTAGCAATATCTTTTAGTGTCTGTTCTCTTTTTGCACCTTCTTCATCTACTTCTTTGAAACCAGCAGTAATGATAATTACGCCTTTTACTTTTTTCTTTCCACATTCTTCCAAAACATCTGCAACGAAAATATTTTTGATTACAATGACTGCAAGATCAACAGGTTTTGGAATGTCTAGAACGCTTTTGTAAGCTGTTTTGTAAAATACAGTGGGTCTTGTAGGACTAACAGGAAAAACTGCACCTTTGAAGCCATTCATAATATTTGATGTGATGGTTGCTCCAACACTACCTCGTTTGTCAGATGCACCGATAATTGCTATAGATTTTGGTGAGAGAAAAACAGATTCGACCACGTTAATTTTGACTAAGGATTTTGTATAATAAAGTTATTCATAGAAATTTTTGATCTCTGTTTTTTAGCTTCCTAACATCTTTCCTGCCAAATTTTCTTTTCGCGGAATCCATAAAAGAGTAATTTTAGAAAATGTTCCAATCAAAATCCATGTCTCGCGTGCAAGATCACGTAATTTTTCGTTATTTATTGCAAATTCATGATTTATTTGAGAAATGGTATTTTTAGAATCACTAAAAATGGTAATCTCTTCAGCAGAACCTGCAAACTTTTTTAGCACTGAAATAATTGCCATGTATTCAGCCTGATTATTTGTGATTTCTGATTTTTTTTCATAAAAAGATTCACCTGTTTCTTTTACAAAATAACCAAATCCACTATTAGAACCACCAGAACCGTCTACGTATACACTAATTCCCATCTTTATATAACCTCATTATTTTTACATTCAAATTAATTACTATCAAACAAATTATTATAGATATAATTTGTGACATCATAGATGCAAGGTATGTATCGTAGTTTATGTTTAGAAAATAATATTGCAATAACCATCTTGCGATCATGTAAGCAACCTCAGATATTCCTAGTGAAGTTATAATTTTAATTAGATCATGTTTAAGTTTTAATTTATCAGTCTGGCCAGATTTTAATAGATATTTTTTTCGATTATCTAAATAATATAAACCACCAAATACAGAGAAATAAATTACAGAATCAACAAGTAATGTATAAGTGGTATTAAGATAATCTGCTTGCTCAGATAATAAATGAGCAACAATCGTGGATATTATAATTGATGCTGTAAAAGCAATTAAAAGATTTTTGTTTAACATAAAATATTTTTGATATTTTTCCAACATAAAATTATTAATCACTTGTTACAATTAAACTAGTCCAGAATAATCTTCAAAAATATCAACAATCCTACAAATTCGGATATACACTCCTAACAGATATTGAAATATTTTATATGAAAAAAATTGATCCATTGAAAAATATAGAAACGTTCCAATAACAATATGAAGAAATAAAATAGCTCGAAATAGACAAATCAAAAAAAAATATTTTGCTTGTAAAATAATTAAATCATAATTTGCTCTAAATTAATTCAACCTTGAAATTAATTATTCATATAAAATGGTCAACATATTTTATTTATTAGAATCTGCTAAACATATCAAACTATTTTATTCTAGCAAGAAGTGCGGAATAAATAAATGGTAAGATGGTAGTTATTTCTGCGTGTATTGTAGTTTGTTTTGCATTCCGAGTAACTTTACCCCATGAGATGGCTTCTTTTACTAGAGCTCCACTTAAGCTTCCGTCAAATTCTTGAGCTGTAGTAATGTAAACAGCATAATCAAGACCATCACGATATTGATTCCACCAAAGTGTATGATGTTTTGATATTCCACCACCCAACATGAGAGAACCAGATTTTTTTGCTTTGAAAACAAGTGAGGATAAAAGTTCGCCGTCAGCTACGACGTTGAGTTTAAAATCATTATGTTTTTGAGTAAATAACCAAATCTGACTACCAACTGCACCATCTACTATTCCAGGTACTACTACTGGTATATTGTTCTTGTACGCCCAATACAAAAATGAACCCTCTCCAAGGTTTTCGCCTATCATTCTTGTAATATCTGCTGTAGACATTTCTCTCTTACCAGAGTTATAAGCAGTTTCCAAAAACATTTGCATTTTTTCTTCAATTATTGGTCCATAACTTTCCATAGGAACAAGCACATTGCCCAATCGATGAATGTTCTTTTCTAAAAGTTCTGCATCATCTAAAGTAAATGATCCCTCCAGATAATTTGAGAAATATCTTGCTATATCATGATCTAAAGCACCACATGTAGTAATAACAACATCAAACATTTTGTTTTTTAGCATATCTGTAATTATTCCTCGAATGCCAGTGGACGTAATTGCTGCAACAAATGAGAGAAACTTTAGACAGTCTTTATCATTTATCATTGTTGAGAGAATTTCAAGCCCATCAGCAAGATTTCTTGATTCAAACCCACCAGATGTTGATAGTTGCTCAAAAATGCTTTGAAGATCATCTCCATTTTTTATTGAAATGTCTTTTACTACTCTACGTTGCTCTTCCACTATATTCTAATTTATCTTGAAGTATAAATTTCTTGAAGTTGTATTTTGATCCTAAAAGATCACACACATTATATTCGCTATTAGTGTGATTTTGCTACTATGATACGGATATTTTTAATAATACTTTTAAAAAAAACTGAACAGGCATACATGCTATTTCTTTAGTTTGTTTTTATTAAAATAAGTTTTAGATAGTTCATCATAATATTGTCCTAGTTTCTTGTACAATCGTTTTGGTTTTCGCGGACTTTCCATACTAAGTGCATATAAGCATAAAACTGGAAACGCTATTGTGGCATCAGCATAAACTACAATGACATCTTCATGAGAATCCTTTACTTTTCCCCAGCTCTTACCTTCTTGAAGTGTGGCTCCAGACAAACCTCCGGTATCAGGTCTAGCGTCAGTAATCTGAATAATGTAATTTTGTCCTCCGTGATCAAGACCCAAAATTTGATCTAATAATGGACCTGTCTGTTGTGCAGTATTTTTTGGTACACCTCCACCTATCTCTACAATTCCAGCCTTTTTTGAATTGTATAAAATTGCCGCCTGTTCAATTATTTCTCTTACAAAATCTAATGAAAATGGTTTGTTAGCAAGTCTAAGGGGAGCTAGATCAAGTGCAAGTGAAGAATCTTTAAGCGTTGAAATGTATAGTGGTAAATCATAATCATATGCAGAAACAACAAAACTCTTTTCTGGATGCTTTGAATATTCTTTTGAATATTTACCCATCCAGTTTGCAAATTCTGCAGTAGTAAATGGTTTTTCAAAGAAATTATTTTCAAACATTTTTTGTACAATCATATCCTGTTTTTTCAGTGTTTCCTCACCTTTGATATAGACATCTCTTATTCTAACGATATCTTTCTGATACAAAATCATGTCATCTACATCAAAATGGCCTTGTTTTACAGGTAGATCCCATGCAAAATGTTCTTCATGATACAAATTAGAACCTGTAGATATTATCCAATCAACAAATCCTTTTTCGATAAGGGATTTGAATAAACCTCCAAATCCAACTGGAGTCATTGCACCAGCAATAGTAAGACAAATTGTTGCGTCATCTTCAATCATCTTACGGAATAGTTTTGCAGCTTCTCCAAGTTGTCTTGCGTTGTAACCTGAACTTGCGTAAATTTCTACAAGATCATCAATTTTCATATCTGGATTTACTTCTATATGAGGAATATTTTTTCCATGAAAATTATGATAATCCATATTTCATAATTAAATTATACTAGATAATATATCTAATGTCATCAACTATTTTGATGAATTTAATTAGAGTTGATATAATGATTATACCAATATAGATCTACACCACAAAAAGTTTAGAACTACTAATGTAAAATTCTAATCGAATTTTATTTCTTCTTGTTGTGTTGATGAATTACAGTGTGCACATTTTTCTGAGGGAGTTTTAAAATATACCATATGACATAGTTTACAGGCTCTTAATTCATTTAATTTAAGAATAACAATCAACTACTATACTAATAGAAAAATCTTGTTTTAATCATGCGTATTCCAATTATTTATTATAGCATAACTAAATCTTAATAATTTATTAATACTTTTAGAAAAGGTTACACCAGATAGAATATTTAATCCGATTTTCTTCAAGTTTCTCATATTTGTATCAATTAAAGGTAATACTAGAGTTATTTCTTAAAAAAAATTAGAAAGTATAAAAAACATAATCAATTACTTTCTATGAATTAGAAATGATGTTAAACTATGAGGGTCCATTATATAGACCTCCTTCAGAGGCAAATTCATTAATTTTTCAAGTTACATTAGGTTGTTCCTTTAATGAATGCTCTTTTTGTGATATGTATAGATCAAAACAATATTCAGAAAAATCATGGGATGAAGTCAAAATGGAAATTGATCTTATGGCAAAACAATTACCAGATACAAGAAAAATATTTTTGGCAGATGGGGATGCATTAAATCTCGATACAGAACATATGATAAAAATTGTAAAATATATTTATGAAAAATTTCCAAGTCTTGAAAGAATTTCTTGCTATGCAATGCCCATGAACATTTTAAAGAAAACTCCTGAAGAATTAAAAAAAATGCATGATGCCGGATTGAATATGTTTTATTTAGGAATTGAGAGTGGTTCAGATATTATTTTAAAAAAAGTAACAAAAGGAGCAATTGCAAAAACAATTATCAAATCAGTCAACAAAGCAAAAGATGCAGGCTACATCATGTCTTGTATGATCATTTTAGGATTAGGTGGGAAAACTTATTCTAAAGAACACATTAAGGGTACTGCAGAAGTCATTAGTGCATGTTCTCCTAATTATGTAGGTGCATTAACTCTCTATTTAGAAAATGGAATCAAACAAGAATTTTTAAATAAATTTGAAGAACCATTTATTCAAATAAATGATGATGAATCTTTAGAAGAATTAAATAATTTAATCAGTCAGATACATACTAAGGAAGAAATAATTTTTAGAGCAAATCATGGCTCAAATGCATACACAATCAAGGGTACATTCCCCCAGGACAAACAAGAAATGCTAGACAAAATAGAATGGATGAAAAAACACCCAGAAATCATACGTCCAGAAGGTATTAGAGGATTTTAAATTAAATCGTATAAATTTAGATGTGAAATTTTTAAAAATTATAATTAAATTCTCATAAATATAACTACGTATCATGTAAGTATAGTATCAAAGAAATAATTTAAAAATATTTTTGAAAATTAAAGATTCTCAATAATTGGTATTAATGATACTGGCAATTCAGGAATATCTGTATGACTTTCATTGTTTTCTAGTATTTCTGGACCTATTCTTCGTACTCGCTGAGTTCCAATTAAAGTATCAATATTTCTTTGAATATCTTTTTCTGATAAAATTGTCTTTAATTTTTCAATTATGATTTCTTCATTTTCATATTTTTTTATTGCATATTGAACAAGGATTATTTTTTCATTTGGAGAGTAATCCGTCATTTGAAAATATTATCACATTCAGAGTAAAAAACATTCGTGAAACTAGAATAATTTCTTTTTTAGATCTTCTTTTTTAGGAACACCTGTAAATTCTAATTTTCCATCAATTATTAATGCAGGAGCTGTAAATATTGGGTATTTTTCTAAATATTCTGGTTTTTCAGTAACATCAATCAAATCATATTGTATATCTAATTCATTTAACATTTTTTCAAGAATTATACAATTTGAGCATCCAGGAGTGGTAAGAACTTGGACTTTCATGGCTCTGTAAACTGAACAGGATTTTGCTCAAAAGCCCACCTGCAACTAGCACAACAAAAATAGTATTTCTTACCTTTGTGTTCTATAGAATCATGTTTTTCATTAATCTCCATGCCACACACTGGATCTTTCATAGTATCATCTTCTTTTTTCGATTAATAAAATACCACATTATTGGAAATATAATTAATATAGAAAATATTATCGGAACAAGATCATGTGGCATGATAAAATTATATGGATTTTGATGAATGTGTTGTCCTATATGAAATTCAACAGGCAAGCCTGTCATAGATACTAGATTATTCCAACCAATATGCACTATAGTACTTTCGTACCAAGCATGTCCTCCAGGAAGACCGTTAATTATTAGAAACGCACCAATCATAACAAGCATCCATCCTGTGATTTTTTCTACTTTGATTCTATTTGTGGTTAATCCTTTAGTAGCATTTATTCCAAGTACGGCAAGAAGTGAAAACAGAATCAATGGTATTGCTCTTCCAACACCATGTACAAGACCTAATGATGAACCAATCTCCAAACTTCCAGTTCCTGCGATGTAAATTAATAGCCAGTAAAACATTGGATTTGGACATCCAACTCCGGCATTGCCAAGTAAAATACCCATCAGATATGACTTTACATATTCACCTCTGTTTTGAATAAATTTAGGTGTTCTGGAATATGTTGGCATTTTGATTGTAATCAACTTTAGTTGCGATAAACCAAAAACAAATCCTGCAATACCAGCTATCAAAAACATTATTGTGGAGAATTGATCAAGTGATGCTGTTTTTCCAATAGCTGCAACACCCAAGCCATACAAGGTTATGGTTGTGACAAGTCCTGCGCCAAATAATAGAGCCATACTCAAACCCTTTTTGTATCCTTTTCCCATGCTTAATGGAATTATAATGAATACTAGTGGAAGTGTACAGGGTAAAATAATCATTGAAAGTCCTGCCACATAAGCAATGATTAACCAAGATGAATACGAAAACTCACTTCCAGATTTTACAGTAAGATCACTAGTTAACGAAAAAATTATCCCAAGAAAGATAAATGAAAACAATAGAAATAAAATAATTATAAGATATTTTTTTACAACAGTTTGACCAGACGTGATTTAATATAACATTTCATATATTTATCATAGTATAGAGGCTAAAATGGGCCCACAGGGATTTGAACCCTGGATTTTCGCCGTGTAAGGGCGACGTCATAACCGATCTAGACCATGAGCCCAAAAACATTCCTTGCTGAAAACCATTTAAACTTTGAGACATTTCACAATCTAGAAATTTGATCAAAATTTTGTACAAGTATGATCGATTTAGATTTTTTTTCAAGTCCAATAGGATTAGGTCACATTACAAGAGATATCGCTATTACAAATTATTTTGAAAATATATCAACAAAATTTGTGACAGGAAATGGAGCTGCAAAAATTCTAAAAAATTTAGGATTTAAAGTTGAGAATGCATACAATGCTCCCCAATTTAATATAGAAAATGGAAAGCTAAAAAATTCAACAATGTGGCTTTGGAATTATTATCAATATTACAAAAAATGTAAAAATATTTCTAAAAATATTATTGATTTAGATAATCCTAAATTAGTAATTAGTGATGAAGATTTTGCATCACTTACAATTGCCCAAAACAAAAAAATACCTACAATTTTAATTACAGATGTAATACAAACAAATTTTCTTAATGGAATAACATCGTTTATTGAAAAAAAGATGAATAAATCAATGCAAGAAATTATGAAAAAATGTGATGCAGTGATTATTCCAGAAAATGGAGAAGATGAAGAAAATATAAAAAGAGTTGGACCTATTGTAAGACAAACAAATTTCTCAAGACAAGAACTTAGAGAAAAGTTTTCTTTTAATAAAAAAACCATAGTTATATCAATAGGTGGAACAGACGCAGGACTTTTTCTTATTGAAAAAACATTAGAAGCCATACAAAAAATAAATCAGGATCTAAATGTAGTAGTTGTTTCAGGTCCAGCCTTAAACAAAAAGTTTGATGATTCTATAAAAAATTTAGGATTTGTTAACAACCTTCATGAAATAATTTTTGCATCTGATGTCATAGTATCACTTGCAGGTAAATCAACTATTGACGAGGCAAGAGCATATGGAACACCTGGAATATTCATTCCAATAAAAGGGCATTTTGAACAAGAAGATAATGCTAGAAACGAAGGATATGTTTTTGAAGATATTAAAAAATTAGATAAATTAATCATAGAAAAAATAGAGCAAAAACGTGATCCAGTTGAGAGTAAAGGAGCCATAAAGGCATACAATGTAATCAAAAAATTGTTATAAAAAAAATTCAATCCAATCATTAATAGATAACCAATTTATTTTCTTTAATTACTATGACAAAATTGGTTATAGCCAAATTTGGAGGAAGCGCAATTGGTATTGATGGTATTTCAATTCCATTAATTATTGACAGAATTAATGATTTAAAAAAAGATTCCAAAATTATTGCAGTGTTTTCAGCGCCTTTGACCATTCAAAATGGAAAAAAGTGTTCACTTACTGATGTAATTTTAGAACAAGGAAAAAATGCGGAAAATGGAACAAAAGCAACTTTAGATACGGTGAAATCATGCTATCAAAAAATTCTAGAATTAGTAAATTCAGAAAATAAAGAGGATTGTCAAAAAATCATAAATTTATTCTTAAAAAAAACAGAAAAAGCCTTAGAGGATGCTTTTGAAAAAAAAGAATTTGCCGAAGAGATACGTTCACGATCATTGGCTTTTTCAGGAGAAATTTTAATGTCACATGTAATGAATTACATTTTGAAAAGTAATGGCATAAAAACAGACGCAGTAAATTATGAGGATTGGCCAATAATTACAGATAACAATATTGAATCAACAAATTTTCTTGCATCAAAATCTAGAGAAAATTTGGATAAAACAGCCAAATTAGTTGAAGAAAATGAGGTTGTTACTATTGGTGGTTTTATAGGTAAAACAGTAGACGGTGTAACTACTACCTATGAGCGAGGCGGTTCTGATAGAACTGCTGCTGATTTAGGAATATTATTTTATAAAAAATATGAAACAAGAATAGATTTTGAAAAAGATAGTTCTGTAGTATCGGCTGATCCAAAAACTGTAGAAATTGGATTAACTAGAGTAGAACAATTATCATACAATGAAGCAAGATTAGCCGGAATGTTTGGTATGAAAATTTTAGATCCAATTGCAATAAAAGAAATTGTAGAAAATGGGGTGGATATACCAATCATTGTTACAAATATGAAAGATCCGACAAAAACTACTGTGATAAAGAGAATTCCAGATAGTAAAAATGAACATCCAATAAAAATAATTACTGGAAAAGAAAATTGTGCAATTTTTAAAATTGAAACAAATTCTGCTCAAAAATTATTAATTTCTCTTGAAAAAGATAAACGATATAACGAATATGTAATATTATCTCCATTTACAAAAGATGGTGTTGAATTTTCAAGAATATTATTTTTAGATGGTGATTATATCAAAAGAAATGAAAAATATTTTCTTGGATTTGATTCTCTTGCATCAATTACATACAATCGAGGTGTAATTACATTAATTGGTGATGAAATGTGGAAAGTGCAACAAGTTGCCTCAAGAACTAGTGCAAAAATTGGTGAAGCTGGTCTAAACATTTTGAATATGGATGCACAAGAAGAAACTTCAAGAATTATTATTGTGATCGAGGATTCTAATGACAATATAAGAAAAGCAATAAATGCAGTACATGAAATAAAATCTGAAATTAATTTAATTTAAAGTGGCGTTACGGGTTTTCACCTGTAGCGCCATAAGGGTTTGTTCTTGGACCGTATCTAGATTTAGCCCGGCGTTACCCACAACACGCAATATTATGATATGATTTGTAGTATATACATCTAATCTATATAGAAAACATTCAGATAGGCTCAAGTTAACTAATAAAAAATTATTTCTACAGTAATCATCACTAGTGACTAAGTTTTTGTTGTTAAGAAAAATATTATCTGAGGCTAAAAAGAAATTACAGATATTTCTTATTAAAAAATCATGAATTTACAAAATCAAGTATTAAAAATTAGTTCTATGAAATCAAAAATGTATTTAATGTTAATTTTGATACTTTTTAAATATCTAATTTTAGATTTATCACAGAATACAGTTATCTAAAGATAATTCTTTAAATTAGCAGAATATTTTCACTCTCCTATGAAAGAAATAGGTAAAATTTGGATGAACGGTAAATTAGTTCCATTCAAAGATGCCAAAGTGCATGTATTAACTCATGCTTTACATTATTCAACGTCGATTTTTGAAGGAGTTAGATGTTACAATACACCTATGGGTTCAGCAATTTTTAGATTGGAAGAACATGTTGATCGATTTTTCAATTCAGCAAAATTATATTCAATGAAAATGCAATTTTCCAAAAAAGAAGTTACTGATGCAATTATTAAAACTGTAAAAGCTAGTGGATTAAAAGAGTGCTACATTAGACCACTAGCGTACTATGGTTATGGAACCATGGGACTTACACCAACTACAAACAAAGTTGATGTATCAATTGCATGTTGGGAGTGGAGTATGGGTGAAGGAAAAGCTGGAAAATTTTCTGGTGCAAAATGTAAAATTTCAAGCTGGATAAAAATCGATTCAAGATCTCAACCAATGCAGGCAAAAGCAGCATCAAACTATGGAAATGCAGCACTAGCAAGAGTAGAAGCACTTGAAAGTGGATATGATGAAGCAATAATGTTAAATTTACATGGAAAAGTTGCAGAAGGTAGTGCAGAAAATATTTTTGTCATAAAAGATGAGATCATTCAAACACCACCATTATCAGCAGGAGGACTAGAAGGAATTACTAGAGATAGTGTAATTCAAATCATTGAAGAGAACGGTGGATTTGTAATAGAAAGAGATCTAGAAAGAGGGGACTTGTATTCAGCAGATGAAATATTTATGACAGGAACTGCTGCAGAAGTAAAATCAGTTACACAAATTGATAAAGTGGTCATAGGAAATGCAAAAATTGGAAAAATTACTAAAGCATTACAGAAATCATTTTCAGATGTTGTAATGGGTAAGGATGAAAGATTTTTGCCATGGTTAACTTTTATTTAATTTTACAAGAAGTTTTTTACCAACAGAAATAATACTACAAGTATGGAATATTGTGCAACTGGAAATACGCAAGAAATTTGCTGGTTTTGTAGAAAAGGTCGCCATAAAGAATGTATGGTAGAGATTCCAATTGATGGTAAATCAGATGGTCCTCATGATTGTACATTTGATACAAAACTTGTTCCATGTAAATGTCAACATTAAACAATTAATATCAAATACAACATATATCAAAATATTTTATGAATAATGATAAAGAATTTTGGGATAAATATGCAAATGAAAATGAATCTAAATTTAATGAAGAATTTGCAAAATTTGTTAGAGATTTAGTTGTGTCACTGCGATGTACAAGTGTATTAGAAATTGGATGTGGTACAGGAATTGATTTGAGGCTATTTCCAGATACGTTTGTTGTTCATGGAGTCGATTTAAATGATACAGCACTAGATATTGCAAAAACAAAATCACTTACATTTAATTTTAAAAAATCTTCAATTGTAGATTTACCTTTTAAAGATTCCTCGGTTGATTTTGTTTTTACTCATCAGTTATTGAATTATCTTGAGGATAGTGTTTTAGAAAAAGGTATTTCTGAAATGCATAGAGTTGCAGGAAAATATATTATGAATTGTGAATTATATAATGAATTAGAAACACAAATCAATAGTAATTCAAAATTTCGAAATATGCAAAAAAGATGGCTTGATTACAAAGTCAAAATTGTAAGTAATGTAGATATGCATGAAGAAATTGATCCACAAAAATCCAGATTTACATTACTTCGAAAACTTTAGAAAAAAATACCGTGTGAAATTCAAATTTAGAAAGATCTATAAGCTAACATAAACTCAAATTATTGAATATGACAAATAATTCTTGGTGGATAGGATTACCAAAAGAAATTGAAATGGATTTAGAAATATTATCAGAGTTAAAAAATTAAAATTTATTTTTAATTTAAAGTAAATTTATTAAAAAAGCGGGTCTAGTGGGATTTGGACCCACGACAACCGGATTAAGAGTCCGGTGCGCTACCTGGCTGCGCCATAGACCCATAAAAATAGCAATTCTTAGAGTTGTTATTAATCTTAAGATTGTAAATGAAATGAAAATTTAGTTTTTAGATTTTGCTTCAATTTCAGCATACTTTTCAAGTATTGCAGTAAGTACAGTTGAAACTGGAACATCATTCATTTTTTTCTTTTCAGCAAGTAACTTTTGATATGCATCTAGTGTAATGTAAACTGGAATTGAACCATTTCCTTCAAGCAATCCACGAACATTATAAAGTGCAGTTTCCATTCCTCTTTCTGCAGATTTTGCAAATTTTGCTTTATCCAAAATTGCTCCTAATGGACCAAATGGCATGGCATAATCTACAGACATTGTAACTTTGGTTAAATTATCACCTAATGATTTGAACTCATTGGTGATTTTCCAATGCTTAAATGGTCCTCTAATTTGTTTTGCAGAAATTCTTTCATTTTTTATAAATTCAGTTGTTTCACAATCCCATTCCAATCGTTTACCATTAAAATCACCAATAATTCTAAATGTTGTTCCAACACCCATACCTTCCTTGATATCCATAGGAATTACAGTCATTCCCACAGTATCATTTTTAATTTGATCAGAAACATGTTCTGGTCTTGCAAAATAAGTAAATACATTTCCTACAGGTGTTTTAATATCAATAAATTTTGTTATTAAAGCCAACATTTCAGTCTCCTGTCAATAAGGATTTAAAGGTTTTCAGAAGTCACATGAAAATTGATTACTTCTATATTCATGCCAAGTAATATCAAATTATGGGAATAACAATTAGATCGGTAATTTTTATGCTTATAATAATATCAACAATGATTCCTTTATTTTCTAATGCACATGCACATTCAATGTTTAATTCTGCTGAAGAATTCATGGGTGGGTATAGAGTTCAAGTGGCAACACTTCCAGAATTTCCACAGATTGGAGAAAAATCACAGATTCTATTTAGAATTGGAGATAGTCAGTTTAATGAGGTGGATCAATTTACAATGGGTATTAGATTTTTTTATAACGATCAACAAATTGATGCAATAAATCCAGAATTACATAAGGGTGGTCATTACGAATTAGATTATGTTTGGGAAAAACCAGGAAATCATATTGTAAAAGTGGATCTATATGATATGGGCGGTAAACCCGGAATTCTAACTTATACATTTAACATGGGTACACAAAGTCCATTTGGATATATTTTCATCATAGCAATTACAATTGGAGCTATTTCATTAGGTGTAGTAGTGGCTTACATTTATCTACCAAAAATATCTTTTTTTAAAGTTAAACGGTAGACTTGATTGGTTTTTTTGTAATTCGAAATGCAAATAATGTGGTTAGTAGAACCATTGAAAACAATAGTACTCCAACTCCTAAATGAATTGAAACAAGAAGAGCATGGAGTTTTAAATTAATTACCAAAGCACCCAAAGTAATTTGTGTAATTACAAGAATTCCTGCAAAAGTACTAGTGAATTTAATTTTTCTATCAGAATTTTTGCGGAACCAGATACTTAATGCAGTTGCAAGTACCAATGTTGCAATAGTTACAGCAATTAATCTATGAGTCCATTCAATAAAATATTCTGCATTTGGCAATCCACTTGGACAAAGTGGCCATTCAGGACATGTCAAACCAAGTCCTGCTGATGAAATATATCCGCCAAGAAATATCAACGAGTATACAAGAATCAGGGTCACTAGTGCAATATATTGTAAAGCCAAACTATTCTACCACGAATGAACCTATCATTCCTTGTAATGCATGTCCTGGAACTGTACAGATGTAGTAGTATGTTCCTGGAGCACCTGCAATAAATGTGACACTTCCACTTTGACCTGGTTTTAATGGGTTTGATGCAGATGCAATTGCAGAATTCCAAAGTATATTATTGTAATTTTCTGGATCTGAGACAATGCCAAATGCGTGATATGATTTACCAACATTTACTGAAGTGAAAGTAATTTCATCACCAGATTTTACTTTAAATTCTGGATTGTGTCCTTCTTCACCAGGTAATGCATTAAATGCCAGAATTATAAAATCAGATGAATTTACAAAGTCTACGGTAAAGTCATGATGAATACCAGTTGGAGCTGCCGCTTCTGCAGGAGCATTTGATTGTGCTGGACCCACAATAATTTCTCCAACCATACCTTGTTCTCTGTGACCTGGAACTGTACAAATGTAGTAGTATGTTCCTTCTTCAGATGGAATAAATTTAGATGTTCCACTTTCACCAGGTTTTAATGGATTATTTGCATTTGCAACTTCTGTTCCTGGAATAATTCCGGTATAGCCTTCGTCTGCTTTTGTTACACCAAATGCATGATATGACTTTCCAGCATTTGCAACATTAAAGATAATTTCATCACCAACGTTTGCATTAATTGTAGGATTGTTCCCTTCTTCACCAGGTAATGCATTAAATGCAAATGTGGAATAATCAGAAGATTCAACAAAATTTAAATCTATACTAATTTGCTTTCCAGTTGCTACACCTGGTGCAAGTTTATATTCAGATTCTCCTGCCATTTGTGCAACTACTGGAGCTTGATATGAAATCCAATAATCCCACATTCCAAAGAAAATTGTCCCACCAATAAGACAGATACCAATCATTATTGCCATCATTTTTCCAGCTCTTGCCGGTGTTGTCCTGTAAATATTTTGATTATCTTGACTCATTTCATATTCTCTTAATGACGTGGTGTCTTTGCTTCAAATGGATAATAGTATTTGCCACCTAGATTGAATGGATCGTGTGTATCAGCTTCTTTTCCTTTACCAGCACTGTAAATCATATTTATTAAAAATATGATCATACCAACACCAATAATCATAGCACCTACAGTTGCAATTTGATTCATAGTAATCCATTCTGGAATTGGAGGATAATCATAAATTCTTCTTGGCATTCCATATAGACCAAGCACGTGTTGTGTAAAGAACACTAGAACTGTTCCAATAAAAGACATGACAAAGTGAACTTGTCCCATTCTCTCATTATACATTCTTCCAGTTACATATGGGAACATGTAGTACAGATATCCTATAGAGCCAAATGCAATAGTACCCATTACAAATAGATGAAAGTGACCAACTACCCAATAGCTATCATGTGTTTGAAAGTCAAGTGGCATGGCAGAATTAACAACACCGCCTGCTCCTGCTGAGAAAAATAATGCAATTCCACCTACTGCCCACATCATTGGTGTTGCAAATTTAATTCTGCCATTCCACATTGTTGCAACAAAATTAAAGACATGCATTGCAGAAGCTGGAACTGCAGCTAAAGTTCCTACCATAAATACAGTTTTTTCAGTAAATGACATTCCTGTAGCATACATGTGATGTCCCCAAGACGAAAAAGATACCATTGATAATAATACAAAAGCAAAGACTCCAGAATTATGACTAAAAATTGGTCTTCTAGAAAATCTTGGAATAATTTCATACAACATTCCAATTGCAGGAATAACTAGAACATACACTTCGGGGTGGAATGTAAACCAGAACAAGTGTTGATATGCAATTGGATCACCACCCATTGCAGGGTTGAAAAATCCAGAAACTCCCAATCTATCAGTAAGTAGCATCAAAAGTGCTGCTGCAAATGTAGGAATTGCAACTAGAATAATTAATGATGATGCCAAAAATGACCAAGCCAATAATGGTATTTGACCAATAGACATGTCTGGGTGTTTACATTTTAAAATTGTAACAATAAAGTTGATAGCACCAAGTACTGATGAAATTCCTAAAATCTTTAATCCAAATATCCACATGTCTGCTGCAGGACCTGGTGCAGCGATTATAGAATATGGTGGTGTTGCATACCAAGTAAAATCAGCAAAGCCTAACCAAACTAGTGCACCAGCTGGTGGAATCATCCAAAATGCTATTGCATTTAATTTTGGATATGCCATGTCTTTGTATCGTACCATAATTGGTACAAAATAGTTACCAACTGCAGATGCAAATGGTATAATGAATAAGAAAATTAATGTTGTTCCATGTACAGTAAACATTCGATTGTATGTCATAGAGTCTCCAATTATTTGTGAACCTGGTAAAAATAATTCAGCCCTAAGTGCAAGAGCTAATGCACCACCCATAAACAAGAATGCTAGGGATGTTATCAGATATAGTAATCCTACATCTGTATGATGTGAGGAAAACATTATTTGCCAAATTGGACGTGGCTTTTGTAATTCTAAAACCATTAGTAATTCTCCTCACTTGAAAGTTTGGATAAAAGGGTTAGCATCAAGTTGATGGGTCAGCTGCCTCCACAATTAGTTTACCACGCATGTTATAATGAATTAATCCACAGTATTCTTTACATTGAATTGCATGTTCGCCAACTTCCATTGGTGCAAACCATACTGTGTTGATTCTTCCAGGTACTGCATCCATCAATACAACATAATCATGAATGTTAAATGAATGATCAACGTCCTTTGCCGTTACTTCAAATTTGTATGCTTTACCGACTTTGACATGTAATACACCAATTTCTTTAGTACCGTCTTCATGTTCAAATGTCCAGAACCATTGTTGTCCAGTTACTTTGATAATTTCCGCATCTGCTGGAATATGTTCAATTAATCTTTCTGCATTCCATGCTTCACCACCTACCCAGCACATTAATGCAATTACAACGCCAACGTATAGCCATTCAGGCCAGTTAGAATGATGTCCCATTTTACCATACTCCTTGTTCTTCATATGGGGTTGGAGTGGCTTTTGGATGAGATTCTCTAAATCTCCAGCAGATCCAAATTATAGTTCCAGATACTACGGAACCTACTGTAAATGCGACAGTCATCATTTTATAAAATAAATTCCAAATTACAACTCTACGATCTAAATATCCTGCAGGTTCATCACCAGCAGCAAAAACATAATCGGCTGCAGGAATAATTATTAAAATCACCAATACAAAAAATAGACAAAGTAAGCTATTCAATGGCAATCGTCAAAAGTGGTCTACGATTTCTATTTAAGGGTTTTCAAGATTATTGATACCAAGTTTCATTAAAACGGGTTGGATCCATTATATTAAGACCTGAAATTGAAAATTTACCTTTGTGTTCTCTAAAGATGTTTAATGATGCATTTGCAATAATTAATTCAAAAAGATTTGTTGGTGAAAGATCTACTACAATTGATAACATTGCTTTAATTGGATCCATGTGAGTTACAAGTACGACGTTTTCATCATGATGGTTTTGAATTACATGATCTACCATTCCTAATACACGTTTTTTTACCTCTGAAAAAGTTTCTACTCCATTATGAGCAATTTCTAATTCACCATTATAAAATTTCATAAATACATTACCATGACTTGTAAAAAGATCATCATATGGAAGACCAGTAAATTTTCCCATGTCAAGTTCAATTAATCTATCATCAATTGTTACATCAATAGAATTATGTTTACCAACAATTTCTGCAGTATGTTTTGCTCGCTGAATAGGACTGGAATAAATTGCAGAAATGTTCATCTGTTCCAAGAATTTTGCAGTTTGTTGTGCCTGTTCAATACCTTTTTCAGTTAAAGGTATACCTGTAGTTCTACCAGTTAGAATTCTTTCAACATTATTTTTTGCCTGACCATGTCTTAGAAAAATAATAGATCCCAATATGATTTTCTTAAATAAAGATAATAATAAGATTCTTAGTACAATATCATGAAAATTGGAATTATTGGCGGAACTGGTGGAATGGGAAAAGGTTTTGCACTCAGATGGTCTCAAAATCACAATGTAATAGTTGGCTCTAGGGATGCAGTAAGAGCATCAGAGTCAGCGATAGAGTACACAAGTCTTGCAAGAGAATTATTTGGGAAAATTAATGGAACAATTACAGGAAGCGATAACATTTCAGTTGCCAAAGATAGCGATGCTTTGATTTTATCTATTCCTTATGAGAACATTGATTCAGTATGCTCAGAAATTTTACCTCTAGTTAAAGATAGTTGTGTAGTTGTATCGCCAATTGTTCCAATGGTAAAAACGGATGTAGGGTTTGAATTTATTCCAATTAAAGAAAACAAACCATTTTCATATCAACTTGTTTTAAAATATATGAAAAATAAATCAAAACTAGTTTCTGCATTTCATGTAATTTCTGAAAAGAAACTTGTAAATCCAACACTAGTACTTGATTACGATATTTTTGTTTGCGGTGATGATAAAGATGCAATTGAAGTTGTAAATGGTTTGATTAATGAAATTAAAGGACTAAGACCGATTTACTTGGGGCCAGGTGAACTATCATATCTTGCAGAAATTTCTACACCATTATTACTTAATGCAATGATAAGAAATAAAATGAAAAATCCAGGTATCAAAATCGTTTAATTTTTCAATCATGAGTCATGAATATTATAGACGTGGAAGAAATTGGTACACTGCAATAGGATCACTGTTTATAATTATGGCAGGAATAGTTCTTGTTAGACAAATAATTCTTTGGGGTCCAGAGTTTGTAGAGGATTTTATTGTAAATTCAGAATTTACTAGTGAGAAAATATCTGTAGGCATGATTGGCTTTGGTCTTTTTATGATACTGTTGGGATTTAAAAAACATGAATCACCAAGATAAATTTTTAAAAACGCAGAAAATTTTACATCTTGCTACAGTAGGAATTAAAGATACACCACACATAGTACCAGTTTGGTATATCTACAGTTTAAAAAAAATATACATTGGTACAAACACTAGAACACAAAAGGTAAAAAATGTGAAGAAGAATAATAAAGTTGCATTTTGTGTAGATATGGGAATAAATTCACCAATATATGGTGTGATGGGTCAGGGAAATGCAAGTATCATTTTAGAAAATACCAAAGTAAAATACATTGCAAAAAAAATACTTGTAAAATATTTCAAAAGTATGAAAAATAAATCGGCAATTAAATTACTAGATGATACTGATTGTATTATAGAGATAATTCCAGAAAATGTATCAGATTGGAGTTATTGACTAACAAATTCTTCAATCTTGTTCATTGCTGAATCTAAAACTTCAAGACTGGGCAGATACACCAATCTAAAATGTCCACTACCGTATTTTTCTCCAAAGCCTGAACCGTGTACAGTTAGAACTCCTTTAGATTCTAGTAGTTTTTGCACAAATTCTTTATCGGTTCCAAATTTATCAGTTTCAATTTTTGGAAAAGCGTAAAATGCACCTTTAGGATTTGGACATGACAAACCAGGCATTGTGTTTAGTCTTTTTATAACTAGATCTCTTCTCTTTTTTATTTCAGATACAAATTCAGTAATGTATCCTTGAGGTCCACGCAATGATTCAAGTGCAGCATATTGAACTGGAAGATTTGTAGCAATTCGAACTCTGGCAAGTTTTGGAAGATTTTCTCGTAATGCATCAAGTTTTGAGGATTGATTAAATGCAATGTAGCCGATTCGCCAACCGGACATTAAATGAACTTTTGAAAATCCATTAAGAATAATGACTGGAGAATCACCTGCAACTTTGCCAATACCAACAAATTTTTGATCAAAAACTATTTGATCATAAATTTCATCACAAATGATATAGAGATTGTGCTGATTTGCAAGTTCAACTAATTTTTTAAGTGATGATTCATTAAATACAACACCTGTTGGGTTGTTTGGACTAATCAAACAAATTGCAATAGTTCTTGGAGTGATCTTTGATTTTATATCTTCAATATCAGGTGTAGAATTTTCTAAATCAACTGCAAATTCCACAGGAATACCGCCATGTAATCTAACATATGAGGCGTATGGTGGATAGTATGGACCAGGTAAAAGTACTTCGTCACCTTCCTCAACAATTGATGAGATCACCATATCAAGTCCTTCAGATACACCGTTTGTAATTAGAATATTATCTGCAGAAATTGATAGTCCCTTTACATTTTCTTTTTTTGCAATTTCTATGCGAAGTTCATCAAGACCTTCTGATGCAGAGTAATAGTTTTCTCCTTTTCTTATTGCGTTAATCATTGCCTCTTTAACATTATTGGGAGGTTGAAAACCAAATTGAACCGGATCACCAATATTGAGATAGTCAACTTTCATTCCTTTTTGTTCAACTTTTCTTGCAGCTAAAACAATATCTCTAATTGCATATTCAACACCAGCTACTTTTTTAGATATTTTCAAATTGTCTAGACAGATATTTAGGCCTGTTAAATTCTTACTTGTTTGGACTCGTAGCACAGTCTGGATAGTGCGAGCGGCTTCGAACCGCTAGGTCGAGGGATCGAAGCCCTCCGAGCCCTCTTAGATTATTTTATAAAACAAACAATTCAATTGATATTGAATTGATTTCTTTGTTCAAAATTGGATTACTATTAGTTGTGATTGGAATGATTTGGATATCATTTGTATTTGTTCAAGGTGCAAAGATTTCAGAAGAAATTGTGCTAAAGTCGTCTAATTCACAAAATATGGAATTGAATTTAATTGGAAAAGGTGTAGGATATTACAAAGTATTCATGCCAGAGTTTGCCAGAGATACAGTATTTGTTCAGATTTTGGATAAAAACCAGAATGTAATAGCAGAAGAGAGTGTTCATACAAAAATGTCTGTAGGTTATTTTGATTTTGAAAAAAGTGAAACATACACTATGAGAATTACAAATCCAGCTGAAAAACAAATAAATCTACAAATAGAATTTGGAGATGCTGTATCAGATGGCATGATACCTCCAGGTTTAGTGATACTGGTAGGTTCGCTAATGATTATAGTTTTATCTTTTATAAAATTAAAAAATTATAGTATTGAGCAGCCAGATAAAAATATCTTGTAGACAGGAAGACATTGAATTGTATAACCAAAAAACAAAATTAAATTAAAAACAAGCCAGATTGTAAAAAATAGGAATGAAATAATTGAAAGTGGAATGAGCACCTTGAGTTTTGTTTTTTCTAAATTTTTTAATACAAGAAATCCGCCTAGTGCAGATAAAACTAGACCAAATTCAAGTGGTTGGTGTGACCAAGAGACAAGACCATCAATTCCAAAAACATCATGTGAGATTGAATCAGCATATCCTGCAGCCAGTTGAATTAGTGAACCAGAAATTACTAGTATAATTCCATTTTTTAGAGAATTTTTTGTAGAGTTTCCAAGTAAAAGAATTGTTCCAATTATTGCTGCAAAAATTGTTATTGATACTCCAGAATACACTACAATGTGTGGTAGACTCCAAAAGAATTCAGGTTCTTTTTGCAGGTGAGAGATTGCATCCCAAAAACCTGCAGATACAACTATGAAAGGTCCAATTACTGCAAGGACTGAAACAAGAAATACAAGTGTGGTAGTTTTTGCAAACTGGTGATTGGAAAACTTTTGAATTAATTTCATTTTATGCTGTCTTTTTTAGTGAGGTATTTGTAGTATTGTAAATTTATAATGTAAAAAAAATAAACACCAAGAGTAATTTTTAGAATTAACTATATTAGATCAAATGAATTAGCAATATCATGAGTCCTGGAATCGGATTAATGAAAAGAAGATTAGAAAAAGAAAAAGATGCCATTGCTTTAGCTGTTTCAGGTGTTGCAAAAAAATATGAAATTCAGCCAGAAAATATCAAGACACTAGAGACAAAATATGATGATAATGCAGGTGATTGGTATGTTGCACTTGGGTGGAATGAGAAAAAAGCCATTATTCAGATGGATTCAGTCTTGGGAACAATTACAGAAATTAAAGAAATTTAATTATACAATAATTTCTTATATCAATATGACTGGAGCGATTGTTCTTGGTGGTTC
>Ga0049084_10000181_pt1 | contig 24079 bp, 19 predicted proteins | sample GreLakmeON33MSRF_FD_66720 | JGI IMG/M metagenome (GOLD analysis project Ga0049084, IMG submission 66720) | Freshwater lentic microbial communities from great Laurentian Lakes, MI, USA - Great Lakes metaG ON33MSRF | ecosystem: Environmental > Aquatic > Freshwater > Lake | place: Great Lakes... | reverse complement strand
GGGCCATGTATTCGCAGAGACACACATCCGTGATGACCAGGAGCGACGGCAGATCCTTCTTCAGCGCGCGTATGGCGGTCTGCACGATGCCGTTGGCGGCATAGGCGCCGGACGCGCGTTCGTCCTTCTTCGCGGGAATGCCGAACAGCAGCACGGCGGGCACGCCGAGTTGCTGCGCGCGCGCGGCCTCGTTCACCAACTCATCGACGGAAAGCTGAAAGACACCGGGCATGGCGCTGATGGGCCGGCGGATTTTTTTTCCGGGACAGGCGAAGAGCGGCAGGACGAGCTGGCCGACGCTGAGATGCGTCTCGGCCACGAGCCGGCGCAGGGCAGGGGACTGGCGCAGGCGACGCAGTCGCGTGGCGGGAAACTCTCCGATGGATGACGAATTCATGCGGGCAGCCTAAACAAAACCGGCGCCACCGGCAATGCCGTCTTGCGCGGGGTGCGGACCAGGCCGCGAAACCACCCGGCCCCGGAGCGCTGGCCTCCGGCCCGGCGTGATTGAAACTCGTGAACCTCGCCGGGTCGGAGACCGGAGCTCCAGCAGCACAAAAAACTCCCCCGGCTTTACCCGGCGGGGGAACGGTGCGATAAACGCCCCGCGCATCGCTCATGAAAAAATTTGTTTACTGGCTGGCTCCATTTGTCTTCTTCGCCTTGTCCGCCTGCACGCTCCTCGAGCGGAGCGCGCCGCCGCCGCCGGTTCATCTCGGCGAACTGCCGGGGCTGAAGGGCGATGGATTCACGCTGCTGCCCAATCAATGGCGGCTGAATCCGGCGGGCCGCCAGTTGCCGATGGGGGATTTCCCCGTGAACATCGCCGTCCATCCCGGCGGACGGTTTGCCGCCGTGCTGCATTGCGGCTATGGCCGGCACGAGATCATCGTGGTGGGGCTGAACCTGGAGAAGATCATTTCGCGCACGCCGGTCGCGCAGGCTTTTTACGGCATCACCTTCTCGGCGGACGGGAAGAAAATCTTTTGCAGCGGCGCGGATCGCGAGGTTGTTCATGCCTACAACTTTCACAAGGGAATCCTCAGCGATCATGTCACCATCGAGGCCGGCGACCGTTATGAGCGCGGCATTCCGGCCGGGCTGTGCGTGGATGTTGCCGGGAAAACCCTTTACGCCGCGAATGTCTGGGGGCACCGCGTCAGCGTCATTGATCTGGCCACGCGCCGGTTGACGCGAGAAATTTCGCTCAGCACGAACGCCCCGCCGCCCGCCCCGGCCTTGGGCACGGACGATCCCAACTTCAATTTCGACGAGGCCGCCGTCAGCAAGCGTGCCGCCGCCTTCCTCGACCGCACCACCTCCGCCGATCCTTTTCCCTACGCCTGCGTGCTCGACGAGAAACGTGGCCGGCTCTACGTGAGCCTTTGGGCGCAGGCGTCAGTCGCGGTCATCGACTTGAAAACCCTCGAACCCATCGCGCGGTGGCCGGTCGAGGAGCATCCGAATGAAATGCTGCTCGCGCCCTCGGGCCGCCGCCTGTTCGTGGCGAACGCCAACCGCAACACCGTCACCGTGCTCGACGGCGCGACCGGCGCGCCCCTCGAGACGCTCGTCGCGGAAATGTTTCCCAGCGGCCTGCCCGGTTCCACGCCGAACAGCCTCGCGCTTTCGCCCGATGAAAAAACTCTTTACGTCGCCAACGCCAACATCAACAACGTCGCCGTCTTCGACGTCGCCACACCGGGCCGCAGCCGTTCGCTGGGCTTCATTCCCGTCGGCTGGTATCCGACTTCGGTGCGCGTCACGCCGGATGGGCGGCGTCTGCTCGTCGCCAACGGCAAGGGTGTCCGCCCGGTGGCCAATCTGCGCGGTCCGCAGCCGGGCGGCGATCCGTTCGTGCGGCGCGATCAATATGTCGGCGGTCTGCTCCGCGGCACGTTGAGCGTGATCGACCTGCCGGCGCGGGAAAAATTCGAGGCGGAGATGAAGCTGCACACCGCCGTGGCCTATCGCTGCGCGCCGTCCACGGCCTCGACTAACACGGCGGCCGCCGACCTGCTGCGCTGGCAGGATAATCCCGTTCCTCAAAAAGTCGGCGGCGTTTCGCCCATCAAGTATGTGCTCTACATCATCAAGGAGAACCGCACCTACGACCAGATTCTCGGCGACATGAAGGAAGGCAACGGCGATCCCGCGCTCTGCCTGTTCCCGGAGCGGAACACACCCAACCATCACCGCCTCGCCCGTGAATTCGTGCTGCTCGACAATTTTTACGTCGATGCCGAGGTCAGCGCCGACGGCCACGAGTGGAGCATGGGCGCGTATGCCACGGACTTTGTGGAGAAAACCTGGCCGCTTTCCTACGGGCACAATCAGCGGAAACAATATCCCTATCCCTCGGAAGGGAGTTTCGCCATCGCCACGCCGGCCGGCGGTTATTTGTGGGACCGGGCGAAGGAGGCGGGCGTGACCTTTCGTAGCTACGGGGAGTTCGTCCAGAACGGGAAGACGCCCGAGGATCCCGCCACCACCCGCGTGGCCGCGCTCAAGGGCAATTTTGATCCAGGCTTCCGCGGATTCGACATGGACTATCCCGATGTGAAGCGCGCCGAGCGTTTCATCAGCGAACTCCGCCGCTTCGAGGGCGAAGGCGAAATGCCCCGGCTGCAGATTCTCCGGCTTCCCAACGATCACACCTCCGGCACCGCCTTCGGCAAACCTACCCCCGCCGCCTATCTGGCCGACAACGATCTGGCGCTCGGTCAGGTCGTCGAGGCCGTTAGCCGCTCGAAATTCTGGCCGCAGACCGCCATCTTCGTCATCGAGGACGACGCGCAGAACGGGCCGGATCACGTCGATGCCCACCGGTCCGTGGCCTTTGTCATCAGCCCGTACACGCGCCGCAGCGCGGTCGATTCCACCATGTATTCCACCAGCAGCATGCTGCGCACGATGGAACTGATCCTCGGTTTGAAACCGATGTCGCAGTTCGATGCCGCCGCGCGGCCCATGTTTGATTGCTTTCAGGCGCGTCCCGATCTGCGTCCCTACGCGGCGGTGCCGGTGGCGCACAACCGCCAGGAGCGCAACTCCAAGGGCGCTTACGGCGGCCGGCTCTCCGCGAAGATGGATTTCAGCCGTGAAGACGCCATCGATGATTTTTTGCTCAACGACATCATCTGGCGTTCCGTGCGCGGCGCGGACCGGCCGATGCCCGCGCCGAAGCGCTCGGCCTTCGTCCGCGCGGTGCTGAAGCTGGATGATGATGATTGAGGAGGGGAGGGGGAGAGCGGGAAAGCGGAAAGCGGGATGACCGTGGATGGCTGGAGCGGGTTTTGGAATCGCAGCGGGGTGGAGAGCGGATGGGCGGGTGTCCGGAGAGAGAGTCCCGCGAGGACGACCGAAAATAGCCCGGCGATTCATCGCTGGGATCGGAGCCGATCACCCGCAAGTCCCGCAGGGACAAAAGAACTCCATCCTGTTTTAGAGTGTCAGTTGGCCCGATTTCTGTCGTCCCTCCGGGACTCGGCCACTCCCCACCGCCAGCCCCAGCGATGAATCGCCGGGCTTTTCTCGGTCGATCTCCGGGCTGTCCCGTCTCCTTTCCATCCAACACCACGGGGCCATGGCCGCCCCGCTCAAGTATTTCCACGGCACGCCGATGAAGGATGACGGTTCGAACGAAGCTCCGACCAGCCGGCCTCGAAAATCGCCCGTGAAATCACCTTAATTTGAACCCGAAAGAATATGGCGCACATCCTGACCATCGACGACGACGGCGGCATTCGCTCGTTCCTGCAACAGGTTTTTGAAATGAAAGGCCATGCCGTGACCACGGCGGCCAAAGGCCTCGACGCGCTGCGGGTTTTCAACCGGTCAGTGGATCTCGTCATCACCGATATGCTGATGCCGCACATGGACGGTCTGGAAACCATTCGCTGCTTGAAAAAACTCGCGCCGGGCCTGTCGATGATCGCCATTTCCGGGGGGCGGGTTCTGTCGAGAGACTATCTCGCGGAGGCACAGGCCATGGGGGCGGATCGAACCCTGGCAAAGCCCTTCAAGGTTCTGGACCTGCAGGATGCCGTGGCCGCGCTGCTGGGAGAATCTCCGTCGGGCGCCGAAGCGTACCCGGGCCGGACAAGTCTGACCGGCGCCCGGCGCTGATGGCTGGAGGCCGCACGGCGCAGCGCCGCCTTCCCCATGACCCTTGTAGCAGCCGCTGTGCAGCGGCGGCTGACTTTCGGAGCGGGTTGGCAGGAAAAAAATCAGCCGCGCCTGTGGAGACGCCGCTACGAGGCTCATCAAGTCTTCGGCTGGCACCAGAACGGACCTCGTCCACGGCCGTGCCCCGCCCGACAAAAAAAGCGCGGCCTCACGGCCGCGCTCGCGCTGGGAAAATTTGCCCGGCTGAAGCTATTTCTTCTTCGCCTTGTCGAGGGCGGCGATCCAGGCGGTCGGCCCGCCGGCCATGTAGCCCACCTGTTTCCAGACTTCCTTGCCTTCACCGTCGAGCACCACGATGGCGGGGAAGCCGGCCACCTTGTACTTCGCCTGCAGGGCCGCGTTGGCCTTCTTCAATTCGGCGGATTGCGGCTTCTTGTTGGGAAAATCCAGTTCCACCAGCACCAGGTTCTCGGTGGCGTACTTGGCGAACTCCGGTTTGTTGAAAACCTCCTTCTTCAGCTTGATGCACCAGCCGCACCAGTCCGAGCCGGTGAAATCCATGAGCACCATTTTTTTGTCCTTCTTGGCCTGGGCAAGGGCGGCCGGGAGGTCCGTGGACCAGGTGGGTTCGGCCGCGCCCGCCAGACCGGCGAGGAGGCACACGAGAATGCTGAGGATGATTTTTTTCATGATGGTTTCGAGAGGTGGTTGATTGACTGTTCGGGCGAACGATAGCAGCGGTCCACGGTTCCGGCCAGAAACATTTTCACCGGCGTGATGGGAAGTATTATCCGGCCTGGACTTCTGCTTGCCTTCGATTTGCCGCTCCCTAGACTCCGCGCGCCGATGGTCAACTTGAACACGCTGAATCCCGAGCAACGTCTCGCTGCCGAGACGATTCGCGGCCCCGTGCTCATCCTCGCCGGGGCCGGCACCGGCAAGACCCGCGTCATCACCTTCCGCATCGCCCACATGATCGACCGGGGCATCGCGCCCGGCAACATCCTCGCCGTCACCTTTACGAACAAGGCCGCGCGCGAAATGAAGGAGCGCGTCGGTAAGCTCCTGCCCCGTTCCGCCCGCAACTCCGAGGAGAAGCCGGACGGCCCCACCATCTCCACCTTTCACTCGCTGTGCATGAGAATTCTCCGGCAGCACATCGAGGTGCTCGGCTACAAAAAGAATTTCGTCATCTTCGACGAGTCGGAACAACTCGGCGCGGTGAAGAAAATTCTCAGCCACATTTCCGCCAAGGGCGAGAAGACGGACCCGAAGGTGATCCTCGGCCTTCTCAGCCGTTACAAGAACGGCGGGCTGAAGAGCGGCACGTTCTCTGACGAAAGCGCGGCAGCGGTGGCAAAACACATCATGGCGCGCTACGAATCCGCCCTGCGCGCCTGCAACGCCGTGGATTTCGACGACCTGCTGCTGCTGACGTTGAAACTGTTTCGCGAGCATCCCGCCGTGCTGGAGGCGTGCCGCGCGAAGTATCGTTACGTGATGGTCGATGAGTATCAGGACACGAACGGCGCGCAATTCGAACTGGTGCATCTGCTGACGAAGGAGCATCGCAACCTCTGCGTGGTGGGCGACGACGACCAGAGCATTTACGGCTGGCGCGGTGCGGAGGTGGCCAACCTGCTCGACCTGGAAAAGCATTTCCCGGAAGTGAAGATCGTCAAGCTGGAGCAGAACTACCGCTCGACGACGGTGATCCTCAGCGCGGCCAATGCGGTCATCAAGCACAACGCGCGGCGGCGCGGCAAGCAGCTCTGGTCGCAGAAGGGCGAGGGCGAAAAGATTCTCCTGCACACCTTCGAGAGCGACGAGGAGGAGGCGCGCGTCATCGTCGAGAGCATCGAATACGCGCGCATGGGCAAGCGCGTCCCGTGGATCGAGCAGGCGATTTTGTTCCGCACCAACCTGCAGTCGCGCGCGCTGGAGACAGCGCTGCGGAAGGCGGATGTGCGTTATCATTTGATCGGCGGACAGAGCTACTTCGACCGGCGCGAGGTGCGGGATTTCATCGCCTATCTCAAAATGTTCGTGAATCCGCATGACGACATCAGCCTGCTGCGCATCGCCAATGTGCCTGCGCGCGGCCTGAGCGACGTGACGATGGAGCGGCTGCTCGGCGAGAGCCAGGAGCGGCATTGCTCGGTGTTCAGCGCGATGCGGCATACGGACGTGCAGGCGATGTTCACCACGAAGACGCGCGAGTGTCTGCTGGCGTTCTTGGAATTTGTCGAACGGACGCGCGCGCTGCTCCAGCCGCCGGAGGGACAGAGCTTGTGCCTGGGCAGTTGGGCCGAGCGGTTTCTGGCGGAGAGCGGTTACACGGATGACCTGCGCCGGTCGGAGAAGAATCCTGAAAACGCGGAGAATCGTGTTCGCAACTTAAAAGAACTGGCGGTGTCGCTGGACGGCAAGACCGCCGCGAGCGCAAAGCCGGCGGAGCAGTTGGGAAAGTTTCTCGAAGAGCTGACGCTGGACAGCGATCGCGAGGAGGAGAAGGAGAACGAGGGCGACGCGGTCACGCTGATCACGATGCACAGTTGCAAGGGGTTGGAGTTTCCGCACGTCTATGTCGTGGGCCTGGAGGACGGGTTGCTGCCGCACGCGCGCTCGAAAGTCGAGGGCACGATGGACGAGGAGCGGCGGCTCTTTTACGTGGCGATCACGCGCGCGATGAAGACGCTGACGATCAGCCATTGTCTGGGCCGCAAGAAATACGGCCAGGTGATGCCGTGCCATCCGTCGCCATTTCTGAAGGAGCTGCCTGCCGAACTGGTCGAGCACGCCGACGAAAAGGGCCGGCAGCCGGTGGCGGTGGATTCGGGGAAGAACATGTTCTCCGCCATGCGCGAGGCTTTGGGTTAGAGTGGCGGCGATGAAATTGATTGGATAATGAAGATCGCCGGCCTGTGCCCATTTCGTAGCGGGTAAATTATGTCGCGAAGCACTCTTTATATTATTGGCGCCCTCCTGCTGGGCATCGGCGCGCTGCTGTTTGTGGGAAGGATACGAACCACCGTGATCGTCGCGCCCACACCTGTCGTCACGACCGCGCCGGCGGTTGATCCAGGTAATTACATTGAATCCAATTATAGGAGTTCAAACATCGTGGTGTTGCCCGTCCTTGTGACTTCACCCACTTCACCGCCCACCGTCATCGGCATCACGCCCGCACCGGCCGATCCCGAGGCCGTCGCGAAAATCGCCGCGCTCGAAAGGGACTACCTCGCCGCGATAACCCAGGACGACCGGATGGATGTCGTCAACAACCTCGGCGAGATCGTCAGTGGTGAAACGGTGAAAAGTCTCGCGCGGCTCTTCGAGCAGGAGAAGGACAAGGATTTGCAGGTCCATCTCGTCGATGCGCTGCAGAGCATTTCCGGATTCAAGGAGGAGAAGCTCGCCTTCCTCGCGACCGCGATCAGGCCCGCGCTCGACCGCGATGTGCGCCAGGCGGCGATTGATGGTTTGATCGACCTTGAACACCGGCGCTCCATCCGCGTGCTGCAACCCTTGCTGAACGACGCCGACGACACCATCGTCCAAGCGGCCAAGAGCGCGATCTTCATCCTGGAATCCCCCCTCACCCCGCCGCTGTCCGACCCGCTCAATCCTCCGCCGTCCGACCCGTGACCCCCGGGTGGGGCGAGACTCTGTTGATCGCCTCCCTCACCTGGTCGGCGGCGGGATGATCACCGTCTGCCCGGGCTTCAACTGGCTAAAATTCACGCCGGGGTTCGCCTCGCGGATCGCGCTCATCCGCACGCCGTAAGTCAGCGAAAGATGCGCGATGGTTTCGCCGGGCGTGGCCAGATGCGTGCGGCTCGGCAAGACTGGCTCCGGCGTGGGCGTCGGTTCGGGCAGCTCCAGACCCAGCACCTTCGCCTCGGCCTTCTTCTGCTGTTCCTCGACGAACTTGTTCAACGCCGCCCTCTGCTCCGCCGTGAGAGATTTGTCATTGCGGATGCGCTCCTGTTCCAGAGCGACAGCTTTCTTGATGTCCAGCAGCGCATCGGAGGCCACCTCGGAAATTTCCAACGCGGGATCGCCCGCCACTTTGGCATTCGCCGCCTCGGCGATTTGATAGGCGGCAAACCGCTCCGGCGTGAGCGCGGTCTTGAGCGCGACCAGCCGGTCCCTCTCCAGTTCCTCGCGCTTCTTGACGGAGGCTGCGTCCGAGCTGCCGGCCAGCAGGGCCAGCTCGCGGTCCAGCGCGTCGGTCGCGCGGAAGAGCGCGCGAAATTCGTCGGGCGTCGGCTCAATGCCCTTCACCTCCTGGCGCAACTGGGCGGAGTTGGACGAATGGCGCAGCTGAAATTCCTCGAGCTGCGCCGGGTTGAGAAACTCCGCCAGCTCGGTGCGCGTCTTCTCGCGGAGCTTTGCCATCTCGGCGACGCCGGGGAAGGTTCCGCCCAGTTCCTCAAGATAAGCCTGCAGCCGTTCCCGCGAACGGGCACTGATGGCCCGCACCGCCTTCTTCGTCTCCTCCGGCAGCGCGCCCAGCACCGGCCCGGCCAGCGGAACGATGGCCGGATCAAACGGCGCCGGCCCGTCATTCCATTTCGGGCCGAGCAGTTTCGTGAGCAGCGCCCGGCGCTCGTCTTCCAGCAGCCCGGCCCGCGCCCGGATCGAACGCTGCAATTCCTGGCAGGCTTCCGCGCGCCACCATTCTTGATCCTGCGCGCCGGCGTCCTCGTTTCGTTTCCGGGCGAACAACTGGTTCACGTCCGCCACGATGATGTCGCGCACCGTCGTCTCCGGGCAGCCAATGGTGCGGAGGTTGGCGATGTAGGTGACGTAATCGGACGACTCCACGGACAGCCACGAAAAATCAATCGGCCGCACTAGGATGTTCGTCTTGACGATGCGGATGGGGTTGTTGGAGATGACGGACAGACGGTCGATCGGCCGGACGTCGCGCAGGGCGGCTGGGGGGGGACGCAACCACACGATCAAGGCGACCAGAAGCACCGCGTTGATCACGAGCGAAAGGGCCAGAAATATTCTCGCGCGCACGCCGCAATTTCCCTGCTTCAACCCCGCCACGCAATTCAATTCTTGCGGTGGGGTTGGGACGATCCCGGGCGCTGCGTTGCAGTGGAGAGCGGCCGCGCAGACTCCGCGAGAGGATGAAATTGCTGCTTCCCACCCAGCGCGTTCAGTGACTATTTTTTCCAGTGGTCGAAATTTCCATCATCGTGCCCGTCTTCAACGAGGCCGACAACATTCTGCCGATGGCGCGCGAAGTCGCCGCCGCGATGCAGACCGTGGCCCGTCCCTACGAGCTCGTGTTTGTCGATGACGCGAGCCGCGACGCGACCTGGGAAAAAATCCAGGAGGCGCGCCGGGCCGATGCTCGCGTGCGCGGAATGCGTCTGTCGCGCAACAGCGGACAAAGCGCCGCGCTCTGGACCGGCATCCAGGCCACGACCAGCCCGATCCTCGCCACACTCGACGGCGATTTGCAGAACGATCCCGCCGACCTCCCGCGCCTGCTGGCGGAACTGGTGAATTACGATTTCATCTGCGGCGCGCGGCAGAAGCGGCAAGACAATTTTCTCCGTCGCGCCTCGACGAAGGTGGCGCGCTGGGCGCGCAAGACGATGTTGAAAGTGGATTTCGCCGACACCGGCTGCGCGGCGCGCGCCTTCAAGCGGACCGCGCTGCACGGGCTTTTTGGATTCAACGGCCTGCACCGTTTCCTGCCGGTGCTCGTTCACGGCGGCGGCGCGAAGACGCTGGAAATTCCGGTGCATCATCGCCCGCGCGTGGCGGGCGTTTCCAAATACGGAATGTGGAACCGGCTCGGTCGCGGCATCTACGATTTGTTCGCCGTTGCGTGGTTTCAGAAGCGGCGCACGCCCGTGATTCCGTTCACGGAACTGGCCGACGAGCCGGTGCGGGAAAGTGCCGGGTCACGAAGGTGATTATGACGCGGGCACTCTTACAAGATGCCTGTTTTTGACTCATTTGGAGCGAGCAAAACTTCAACTGCCAAAACAGCGCCATCGTCGTCACTTGTCTTGCGAAGGCGCGGCGGCAAATAAGCATAGCGCGGCACTAAAGCTTTGATTCGTGCCTCTGAGTAACCGACAGGATCGATCGCGTTCAGCGGCACGTTAATTCTCACACCACGAAATGTAGCCCATGTGTGAATCTGAAATTGAACCTTCGTGGAAGAAAAAATGTCTGGTGCAGCCTCGATACAACCAAGACCCTTGGCAAACACTTCAATCTGCGTTCCGCGCAGTTGACCAAATTGCAGATGAAGATCGACAAGGTCTTCCCATTGCTTGGACATGTCGCAATGAAACATAAACGCACTCCATGATTCCTCCTCAGAAATGGTGACACTCTGCCTGGACAACTCCTGCCAATTTATCAGACCCAAAGGTGGGCGAACGTAAATGCCGAATGACGCCAGAGCCGATTCTGCTGGAAAATGGGTAAGTGCAACCCGACTTTCGAGATGCAATTGCCAGGAAAATTCATTGCTGTAGCCGGACGAGGCGGACAGCCAGCACATCTCCGCATCTGGCTCGAACGAATATTGGCTGGCGAGCTTGAACATGGCGAAGTGTAGGCTGGCAAAACCGGCTGTCCAATGCGTTTTCGCTAGGGTCGGCGATGGACCGCGGGCAGTCCCATAGGGATTCTCTGCAAAGGCCCAAAAGTGCGGAGCGCGGAGCATTGCTCCGCGTGAATTTCCCCGCAAACCGGCGGAGCAATGCTCCGCGCTCCAATCGTCCAACCGACTTTTGCAGAGATTTCCTTTGGATTCATCTCACTACTCGCGCTCGTAAATTTTCCGCAGCTCCGCCGGCGACTTCCCGAGGCGGTAGAGTTCCGTCACCCACCACATGCGGACATAGGTGCGGAGGACGCCGAGCTTTTGGAAACGCCGCGCCGAGGTGACGATGGTCGCGTCGGCCAGCGCGAGACGGCCGGTCTGGCGCAGTTTCCGGCACAGCTCGAATTCCTCCATCAGCGGCATGTCCGGCACGCCGCCGATCTGTTCGAGAATTTCGCGGCGGATGAAGAGCGCCTGGTCGCCGGCGATGCGGCGTCCGAGCATCAGGCGCACGGCGCATTTCCAGCGCGAGCCGAGCAGCAGGAACGTCGTCTTGCGAAACACCTTCCAAAATCCGCCCGCCACCACCGACGCATCGCGCAGACAGTTCAGCGCGGCCTGGCCGGCTTCGGGCGGAATCGTCGTGTCGGCATGAAGCAGCAGCACCACGTCGCCGACGGCCTGCGCCGCGCCGAGCCGCATCTGCCCACCGCGTCCGGAGGGAGCGGTCAGAACGCGGCAGCCGAGCTGGGCGGCGAGTTCGCGCGTCGCGTCCGTGCTGCCGCCATCGACGAGGATGATCTCGGTGACTTCGGGAACAGCGCGGAGGGAACGGATGGTTTCGGGCAGCGAAGCGGATTCGTTGATCGCTGGCATGACGACGGAGATGGTGCGCGGCAGCGGGCGTTGGGAATTTTTTGCGGACAACATTTCCTCCCGCCAGAGCCTGACCGCGCCGAGTCCGGCCCAGGCCAGTTTCAAGACAAGCGTCAGCAGCGCGGCGGCGACGCACTCGTCCACCGGCACGCCGTAGAGTCCGAGCAGGCTGAGGGCAGCGGCCTCGCGCGCGCCCGCGCCGGCGAAGGTGAACGGCAGGCAGCTTAGCACGGTGATGGCGGGAAACGTCCAGGCGAGCCGCGCCCACGGCAGCGGCGTGGAGGCAACCGCCGCGAGGCAGCACGCGAAGACGGCGCTGAGGGCGATCTGCGAGAGAAGCGCGAAGAGTAGTCCGGGCACGGCGAGACGCGGGTTCGAGGCCAGCCGCACCGCGCCAAAACGCAGCGCGCGCAGCGTCCGCGCGATTGGGCCGTCGCCCTTGGGTTTCCAGAGCACGAGCAGCAGGACGAGGACGAGCGCGAGGCCGAGCAGCGCCACGATCCATTGGCCGGCGACGGGCGTGTCCCCCGGCGCGAGCATGGCGAGGCCGCTGGTCGTGAAGGCCAGCGCGCCGGTGAGCACGAAAACCAGCATGCTGCCGCCGAGGCCGAGCGCGCGGTCGAGTTGCGCGGCGGCGAGCACTTCCGGCAGGCCGAAGCGGAACCAGCGGGCGTAGAGCGCGGACTTGGCCACGTCGCCGCCCGCCGCGCCGAAGAAGGCGACAAAGAAAAAATGACCGATGAGAAAAAGCCGTCCGCTGGCCGAGGTGCTGACGGAACTGCCGGTGGCGCGCAGCGCGATGTGCGAGCGCAGTCCGCCGCCATAAAGGGCGAGTCCATAGGCGAGAAAGCTCAGGCCGAACCACGGCCAACTCGTCTGCCGCAACGCGCCGAGCACGGCGGCGCGGTCGATTTTGCTGAAGATGAAAAAGAGGAGCGCGAGGGTGACGCCCGCGCCGAGGAGCCGCTGCCAGGAAAACCATTTTTGACCGGGTGGAAAATTCATCGGCGGCCCGGCGTCACTTGACCGGCAGGAATGGCGCGTTGGTGAAGACAAACACGCCGCGCGTTTCCGAGGTCACGAGCAGTCCGTTCGGCACGAAGGTGCAGCCCTCGAGGTGCTGATTGGAAAACTTGGTGCGTACCGCCTTGATCCGGCCCGCCCGGGTGATTTCACCGTCCACGCGATAGACGAAGGCGCCGGTGTGACTGACGACACCAAGCTGCTTGCCATCGGCCGAGAGGTCGGCGCCGGTGACGGGCGAATCAATTTTCAGGCGAGTGACAAACTCAAGGGTGAAGGGCTGCTTCTGCTCGTCCAGCGGGAAGCGGTAGATTTCCGCGCGCTGGCCGTCGAAGACTTTGGAGATCACGTAGCCGTTGGTCTGCCAGATGAAGAGGCTTTCGCAGTTGAACGGTTTCGCGGGAAAACGCAACTGCCAGGTGCGGGTGATTTTGACGGAGGGGCTGCGGGACTGCGGATCAGGCTCGTCGATTTGATGGACGGCAATCTGTGTTTTGGCGGCGTTGTTGTTGCCGATGTCGCCCACGAACAGATGGCGCTGGTCGTCGATGGCGATGTCCTCCCAGTCGCCGAGGCTCGCGCCCGTGACGAAAAACTCGACCTTCGTCCGGCCTTCGCGGTTAATCCCGAAGAGCAATTGTTTCTTGCCGCCGCCGCCGTCGGTGTGCGACCAGAAAATCTCGGGATGCTGGCGGCTGGCCACGACGCCGGAACATTCGGTGAGGCGGGGATTGGTGATGCGCCCGACCTGCAGGACGCCCGGCGCGGCCTCCAGCGGGAAGGCCGCCGGGTTGGTCGGTTGCGCGTCGCAGGCGGCGGCGGCCAGCCAGACGGTGAACGGCAGCAGCAGTTTTGTTCGGGCCAGGTTCAAGGTGACGGGGGTATTAAACTGTATTTCCCCCATTACTCGACTAAAATTTTGACGCTCCGAACCGGGGCCACATGCAAAACAATTTTACCACCACGCCGCCGCCACGCCGCGAATTTTCCGTGCGCGGGATGAACTGCGCCAACTGCGTCCGCCACGTTTCCGAGGCGTTGCAGGGCGTGCCGGGCGTGGCCAGCGTCACGGTCTCGCTCGAGGCCGGCACCGCGCTCGTCCGCTGGCAGGCCGGCGCGGCCGCCGATGTCCCGGCGGCGGTGCGGGCCGTTCAGGCGGCCGGCTACGAGGCGGAACTCGTCGCCAGCCGCGCGCTGGGCGAGGACGGAAAAAAATTATCCGGCTGGAGAATGAACTTGTGGATCGGGCTGCTCGGCACGGTGCCGCTGATTTTGGGCGAATGGGTTTTCGGCTTGGCGATGGAGCGATGGTTTCAATGGCTGGCCTTCGCGCTGGCCGCGGCGGTGCAGGGGTTCGCGGGCGCGCCGTTTTATCGCGGCGCGTGGCGTCAGCTCAAGATCCGTGCGGCGAACATGGACACGCTGGTCGCGCTCGGCTCGACCACGGCGTTCGCCTACAGCGTGTGGGCGTTGTTCAGCGGCGGCGGGCACACGCATCTTTATTTCATGGAGTCGGCGGCGATCATTGCGCTGATTAGCACCGGCCATTGGCTGGAGGCGCGGATGAGCGCGCGCGCGGCGGGGTCGCTGAAAAAATTGCTCAACCTCGCGCCGCCGCTCGCACGCCGCCGCACCCCCGACGGGGGCGAGAGGGAAATGGCGGTCGGGGAATTGCGGGCCGGCGACATCATCATTCTCAAGCCGGGCGACCGCGTGCCGACCGACGGGGAAATTGCGGAAGGCGCGTCCGCCGTGGATGAGTCGATGCTCACGGGCGAGGCGGTGCCGGTGGACAAATCCGCCGGCGCAAAACTCTACGCCGGCACGGTGAACGTGAACGGCCGACTGCTGATGCGCGTGACCGAAACCGGCGAGGCGACCGCGCTGGCCCACATCATCGCTGCCGTGCAGCGCGCGCAAAACAGCCGCGCCGCCATCCAGCGGCTGGGCGACCGCGTAAGCAGCGTGTTCGTGCCGGTGGTGGTGCTGGTCGCGCTGGCGGCGGCGCTGGGGTGGGGGCTTTGGCCGGAGCAGTTGCGGCAGGTGACGGAATTTCTGGCGGGATATTTGTGGCCGGTGCATCTGCCGGAGACCGTGCTGGCGGCGGCGATGGTCCATGCCGCCGCCGTGCTCATCATCGCGTGTCCTTGCGCGATGGGCCTGGCGACGCCGGTAGCGATCATGGCCGGAACGAACGCGGCGGCCGAGCGTGGCATCTTGATCCGCGACGGCGCGGCGCTGGAAAAAGCGGGCACGATCACGAGCGTGATCTTCGACAAGACCGGCACGCTCACGCAGGGCAAACCGGCGGTGGCGCGCTGCGAGATTTTCGACGGACACGCCGCCGCGCCGCAACTGGCCGCCGCCCTCGCGCGCCGCTCGAATCATCCGTTGAGCCAGGCGGTCGCCCGGCTGCACGCGGAGGATTTCCCGTTCACGGAATGGCGGGAGGTGCGCGGCGCGGGCCTGGAGGCGGTGCGGAGCGCGGCCAGTCCGGCCCGGCTGCGGCTCGGCTCGCTGCGCTGGCTGCGGGAATCGGGCGTGGACGTCACGCGCGGCGATAAATTTTTTGCGGAGTGGAGCGGGCGCGGCGCGACGGTGCTGGGACTCGGCGGCGACCAATCGTTGCTGGCGCTGATCGCGGTCGAGGATTGGCTCAAGCCGGGCGCGGCGGAGGTTGTTGCGGAGCTGCGGCGCGGCGGGCAAAAAGTCTGGCTGCTCACCGGGGACAATGCGCGCACGGCGGGGGCCGTCGCGGCGGGTGCGGGCATCGACGCGGAGCATGTTTTTGCCGAGGTGCGCCCGGAGGAGAAGGCCGGCTTCGTGCGGCGGCTGCAGGAGCGCGGGGAAAAAGTGGCGTTTGTCGGCGACGGCATCAACGACGCGCCGGCGCTGGAGCAGGCCGATCTGGGGATTGCGGTAAGCCGCGCGAGCGACATCGCGCGCGCGGCGGCGGACATCATTCTGCTGAAGGCGGACATTCGCGCGGTGCCGGAGAGCCTGGGGCTGGCGCGGGCGACGTTGCGCGCGATCAAGCAGAATTTGTTCTGGGCCTTTTTTTATAACGCGGCCGGGGTGCCGCTGGCGGCCCTGGGGTTTTTAAGCCCGGTGCTGTGCGCGCTGGCGATGGGGTTGTCCGATCTGGTGGTGATCGGCAACGCGCTGCGGCTGCGCCGGTGGGGCCGGTGATGGGTGGTGTGGTGTCGGGCGTCCCGCCGCCCGGATGGGGCCGCGAACTTTTCGGAACACGAGTTCAACTCGACGCCCTATCTGCTCACCACGCCGCCGTCCGCCGGGCGAGACGCCACGGCTCTACGGCAGGCCGGAGGCCCGCCGCTACGAGTCAGGCGGCGACGGGCGGACGGACGGGGGATTGGGCGGCGTTTCGTCGCCGGGGTTGGCGGGGCGGGAATTGGTGTTGAAGGGCGGGCCGCCGGGGCGGTGTTCGCCGGAAGGATGACGTCCGCCGCCGGGCGTGTTGGGATTTCCCCGGCGCGTCTGTTTGAGCAGCTCCTCGAGTTTTTTCTTTTGCTGGTCGTTCAACTCGGCGCGGATTTCTTCGAGCACTTTGCGATGCTCGGTCTGCAACTCCGGGCCGAGGAGGTTCCAGATGATTTTGATGCGCTCGCGGCTTTCGGTGAAAATTTTCTCCAGCTTTTCGGTCTGCTCAGGCGAAAGCTGCATCTCCCGCTTCATGCGATCCTGCAAGCGTCGCTGCGCATCCACGCTGGGCGGGCGGACCGGAGGCGGAGGGACAATCACTGGCGGGGGAGTGGGTTTTTTCATGACGAGCACGCCGGTGAAGACGCCCGCGCCGAAAATGACTAGGGTGGCCAAGATGACTTTCCAGGAGTTCACCAGGTTTCGTCCGCCGAATCAGCCGCGACCAGGACGGCTGTTTCAAGTTCTTCCGAGAAGTCACCATGCGTGCTGGAACCATGATCGGACCAGAGCATCCAGGCGCTGGTCAGGAGGGTGACGGCGACGCAGGAGACGGCCGCGCGCCAGAGGGCGTTGCCCCAAAGCGTCCAGACATCGAGCGGTCTGACCGCATCCAGCCGGGCCATGATGCGCTTTTCAAAGGCGTAGGGCACGCGTTCGTCGGCTGCCATGGAGCGCGCGGTGGCGATCAGTTTCTTTTGTAGTTCGGTCGTATTCATAATCCAACGGCTCAACAGACGGCAGCCCGCCCGGCGCGGTTACAGGTACTTGTCACGGGTGATTTTGGCCAGACACTTTCTCATTTCCGCCCGCGCCCGGAAGGCCCGAACCTTGACCAGCGGCACGGACCAACCGGTGAGGGCGGAAATTTCCTTGACTGATTTATCCTCGATTTCGAGCAGGGTGATGATGAGGCGCGCGGGTGGGGAGAGCATCTCCATCAGCCGGGCCACAAGTTGCTTGGCGGCGGCGGCGGATTCGCTGGCGGCGTCGGGGTCGGCCACGTAGCGGTCGAGCCAGCCGGTTTCGGCGTCGCTCAGTTCGGTGAAGGAGGTTTCGCGGTTGCGCTGGTGGGCGCGAAGAAAGTCGTAGCAGGTGTGGACGGCCAGCCGCATCAGCCAGTGCTCGAACGGGGCTTCACCGCGAAAGGAGCTGAGCTTGAGGAACGCCTTGCTCCAGACCTCTTGGACGATGTCCTCGACCTCGCTGTCGCGCCGGGCGTAACGGCGGGCGGTGGCGAAGACGCGGGGCAGGTATTTTTTCACCAACGGCTCGAAGCTGGCCGTGTCGCCTTTCAGCACGGCAGCGATCAGCTCCGGGTCGGTGGGGTCCATGGGCGGCAAGGTTGGCAAACTTCAGCCGGGGGAAAAAGCCAAAAGCCACCGCACGGCACGGTGGTTCTGAATGGTTGGGCGGTTCCGCACGTGGCCCTCAGCGCGGACGAGGCTCGCCCTTCGGGGCTTCGCCGTCGCCACGGGGTTTCTGAGTTCCGGGATTAAGACGCGGCTTTTCCGTGTCGCCCTCACCACGCGGCTTGGGGACTGTACCGTCGCCACGGGGTTTCGGCGATCCGGGCGGACGGTCGCCCTCGGGCCGGCCTTGTTCAAAGCGTTTGCTGATCTGTTCCATGCGTTCGAGGCTTTTGGATTCCTCGGCGGTGATGGTGCCGTCGGCCTTCTTTTTGCGAAGCTCGGCGAGTTGCTTGTCGAAGCGGTCGCGGAATTCCTTGCGCTTGGCCTCGCGTTCTTCGGGGGTGAGGTTCTTCAGTTCCTCGCGTTTCTTTTGCAAGGCCTCGCCGGCGGGACCGCCGGTCTTTTCCCGCCATTCCTTGAGCCGGGCGGCGCGCTCTTCGGGGGAGAGATTTTTGAAATCCTCGCGGGCCGGTTTCTTGTCGGGCGCCGACGGTTCGTCAGCGGCGCGGAGGCGCGGGAGGGTGGCGGTCGCCAGCAGCAGGGCGAGCGAGCATTGGATGAGGGTGATCGGTTTCATAGTCTTCGTTTTTCAGGCGGCCATTCATCCGCCGATGGACCAAAAGACGGCCCGCCGCCGGGCCGGGTTACAGGGAGCGCCGCTCAAGGCCGGGTGATGCCGAGGAACTGGTCCAACTCGCTGGCGGCGACGATGAGGGACAGATTGTTGTTCACATCATGCCGCAAGTGGCAAACTTGCGTTCAGTTGTTCAATTTGCTCGACGCTTAATGTGATTGGTTCAGTTGGCAGACCCATCCCGCAGACGATGCGGGGCAGGATGGCTGATTGCAAGCTGCTTTCGATTTTTTGCCGGTTGACACGCCCGGCGAGACCGCTAGGCTTCCGGGCCTGACTTGCGGGAAAGACGGCGATGTCCGCCGGCTTTTGCCCCCAATGTCTCCGAGAGGAAGTGAATCAGTTTGACCGAGATTAAGCTAAAAAAAGGCGAACCAGTGGACAAGGCCCTGCGGCGTTTGAAGAAAAAGATCGACCGCGAAGGCACCTTGAAGGAAGTCCGCAGCCACCGGCATTTCGAGAAGCCGAGCGAACGCAAGCGCCGTAAAATGAAGGCCGCCCGTTTCTCCGCGATGTTGAGTGCGCGTTACGCCGACCTGTAATTCGTAATGTTCCGACGGCCGGGTGTGGTTTTGAAAGGCCGCACCCGGCCTGTTTCATCATGTATTCACTCTCCAGTTGCTGGAACTCCCAGCGCCACATCGACGGTCGCGCGATGCTCGAGGAAATTCGCGGCCTCGGCTTCGAATTCGCCGAACTGAGCCACGGCATCCGCATCAGCCTCCTCCCCGGCATCATCGACGCCGTGGACGCGGGCGTGATCAAAATTTCCACGCTCCACAACTTCTGCCCGCTCCCGATGGGCATCGACCGCCCCGCGCCGAACGTCTTCCAGTTTACCGCCGAGAATCAGCGCGAGCGCAACAACGCCTGGCGGCACAGCCTCGTCACGCTCGACACCGCCGCGCGCCTCGGCGCACAACTCGTCGTCCTGCACATGGGATCCATCGACATGAAGGATTACACCGACAAGCTGGTGGACCTGATCCGCGACGGCAAGAAGGAGACGCCCAAGTACGAAAAACTCTGCGAGGAAGCCTCCCTCAAGCGCGAGGAAAAGAAGGAGGCCTACGTCGCCCGCGCCCACGAGTTTCTCCACCGGCTCGTGCCGGAGGCGAAAAAGCTCGGCCTCAAACTCGGCGTCGAGAACCGCGAGGCGCTCGAGGAAATCCCCCTCGAAAGCGACCTCGGCTTCTTCTTCAAGGAGTTTTCCGATTCGACCGTCTGCTACTGGCACGACACCGGCCACGCGCAGATCAAGGAGAATCTCGGCTTCATCCACCACGCGCTCCATCTCGAATCCTTCGCCGACCGCCTCGCCGGGTTTCACATTCACGACGTGGAGTTTCCAGGACGCGATCATCGCGCGCCCGGCACCGGCTGCGTCAACTTCACCGCGCTCCAGCCGTTCGTCCGCCCCGAGCACATCAAGGTTTTTGAGCTGAGTCCGTCCGTGCCTTTGGAGGCGGCGAAGGCTGGCATCGCCCACATCAAGCAACTTTGGGGACCGGAGTGAGCGTGGGCAAAAAAATCTGGAGCGCCGGCTGGTGCATCGCCGTGGGCGCGCTGCTGCTCGTCTGGATTTTTCACTCCATCTTTGTCAACGAAGCCCGCGAACTGGCCGGACGCGGCGCATTGATCGAGAACAACCAGCCCGTCATCTGGAACAAGGAGCAGGCGCCGCCCCGTCAGGAACAGTGGCGATACGGCTGGCAATACGGCCCGCCCGCGCTCTGGCAGACGCTCCGCAGCGTGAGTCCCGTCGCGTTCGGCGTTTCGCTCGCGCTCATGGGCGGCACGCTCCTCCTCGGCATGGCGCGCTGGCGCATGGTGCTGCGCGTGCAGGGACTGGATCTGCCCTTCGGCCGCGTCGCGGAAATTTCCCTCGTCGCGCACTTCTTCAATTCCTTCCTTCTCGGCACAGCCGGCGGCGACGTGATGAAAGCGTACTGCGCCGCACGCGAGACGCATCACCAGAAAACCGAGGCCGTGGTCACGGTGTTCGTGGATCGCATCCTCGGTCTGTGGGCCATGCTGATCTTTGCCACCCTCATGATTCTGCCAAACTACGCGCTGTTTCTCCAAAGCGGCCTGCGCACTTCGGCGGCCGTGATCGTGGCCATGACGGGGGTGGCGAGCGGCTTTGTCTTTCTCGCCTTTCGCGGCGGGGTGTCGAAGCAGTGGAGCGGCGCGCGGACCTGGCTGCGGCGGCTGCCGAAAGGCGACTGGCTGGAGCGCTCCCTCGACTCGTGCCGCAAGTTCGGCCAGGCCCGCGGCTTCGTCCGACGCGCGTTCGCCCTGTCCACGCTGGTGAATCTGCTGTGCGTCCTGCAGTTCTATGTCTTGGCGCGCGGCCTGCCCAAGGCCGACGTGTCCTTCCTCGCGCTCTGCCTCGTGGTGCCGACGGTCATCTGCCTTTCCGCGCTGCCGCTCGCGCCCGGCGGACTGGGCGTGCGAGAAAATCTTTTCGTTCAACTGCTCGCCGCCTCGACCATCGGCGTGACAGCCACGCCCGCGCTCTCGCTTTCGTTGCTGGCGTTTGCGGGCAGCCTCGCCTGGGGCCTGGTGGGCGGCGTGGCGTATCTGATGTTCAAACACAAGCATCACCTGACGGAGGGAGAGGAGGTTGAGAGTTGAGGGTTGAGAGCAGAAACAACACGAGCCTTTGCGGCTCTCAACTCTCAACCTTCAACTACGCCATGCGCTCCATTGCCACTGACATCGTCCGCCGCCTCCAATCCGCCGGCTTCGTCGCGTTCTGGGTCGGCGGGTGCGTGCGTGACTTCCTCCTCGGCCGCGAACCCGGCGACTACGACATCGCCACCAACGCGCTGCCCGAGCAGGTTGAGAAACTTTTCCCGCGCACCGTTCCCGTCGGGCGCAAATTTGGCGTCGTCATCGTCGTGGAGAATCATCACGAGTTCCAGGTCGCCACCTTCCGCGCCGAGTCCGACTACCAGGACGGCCGGCGCCCCGAACAAGTCAGCTTTGGTGACGCCCGGGCCGACGCCCTGCGCCGCGACTTCACCATCAACGGCCTCTTCTACGATCCGTTGCGCGACGAACTCCACGACTGGGTCGGCGGCGAGGCGGACCTGCGCGCGAAAATTCTCCGGACCATCGGCGCGCCGGAGGAACGCTTTGCCGAAGACCATCTGCGGATGCTCCGCGCCGTGCGCTTCGCGGCCCAGCTCGATTTCCAGATTCATCCCGACACCCTCGCCGCCATCCAGAGCCATGCGGAGAAGATCCGCCTCATCAGCGCCGAGCGGATTCGCGAGGAACTCATCAAACTCTTCTCCCCCCCGCACGCCGCGCGCGGTCTTGAACTCCTCCGCGACACCGGACTCCTCGCGCCCATCCTGCCCGAACTCGCCGCCACCGTGACCTGCGAGCAGTCGCCCGAATACCATCCTGAAGGCGTCGTCTTCAACCACCTCCGCCTGATGCTCGCGCAGCTTCCGCCCGACGCCGATCCGCTGCTCCCCTGGGCCGTGCTCATGCACGACATCGCCAAGCCCGTCACCGCCTCGCGCGACGGCGACAAGATTCATTTCTACGGCCACGAGAAGATCGGCGCGGACATGACGGAAGACATTTTGCAACGGCTGAAGTTTCCCCGGAAACAGACCGAGGACGTCGCGCTTGTCGTGCGGCATCACATGCAGTTCAAGGACGCGCCGCAGATGCGCAAGGCGACCCTGCGCCGGCTGCTGCTGCGGCCCACCTTCCCGCTGGAACTCGCCCTGCACCGGCTCGACTGCCTCGGCTCGCACCAGCGGCTGGACGTTCACGATTTTCTCGTCGCCCAGGCCGAGGAATTTGCGCGCCAGCCCGCGCTTGTCCCCCCGCTCCTCACCGGCGGCGATCTGCAAACTCTCGGCGTTGCGCCCGGCCCGGCGATGGGTGTGCTCCTGGCCGAACTGCGCGAGAAACAACTGGCCGACGAACTCATCACCGCCGACGAAGCCCGCGCCTGGGTGCGGGAACGGATCAGTTCACAGGCGGGTTGAGGTGATTGGGTCAAATGCGCCGGACGGACGCATCCGCACGCTGTCCTGGCGCGCGGCATTGATGCCGCTTCAACGTGGATGACACTTTGGTGTTCGACGCGGGTTGATCGTCCGGGAGTCGAAGCGGGTCAACGTCGCGCTCCCCAGTCCCAGAGGGACGTTTGAAAATAGCCCAGTGCTTTAGCACTGGGTTCGCGGTTCCACCCAACGAGTCCCGGAGGGACGGCAGAGCCGGGCGTGAAATTTCTGTCGTCCCTGCGGGACTTGGCCGAGCGCCGTGCGATTTGGGAGATTTGCCGCCTTTGCTGGCGGGGTATCGCCGCCCGCCCTCTGCCCGAAACAAATACGCTGTTTTCTTTCGCCCCGCCCGCTATTCTTTCTGCTCGGTGCAGACCGACAACCCGATGGACAAATTACTTTTAGTCGATGACGAGGTGGACGTGCAGTATTCCTTCCGTCGCATTTTTGACTCCGCCGAGATCGACCTGGCCACCGCCTCCAGCGGCGAGGAGGGGCTGAAAGTCATCCCCAAGTTCAAGCCCGATCTCGTCATCATGGACGTGCGCATGGGCGGCATCAACGGCCTCGAAACCCTCCGCCGTCTCCGCCAGATCGACGCCAAGCTGCCGGTCATCATGATGACCGCCTACGGCACCACGCAGACGGCCATCGAGGCGATGAAGCTCGGCGCGTATGATTATCTGCTCAAGCCGTTCGACGTGCCGAAGCTCAAGACGCTCGTGACCGGCGCGCTCGCCGCTGCGCGGGCCATGAAGCAGGTCGTGTCCTACCAGCCGCTACTCGAATCGGAGGATTACGAGCTGGGCATCGTGGGCCGTTCCGAGGCGATGCAAAATGTTTTCAAGCTCATCGGCCAGCTCGCGGTCTCGGACGCCACGGCGCTGATCACCGGCGAGAGCGGCACGGGCAAGGAGTTGGTGGCGCGGGCGATTTATCATCACAGCCGCCGGAGCGAGCAGCCGTTTCTGGCGATCAACTGCGCGGCCATTCCGGAGAATCTGCTGGAGAGCGAATTGTTCGGGCACGAGAAGGGCGCGTTCACCGGCGCGAGCACGCAGCGCATCGGCAAGTTCGAGCAGTGCGATCACGGGACCATTTTCCTCGACGAAATCGGCGACATGACGCCGCCGACGCAGACGAAGATTTTGCGCGTGCTGCAAAGCGGAACGTTCGAGCGCGTCGGCGGTAACCAGCCGATCAAGGTCGATGTGCGGATCATCGCCGCCACCAACAAGCCGCTGGAAAAGGCCGTGGCCGCGAAGGAATTTCGCGAGGATTTGTTTTACCGGCTGAACGTGGTGCGGCTGCAACTGCCCGCGTTGCGCGAACGGCCCGAGGACATCCGGCTGCTCGTGAATTATTTCCTGAAGAAATTCGCGCAACTGCACAGCCAGTCGCCCAAAGCCATCGCCGCTGAGGCGCTCGCGGCGCTGGAGCAGCATCGCTGGCCCGGCAACGTGCGCGAACTGGAGAACGCGATGCAGCGCGCGCTGGTCGTGGCCAAGGGCGACGCGATCCTGGCGGCGGATTTGCCGACGGAGATTTTGAACGGGCGCGCGCTGGTGCCCGGCGGAACGCCCGCCGCCGCGACGACGACGGTGACGGTGAGCGGTGCGACTGATCCGGCGGCGCTGGCGCGGGCGTTGTTTCAGTGGGCGCGCAAGGACTCGAAGATGAAGGTGATACCGGCGGTGGAGCGGGAACTGATCATACAAGCGCTGATCGAGACGGGCGGCAACCAGGTGCAGGCGTCGAAGCTGCTCGGCATCACCCGCGCCACGCTCCGCAAGCGCGTGGACAAGTTCAAGATCACCTCGCAACTGGCGATCAAATAATCAAACATGGTAGCAGCCGAGGTAATGAGGCTCATATCTGCTTGGTTTCCGACACGACACGCGGAAGAAGTTAGAGCCTCGTTACCTCGGCTGCTACTTTCCAAAATATT
>Ga0049084_10000180_pt1 | contig 24084 bp, 19 predicted proteins | sample GreLakmeON33MSRF_FD_66720 | JGI IMG/M metagenome (GOLD analysis project Ga0049084, IMG submission 66720) | Freshwater lentic microbial communities from great Laurentian Lakes, MI, USA - Great Lakes metaG ON33MSRF | ecosystem: Environmental > Aquatic > Freshwater > Lake | place: Great Lakes... | reverse complement strand
ACGCTGCCCAAGGGTTTCAAGGCCACCCTCTTTGCCGGCGAGCCGGACATCGTGCAGCCCGTCGCCTTCGCCATCGATGATCGCGGGCGGCTCTGGGTCGCCGAGGGCATGACGTATCCGAAACGCAAGGGCGTGCCGCCCTCGCCCGTCGCCGCCGATGGCAAGCCGACGCCGGAACAGCTCGCCGACATCTTGGGCGGCAATGACCGCATCCTCGTCCTCGAAGACACGGATGGCGACGGCAAGTTCGACCGGCGCACCGTCTTCATGGAGAAGCTGAACCTGGTCAGCGGTCTTGAAATCGGTTTCGGCGGCGTGTGGATTGGCGCGGCCCCTTACCTGATGTTCGTGCCCGTGCAAGACGGGGACAGCCCGAAGCCCGCCGGTGATCCGCAGGTTCTCCTCGACGGCTGGGACTTCAAGGCCGACACGCACGAGGTGCTGAACACCTTCACCTGGGGCCCGGACGGCTGGCTCTACGGATGTCACGGCGTCTTCTGTCCATCGAGCGTCGGCCAGCCGGGGACTCCGAAGCCCGGGCGCCAATGGGTCGATGCCGCCGTCTGGCGCTATCATCCCACCAAGAAACAGTTCGAGGTCTTCGCCGAGGGCACGAGCAATCCGTGGGGCATCGACTTCGACGCGAACGGTCAGTGCTTCATCGAGGCCTGCGTGATTCCGCATCTCTTCCACATGATTCAAGGCGGCAAATATCAGCGGCAGGGCGGCCCGCACTACGCGGCGAACGCCGACGAGGTCGCACGCATTTCCCCGAACAGCGGCGGCGGCAGGACGGTCCATCCGTTCGTCTATGGCGAGTTGAAAACCATCGCCGATCACCGGCATTATCTCGGCGATAAGGGACCGCACGCGGGCAACGGCCGCAGCGACGCCGTGGGCGGCGGCCACGCGCACGCGGGCCTGCTCGTCTATCAGGGCGACAGTTTCCCGCCGGAATATCGCGGCCAGATTTTCATGAACAACATCCACGGCGCGCGGATCAACATGGACATCCCCGAGCGCGCGGGCAGCGGCTTCGTGGGGAAACACGGCGCGGACTTCGCCAGCTTCAACGACCGCTCGTCGCAGGTTCTCAACCTGCTGACCGGCCCGGACGGCTCGGTCTTCATGATCGACTGGTATGACAAGAACCAGTGCCATCAGGGCAACGAGGCCGAGCACGACCGGAGCAACGGGCGGATTTTCAAGGTCAGCTTTGGTGAAGTGAAGGCGGTGAAGGTGGATTTGCAGAAGCTGAGTGATTTGGAACTGGTGAACCTGCTCGCCAGCAAGAATGCCTGGCACTCGCGACACGCGCAGAGGATTTTGCAGGAGCGTTACAGCGCCAAGCCGCCTACTGAACTGGTTGCCAACTCGCTCCGACAACTTGGTGGAACCGGATTGCGCGCCTTATGGACTCGGTGGGTGGTGGGAGAGTTGGATCAACCGGCGTTGATTCGCCTGCTTCAGAGCCAGGACGAAATGACCAGGGCTTGGTCGGTTCAGTTTCTTTGTGAAGACCGCAAACCTTTTGATGAAGCTTTGAAAGAATTCGCCCGTCTGGCGCGCGAGGACAAGTCACCGGTCGTCCGCCTTTACCTTGCCTCCGCCCTGCAGCGGTTGCCGGTCGCGCAGCGCGGCGAGATTCTCGAAGGCCTCCTCGCCCACGCCGAGGACGCCACCGATCAAAACCTCCCGTTCATGTATTGGTATGCCGCCGAACCCGTTGCGGGCGAAAGCGTGGCCTCCGCCGCGAAGCTCCTCGCCAAAACCAAAATCCCCCAGGTCCGCGAGTTTATCACCCGCCGCATGACGACCAAGTGACCGGGCGCGGGCCGCCGAGTCCGCCAGCCTTGGAGTGTTGCGACTCGTCGCAGCCTTTTCGTGTCGCGACTTGTCGCGGCACCCAGGGCGAGAGGCGGGCGGGGCGCGGGCGGTAATCCATCACGTCCCCCAGCAGGCCCGGCTTCTTTGGCGACAAGTCGCCGAAGGAAAAAGCGGTGACAAGTCCCCGCCCTCCAAATTTCCGCCTCGTCCGCGAATACATCACCCGCCGCACAGTTGCCCCCAAGAATAATGGCGGCGCTTTGCCGAGACGCCGCTACGGGGAGCGAGCGCCCTCCTTCTGATTTGCCGCCGGTCATTCGTCTGGACTATTCTTTCGCCATTGATGAAACGACTTCTGCTGATGCTCGTGCTGTGCGCGGCCGCCGTCCTCCCGCTGCGCGCCCAAAACGACGACGCGCTGCCCGCGCTCATGCAGTTGCTCGGTCAGAGCGATGATCCCCAGTTTCAGTTCGACCTTCTCAAGGGCATGTCCGAGGGACTCAAGGGCCGGCGCGGCGTCGCCATGCCAGCGGGCTGGGAGGCAGTTTCCGCCAAGCTCGCCAAAAGCCCCAGCGCGCCGGTGCGCGAACTGGCGCAGTCGCTCTCGCTCACCTTCGGCAGCCGCGCCGCGCTCGCCGCGCTCCGCGTCCTACTCGCCGATCCCAAGGCCGAAGCCGACGCGCGGCAGCAGGCGCTCGCCGCTCTGCTGGCCGCGAAAGACCCCGCCCTCCCGGCCACGTTGCAGGCCTTGCTGCGCGATGCCGCCGTGCGCGGGTCGGCCCTGCGCGCGCTCGCCTCCTATGATGACGCCAGGACGCCGGCGGCGGTGCTGGAGGTTTACGGTTCGCTGCCCGTCGCGGAGCGGAAGGACGCGCTGAACACGCTGGCGGCCCGCGTCCCGTTCGCCCAGGCGCTGCTCGCCGCCATGGTGTCGGGCCAGGTGCCGAAGTCCGATTTGATGGCCGACGTGGTGCGGCAGTTGCGCAGTTTGAAAATCGCGGAAGTGAACGCGCAGTTGGAAAAAATCTGGGGCGTCGCCCGCGAGAGCGGCGAGGACAAGCTCAAGGAGATCGCGAAATACAAGACGCTGCTCGGGTCCGGCCCGGGGGGCGAACCGGCGCGCGGCCGGGCGGTGTTCACCCGCACCTGTCAGCAATGCCACCTGCTGTTCGGCGAGGGCGGCAAGATCGGCCCCGACATCACCGGCTCGAACCGCGCCGATCTGGATTATCTGCTGCAAAACATTCTCGACCCGAACGCCGTCATCCCGAATGACTATCGCACTAGCACGCTGGAGACGAAGGACGACCGCTCGATCACGGGCATTGTGACGAAGCAGGACGGCACCGCCGTCACCATCGTCACGCCGAACGACACGCTCGTCATCCCGCGCGGCGAAGTGAAGTCGCTCACGCCCGGCGAACTTTCGATGATGCCCGAAGGCATCTTGCAGGTGCTGACCGCCGCCGAAGTGCGTGATCTCGTCGCTTACCTGCGCGGCACGGGCCAGGTGCCGGCGGCGAAGTGAGCGGAGAACCACGCGCTTGATTCCTCCTGACCTGCGAACACGCTAAAGCGTGAACTCCAACGTGGGGCGAGGCCGTGCTCGTTGGAGTTCAACCTTCAGGTTGTCGGAGCACCGGTCTCCGACCCGGCACGGACAAAGTTCAACCCCGAAACAATTCGCGTCTTACACGCCTGAACCGAATGGGAACGCCGACTTCAGTCGGCGTTCCGCAGCGGAGCTGCCCTGCGCCAAAAAGTTTGCCGCCGGAGCGAGCGGCGTCCTAACATCACCGGACAAATGAAACTCACCTTCCGTCGCTTCGATCTCCAGCTCGCGCACGCCTGGGCTGTTTCCAGCAACGCGGCCACGGGCGGCAAGAGTTCTTATCCCACCGTGTTCGTCGAGTTGGTCGATGACGCGGGCGGGCGGGGTCTTGGGGAAACCGCCCCGTCGTCGCGCTATCAGGAGACGTCCGAGACCGTGCTCGCGTTCCTGAGCAAAGTGAATCCCGTGCGACTCTCGTTCGAGGACGTGCCGGGCAGCATGGTTTATCTCGAAACGGTCGCGCTGGGAAATTACGCCGCGAAATGCGCGCTGAACGTGGCCCTGCTCGACGGCGCGGCGGCGCGGGCGGGCCGGGCCTTGCATGAAATGTGGGAGCTGGGTTTTACCGAGGGACGGCACGTCACCTCGTATAGCATTGGCCTCGCCTCGCCGGAGAAAATTCGCGAGAAGGTTCTGCTCGCCGCGGCTTATCCGATTTTGAAGCTGAAGGTCGGCTCGCCGGATGACCGCGCGAACCTGGCCGCCCTCCGCGAGGTCGCGCCGGAAAAAATCGTGCGCGTGGATGCGAACGAGGCCTGGCGCACGAAGGAGGAGGCGTTGCAGAACATTGAATGGCTGGCGGCGGACGGGCGCATCGAGTTCGTCGAGCAGCCGCTGCCGGCGGCGACCGATCTGGCCGATCTGCGCTGGCTGCGGGAGCGTTCGCCGCTGCCGCTGTTCGCGGACGAGTCGTATCGTGGCGCGGAGGACGCGGCGCGGTGCGCCGAGGGGTTTCATGGGGTGAACGTGAAGCTGGCCAAGACCGCCGGGTTGACCGGTGCGCGCGAGGCACTCCAGGCCGCGTTGCGCGCCGGGCTGCAAACGATGCTCGGCTGCATGATCGAATCGAGCCTGCTCATCACCGCCGCCGCGCATCTGGCGGAACTCACCGACCATCTTGATCTTGACACCCATCTGCTCATCACCAACGACCCGTATCGCGGCGTGACGGCGGAGCAGGGGATGATTTCCTTCGCGAACGCGCCGCGCCAAACCGGGCTGGGCGTGGAGGAGAGACGGTAGCGGGGCATGGCCCGGCAAAGTGCGGCAGATTCGCCCGCCGTTGGAGCGCCGGCCTCCGGCCCGACAGTCGTTGGGTTCAGTTCGAGAACACGCCGGGTCGGAGACCGGCGCGCCGGTCGTTCCCAGAAAACAACTTTACAAGACCACCTCCGGTGATAAGCTCCGCCGAACAGCTAATAAATATGCGTATTCCATTCCTTCTGACGCTGGCGGCCACCGCCCTGATTTTCACCTCCGGTTGCGCCGGCCCCGAGAAAAAGCTCGGGCGCGGACTGTTGAATACCACGGAACTGCTGCGCGGTGGGGAATTCCGCCGTTCCATCGAGCAGACCGCGCTCTGGGACAACACCAGCACCACCTTCATCAGTGGGGCGACCCGCGGTATGACCCGCACCCTGATGCGGACCACCATCGGTGTTTTTGAAGTAGCCACCTTTCCGATTCCGACGCCCACCTACAACGCTTGGTTCACCCCCAAGGTTCGCATTTATCCCGACCCCAGCATCAAAGGCATGTCCTCGTTCCCCGGCATCGCGCTCACGGAATTCCCCGTCTATCCGGACAGCTACAAGCCCAATCTGCTTTCTGATTCGCTCTTCCACACGGACACCTCGCTCGGCTTCAGCGGCGGCGACGTCGCCCCGATGATTCCCGGCAGCCGGTTCCGCATCTTCGAAAACTGAGCACAGTTTTTCCCAAGCGCCAACATTCCCTGTTGGCGCTTTTTTTATGCTCGAAAAAATCTCGCCCTGCAAAGTCAACCTGCTGCTCAACATCCTCGGCAAACGTCCGGACGGCTTTCACGAGCTCGAAACCGTCATGCACCCCGTCCGGCTGCATGACGGCCTGAGCTTTTCCAAGGCCGGGCCGGGCGTGCAACTGACCTGCTCCGAGCCGGCCCTCCCGGCGGACGCCGGTAATCTGGTCCATCGCGCGGCCACGGCGTTCTTGCAGGCGGCGCGCATCGGCGACGGCGTCAAAATCCATTTGGAGAAAAAAATCCCGATGGCCGCCGGGCTGGGCGGCGGCAGCGGCAACGCGGCCACCACGCTGCTCGGCTTGAATGAACTTTTCGGCGGCCCGCTGGATGGCCGGGCACTCCACGCCCTGGCGGCGCAGCTCGGCTCGGACATTCCGTTTTTTCTCCAGGATCAGCCCGCGCTCGCGACTAGCCGTGGCGAGCACGTTCAATCGCTGGACGCCTTTCCTGCGCTGCGCGGAGCCGCGTTCTTGCTCGTGCATCCGGGGTTTGGCATCGCCACGGCCTGGGCGTATCAGCAACTCGCCCATATCCCCGACGCGTGGAATGGCCGGCCCGGTCGCGCGCACAAGCTGGTCGCGCTTCTCCAGACCGCCGATCTCGCCGCCGCCAGTGTGGAGTTTTACAATTCGCTGGAGGCGCCCGCGCTGCACAAATACCCGGTGCTCGCGCTCTATCAGGAATTCCTGCGCGAGCACGGCGCGCGGGCCGCGCTCATGTCGGGCAGCGGCTCGACCACGTTCGCCATCACCCGCACGGTGGCGGACGGCGAAAAGCTGGTGGAGAAATTCAAGGCAAGGTTCGGTGAGAACAACTGGACGGCGGTGGTGCCGGTGTGAGGATTTAGTCTGCATTTTTCACCGGAGCGCCGGGGAGAGACAGGCCGGCAAGGAACGCCGGCTTCAGCCGGCAGAGACTTCCGGCCACAGAAAGGTTTCTGGAGACTTCATCCCGCTCGAACTGCGCCGCCTGCTGCCGACTGAAGTCGGCGTTCCGGGTCATGTGTCGGAGCGGCGGCCTTGGCACCGATTTGTGCGGGCGGTGAGAAATGCAGGTTAGCCGCGTCGGTGGTTTGTCGGGATAAACATGGAAGGTTGGTGTCCTCGCGTTAAAAAAATTTGCGCGGGCTGGATCATCACGGCTAGGATGCGCGCGGTTCCGGGTTGAAACACTAAACACGCATGATTCGTTCGCTGGCATTCACGACGCAGGGCCGGTTGCACACCAGAAATGTGGAGACATTTTTGATGCCGACGCTGCTGGCGGACACGACCCTGTTTCTGTGGGTGGACCTGGAAAGCCCCACGCCGGAGGAGGCGAAGTTTGTCCTGGAGGACTTGATGCATTTCCACCCTTTGTCGGTCGAGGACTGCGTGCAGGCCAGTCCGTCGCCGAAGGTGGAGGAGTATGTGCCGAAGGATGGAGATTTGTTTTCACCCTATCTGTTCATGGTGATTCACGCGGTGGATTACAGCCGCAAGGACGGGGTGTTTGCGACGAGCGAGCTGAACTTTTTCCTGGGGAAGAATTTTCTGGTGACGTATCACACAGTGCCGCTGCGGAGCATCACCTCGACGGAGGACGCCTGCGTGAAGGGGACGGGACATGTGGCGCGGGCCCCGGACCGGGTGGCGCACATGCTGCTGGATGCGCTGGTCGAGAATTACAAGCCGGCGCTGGAGGAGTTGTCGCTGGAGATCGCGGAACTGGAGGAGCAGGCGTTGCGGCATCCGGCGAAGAAGGTGTTGAACAAAATTCTGCTGGTGAAGAAGGAGGTGCTGCATCTGCGGCAGATCATCGGGCCGCAGCGGGAAGTGCTGGCGCGGTTTGCGCGCGGAGAGTTCAAGCTGATCCGCGCGCATCTGGTGCCGTACTACCGGAACGTGTATGACGCGCTGGCGCACATTTCGGAGCTGGCCCAGACCTATACGGATTCGTTGACGGGGATTTTGCAGGTGTATTTGAACATGTCGTCCAACCACACGAGCGAGGTGGTGAAGCTGCTGACGATGATCACGCTGATCACCACGCCGATGACGCTGGTGGGGACGTGGTATGGGATGAATTTTGGTGACAGCATGCCGGAATACAAATGGAAATTCGGCTACGAGCTGGCGATGGGGGTGACCCTGGTCTCGACCCTGGGGCTGTACTGGTGGTTCAAGAAAAAGCGATGGTTTTGAGAACGACCAGGGCAGGGTTCGAATTTCTGAATCATGGTCGCTCCTAAATCCAGCTTCCTCGACAAGGTGCTCGGCCGCATCGGACGGCTGGACAGCGAGGGACTCCAGACCGTGGTGCAGCAACTGGCCCGGGAACGGAGCTTTCTGGAGACGCTCTTCAACACCATCGAGGACGGCGTGCTGGTGGTGGATGCGGCGGGAAAAATTGTATACTTCAACGCGGCGGTGACGCGGTTGCTCGGCCTGCAGCGGCCGGAGGCGGAGGGGCAGTTGCTCACGCGCTTCCTGCCGGAGCTGGACTGGGAGAAGCTCTCCGCGCTCGACCAGGCCGGCGGCCGGCGCGTGGCGCGGCATGAACTGGAGGTGGCCTATCCGCGCCCGCGCTTTCTCAGTTTCTACGCGGCCCCGCTCGACGGGGAGAAAAGCGGCAGCCCGGGGCTGGCGCTGATCGTTCACGACGCGACCGAGGCGCGGGAGAAAACCTTTGCGGCCATCGAGAGCGAGCGCATCCAGGCGCTGACGCTGCTGGCGGCGAGCGTGGCGCACGAGATCGGCAATCCGCTCAACGCGCTGCACATTCACCTGCAGTTGATGGAGCGCGAGATCAAGAAGCTCAAGCCGTCCGGCGCGCGCCCGGCGCGCGGCAAGGCGATGGCGCTCGCGTCCGGCGCGGAGACCGAGGAGGTCGCGGTGAAGCTGGAAAAATATTTGTCGGTGGCCAAGGGCGAGATCACGCGGCTGGACTACATCGTTACGCAGTTTCTCGAGGCCATCCGGCCGGTGCCGCCGCAGTTGGAGCCGGGTTCATTGAACGACGTGGTGCGCCAGACGGTGGAACTGCTGCGCCCGGAGATCGAGAATCGCGGCGTGACCGTCCGGGAGAAGCTGGCCCGCTCGCTGCCGGCCGTGCCGATGGACGCGGTGCAGATGCAGCAGGTGCTGGTGAATCTCTGCAAGAACGCGCTGCAGGCGATGACCCGGGGCGGCGGGTTGACGCTGCACACCGAGGCGGCGGCGGACGGGGTGCGGGTGAGCGTGAGCGACACCGGCGGCGGCATCCCGCAGGAGCAGATCAACCGCATCTTCGAGCCGTTTTTTACGACGAAGAAAAAGGGGAGCGGCCTGGGCCTGATGATCGTGCAGCGGATCGTGCGCGAGCACCGCGGGCGCATCGAACTGGAGAGCCACGTCGGGCACGGGACGACGTTTCGCGTGTGGCTGCCTTTACACGAGCGGCCGATTCGCTTATTGGAAGCGCCAGAATGACCAAGCCTCTACTGTTGATCGTGGATGACGAGAAGCCCTCGCGCGAAGGCTTGCGCGCGGCGCTGGAGGATCGTTATGACGTTTATCTGGCGGAGGACGCGGCCACGGCCATGTCGCTGCTGGAGCAGGAGAATTTCGACGTGCTGCTCACCGATTTCCGCCTGCCGAACGAGGACGGGATGAAGCTGATCGCGCGGGCCAAGTCGCTGACCCGGCCGCCGGTGTGCATTCTGATGACGGCCTACGGCTCGGAGGAACTGGCGGTGCAGGCGATGAAGAGCGGCGCGGATGATTATCTGGCGAAGGGCCGGATGCAGATCGACGAGCTGGAGTTGCGGATCGGGCGGGCCTTGCGCCAGCAGACGCTGGAGGTGGAGAACGTTTCGTTGCGGCAGCAGATCGAGAAAAAGTTCGGGGTGGAAAACATCATCGGCGAATCGCCCGCGATGCAGGAGGTGTTCGACGTGGTGCGGCAGGTCGCGCCGACGCGGGCGACGGTGCTGATCACGGGCGAAAGCGGGACGGGCAAGGAGCTGATCGCCAAGGCGCTTCATCAACTGAGTCCGCGCGCGAAGATGCCGCTGGTGTCGGTGCATTGCGCGGCGCTCTCGGCGACACTGCTGGAGAGCGAGTTGTTCGGGCATGAGCGCGGGGCGTTCACCGGGGCGCACGAGCGGCGGGTGGGGCGCTTCGAGCAGGCGCAGGGCGGGACGCTGTTTCTGGACGAGATCGGCGAGATTGATGCGTCGATCCAGGTGAAGCTGCTGCGGTTTCTGGGGGAGCGGACGTTCGAGCGGGTGGGGGGCAACAAGACGTTGACGGCGGACGTGCGGTTGGTGACGGCGACGAACAAAGATCTGGCCGGGCTGGTGCATGCGGGGAAGTTTCGTGAGGATTTGCTTTTCCGGCTGCGGGTGGTGGAGATCGGGCTGCCGCCGTTGCGGGAGCGGCGGGCGGACGTTCCGTGGCTGGCGCGGAGTTTTGTGAAGGAGTTCGCGGAGGAGAATGGGAAGAAGGTTTCTGAATTTACGCCGGACGGGATGGAGACGCTGATGAATTACGAGTGGCCGGGCAACGTGCGCGAGCTGCGGACGGCCCTTGAGCACGCGGTGGTGTTGTGCCGGGGCGAGCGGATCGCGGTGCGGGATCTGCCGCCGACGGTGCGGGGGCCGGGGGCGGCGGGGGCCGTGGAACGTCAACGAGGCTTGTTGACGCCGGGAGATTTAACGGTCAAAGAAGGGGAGAAACAATTGATTTTGCGCGCACTCAACGAATCCGGCGGGAACCGCACGGCGGCGGCGAAGAAGCTGGGCATAAGCCGGCGGACGCTGCATCGCAAGCTCCACACGTATCATCTAGAGGGATTTTAATTCATGGTATTCAGGCTCCAAGAGATCATTCACCGGTTCGAGGAAGGGGCCGGCGCTCGCTACGTCAAGCTGGTCGCGATCTTGATCATCCTCGGGGCGGTGGGCGTGCTGTATGATTTGCGCGCCTATCGCAACTTGTCGTCGCCGGAGGCGATGGACTCGGCGCAACTGGGGCGGAACCTCGCGGAAGGGAAAGGTTACACGACGCACTTCGTCCGGCCGTTCAGCATGCACCTGCTGCAAAAGCATCGTGCCGACGGCAAAAGCCTGGTGAAGACCGATCATCCCGACCTGGCAAACGCGCCGGTCTATCCGTTGCTGCTGGCCGGCCTGATGAAGGCGAACGTCCTGCCAAAATATCAGGACACGACGGAGGTCAAGCGGTTTCAAACCTACAAGCCCGACCTGGGCATCGCGATTTTCAACCAGGTGCTGCTGCTGCTGTCGGCGGTGGTGCTGTATTTGCTGGCGACGCGGCTCTTCGATAAGTTGGTGGGCGGACTGTCGGCGGTGTTGTTCGTGGGCAGTGAATTGTTCTGGCGCTTCAGTACGTCGGGCTTGAGCACGATGTGGCTAATCCTGGTGACGCTGGGGATTTTCTGGTGCCTGGCGGTGCTGGAACAGTGGTCGCGCGGCGGGCGCGGTCTGCGGGCGCTGATCGTGCTGGCGGCGGTGACGGGCCTGCTGGTGGGCGTCGGCGGGCTGACGCGCTACGCGTTTGGATGGCTGATCGTGCCGGTGCTGTTTTATCTGCTGGCCTTCTTCGGGAAGCACCGGATGGTGCTGGGCCTGGCTGCGCTAGGGACGTTTCTGCTGGTGATGGCCCCGTGGATCGGGCGCAACCTGAACGTGTGCGGCCTGCCCTTCGGCACGGCGACGTTCGCCGTGATGGAAACGACTGGGGCGTTTCCCGAGGACCGGCTGCAGCGTTCGCTGAGTCCGAATGTCCGGGACGTGCGGGTGGCGGATTACGCCTACAAATTGGTGGGAAACACGCGGGACATCCTGCGGAGCGAGCTGCCGAAAGTGGGCGGGAGCTGGATCTCGGCCTTTTTTCTGGTGGGGTTGATGGTGCCGTTTAAGAATCCGACGTTGTCGCGTTTGCGCTGGTTTTTGGTGGCCGGGATGGTGGTGCTGGTCGTGGCGCAGGCGTTGGGCCGGACATTTCTTTCCTTTGAAACGCCGGAAATTAATTCCGAGAACCTGCTGGTGCTGCTGGCGCCGTTGATCATCATGTTTGGAGTGAGCCTGTTTTCCCTGTTTCTGGATTCGATCAAGTTTCCGATTCCGGCGGCGCGCATCATGTTGATCGTCCTGTTCAGCCTGGTGGTCAGCGCGCCATTGATTTTAGCCCTCCTGCCGCCCAAGGCCAGCCCGCTGGTTTATCCGCCCTATTCTCCGCCGGTCATGCAGCGGACGGCCGGTTGGATGGGGGAACGGGAGATGTTGATGAGCGACATTCCTTGGGCCGTGGCCTGGTACGGCAAACGCCAGTGCGTCTGGGTCACCATGAACTGGCGCAAGGAATTTTACGAAATCAACGATTACCAGAAGCCCGTGCAGGCGCTCTACCTGACGCAGCGCACCACGGACAGCCGTTTCCTTTCCAACTGGGTGCGGGGCGAGAACCAGGGCTGGGCCACTTTTCTGTTTGAAACCATCGTCCGCAAAGAGGTTCCCGCCGGCTTTCCGTTGCGTAAAGCTCCCGATGGATTATCTCCCGATCAGTTATTTTTGAGCGATTCCGCCCGATGGCCTGTCATAGGGAAATAATTTCATGATCATTGGCCGTAACCATTGCGTAACAAAGACAAAATCAGACAATTCTGTTTGACAGCCTGTTGAGCTGTCCCGTAAAAGTCCGACGTAATTCATGCTGAATTTATGGTGCCAGAACCAAACAAGCTCGTCCGGGTTGGATGGAAATTTTATGAAGAAGCTCATCACCTCCGCAGGCGTGGCCGCCTTTGGCGTATCCGGCTTGCAGGCCAGAGATGCTCCGGGTTTCACACTTAGCCATACTGAGCGACCTTGGACAGTTTCCTCGACTATCCGTGCGTTCTACGACGACAACTACACGACTTCCCCCCAAGGACTGCCCGCCAGCCAGGCTTTTGGGTTTGAGGTCCGCCCCGCCGTCCGGTTGGCCCTGCCGTTGGGGCAGACCTTCATCGGAACTGGCTACAACTTCTCAGGGCGTTATTTTGACGGGCGCCAGCCGGATCAATGGGATTACAGTCATGAATTCGATGTCCGGCTTGACCACCGGTTCAGCGAGCGCTTTGAGCTGAACGTGATCGATTCATTTGTCATCAGTTCGGAGCCGACCGTTCTGGACTCGTTCAGCGGGATCATCACCGCTCCGACCCGGGCCACCGGGGGCAGCCAGCGCAATGCCGCCAAAGTCGAATTCAGCGCCCAACTGACCCGCTTACTCGGGCTGGTGCTCGGCTACGGCAACAATTTGTATTCGTATGAACAGACCGGCATCGGCAGCCGGTCCGCCCTTTTGGATCGCATGGAGCATGCGGCCAACCTTGACGTGCGTTTTCAGGTCACGTCGCAGTTCGTCGGCATTGTTGGCTGCCAGTACGGCGTCTCGAAATACTCCGGCGACACTCCGCTTTATATGGTGGGCACGTTTCCCGGGCCCTACACCGAAGGCCCGTTGAGCAGCATCCGTGACAGCCAGTCGCACTACGGCTACGTCGGCGCGGAATACTCGTTCAGCTCAAAGTTGACGGGAGCGATTCGCGTCGGGATTCAGTCCACCGCCTACGATTCATTTTCCAACAGCAGCCTCAGCCCCTACGTCGATCTTTCCATGGCCTACGCCTACAAGGCGGGCTGCTCGATGCAGGCCGGTTTTAAGCACTCGCGCAACTCGACCGAGATCGCGGCGCCGGTCGGCGCGGGCAATGTCGGCCAGCCCACCCTGGATCAGGAGACCTCCGCGGTTTTCGGCTCGATCACCCATCAAATCACCCGCAGCCTCACCGGCAGCCTCATCAGCCAGTATCAAATGTCCACCTTCAACGGCGGCGCGGCCAACAACGACGACGAGAACCTCTGGCTGGTCGGGCTGAATTTCGAGTACCGCATCAACCCTCATCTGGCTGTCGAACTAGGCTATAATTACGACACCTTGGAATCCGCCCTAGCCAACCGCAGTTTCTCCCGCAACCGGGTTTACATCGGTGTGCGGGCCACCTATTGACCCGCCGCCATTTATTCCAAACGAAACTGGCTGGGAGGCTGGACCAACAATTTCAGCCTACTTTTTTGACTTATGGAAACCACGAAGAACGAACCAAGTAATTTTTTAAACACCCCAGAAATCAAGCTCCACTTTCTCGATTACTGGCGCATCATCCGCATCCGCAAGACCATCATCCTCGCGGTCTTCCTGCTGGTCTCCCTCACCGCCACGCTCGTCACCTACGTGCTGCCGGAATCCTACGCCAGTACCGTGGTCATCTCTGTCGAGAAAGACACCAAGGACGCGAGCGGCATCGGTGACCGTGGTTTAGGTGGCGGCTACGATCCTTACTGGCTGCAGACTGAGTTTGAAAAAATCCAATCCACGCCCGTTCTCTACCAAGTCATCAAAGACCTCGAACTTGGAAGAAAATGGGCGGACAAAAACAAGGAGACCACCCCATACAAGCAGGAGGTCGCCTACCTCCTTCTCAAAGGACAGTTGAACATCCGTCAGTCCCGCAACACCAGCCTGATCGAAATCGAAGTGGCCAGCGAGGACAAGGAGGAAGCGGCTGTCATTGCCAACCAAATCGCCAAGGTCTATGCCGAAATCCGGGCCAAACGGCGGATGGATCTCACCAAAGGCGGCATTGGTGCCCTGACAAAACAGTGGAAGGAGCAGGACGACCAGGTCAAGGCGACGCAAAAGGAAGTGGACAAGATCAAGGATGAGCTGAAAATTCCCGACTCGGATGCGGCCGGTGCCGGCCATGGCAGCACTCTGGAACCCGAAGTTCTTCGCAAGCAGATGGCCAACCTGATTGAGGGCAAGGCGCAGTTCGAGAAGATCAACACCGTCAATACCAAGCTCAAAAGCATGAGCCGGGTGGCCCTTAAAAAAGCCCTTCCCGCCGTCATTCCGGACGCCGCCCTCAGCGAACTGATCCAACAAGAAAAGGCGGCCCAGCAAAAACTCACCGACCTGGCGGTGAGTTTTGCGCCCGAACATCCGGAGGTCAAGCGGGTCAGTGGCGTGCTGCAAACCGTCGCCAAGCAGATCGACGAAACCATCGATGGCATTTTGCTCGGCGTGGAGACGCGCGTGGCCTCCCAAAAAGCCGAAGTGGACACCATTCAAAAAGCGGTGGATGACGCCAAGGAACTGGACATCCGGAAATCCATCGAGCGCCGCCCCTACTTTCTGGCCAAGCGCGATCTCGAGGGACTGCAGCTCATTCGCGAGCGCCTCAACATGCAGATCATCGCCCAGACGGTTGATTCGAACATTCCCATCGGGAACGCCGTCGAGGTCGTCAACCCGGCCGAACCCGGCTTGCGGCCGGTCAAACCCAACCGTCCCCTCAACATCTCCCTCGGCCTCGTCACCGGCCTCATCATCGGCGTCGCCCTCGCTTTCTTCATCGAGTACCTCGACACCAGCGTGAAGACCATTGACGACGTGGAACGCGCCCTCCAGGCCCCCGTCCTCGGCGTCATCCCGCAGAACGTCAGCTCGCTCCTCGAAGAAGGGCCGGAAAGTCCGCACGCCGAGGCCTACCGCGTGCTGCGCACCAACGTTCTCTTCTCCAGAAAAGACCCCAAGTTTAACACTATGACCGTCGTCAGCGGCGGCGCGGGCGAGGGCAAGACCACCACCCTTTTCAATCTGGCCGTTATCTTCGCCCAAAACGGCCAGCGCGTCCTCGTCGTCGATTCCGACCTGCGCCGCCCCAGCGTCCACAAGCTGCTCAAGCTCTCGAACAACATCGGCCTGACCAACCTGCTCCTCAAACAAAACACCCTCGAGGAAGTCATCCAGACCACCGGCATGCCCACCCTCGACTTCATGCCCAGCGGCAAGCTGCCCAGCAGCTCGATGGGCATTCTCGGCTCCGCCCAGATGAAGGAAATGATCCGCGACGTGAAGCGCCGCTACGACTTCGTCTTCTTTGACTCGCCGCCGATCATGGGCGTGAGCGACGCCTCCATTCTCTCCAGCGAAGTGGACATGGTGCTCCAGGTCATTCAATACCGGCGCTACCCGCAGCCCATGACCATCCGTGCCAAGCAGATGATCGAGAAAGTCGGCGGCAACCTGCTCGGCCTCGTCCTGAACAACATCAACATGGCCCAGGATGAAAACTACTATTACTACAGCGGCTACTACTACGACTACTACACCAAGAGCAACGAGCAGGACGCCGACCCCAAGAAGGCCGGCCCGGACGCCCAAGTGGAAATAAAGCCGAAATACTGATTGAATCCCCGAAGAACGCTTGTTAAGCATCCCCCCCATGATTTTCAAGAATTGGATCGTCGGCCTTGGATTGCTGCTCGCCGCGCTGGCCTGGAGCGGCTGTGAAACCACGAACCCTCCTCCGAAAGAGGTCACCTGCTCCTCCGATGAATTGCAGGCGGGAGATTCCGTCACCGTCACCTTTGCGGATTTGCCGCCGGACAAGGGGTTGCCCGAGCATCGCGAGCGCGTCAAGGATGACGGCACGCTCAACCTGCCGCTGATCGGCTCCATCAAGGCCGGCGGAAAAAAGGTCGGTGATTTGCAGAAGGAAATTCAGGGGCTTTATGTGCCGCGTTATTACACCCGGTTGACCGTCACCATCAAAACCGAGGACCGTTTTTACTCCGTCGGCGGTGAAGTCAAGGCTCCCGGCCGGCAGGTGTATCTCGGCTCCACCACCTTGCTTAAGGCCATTCAATCCTGCGGCGATTTTACCGACTTCGCGAACCAGCGCAAAGTGCAGGTCATTCGCGCCAACGGCGACCGCCAAGTTATTGACGCAAAAAAGGCGCGTGAGAACCCCAGGAAATTTGACGTGCCGATCTGCCCGGGTGACTCCATCCACGTCCCCAAGAGCCTCTAGTGATCCAGCTCAACATTCTCAACGGCAAAAAGGCGGGCCACGAAATTGTGGCCCGCCTTTTTCCTTTCCAGATCGGCCGCGCGGCCGCCGCCCACCTGCCGCTCGACGAGGACGGCGTCTGGGAACGGCACCTCGAAATCATTCTCCAGCGGGGTGAAGGATTCCTGCTTCAGGCCCATCCCCAGGCGCTTGTCGCTGTCAACGGCCAGGGCGTGCAGCAGACCACCCTGCGCAACGGCGACCTCATCGAGCTTGGCTCCGTGCAACTCCGCTTCTGGCTCTCGCCCGTCCGCCAGCGCAGCCTGCTGCTGCGGGAGGGCCTCATCTGGTCCGCCCTCGTCGCGCTCTTCGCCGGCCAGTTGGTCGTGCTCTACTGGCTCCTTGTTTAGTTCAATGCCGGAAATGCCGCAGGCCGGTGAAGACCATCGCCATGTTCCGTTCATCCGCCGCCGCGATTACCTCCGCGTCCCGCATCGAGCCGCCCGGCTGAATCGCCCCCGTCGCCCCGGCTTCTGCCGCCGCGATCAGCCCGTCCGGGAACGGAAAAAACGCGTCGCTGCACACCACGCTCCCGTGCAGCGCCAGCTTCGCCTCACCGGCCTTCCAGACCGCGATGCGGCTCGAATCCACCCGGCTCATCTGCCCCGCGCCGATGCCGAGCGTGCGGTCCGCGGCGGCATAGACGATGGCGTTTGACTTCACATGCTTCACCACGCGCCAGCCGAAAAGCATCGCCTGAAACTCCTCCGGGCTGGGCTTGCGCCGCGTCACGATCTTCAAATCCACTGCGCTCGTGATCCGCCGGTCGCGTTCCTGGACGAGGAACGAATCCGCGCCCACACTGCGGATGTCCCACGGCTGCGCGGCCAGCGGCGATTTTAAGATTTTCAACAGTCGCAAATTCTTCTTCTTCTGCAACACGCCCAGCGCTTCGGCGGTGAACTCCGGCGCGATGATGACCTCGCTGAAAATCTCCGCGATCGCCTCGGCGCACGCGCCGTCCAGCCGCGAGTTCACCACGATGATCCCGCCGAACGGCGCCTGTTTGTCCGTCGCGTAGGCCTTCTCCCAGGCCTCGCGCAGAGTCGCGCCCTGGCCCATGCCGCATGGGTTCGTGTGCTTGAGGATGGCCAGCGTCGGGCCGTCCGCCACGAACTCCGCCATCAGATTTGCCGCCGCCGTCAGGTCCAAAATGTTGTTGTAGGAAAGTTCCTTCCCGTGGAGTTGCTGGAAAAATTCGTGAAACTTTCCGTAAAGCGCCGCCGCCTGGTGCGGGTTCTCGCCGTAGCGCAACGGCTGCGCCAGCGGCGCGGCTACAACCAGCGCCCCTGGCAGCGCGTGCTTCCCGCCGGCAAACTCCTTCTGCAAATGCGCCGCGATCGCCCCGTCATACGCCGCCGTCCGCGCGAAGACTTTGGCCGCCAGCGTGCGCCGCTGCTCCAGCGTCGTGTCGCCCGCCGTCTTGATCTGCTCCGCCACCAGCGCGTAATCCGCCGGGTCCACGACCACCGTCACGCTCTCGTGATTCTTCGCCGCGCTCCGCAGCATGGACGGCCCGCCAATGTCGATATTTTCAATCGCGTCATGCAGGGCTACGTCCGGTTTAGCGACGGTCTGCTCGAAGGGATAAAGATTCACCACCACCAGGTCGATCGGCGGGATGCCGTGCTCGCGCGCCGCCGCCTCGTGCGCGGCGTTGCCCCGGATGTAGAGCAGGCCGCCGTGGATTTTTGGGTGCAGCGTTTTCACCCGGCCATCCATCATTTCCGGGAAGCCGGTGTGCGCGCTGATGTCCTGCACCGCCAACCCGGCGTCGCGCAAGGCCTTGGCCGTGCCCCCGGTGGAGATCAGCTCCACGCCGGCGGCGAGCAGCGATTGGGCGAAGGAGACGAGTCCGGTTTTATCCGAGACGGAAAGAAGCGCGCGTGAAATTTTTGCCATAAAGAGGCGGTTAAAATCTCAGATGCGCCGGGGCAGTCAATCAGAATGGCTGCGGCCGGACGACGAAGGGCGCGTCCCGTTGCTGCCCCGAACTCGGACGGAGCGCGGGTCTGCGATCCGCAGCATGTGAGAAGGGAATGGCGCGTGGAACAATCCGATGGATCCCGGGCAGCGCGCGCTGCTGCGGGTCACAGACCCGCGCTCCCCGGCATTCGCGGGCCGTCTGGGGAGACGGCCGCCGTTTCACCAGATTGAACCTTGAACTTTGGCGCCCAAATCACGATAAACACCGCATGTTGCCAAATCTCATCACCAACGGCGGGCTGATGCTCTGGGTTTTCTTTGGCGCCAGCACGGCGGCCATTCTCGTCTTCGTCGAGCGGCTCTTTCATTATCACCGCGCCCAGATCAACTCGATGGAGTTCCTCAGCGGCGTCCGCACCGTGCTCAAGCGCGACAATGTCGTCGAGGCCCTCTCGATCTGCGATGCCACGCCCGGCCCGGTCGCACGGCTGGTCAAGGTCGCCATTCTCAACCGCGAGCGCGGGCGCGACGGCGTGCGCGAGGCGCTGGAGGAGGCCGGCTTGAACGAGGTTCCGAAGCTCGAGGAAAAACTCGGCCTGCTCGCGACCATCGCCCAGCTCTCGCCGTTGCTCGGCCTGCTCGGCACCGTGCTGGGCTTCATCAAGATTTTCAACGTCATCCAACTGGCCGGCGCCCACGCGCAGCTCGAACAGCTGGCCGGCGGCATCTGGCAGGCGCTGATCTCGACCGCCGCCGGGTTGGCTGTGGCCATTCCCAGTTACGCGGCCTACAACTACCTCGTCAGCCGCGTCAACGTCATCGTGCTCGACATGGAAAGGGCCGCGACGGAAATCGCCGGCATGGTCTGTGAGACGCCGAAAAACTCATGAGGTTCCCGCGCACCAAGAAAATGTTTCGCGGGCAGCTCGACGCCGCCCCGTTCGCGGGCGTGTTTTTTCTGCTCGTGATTTTTCTCGCGCTCAACTCCTCGCTCGTCTTCACCCCGGGCGTGCCGATCCGGCTGCCGATGGCGGACGACCTGCCGGGCACGGACAGCGCGACGTTGGTGGTGGCCATCGACGCGGGCGGGCAGTTGTTTTTTGAGAATCAGGCCACCGACGAAAAACGCCTCCAGCAACGGCTGACCGACGAGGTTAAATCGTCCCGCGAACCGCTGACCCTCGTCGTGCAGGCCGACAAGGATGTGAAACACGAGACGCTGGTGCGCGTCAGCCTGCTCGCGCGCCAGGCCGGCTTCAAGGACGCGCTGCTGGCCACCCGCCCGCCGGTAGCCGCGGCCGGTGGAAAAATTTTCACGCCATGACCACGGCCGCGACCACGGGCTGGAAGCGGGGCCGCTGGCTGTGGGCTTTTCCACTCGGCGTCGCCCTGCACGCCGGCTTGGTCTTCTGGCTCGGCGACCGGCCCCGGCCCGCGGCGGCGACCCGCGTGGAGGCGACCCGCATCTTTCTCGCCGTCGATGACGCCACGGCGGAAAAAATCGCGGCGCGATCGGCGGTGTCCGATCCCATGCTGTTTGCGCTGCCGAACGGGCGCGGCTTCTCCGGCCAGGCGTGGCTGCGTTTCGTCCCGGAAAATCTCGCGGCCCCCGGCTGGTCCGAGCCGCCCTCGTGGCTGGCCCTCCGCACCGGAGATCTCGGCGCGACCTTCGCGGAATTTGTCGCCACCAACCAGCCGGCGCTGCCGGCGGCCGACCCGCGTCCGTCCGCCGGCGCGCTGGATATTTTTTTGCCGACTGAGACCGTCAGTACGCAATCGACCGTCCGCGTCGAGGGCGCGCTGGCCCGGCGACCGCTGGTGACGCCGCTGCCGCTGCCCGCGCCCGCGCATCCCGACGCGCTGCCCGGCACCGTGGTGCAAGTGGCCGTGAACGCCGAGGGGCAGACCGAGTCGGCCATTCTGCTCGCCGAGTGCGGGGTGAAGACTATCGACCAGCGCGCGCTTGAGCTGGCCCGCGGCGCGCGTTTTCAGCCGGTGGCGGACACGCCGGCGCTGATGTGGGGCAAAATGTTTTTTGCCTGGCGCACCGTGCCGCCGGTCACGACCAATGCCGTGAGCGGACGAGTGGAATGAAATTGAAAACGAACATGGGCGGGAGCGATCCGCGAGGGACGCAGGCCTCCCACCCTCCAACAAAAAGTCTGACGGGCGAGACGCCCGTCGAGACAGCCGGGACGGCGGCCCCACTAAAAAGCCGAGTGAACTGACCATGCCTGCCGAGCTGCTTTTTTTTGGCTATGTGATCGTGGCGCTGGGCGCGCTGGCGGGCGTGGCGGTTTATTTTGAGCAGCGCCGGAGACGCTTCGAACCGACGCCCAGCCAGGATCATATTTTCCGCTGCGGGAAATGCGGGCTGGTTTACACCGACGACGAGGACGTGGATCGTTCGCGCTGTTCGCAGTGCGGGACGATGAACGAGGAGATCAAGTTCTGAGCCGGAACAGTGGGAACCGCAGATGAACGCAGATGAGCCGGCCACAGGAACGCCGGCTGCAGTCGGCAGCATCGTGCGAAAGGCGGGCGCGCTGGCATTTTCAAAAGCCCGGCTGCCGTCGAAAGTTTCTGCCGGATAAATCCGGCGTTCCGGGCCGGAGGTTTCACCAAATTCGAGTTCGGGCCAGACTGATCAGCCGTGCAACGCGGCCTTTCTTATCTGCGATCATCCGCGTTTATCTGAGGTTCCTTTCCTCAATTCCCCGTCTTCAATTCGACGACATCATGTGTGGCGGCCTCGCGCAGGCCGGCGTGGCTGACGCGGGTGTAGCGGGCCTTGGCGCGGAGCTGGGCGAGGTTGGCCGCGCCGAGATAGCCCATGCCGGACTGGATGCCGCCGATCATCTGCGTGAGTACGGAGTCCACGGAGCCGGTGACTTCCTTGAGCGCCTCCACGCCCTCGGCGGCGACTTTGCGCGTCGCGTCGGTGGTGTGGCCGTAGCGCGCGGCGGAGCCGGCCTGCATCGCGGCGAGGCTGCCCATGCCGCGGTACTGCTTGTACATTTTTCCGTTGATCTCCATGATCTGGCCGGGCGCTTCGGGGCAGCCGGCGAGAATGCCGCCGCACAACACGGCCTGCGCCAGAGTCAACGCCTTCACCACGTCGCCGGATTTAGTGATGCCGCCGTCGGCGATGATGCTCACGTTCTTTTTCGCCGCCGCGCGCGAGGCTACGTAGAGCGCGGTGAGCTGCGGAATGCCGACGCCCGCGACGATGCGCGTGGTGCAGATGGAGCCGGGGCCTTGTCCGATCTTGATCGCGTTCGCGCCACAATCGGCGAGGAACTCGACACCGGCGGCGCTGGTGACGTTGCCGGCGATGATCGGCAGTTGCGGATGCGCGCTGCGGATCATGCGCACCGTTTCGCCCACGCCCTTGGTGTGGCCGTGCGCGGTCGAGACGGCCACCACGTCCACGCCGCGCTCGGCGAGGCCGCCGATGTGCGCGAGGATGCGGTCGCGGTCCAGATCACCGAAAGCGTTGCGCGTGGCCGAGACGGCCGCGCCGACGATGAGGCGAAAGTTCGCGTCGCGCGCCGGCTTGAACTGCGCGAGCCGTTCCTGGGTGATCCGTTCCACGTCGCTCATGGTGAAGAGGCCGTGCAGGTGATCCCGGTCATCGACTACGAGCAGCTTGTGGATGCCGGGGTTCTCGTTGAAAAATTTGTCGGCGCGGGCGACGGGATTGGGGGTGAGCTCCTTCCGGTGGATCGTCTGCACCTGGGCGCGCGGGGTGAGCGCGTCGGACACTTTGCGTTTTGCGTAGCGCGGCTTGACGACGTGGCTCGAGAGCAGGCCGAGCAGCCGCCCGGAATCATCGACCACCGGAAACGTGCTGAAGGCGAAGCGACGCTCGGCGATCATGTGCAGCACGTCGCCGACGAGCTGGTCGGGCGCGACCTTGATCGGCTCCTGGATGAGGCCGTGGATGTGGTTCTTGACACGGCTGACCTCGGAGAGCTGCTGGCGCTCGGGCATGTTGTAATGGATGAGGCCGAGCGCGCCGTTCAAGGCCATGGCGATGGCCATGCGCGCCTCGGTCACGGTGTCCATGTCCGAGGAGATGACGGGGATGTTCAGGTCGAGGCCCGGGGCGAGCGTGGTGTCGAGCTGGGTGTCGCGCGGGAGGACTTCGGAATAGAGCGTGGCCAGCGTCACGTCGTCGTAGGTGAGCGCGAGGCTGTGGTGGGCGGGGAAAAACTTTTCCGCCGGCTGATAAAACTCGGCGTCGAGGTCGGAAAGGTCGGACGAATTTGCCATGTCCATAGATGCACAAGGCGAGGCGCCGCTGGCAAGCAGGAATCGGAAAAACTAGCGGCGGGCGGCGTGGCTGACACTGCCCCCGATGTGCAACTTGCGACGATATCGGAACGCCGACTTCAGTCGGCAGCGGTGTGATTTATCTCGTTGCTGCCCACTGAAGCCGGTATTCCGGAGGGCAGTGTTAAAATGCGCCGAGCAACGATTTGCTCACGGCTTAAGGATGCAATTGCTAATATCGCCGGTCTGGACGAGGTGCTTCTTGAGCGTTGCTTGGGACATTTGCTGCGCGCTACCGTCAGTGAGTGCCATGTTGCCAGCACTTTTGTGGAGGTCGCTTCCCCAAGTTGCGGTGTCAGTGTGAAGCAGGGTCGCGTTCGGGATATCAGCCACGCCGCACGGCTTATTATCAACGCCTATCGCGTTGCGGTCGGTGACCAGATGCATGTTGGGACGGCCTTCGTTGGCTTCCGTTCCGGGGGCAAAACTCACCGCGCCATTCCCGATCGTGGCCAAACTGGTCGGGCCGCCGCCGAAATCACTCGCCTTCGTTTTGCCGCTGTCGCTGGCGCAGACCAGCACTTTGGGCGTTGAGATTTCGTTCGACATGATGGCGAAATGCCGCCAGGCGTCGGGTACGGTTTTGGTGCCGCCTTCCGCCGGAGCGACCGTCCACGGGTACGCACTGTCGTTGTCGTCAGCCCACATGCGGAAGCCGAGGGCGATCTGCTTGAGGTTGCTGATGCAGGAAATGCGCTGGGCCTTGGCCTTGGCCTTGGCCAGCGCGGGCAGCAGGAGGCCGGCGAGAATAGCGATGATGGCGATGACGACGAGCAGTTCGATGAGCGTGAAGGCGGCGCGCTCGCGTTTGGAGCAAGGCAAGTTCATGGTTGGTCAGACGCCGGACCGGGCCGGCTCTTCAAAGGAAAGCTGCGGCTCCGGCTCCGCCTCTTCCGTCACGCCCTGCTGCAAGGAAACCAGCGGCCGGCGGATCATCTGTCCCTGAAACGTGTAGCCGGTGGCCAGCACGGCGGCGATCTTCGCGCCCGACCCAGGCTTGGCCGCGTCTTCGAGAAGCTGATGCGTCTGTTCGCTGAACGGCTCGCCCTCCGCCGGCGTGACCGCCACGAGGCCCATGCGCCGCGCGGTGTCGCGGCAGGCGTTCTGAAACTGGCCGAGTTGCTCCACCAGCCCGCGCTGCCCCGAACGTACACCGGCCTGGTGCAGCGCGTGCACGTGGTCGAGCAGGCGCACGGTGATCTGCAGCCATTCGGCCTCGCCGCGCCGGAGTTTTTCGGCCTCGGTTCGGAGGATGTTTTTTTCGTTGTCGTTGGCCTTCTGGAGAAATTCGCTGAACGCTTTCGCCTCGCTGGCGATGCGCTTGGCGATGTCATCGGCGGCGGTTACGGCCTGGCCGGATTTTTCCTGGACGGCCTGCCATTGCGCGGTGGCGGCGGCGATCTGGTCGTTGACCTGCTGGAGATTTTTCAACTGCGCGACG
>Ga0049084_10000175_pt1 | contig 24299 bp, 24 predicted proteins | sample GreLakmeON33MSRF_FD_66720 | JGI IMG/M metagenome (GOLD analysis project Ga0049084, IMG submission 66720) | Freshwater lentic microbial communities from great Laurentian Lakes, MI, USA - Great Lakes metaG ON33MSRF | ecosystem: Environmental > Aquatic > Freshwater > Lake | place: Great Lakes... | reverse complement strand
CTTGCCCGTACGCCGGCATTGCCAGCGCAGCAACAACAGCGGTAACCACAAAGCGCTGAAGCGTCATGTGGACCTCAGATTTCAGCCTATTTTTCGGACTATTGGGGTTTCTCAAAGAACATCAGATGTTGCCACGGTAAGGCATCGATCGTCTGCGCCCATCTGAGGCCCAACGCCGCCATTTCCTTTTTGGCCTGGGCTTGGCTCATTTTATGAAGTCGTTTGATGGGTACATTATCGTCCTCGGCACGATATTCGACCAGCGCAATGCGGCCACCGACTTTCAGTGCTCGCACCATGGCCTCGCCCATTTCGCGCGGATAGTTGAACTCGTGATAGGCATCGACCATGAGAATCAAATCGAGTGCGTTTTCAGGTAGCCTGGGATCGCTCTCGGTGCCCAACACCCCGATCACATTTCCAACTGTGTTCTTGGATTGTCGGGCGGCAATGATGTCGAGCATCTCTTGCTGGATATCAACGGCATAGACTTTGCCCTGCGGCACTTTGGCAGCCAGCCGAAAGCTGAAATACCCCGTACCGGCGCCAATATCAGCCACTGCATCAGTGGGTTTGAGCGGAAGGTTTTTAATCAGTAGTTCAGTGCCTTCTTCCTGGGCGCGTTCGCTACGCTCCAACCACGACGCACCTAAGTGCCCCATCACTTGGGCGATTTCGCGGCCCATGTAGACCTTACCAATACCATCCAAGGATGGCGCTTGGGTTGTGTAGGGCTGCTGCGCGGTCGCAACACCTGCGATGAGGGCGACGCCAAAAGCAATCGCGGTGAGAGCTGGTTTTATCATGCGGACCTCCATAAATGATTATCTTATCGCAGCGGTTTGTGTCTCGGCTGTCAAGGGATCGGCATGATAAGATCAGCCTGGGGAGATATGCCATGCGACAGCATCCAACTCGGCGCAACGTGATGGTGTGGTCACACCACCTGAAGTGATGCGTAGCGGCACCGCCGCAGCCAATTAATACAAAATATATTGGCTATACAGGGCCCAAAGTGGTTGCCTGAGCCGCCCTTATACCCCAGCGGCATGATATCCAACAACTTTAAATCGTATCATGATTTGGGCGGCAGGTCGTTGGGGTCATGCTCGATGGTCAGGGGTGCGGGCGCGACAGGTTTTGACTCGGCTCGCCACACCCAGACCTTGGTTCCGGGCCGACGGCCAAAGATCAATCCAACGAGTAACAACACCAGCACCACCACCGCCGCGACGCTGAAGGCAAAGGCGAACAGAATCGCAGCGCCAACAAGCCCGAGGATAATAAGCGCGATGCGAAGATAAGAAGCGAGCATTCGGTTTTTCTACTCGGGTTTACGACCAGCGTCGTGAGGAGAGATATCAGACTTGATGATACCAACTGTATGGGTCGCATCATCTTGCTGGAAAGAGCGACCCCCCATCAGCTCAAGCCCATGCCTGATGATGGTGAAAAAGACCCCCACGGCAACAGCAAAACAAAGTGCTCCAATCCACGAGTCCATATAGACCCACGTTCCAATCGCCATCGCAATGATAATGCAGCTCATCATGATCAATCTGCGCATCGGTTGACCCCCAGTGCAGTGTGAACGGCTTAACCTTACCTACAAATGCGGCAAATAAAAAGAATCGCATAAATCACTAGCACCACGCCCAAGGTACTGCCCATGCTGGCATAAGCACACGCTTCACGCTCGGGTGTCGAGCCCGAGGCCACGATCTCGCCAAAGGCCGCACCAAAAGGTCGCGAGACAACCTCCAACGTCATAGCGACAAAACACATCTTGCCCAGCAGCAAGATCTTGGTGGACAGCCAAGGTTCAGATACGGGCGTGCCCTTGGCAAATGACATAAATGCTACGGCCAGAAGGCCAAGGCCAAAAACGCCCTGCCCCTAAAATTGAAAGCGCGCAAAAATTTGACGAACCCTGCTTTGGGGTTTTTGTGCGACAGCCAAATCATCAACACCCACGCGCCGCCCACAGCCCACGCCAGCAACATAGCCCACAGCGGTGGCGCATAAAGCCCGGATGCATGCACCAATGTCAGCCCCGACGGCAGCATCAGCGCGAAGCAATGGCGTGGAAATAAATCGACGATGCCCGCAACACTCAGCAGCGCGGCGCGCGTTTCAATACTGTATTTCGTCGTGCGCGCAATGTTGGCTGCGATGAATACCCCGATGTCGCCGCCCAGCTAAAACAACAGCAGTAGAATGTGGACGTAGCCCCACAAGAGTTGCTCGGGCATAACAACACCTCACTCGTTTATTTTTTGATCGTCATGGCGTGATATCGATTTGCGTCAAATCCACATAGCGTCCGCGATAGACGATGTTTTTGACTTTCGGTGAAGCGGCCAAAATCTCGGCTTGGGGGAATAGATAAAGCGCCGGGGCCAAATCATGCAGCATGGCTAAAGCTTGTTGCAGTTGCGCTTCGCGTTTCTTCTCGTCGAACTCCACATTACTTTGTGCAAAAATTTTCTCCACCTCAGGCGCGCAGAAGAACGGCCCCGGCTTGGCGCAGGTATAGGCTTCGACCGCGCGCCCGGCATCCATATACGTCGCACCATTCCAACTTGATGACAGCACATCGGCCCCACGCCAGTCGCCCGAAGCCCACATTTGCACCCATTCAGTGCCTTGCACGCTGTTCAGCTCCAGCGTGATTCCCACCGCCGCCAAATCTTGCGCCACTTTCTGGTAGATCGTGGCCATGTCGGGCGCACCTGCGCTGAGCACACTGGCTTTAAGTTTTAGGCCCTTGGCGTACCCGGCGTCGGCCAATAGTGCGCGCGCTTTGGCCGGTTCATAGGGATAAGGCACGATGGCTGGGTTATAGCCAAACACGCCTGGTTCGATGCCATGGCTGGTGGGCTTGACCGTGCTCTGCATGATTGTAGCCGCTATGGCAGCACGATCCACCGCCGTGTTGATGGCTTGACGCACGCGCTTGTCGGCAACCGGAGAGTCTTTTCTCATGTTGGACAGCGCCAGCGCCGTGGTGGTGGCCACGGGCTTAACCACAATGTTAAAGCCATCGGTCTTAAGGTCATCAAAATCCTCGAAGCCAATATTGTAAGCAATGTCGACTTTGCCGGTTTTCAGCGCCTGAACGCGGGCGGCCTGATCGAGCAAAACGCGGTACTCGATACGATCAATATTTTTGCTGGGCCGCCACGCGCCGGGCTTTGCTTCAAGCATAAAGTAGCCTTTGTCGCGGCCCCAGCTGTCGATGACAAACGCGCCCGTGCCGCGCGGTTGTTGCGAAAAAGCGTCAGCCCCCATTTGCTTCCATAACGCGGGTGGCACCAATTGCAGCAAACTCAACCGCTTGGGCAAAATCACATCGGGCTGCACGGTTGTGAAGACCACCGTGTCTTCACCGACCGCGCGCACACTGGCAATATTTTTGACTTCGGCAGCAAAGAGCGCGCGCGCAGAGTCGGGTAGCTTCAGCCATTCGATCATGGCAACCACGGCAGCCGCATTAAACCGTTCGCCATTACTGAACGACACGTCGGTGCGCAGTTTGAACGTCCATGTCTTGGCGCCATCATTGGTCCATGACAGCGCAAGGCTGGGAAGTATCGCCCCGTTGGTGTCCATGAACGTCAGGGCATCGTACAGCCCGATGAACGGATGAACCGAGCCTTGAATTTGCTGCGCATACGGATTTCCCATACCTGGCGGCCAACCCATGATGGCAACGCGTAGTGTTTTGCCCTCGGCACTTGAGACTAGCAACGCCAATCCGATCGCTAAACTTACAGACAGGCGCATGATGATTTCCTACCCTGCCATACGCGTGATGATTTCAATCGCCGCACGTTCGCCCGATTCCATCGCTGATTCCATGCCCACATCTAAACGCCGTGTGTGTTCGCCGGCAAAGTGAATTTGACCGTGGGGCTTGATCATATCGGCGGCCCAGCGCGTGACTTGCCCGGGGCCGTAGGAATGGCGGCAACCTTCCACAAACATATACTGCGGCCACGAATGCACGCCGACCACCTCGAGTTTGCCTTTCAATGACGGGCGTATGCGCTCCAACTCGGCCAGCACAAACACACCGCGATCTTTTGGCACCAGCTGATCAATGCGATCACCTTTTTTGCCGACGCAAAAGGCCGCAGCCCGTGTGCGGCTGCCATCGTAGCCAATGGCCTGGCGCAAGTTAGTGACCGGCCCGTCAGACCACAGCGAGGCATCCAGGCCGTCTTGTTCCCAATAGGGCGTGCCCTTCAGAACGAAGTGAATTTGCGTATTGTTGTTGTAGGGCATGCCCCTCACGGCTTCGGCCTGCATCCCCTGCAACGGCTGATTGATGCTGATGCGATTGAGCGGCTTGAAGGGAATCGCCGAAATGGCGAAATCGGCCTGATACGTGGTGCCATCCAAACAGCGCACCTTCAGATTAGTTTTGGTCATGTCGATGTCGGTGACAGCTTTGTTGGTCAGCACCGCGCCATCGAGCGCCTTAGCCATGGCTTCGGGCAAGCGCGAGGTGCCGCCCACCACATGCTGCGAGGTTTCTGCGTACTGTGCAAAACGATCTTTGCTGCTGTCAGTCGAAGACCCAAAAATCGTCATGCCGCGCGCTTCTTCCTGCATCAAGGTCAGCAGCGACGTGTTCCAGGCGTCGGGCGCAAGGCCGCCTTCCATCAGGCGCAGCGCTTCATCCGACACGCCTTTGCTTTTCAGCCACGGACCCGGCGCCACATCGAATTGCGCGGCTGCGGGTTCCAGCCAATCTTCGGCAGCCTTCAACGGCATGTGTTTGCGCAAGTAATATGAGAACAATGCGGCAGGCAGCACGCCGCGTTCTTCGCCGACGGTTTTATTTTGGGGGGCCGACGTCCAGTCTTCCTTTTTCATCAGCTTGCCGCCCACATAAAATGCAAAGGGAGCATTGATGTTCGAGCCAGGGCCTAACTTCACCTTCAGCCGGTTGCACATATCAAGCACACGCGCGTAGTCAGGCCCAATTTGGCTGGCCCCAAATTCAGGACGACCAGGCACGTGATCGGCGGTGAAGGCGCGCCCACCAATACGGCTGTTGGCTTCCAGTACGATGACTTTGGCACCTTGTTCTTTCAGTTCAATGGCGGCTTTGAGGCCCGACAGCCCCGCACCGATGATAATCACATCGGTTTTCTCCACTGCGCGCAGGGCGCGGGGGCTGAAGGCACCGAGAACGCTTGTGGCTACGCCAAGGGTGGCAGCAGTGGTAAGAAGCTGGCGACGTGATGTGGGCATGGTGAACTCCTGATCTGACAATGCAGGCTAGGAGAGTTTTGAGTGTTCTGCAAAGCGGATCAACACCCAAGTGCGGCTGCCGGACAGGCGCTGTTAAACTATCGCCCGCTCAAACATGCGGTAGGTTTTATAAATCTTACCGCCGATGCCTTCAATGGAATGGCGGGTTTGGTGGTTGGAATCCAAAACCCAACTCATCTCGCAGACGGGAAAGCCCAAGCGCAGGCTTTCGCGCCGCACTGCGCCCACGGTCAACAGCGCCAGCACGGAGCCCATAGTTTTGTTTTTGTATTCGGGCATCACGCCCATCAGCGGCACACGGGTGCCCGAGACGAAAGATTTGCGCGTGAGCAATCGCCAACCCAGCTTGGCCCAATTAAAGGGCAGCAGTGTGCCCTTCATATCTTTGACCATTTCGTTCAGGTCGGGAAAGGCCACGCACATGGCGGCTGGAACGCCCGACACTTCGGCAAACCACACCAACTCGGGGATCAGTAGCATTTTCAATTCGCTGGCCATGTGGCGCACTTCGCGTTCGGTCAGCGGTAGCGAGTTCCAGTTATCGACCCACGCCACATTCCAGATGCGCACCACCGTAGCGATATCTTCATCAAACTTTTTCGGATTGAGGTGGCGCAGAGTTAGCCGCTTGTCGCGGTCAAGCGTCTTTTGCAGCCAGGCCATTTGCTTGAACGGCAGTGCCGTATCCATGGCCGTCAGATAAGCATCCATATCGACAGACTTAACAAACCCCGCGCCTTCAACGCGCGTTTGATAATAGGGCTGAGCGTGGCCCATCATCATGCGGGGGGAACAGCCAAACCCGTAAATCAGCAAGCCGGCCTCTTCGTTGATGTTGAGGCTGAATGGCCCAAGCGCGCGTTTCATGCCTTTATTTTTAAGCCAGAGAAGCGCCTCGTCAAAAAGTGCATTGGTTGTGTCTTGATCATCGATGGTCTCGAAGAAACCAAAGAAGCCGGTATCGTCTTTGCGCAAAGCTAAATGTGCGCGATCAACTTGCGCGGAAATCCGCCCGACAGGTTGGCCATTTTTCAGCGCGACCCAAAAGGCCGCTTCGCCGTGATCGAACCACGGGTTTTCTTTCGGATTGAGTTGTGCGCTTTGCATGTAGCGCAAGGGCGGCACCCAATAGGGATCATGCCCCTGACACACATACGCAGCCTGATAGAAGGCATCCCAATCAGCGCCAGCTTCAACCTTGCGGACGACCAGGCTCATGAAAAACTATTCTGCCGCCAGTTTTTGTGCGGCCTCTTCGCGTTTGCGATGCACCGGGTTGGTGTTATACGGCCAGTTGGGCGTGAGCTTGGACACGTATGGGTATTGTTTGGCGACCTCATCGTTGTAACCGAGGTTGAACACCGTGAGTGACTTCGGCTTATCCTTGGCGCCTTCATAGAAGGTACCCAGCACCTTATCCCACAGGAAGTTGGTGATGCCGTAGTTGCCGTTCTCGTTATGGAAGTGATGCGCCATGTGAGTTTTTTTCATCTCTCGCACCAAGCCCCATGAGGGCGCGTAGCCCAGATGTTCAATGCAATGAAAGTATTCGTAGATGCAGGTCGTGACGACACCGGCACACAAGGCTGCAACGGCCCCATATGTCCCGCCCAAGGCATAACCCACCGGCATGGTGGCGACGATAACTGTGGGCAGCGTTGTGTACAGCGCGCCGAAGAGAACTTTTAAATTGTTGGGATCGCAATGGTGATCGTAGTGAATGCGTTTCCACACACCCGCTGTGAGTGGGTGTTTCCACATATACTTGCTGTGCAACACATAGCGGTGCAGCACGTACCATACTGCCGGATAGATGATCACGGTGGCAGCGATGGAGGCGAGCACACCCCACCAAGTCGCAGCGCCCGTGGCGAGCGCCCATAACACAATGCCACCGGTAACAAGGCTGACAACGATGTAGGCGGCGATGGCGTAGTACTGAAAGTAAGCCGCTGTCAGTTCGCGCAAGTTCATGCGATCAAGGAAGTATTCCTTCTCGCTCCAGAACCCGAATGTGAATGATCCCTTGGCCACAGCAGTCACCCTTCAAAGCGCGAACGACGCGAGTAAAGCATACACTATATAAGCGGCGTTTTCCGCCGATCCGCCCCCAGACGCAAGTCTTTCTCGCAACCGAGAGTCACAATCACGTCACAGTGTTACAGAATTATACCACAGGCAGGGTAAGCGCGGCTTTAAAACCAAAAAAACTTAGCTTTTCTAAGCCATATCCGCGCCACAATCGGGGTTAAGATTGTCACGTGACGGTTTTATGACTAACCTTATCCCTTGCCGTCCATCGGCCCTTCCCCCCCTCAGGCACCCCATTGGAGAGACACGTGCTGAAACCGGCACTTCATGCTGTTCGACAACTCAGACCCAGACTTAGACTTGCCCTGATTATTGTCTCCGTCGCTGCGCTGTATGCAGTGGCGTTTCTCGACCCCTACATCGCGCTGATCATGCTGCCGTTTTATGCGCTGGGCTGTGCGCGCGGCAAACACCCCCTGGCCTTGTTAGCGTTGTCCACAATTCCAGCGCTGGCCCTGATCGCGAGCAGCGTGGTGAAGTTTGCCATCACCGGCATTCCGTTGGTGACATACGATCACTACTTCTTGCGCGATAATGTGTTGATGCTGGCCTACAACGACTGGCGCATCGCCACCGCCCTGATTGTGGGCACTCTCGCAACTGTGTTTTATATTAAACACCTCTTCGCCGGTCGCGGTTCGTTCTCACGCACGGAACGCTGGACGCTGGCCACTGTAACCATTGCTTGCGTCGTGATCACCTTGAGCATGCAAGAGTGGAGCGACGATATCTGGAACTGGGAGGAAGACCTGGGTGCGCCGACGGTGCGCGCCTTTGTTCGCTCATCGCAAATACCCGAGGCGCAACTTGCGCGGTTACCGACCACAGAGCTCGCACCATCAACACCCGACAGCCCCGTCATCGCACCTGACTTTGCTGCCCCAAGTGGGCCGTTGCCCGACATCTTCATGGTGCTGCAAGAATCGACTTTCCCGCCCGAGATGCTGCGCCCCGGCTACGCCCCGCGCGTTCTTTTTGCCAAGGACGCGCCCGACTCTGGGCCGCTGCATGTTCACACCTTCGCCGGCGGCACTTGGCGATCAGAGTTTTCCGTGATCACGCAGATGCGCCCGCAAGAGTTCGGCAGCGACGGGCTATATGTGTTTCACCAACTTGAGGGTCGCATCAAACGCTCGCTGTTTACGGAGCTCAAAAAATTGGGCTACCGCACGATGGCGTTTTATCCCTCGCCCGGCAGTTTTCTGAACGGTGAGAATTTCTACAGATCGATTGGGGTCGATGAGTTTTATGACGCCAAAGATTTAGGCTTAAGTTCGGGTTGGAACTGGAAGACCTCCGACGCCGCGTTGTATAACGCCATGCTGAAAACCATCGGCGACAGCAAAGCCCCAGTGGTGGCAATGCTGCTGACCATCAATCAACATGGACCCCATGACCGCAAAGACCCGATGACCGATTACGTCGCGCGGTTTGCCCAAAGCGATGAGGCTTACGGCGGATTTCTGGACGCGCTAGCCCAACGTGGGCGCAAAGCAGGCGTCTTCACATTCGGTGATCATCAGCCCGAATTCATGACGCGGTTCTTTGAGGACCACACCAAGTGGTATCACACCGCTTACGATATTCGTTGTGTCAACTTTACGTGTGCCCCAACCCCCGTGCCTGCCGGGGTACCGCTCGATATAGTGATGCTACCCACAGTGGCGCTTCAGAAATTCGGCTTTACGCTTGATAATTTTTCAATTTATCAGCACGCCATTTTCAAAACCTGCATCGACGACATCATGCGCTGCGATGACACGGCGCGTTTGACACTGAATGGCGTTTTCGCCAAGTATTTCGAATAACTTCGTTGCGAATGAATACGCCCCCGCCCATCGCTGTGCCGCCCCGCCGCATTTTGGTTGTGTTCAACCCCGCCGCAGGGCGTGCGCGCCGGGCGCGCTTTGAGCACGTCATGACAGCGCTGCGGGCGCATAGATGCGTTGTGACACTGAAGGAGACAACAGCCCCACGTCATGCAGAGAGCATTGCACGCGATTCCTCCGCGATGGATTTTGATATCATCGCAGCCGCCGGTGGCGATGGCACCATCAACGAAGTGGTCAACGGTTTGGTCGGCAAGAATATGCCCGTGGGCCTGATACCGTTGGGCACCGCCAATGTGCTGGCCCGTGAGATCGGTCTTCGGTTGACGCCCAAAGAGATCGCCCACGCACTCGCATACGGCCCGATCAAACCAATCCGCGTGGGCCGCGCCAACGAGCGGCGCTTCACCATGATGGCGGGCGTGGGCTTTGACGCCAACGTTGTGGCCAACGTCTCGCTGCCGCTGAAGAAACGCTTTGGACCTTTCGCATATGTTTGGCAGGGGGTGGCTCAAGCTGCGACCGACTCGTTTCCAAACTGTGATGTCATCATCGATGGCGCGACCCATCGCGCCGCATCGGTGCTGGTTTGCAAAGGCAGTCGCTATGGCGGACCTTTCGTTGCCGCACCCGGCGTGGCGCTGGGTGCAGATCAATTTCATGTCGTGCTGATGCAAGGCCGCGGCTGGCTGAGTGTGCTGCGATACGGTGTGGCCTTAGTGCTGGGCAAACTGTCGACGCTGCGCGATGTGACGCTGGTGGTCGGGCGCGAGATCACTGTGGACGGTGAGGCAGGACAGCCTGTTCAAGCTGACGGCGATATTTTGGCACGGTTGCCGGTTCACATCACCATCGACCCAGAGCCGGTGCGCGTAGTGCATCCGGCGTAACGTCAGCAGGGTTTAAGTTCTGGCGCCGGTGTTCTCGAAGCTGAACACGATCCATAATCCTAATGTCAAAAATAGCAGCAACGGCAACCACGCCGCCACGAACGGCGGCAACGAGCCAAACTGCCCCATGGCCAGGATCATGTTGTCGACAATGATGAATAAGAACCCCAACGTGATGCCCCAGACGATGGTCAGCACGGAACTCCCTTGTCGGTGATGCGCAAACGCCGCAATCGCCGCCAGCAGCGGCATCAACGCCAGCACAATGGGGCCAGCGATTTTCTGGTGTAGCCATGTGTCATAGAAATATTGAGGCCGCGAGCCAATGGCGACATTGCCCACATACTCCTGCAAAGCTCCGAGCGAGAGCTCGTTGGGGTGATTGGCAAAGCGCATAAAGTGTTCGGGGCGCAGTTGGGTCTTCCAATCTATCGGCTCGCGATCAGCCGCATTTAGCTGGGTGATGGTGTTGGTGCCGCCCACGCGACGCGCACCCGTCAGCGCCCAATGGTCAGCGGCCCACACCGCACGATCAATGTCGATAATATCGAGAATTTCCTCATCACCGCCACGTTGCAACAGGCGCACGTTCAACAATTCGGCGCCGCCATTCAGCACATGACCGACACGCACGAACATGTTGTCTTCCATCAGCCAGCTATTGTCGCTTTCAGCAACTTGGCCATCTGTTTGAAAACCCATATCGCGCCAGTCTTCCAGCATGCCATTGGTGCGCACCACCACAGTTTCGGAAAACACAAACAGCAAGATCGACAAGGCTGTGCCCACCGCCACGAGCCCCGCCACGAGGCTGAGCACCGAGCGCCCTGCGGCCCGCATGGCCAGCACTTCGCTATTTTTGGCCAGCGTCACAAGTGCGGTGAGTGCGCCCAGCAGGCCTGCCAAGGGAGCCACGGTTTCAATGAGCGACGGCACACGGAGCATCACGTAGCGCACGAGCGAGTCGAGCGGTGCGCCCCCGCCGGCTAAAACTTCATTGGCCGTGGCCAATAAATCAAGCGTTTGCAGAAACAGTACCAGCCCCAACAGCAGCCCGACAAAGCGCGCAAGGAACGCGCGCATGAGATAGCGCGAGAGAATCATATCAGGGCCCCAGCAGCACTCATGCTGCCGCCTTGCGCGGACGCACAATGGCGATGAGGGAGTCGACCAGGCCGGCCCAGCGCGCTTCCAGACGTTGAATGGGCGGCGCGCCCGCAGTTGTTTCGGTGACGCGGAATAAAAGCAACGTGAGTAGGGTAAAGGCCACAAAGATGCCCCACAAAATGGGCGCTGCCGCGAGGCCCTTGGTTGCAGCGTAGGCCTCACCGAACTCTAATATTTTCTGGTAACTCACCAACACCAGCAAACCGAAAATCAACCCAAAGGAACGCGGCACACGCCGCGACATAATCCCCATCGGCGCAGCCAGAATGGGAAGTAAGAGCATCGAGAACGTGAATACCATGCGCCCGTGAAATTCTGATTCCACGGCCGACGGCGTAATTTTCTGTGCGGACGGTAGTTTTTCGTCGGGGCCCGCGTTCAAGCCACTGCGGCCCGCAGCACGGTTGGCCGCCATCGCCCCATAAAGCTCGGTGATGGACAGCTCGCGCTCGTCACCGCCACGTCCTCGGAACTGTACCAATTCGGCCAGATCAAGCGGCCAATCAAAGACTTCAAACTTCAGCGTGGCATTTTCAGCGGTCTTGGGATCCCACTCGGAACGGTTGCCCGAAAACAACCGCATCACTACAATCCCATCAGCCGCACCCGTCACCAACTCGCCCTTCTTGGCCGTCAGCGTTGTAATTTTGCCGTCGGGGTATTGCTTATGGGCAAACACACCTGAGAGTTCACGGCCAGCACCGGAGGAGCGCTCGACACGCATGGTGTAGCCATTGGGCAAGTTCATGAAGATGCCCTCGCCAATGCCCTGCTCTATCACGCCCGAGGTGATGTTGAATAAAATCGCACGGTAGGCGTAGCGCGTGAACGGTTGGAGGTAGCCCGAAAGCAGAAAGTTCAGCGCCGCCATAATGACCGCCAGCCCCACAGCCGCACGGATAAAGCGCGACAAGCCAATGCCGGTGGATTGAATGGCATCGAGTTCGGATTGCGAGGAGAGCTTGCGGAACGCCAGCAAGACGCCCAAAAACAACGCCATGGGCAACGCGAGGCCAATGTAATGAGGAATCAAATTAAAGAGCATTTGGAACACCACCAGCGTCGACACGCCGTTGCCCACCGCGATATCTAGCAAGCGCATCAGCCGCTCCATCATCAAGATGACGGCGGCGATAAAGATCGTCACCAGGAGGGTGGGCACGATCTGGCGCAGAAGATAACTATCGATAGCTTTCATGAATTTGTGTACCGCTAGTCGACAGCGAGCGAATGCGCCCCATGACCAGCGGCCGCCCTACCCTAAAGACCACGACCTAAGCCCCATTGAGGCCCTTAAATTGCAGCCTTTTCATGGAGTTGCAATGGTTTCGGGGTCACGGACCCGGCAGACCACATCCGCCCCGATTACAGTAGTGGTAACACTATTTAGCTGGAATGCATTGAGATAATAGAGTTTTTAGCCCCTATGACGCGCTCACCTGCTACCATAACTGCAATCACCTCGACCCCGGATGGCCCCCGGAGCTTGGTGATTGCGATTATTACCAACCTTGGCAGCACCCAAAACAGGGCGCAGAAGAACTGGATTGATTCCCATGTGGCAGACGAGCCGGATGTCACGCAGATTTACACCTCGGGCCCGGGCGACATTCACGCAGCACTGAGCCAGGCGGCGGCCATCAAATCTGACGTGATTGTGGTAAACGGTGGTGACGGTACGGCAGACTTGGTATTTGGCGCGCTGCTCAATCACAAACTCTTCGCCATAATACCCGCCGTAGCCCTGTTGTCGGCGGGCAAAACCAATATGACTGCGGCGGCCTGGAGCTTTGGCGGCGACAAAGTGGCCGCGATCAAACGCATCCTTGCTGCACGGCGTGACGGAACGCTGCTTGATCATGTCACCCACAGACCGATTCTCGCCGTCGCGGCGGGCAATGATCGTCCGCCGCTGCGCGGAGCTTTCATGGGGGCGGCCGACGTGGTGGATGGGATCTTGTTTTGCCGCAAGCACATCTATCCTATGAAACTGCCCAATGCGCTGAGCCATAGCCTCGCCATCGGGCTGCTGCTGTGGCGCGGCTTGTTTGCGGGTGCGACGGCCAAGCCCATGGAGATGCGTTGGAATGAGGGTGCTGGCGAAAACGGCGCATTCTTTTTCGTCAGCGCCACCACCCTTGATGAATTGGTTGTTGGATTATCACCGCAGCCCGACAACGGTGACGGCCCCCTACACTACTTAAGTTTACGCGCAGGGCCTGGCGCGCTGTTCGCCGCCATGCCCAAATTGATCACAAAAAAATTGACGCAGGGATTAGGTCGCGTGGTTCGTCGCACAAACACTGTGACGCTCAGCTTTGATGGGGCCTATACCTTAGATGGGGAATTGTTTGAAGCGACGCGTGCGCACCCCTTGACCGTCAGCGCCAACGACACACTGCCTTTTATTCAGATCCCACGAGTGGAGCCGATTTGACATTCGCAAGATCGCAACACGCAATGGGCTGCGAATGTTAGAATCGGACCACTAGCATGACCAAACTGCGCGACATCATCGTCGCTGAAACCCGACAGCCAACCTTCCCGGCGGCTGAGGCGTTTTCGCGTGCCCTTGCGAGCGACTTTGGGCCAAGCGTCGCTGCGGTGCTGTTTTATGGGTCGTGCTTGCGTCAGTCCACTGATCACGGACTGATGCTCGACTTCTATGTGCTGGTCGACAGTATGCGTGCAGCCATCAAAAATCCGCTCTCGGCTTTTGTCGGTGCGGTGTTATCGCCAAACGTCTACTATCGCGAGATCGCCTTCGAAGGCCGCACGGTCCGCGCCAAAGTGGCCGTAATGTCCATGAGCCGCTTCTTGCGCGATACAGGCCCACGATGCTTCTCCTCAAGCGTCTGGGCGCGGTTTTCGCAACCGACGCGGATCTTGCATGTTCGAAACGACACGATCCGCACACGCGCCGAAGACGCTTTAACCCAGGCCGTTCAAACCATGATGGCACGCGCCCAACCGCTGCTGCCAGTGCGATTTACAGCCCGTGACATTTGGATCGTCGCGCTGATGGCGACCTATGGGGCAGAATTGCGACCGGAATCCCAATCCAAAGCTACAGAGTTAGTGGATGGTGAGTTTGCGCGATACATCGGCGTCACTGAAGCGGTACTGGGCCAAGCGACGATTGATGCGACGTACATGAACAATACCTTTGACCGCGCGAGCGCCGGCGGACGGGCCTGGGCGATCCGCCGAGTGCAGGGTAAAGTGTTGAATATCTTACGCCTGATCAAAGCGGCCCTTACGTTCCAGGGCGGGCTTGATTACGCCGTGTGGAAAATCGAACGACACTCGGGCGTGAAAATTGATCTGACAGACAAAGACCGCCAGCGCCCGCTGCTCACAGCTTTAAGATTATTGCCACAACTTCTGAAACGCCGCGGCGTGCGGTAAGCCCGATTTTAAAACACATCCTTGCGACGACGCACTTCGGTAAACACCGCCACCGGGTCTTGGCCACCCATAGACATGGCCGCTTGCAGGTCTGCCGCGTCCGCCCGCAGAAACGGATTAGCAGCGCGTTCAAGTTTCAAGGTTGAGGGAATCGTCGGCTCATTGCGCGCGCGTTTGGCTTTCACCTCGGCCTCATAAGCGCGGAGTGCCGCATTGTTGGGGTCGATGCTGACCGCAAAGCACACGTTGCTGGCGGTATATTCATGCGCACAATAAATGCGCGTGGTCGGCGGCAGTTCGCGCAAGCGCGACAAACTGGTCCACATTTGCTGCGGTGTACCCTCGAACAGCCGCCCGCAACCGATTGAGAACATGGTGTCGCCGCAAAACAGCGCGTCAGAGTCCTTGAACCAATAGGCAATGTGCCCGCGCGTATGGCCCGGCACAAAAAAGACTTGGGCAGATTCTGCGCCAAATTGATAAACGTCGCCGTCTTTGACCTGAATATCCATGCCTGGAATGCGGTCAGGATCATGCGCGGGGCCCACAATCGTGCACTTGGTCGCAGCTTTGATCGACTCGTTGCCGCCAATGTGGTCGGAGTGGTGATGGGTATTGAGAATATGCGTGATGCGCCAACCCAGCTTGTCGGCCTCGGCCATGATTTCATCGGACAGGGCTGGGTCGACCACCGCCACAGCGCCCGAGACGGGCTCGCGCACCAAATAGACGTAGTTATCGTCGAGGACGGGAATTTGACGAATATCGAGCATCACGAGTGTTCCTGGGTTAGCCGATTTATCTATCGGCATATATTGAGCGCTCCACTGGAGGCATGCAACGCTCGCTGCTAAGGTTCTGCCATGAATTATCTCATTGTGTTGGTCTTTCTTGTCGGCGGTCTTCTGGGTGGGCGGGCGGTGCAGGCTTGCGAGCTGAGCCGCCCGATTATGTTCGCCGGCCTTGATTGGGATTCGGTGGGGTTTCACAACGCTGTGGCGCGGCGCATTTTAGAAACCGGCTACGGCTGCAAAACCGATGCGCTGCCGGGCTCAACCATTCCGATGCTGCAAGGTGTTGCCCAAGGCGACATCGATGTGGCGATGGAAGTGTGGAAAGACGCCGCCGCCGAGGTGTGGCTGCGCGCACTGGCCAAAAAGCAAGTCATCGAAATTGGGGTGAATTTCCCGGATGCAACGCAAGGCTGGTATGTGCCGCGATATGTGGTCGAGGCCCATCCTGATCTGATCTCGGTGACGGATTTGGTCAAATACAAAGCGCTGTTCCCCGACGCCGAGGAGCCGGGCAAGGGCCGCTTTTATAACTGTGTGGCCGGATGGGCTTGCGAGGTGGTGAACACCAACAAGCTGAAAGCCTATGGGCTTGATGCGCACTTCACCAACTTTCGCCCAGGAACAGGAACCGCGTTGGCTGCTGCCATTTCCGGGGCACATCTGAAGCGTGAACCCATCCTGGCTTATTACTGGGGCCCCACCTGGGTGCTGGGGGCTTATGACATGATGAAGTTACAAGAGCCCGCATGGAACGAGGCCGATTGGAAAGGCATCAGTGCCAGCGCTGACTACCCGCGCGGAGTGGATTTCCCCAAGGTCGATGTGTGGATTGGGGCCAATGCCAAGTTTGTGGCGGCGGCGCCCGAGATCACGGCGTTTCTGGCGAAGTATCGAACGTCTGCAAATTTAGTGAGCGAAGCCTTGGGCAACATGCGCACCAGCAAGACCAACGATGCCGACGCCGCGATGCGCTTCCTCAAAACACAACCGCAACTATGGACCACATGGGTGCCCGCCGATGTGGCCGCCAAAGTACAGGCTAGCTTGAAATAAAGGAGTACCGCGATGTTCCCGGACTCATTGACCATCACTATCGCGCCCGCGATTAACGCGTTCATTGATGCGCTGGTGACCCATTACGGCGATGGCTTTCGCAGCGTCGGCAACGTTTTTTTATGGCTGATCGTAACGGTGGAGCAAATCTTGCGTGCCATGCCCTGGTGGCTGGTGACCCTCATCGTCGCGGCCATTGCGTTTGCGGCCTCGCGCCGCGTGGTGTTCGCAGGCCTGACAACGCTGGCGTTCTTCGCCGTCGGTTTGCTGGGCCTTTGGGATCAGGCGATGCAAACGCTGGCTTTGATGTTAGTCGCCACCAGCTTGAGCGCGTTGATTGGTATTCCCTTGGGCGCCGTATTGGCGCGATCAAGCCGCGTCAGCCTGATCGCACGACCGGTGTTGGATGCCATGCAAACATTGCCCAGCTTTGTCTATCTGGTGCCCGCGATGATGCTGTTCGGGTTGGGCAAGGTGCCTGCCCTGCTGGCCACGGTGATTTACGCCATGCCGCCGGTGGCCAGACTCACGGAATTAGGCCTGCGCACAGCTGATAAAGATGCCGTTGAGGCCGCCGTGGCTTTTGGCGCGTCGCCCCGCCAAAAGCTGTGGCAGGTGGAATTACCCTTAGCATTGCCCTCAATCATGGCCGGCATCAACCAAGCAACCATGCTGGCGTTGTCGATGGTGGTTGTGGCCTCGATGATCGGTGCACGCGGCTTGGGCGAAGAAGTCTTGCTGGGCATTCAACGCCTGGATGTTGGGCGTGGCGTGGTTGCGGGACTAACCATTGTCATCCTGGCCGTGGTGCTGGATCGCATTTCACAAGCCGCCGCCAAATCCACACCTGCTGGCCTGCGATGAACGCCGTTTCGTTTTCCGCCGTCAGCAAAATCTACGGCCCCAATCCCGAGATCACCTGGCCGCTGCTGGCCGAAGGGGCGAGCAAGGCTGAGATTCAAACGCGCACCGATCATGTCGTCGCGCTGCATGATGTGACGCTGGAGATCGCGGCGGGGGGGGTTTTTGTCATCATGGGTCGGTCGGGGTCGGGCAAGTCGACGTTGCTGCGAACCATCAATCGTCTCATTAAACCGACGCAAGGCGAGGTGCGTGTGAATGGGCAGAACATCTGCGAGCTCGACGATGCCAAGCTGATGCAGCTTCGCAAAACCCAGATCAGCATGGTGTTTCAGCATTTTGGCTTGCTGCCCCACAAAACAGTACTGGAAAACATAGCGTTCCCCTTAAGCCTTCAAAACATCCCCGCGCCCGAGCGCCGTGAACGTGCGCAAGTCTGGCTTGCCCGTGTCGGGTTGACGGGCTACGGCGAGGCCCTGCCCGGCAGGCTTTCGAGCGGGATGCGTCAGCGGATTGGTTTGGCCCGCGCACTGATCACCGAAGCGCCGATTTTGCTGATGGATGAGCCCTTTGCCGCGCTCGACCCCCTGACCCGACGCGAGATGCAGGATGAAGTGCTGCGGCTGAAGGCAGACCTCAACAAAACCGTGATTATGATCACCCACGACCCCTTGGACGCAGCACGCATGGCCACCCGAATGTGCGTTTTACACGAGGGGCGCTTGGCTCAAGTAGGGTCGGTGAATGAGCTGCGCGCCCAACCGGCCACGGCAGAAGTCCACGCCTTCGTTGCCGCAATGCGCTAGCTTGACGCAAAACGCTGACATATTGTTACAAGCGCATTTGAGGCGCAAAATTCTCCACCTTTCACAAGGGTGTGATAGGAACGCCTTTCAAATGTTTGCTGCTGATTGAAATGAATATGCGGGGGAATGTTCTGCCCGTAGACTTAAAAAAAGCCAGAGTCCTTCGCCGTGACCTCGTCCGCATCCCGTTTTACTCTTTATTGGTTCTGGGCAGTTTTCGGATTCATCTTCGCCTACGCGCCTGCACTGATTCCAACCGCCGCCTTCGCCCAAGACGTGAAGGTGCTGCGCATTGCCACCGGACCGATTGACACCACCGAATTTCCGTTCGGCGGCCTCGTCGGCAATGCGATCTCCAATCCGCCGGGATCGCGCGAATGCGATCGGGGTGGGAACTGCGGCGTGCCAGGCTTGATCGCCAATACGCAATCGAGCGAAGGCACATGGAACAATTTAAAAGCGCTGCTGCGCGGCGATGTGGACTTAGCGTTGTCGCAAGCCGATATCGTCAATTGGTCGTTCTACGGCATCGGCGATTTCGAAGGGAAAGAGACATTTACACGCTTGCGGGTGCTGGCCCGCCTCTATCCATCGACGATTCATCTGATCGCGCGGCCGGGTACAAAAATCACTTCGGTGAAAGATCTGGTGGGCAAGCGCGTTGCGGTTGACGGCGAAGGCACCGGCACACGCTTCACGGTCAAAGCTATTCTAGCCGCCTATGGCGTGCTCTCGACATCGGTCAGTCTGCGCGTTATGAACATCACCACCGTCGCCACCGCGCTGAAAGACGGCAAGATCGATGCCATGTTCGTCGTCAGTGGGGCGCCGATTCTAGCGCTGCAAGACCTGAGCCGCACGGTTCCATTTACGCTCATCCCGATCAGTGGACCCACCGCTGAAAAACTCACGCATGCATTTCCGTTTTATACCTTGGGCGTGATTCCCGCAGACACCTATGGCACGCATCCCGATATCGCCACGATGGATGTAGGCACGGTGCTCATCGTACGTGATGATTTCGATAGTGACCTAGGCTTTGGTATTGCGCGCGCCATTTGGCACGAGCGCAATACCGTACTGTTTGAGAGCGGACACCCGCGCGGCAAACTGATGGATAAAAAATTGGCGGCCCGCAGCTTAGGGGTTCCGATTCAAGATGGCGCAGCGCGTTATTACATTTCGAAAAAACTGATGGAGCCCCCGCCCCGCATTGCGCCCGCCGAACCTTCAAGGCCTTTGGCCCCGCAACCCGCGCCGCGCCCGGCCGCACCCAAACCACTACCCGCCCCGCTAACACTTCCGCCCGCCTTACCCGCGACAGTTTCAGCAACTAGTACCGGCGCGACGCAGCGATGAGCACCGCGTTGATTTTAAGCGAACCCGAGCCGGGTGCGGTCCCGTTACATGCCATCAGCATGGCCGCTTTGAATGAGTGGGCCGCCCAACGCGACGCCAATGATCGCGCATGGATTGCCGCCCATAACTTTAAGGCCGAAGCCGGATCGACATTAGTTTTGCCCGGCGAGAATAGCGCCATCCGCGCGGCCCTTGTCGGCATCGGCAAAGGCGATGACCCTTGGGTGATGGGCAATATGGCGCGCACGCTGCCGCCAGCGACGTATGTAATGGGCGACGTCGTGGGTTGCGCGCCGAACCTCTTGCCCGTTTTTGGAAGCTGGGCGGCGCAGGCGTGGGCTTTGGGTGCCTATCAGTTCAAGCGCTACAAAAAACCAAACGGCGAGGCAACGCGCGGGTTGGCCAAATTAGTCTGGCCGGTTGATGCCGACCGCACGGCCATTGAGCGATCCGTCAACGCGGCTGTGCTGGCGCGCGATCTCATCAACACGCCCGCAGCCGACATGATGCCCACCCATCTGTCCGACGCAATCAAAGCAGTCGGCGCAATGTTTGGGGCCAGCGTCACCGAAATTGTTGGCGATGATTTGCTGACACAAAACTATCCGATGATCCATGCAGTGGGCCGTGCGAGTGTGATCGCGCCACGGCTGATCGATCTGAGGTGGGGCCATGAAAATCACCCGAAGGTCACACTGGTTGGCAAAGGCGTGTGCTTTGATACCGGTGGCTTAGATTTAAAGCCTGCCAGCGGCATGGCTTTGATGAAAAAAGATATGGGCGGTGCGGCAACTTTGCTGGGCGTGGCCCAAGCCGTGATGAGCGCCAAGTTGCCAGTGCGCCTGCGCCTACTCGTGCCCGCAGTGGAAAATGCCGTGAGTGGCAATGCCTTTCGCCCCAGCGATGTGCTGGCCACACGCAAAGGAATAACAGTGGAAGTGGGCAACACCGATGCCGAGGGCCGATTGGTGCTGGGCGACGCGCTGACCGAAGCCGCAAGCGAATACCCTGCCCTCCTGATTGATTGTGCAACCCTGACAGGGGCGGCACGTACCGCACTTGGCCCCGATTTGCCAGCCATGTTCACAGATAATGAAGCCCTTGCCGGCGATCTGATTGCCGCCGCAGCTCATACATTTGATCCGCTGTGGCGGCTGCCGTTGTGGGCGCCCTACCGCAAAATGATCGACAGCAAAGTGGCTGATATTAATAATGCTGGAGAATCTCCCTTTGCCGGCGCGATCACGGCAGCCCTGTTCCTGAAAGAGTTTGTGGGAGAGGCTGCGCCGTGGGTGCATATCGACCTTTATGCCTGGAACAAAAGTTCGCGCCCCGGCCGCCCCGAGGGTGGCGAAGCGTATTGCCAGCGCGCGCTGTTCGAGCTGATCGCAAAACGGTCGAGAGTGTAGTCGCGTCCATCGCGACCCTTGGGTCGGCGACTCGTCAGTGATATAAACGCTCTCCGGGGTCTTCTGCGGGGTTAGCCTTGCCACTGACGCAATTGATTGTTCTGGCGCTTGTGCAAGGCCTGACTGAATTCCTGCCAGTCAGTTCCTCGGGCCATTTAGCGCTTTTGCCGATGTTCACAGGTTGGCCTGATCAGGGCTTGCCGATGGATGTGGCTGTACACGTGGGAACGATGTTTGCCGTGTGCGTTTATTTCTGGCGTGACCTGTGGGCGATGATCGTGGGCCTGACGCGCCTGGTGCGCGGGAAGCGTGACCCCGGCGCACGACTGGCACTACAAATCATTGTCGCAACTATCCCAACCTTGGGAGCGGCGTGGGCCTTTGATAAATATGTCGGCGACGGTTTACGTCAGATGGTGGTGATTGGGTGGACCACGGTGGGTTACGCGATTTTGCTATTCATCGTCGACAAGGCATGCATGACGATCAAGCGCGTCGAGCACGCCTCATACGGCGATGCTCTTCTCATCGGGATCGCGCAAATCCTTGCGCTGGTGCCCGGCACGAGCCGCTCGGGCATTACCATGACCATGGCACGCCTGCTAGGCTATGAGCGGATTGAGGCAGCGCGCTTTTCAATGCTGCTCTCGGTGCCCACCATCATGGCGGGCGGCGCGTGGCTGATTTTGAAACTCGAAGCGGCCCACAATAAATCGCTGACCCAAGACGCCATTTTAGGAATGGCCTTCTCGTTTATCGCAGGGTTATTTGCGATTGCATTCATGATGGCGTGGCTGAAGCGCGCGAGCTTCACCCCGTTTGTGATTTATCGCCTGATCTTAGGCAGCATCGTGCTAGCCACGGCCTACGGGTATATCCAGATCTAAGGCCTGGCTTTGCTAAACACTAAGCCGGTCTTCTCCTGGCCGAATGACAGCCAAAACAACCAGCCGCATTGGCCTGGGTGACAAGCCTATCGTGGGTGCCGCCCCTAAACCCTTCAAAGCCCCACCCACCTATCGCCGCATATTTTTTTACGTCCTTGAACATGACGCCGATGAGTTTGCGTTCTCCCTCTTGCACTGTGCTGTCCATCGACTCGGCGCCGAGCAGATCAAACACAATGACTGAGCCATCAGGAAATCGACCAGACGTGTAGCCGGCTTTTGCTTTCGCGTTGGCGTATAAGGTGATGAAGCCCGCCAAATGTATCGAAGAGCGGATGACCAGAATCGATCATCATCGACTTTACATGGGGCCAGTCGCGATAGCCGTCGGGATATGCGACTTTGGGCGGTTGAGTCTCGGCAGCCGAAGCTGTCGCGGTAAGGGCAGAAATGATGATTAATATGGCAATACGAGGCATGTTGGTCTCCACCGAACGATGAGGTAAGAATGCTGTCCGCATGTTGACGACAAAATTGGTCAACAGAAACCGCGCACAATCTGGTGGGGTGGCTACTTTTTAGTCAAAATTGTTGATGCCGCAGTCAAAAATAATTCTCGCGCCGAAACTTTCAAATCAATGTGCGGCCCAAAAACCGAGCGTCAAGCAAATGCTCGAGGATATTATTGGGTGAAAATGGTCTTTGACGGCGCTGTCATTCGTGCGCTAAGGCGTTCATCGCCCGGGGCGATGGAACATTCAATCGACGGGCTTTCAGCCAACGTATTCAATGAGCGGCTGCGCAAACTCACGAGATACGGACTTCTAGATAAGCGCAGTTTTGCCGAGATGCCGCCGCGGGTCGAGCATCACCTCACCCCCTTGGGTGTGAAGCTTGGTGAGATTATCGAGCAGATCGAGAATCTGGAAACAAACTAAGACCGATTGCGCGCCGGTGTGCGGATTTTTTTATTCTGCTGCACGGGGCGAAAGCGCTTCAAGTACGTCGGCACCACCGAATCTGGCGCAGTGGGCTCAATGCCGAACGCCGCGAGTCCTGGCATTTTTCCAGACAGAACATTTCCCGCTTTGAGAAGTTTGATTTGATCGAATGTCGGTAACAACGGCGCCACAAACGAAATTTTGAGCACGGCATGCAGCGCCCAGCGCGCACAGGCACCCAGCACATTCAGTGGTATCGCGAACACATACGGCATCCCGATGATTTTGCGGTGGCGCATGGTGGCCTGATTCACCATATGGACGATATCGCGCATGGAATAAACGCGCGGGCCACCCAATTCGAATGTTGTGCCCGCGTGGGCCTCGTCGGTTATGGCCTGAACGAAAGCCTGGGCCACATCGCCAACATAGACAGGCTGGAACGACGCACCACCGCCTTCGGGGGACTGTGGATTGGTGCTGGTAAAATATGGAATCACCGGGAACACTTGAGCCATTAACCCAAAAAGATTGAAAAAACCGTCTTCGGTTCCAAACACAACACTGGGCCGCATGATCGCGGCTTTGGGAAACGCCTGACGCACGGCCACTTCACCCTGCGCTTTGCTACGCGAATAAGATGAGTTCGAGGCTTCATCGGCACCCAAGGCCGACATATGAACCAGCGTCTTCACTCCGGCGCGCGCGCAAGCCGCGGCCACATTGGCCGCGGCATCAACATGGATGGACTTAAAGGTGCGACGACCCAGCTCGAGCAAAATACCTACCAAGTTAACAACGGCATCGGCACCCTCGAGCGCAGCGGCGACCGATTGCGCATTCGTGACCGAGGCCGGCACGAATGAGACTTGGCCCAAATCCCCTGCAGGCTTGAGGAACTGCGCTTGTTGGGTATCACGCACCGCGATGCGCACCCGCCACCCGGCGGCAGCAAGGTGGCGCACCACATAGCGCCCAATAAAGCCTGAACCGCCGAAAACGACCGCCAATTTCTGTGCCATGATTGGTCCTGGGGCTTGCGCTGTGACCCGTCGCCGGGCTGTTCGAATGGAGGGCCATTTTTTGCGCCAAGGGCGTGGCTAAATCAAGGGCGGCAAAGGGAAATCAATGGCCTGAAAACGGCTCTTTCCCTCTACCGTCGATTGACTCTGGTGGCCTTGGGCTGTATCCGTCGCCATGTACTGCTGGACTTGGTTGTCTTTTTGCTCAGGTCTCGGCTATCCGCTGCCCAAGTGGTGGAACTGGTAGACGCGCTGGCTTCAGGTGCCAGTGACCGCAAGGTCGTGGAGGTTCGAGTCCTCTCTTGGGCACCATTTCTTTTGAGATCCCGCGAGGGGTCTTTTATCGGTTTGTACGAATGACCCGCCGAATGCAGTCTGAATCAACAAAGTGACCCCGTGACCAACCATCTTCATCGCGGCGATCTGCCCGCCCACATCACCTTCAAGACCAGTGTCGCCGTCGACACCGAAACCATGGGCCTGCGCCTGCACCGTGATC